>Ga0137392_10002336_pt1 | contig 11377 bp, 9 predicted proteins | sample 15con2h34AmetaG_FD_101394 | JGI IMG/M metagenome (GOLD analysis project Ga0137392, IMG submission 101394) | Vadose zone soil microbial communities from Angelo Coast Range Reserve, California, USA - 15con2h3.4A metaG | ecosystem: Environmental > Terrestrial > Soil > Vadose zone > Saprolite... | reverse complement strand
GAGTGCGAGACGTCCGTCAGCCATTCGTCCCGTCACGTCGGCCAGAGCAAAACCGGACGGCTCGAACTTGATCGTGCCGGCGAGGTCCTTGGTGGCGACGCCGGCCATCCATTGCGCGTTTGCGGTACGGAACTCGACACGGCCCTCCAGGGCCGGCACGATCGGTCGACCGAAGGGTTCGGCGACCCATTCCGTCGACCGGCCTCCCGACGCTGACAGCGGCGCGCCCGCAACAATCGCAAATAACTCACCGGCGTCCACCTGGTCGGTCTCGATCCGGCCATTGACTTGCAGCGGTTCGCCGAGGCCGAAGGTGAGGCCGCCTTTCACAGCCGCACCTGCGACCTTGCCGGTGAGGTCCGTGACGGCGACCTCATGTCCGTCAATCACGAGATGGGCGCGGAGATCGGCCGGGACAGCCACCGACCCGGCCCGTCGTGGCAGCTTTGTATTGGCTGCACGGAGCGCCCCATCGAGCGCGCCCTCCCCGGACAGCGTCACGGTTCCTGCCGCACTCGCATTGAGGTCCGTGCCGGCAAACTTCCCGTCGACCCTGAACGCCCTTTTTGGGGTGCCGTCGGCGACGAATGTAATCCGTGCCGGGCGAGAATCAGCGTTTGCGAATGTATCGAGCCCTACCATGCTGGCGAGCGCGCGACCGTCCGGCGCGTCGAGGCGACCGCCGATGTGCATCACGGCAGCTGCGGGATCGGAGATGTCGCCGGCGCCGCTGCCGTCGAGGTTGACGTCGATGCCTGCAATCGTGCCATCGAGCTTGAGTTTTGCGGCAGTGCGCCCGCCTGTTGCATTGCCAGGTCGCGGCTCCAGGTCAAGCCTGGCATTGACCTTGAGCGGCGCTACTCGCGGGCCATACCTGCGTATGGCATCGGACGCTTGGGGCAGAAATCTCTCTGCGAGAGTGGCAATGCCATCGAGGCGCGGCGCCGCCACCGACAAGGCCACCGATCCGCGCCACACATCGGCGGCATTGTCAAGACGGCCGCTGGCGTCAAGCGAAGCGCCGCCGGTGTCGGCGACCGACAAACGTTCGATCTTCAGCCCCGAATGATCGTAGGTCAGCACGGCCTGTGTCTTTCGGGCCTCAATGCCCGCATAGGAGGCGCGTCCGACATCGAGAGCGAGCGCGACCTCCCCGGGGCGCTCGAAGGAGGTCGAGGCGAATAATGCCGATCCCAACGCAAGGCCGCGATCGAAGTCGAGTTCGGAGCCGTTGAGCGCTGCATCAAGGCGTGCCGGCGCCGCGGCGGTGGCGAACCGATACGCCACGCGCCCTTCCAATGCCTTGCGGTCGATCTCGGCTTTGAGTCCGTCGACGGCGACGCGTGCGCGGCCGAGCGTGACGGTGCCGCTGCCGCGCATCGGGCCGAGCGTCGGCCGGCCTGCCGCACTGCGTCCCTCGATCCAGGCGAAGAAAGCCGCCGGATCGCTCGAATCGACTTTCACAGGCCCTTGAAACTCGACCTGACGATCGGCCACGGCGAGCTTGCCGGCGATCAGCATCTGGGTCGCGCCAGGGGCCCGCAACTCAAGCGTGTCTATGCTCCATCCATCGGCACTGGTCTCTACGTCGCCTCGCACGGCAGATAACGTGGCGCCGCCCGCCATAAGACTATCTATTCCGAGGCTCACCCGGATCGGCATCGGCGGCGGTGGGATTGCGGCGAACTCGTTGACCAGCAACTTGAGGGTCTCGAACGGCAGCCGTTTCAGCTCGGAATTGGGAAGCGCACGATCAAGGTCGATTTGTCGGGCGGTAAGCGTGCCGGCGACGCTCGGATCGTGACCCAGGTTCATGACGCCAGAGCCGTTCAGGCGAACGAGCCGCGACTCCGGCCCGTAAAGCAATTCCAACTGGTCGACCAACACGGTCTTGGTGGTCGCCTTGATCTTGCCGAAAACCTTCAATGGATCGTTGACGGTGACCCGGCCGCCGGGGAGCGCGGTACCGACGACACGCGAGAGTGTCGCGGCGCCCTCAAAACGCGGGGAGCCGCTCTCGATCCAGACCGTTCCGTCGGATTCGAAAGCCAGCGCTCGTTCAGCAGGATCGATGGCGAGCCGTACTTTCATGCCGCCGTCGTCGCCGCGGCGACTCCCAGAAAATCGGTAGGCGTAGTGCTCGCCTTTCGCCGTGAAGGTACCTTCGACCCTGAGCGGACCCATGAGCGACCCCACCTCGCCGCTCAAGTTCAACCCTTCGATGTCAAGCTGCGCGCCGCTCGCCGCGTCCGCGAGGAGAAACTGGCCTTCGTTGATTGCGAGCCGCTCGATCGCGAGTCGATTCGGGTCAAAGCGGATATTCAGACCGGGTATCTGCACCACGCCTGACCGGTCCAGCCCGACGCGCATTTTAGGGCTGTCGAGTGTAACCTGACTGGCGCGAAATTCGCCCTGCATCAGCATGCCGAGGCCGAACTCCATCGCCAGCCCACGCGCGGTCACCTTCTCGGCCGACGCGGCCGGCCCAATCTGGACGTTGCTGAGCTTGAGGGAGGGGGTGGGCAAAAGGCGCACATCGATCGCGCCGCCAACCCGCACCGGAGCCCCGACCATTTGGCTGGCTTCGGACTCGATCACCGCACGATATTCGCCCCAGTCGATGAAAAGCGGTCCTATCAGCGCTGCGAGCAGCGCCAGGATGACGGCTATGCCAATGCTGAGAAGCGTCGTCTGCACCGATGTGCTCCAAACCGTAGCTTGCGTCGCCCACCTGCCTTCGCGCGCTTGCGGGTGGAAGACAGCGGAGGGGCGACCCAGCCCGTTCTGCGTTTCCGCGACTCCCTACCCTCCCCCGCATGCGGGGGAGGGTAGGGAGGGGCTTCCGCGAAAGTGACGCTATCCCGATAAAGTTCCGGTTAAAGCTCCGGTTCGCTCCACGCAAGGATGCAGGCGAAACCAAGCGCGCGTCGGCGGCGATTGTATGTCGAGCCTCCCGGTTTGCCCAAGCGAGTTTAGCCCAGAGTGACGATCTTACCGGGATTCATGATGTTCTGCGGGTCGAGCGCCATCTTGATGGCCCGCATTGCGGAGAGCGCCGCATCCCCGTGTTCGGCCTTGAGATATTTCATCTTGCCCTGGCCGACGCCGTGCTCGCCCGTGCAGGTTCCCTCCATCGCCAGAGCCCGTTCCACCAGGCGCTCCAGCAGGTCCCCGGTACGGCGGAGCTCGTCGGCATCGGCCATATCGACGAGAATCGACAGGTGGAAATTGCCGTCGCCCACGTGCCCGACAATCGGAGCAACGAGCCGGCTCGCGGCGACGTCCGCCTGGGTCGCTATGACGCATTCGGCAAGGTGAGAAATCGGCACGCAGACATCGCTTGCAATCGCCTTGGCGCCGGGCCGCAGCGCGAGCGCCGCCCAATAGGCGTCATGCCGGGCTTGCCATAGCCGGGTGCGATCCTCCGTCTTGGTGGCCCACTCGAATGGGCCGCCGCCGAGATCTGCCGCGATCTCGCCGAAACGCGCCGATTGCTCTTCCACACCGGCGGGACTGCCGTGGAACTCGAGGAACAACATCGGGCATTCCGGCAGCGTCAATTTCGAATAGGCGTTGACGGCCTTGACCTGGAGGGCGTCGAGCAGCTCGATGCGGGCTACCGGGATGCCGGATTGGATGGTTGCGATCGCCGCCTCGCACGCCGCCTGGACCGAGGGAAACGGGCAGACACCGCCTGCGATGGCTTCGGGAATGCCGTGGAGTTTAAGCGTGATTTCCGTAATCACCGCGAGCGTGCCCTCGGAGCCCACCAGCAACCTGGTGAGATCGTAGCCTGCGGCCGACTTACGGGCGCGGCGCGATGTCGTGATTATCTCGCCGTTGGCGAGCACCGCTTTGAGCGCCAGCACGTTGTCCTTCATGGTGCCGTATCGGACCGCATTGGTGCCGGAGGCGCGTGTCGCCGCCATGCCGCCGATCGAGGCGTCGGCGCCGGGATCGAGCGGGAAGAACACCCCATAGTCGCGCAGGAAGGCGTTGAGCTGCTTGCGCGTCACCCCGGGCTCAACCACGCAGTCCAGATCCTCGGGATGAACCGCCAGTACCCGGTTCATGTCGCGAAAATCGATGGAAACGCCCCCGAACGGCGCGTTGACTTGGCCTTCGAGCGATGTTCCGACCCCAAACGGGATGACCGGCAGCCCATGGGTGGCGCAGATATGGACGATTGCCTGCACCTCCTCCGCCGAGGACGGAAATGCGACAGCGTCAGGCGGCTGGTTCGCCACCCAGGTCGTGGTGTTGGCGTGCTGCGAGCGCACGGCCGGCGCAACCGATAAGCGTTCGCCCAGCCGCTGTGCCAGTGCCGCGAGCGCCGCAGAGCGCGAGCTAGGACTTTGCGCCGCGGTGTGGACTGCGATGGTCATATCATTCGCTTCTCCCACCTATGTCCCTTTGCTCCGTCAAAACCGACGGCTCGATCGGGTCGACGAGATTCATCATAACGCTATAACGTTCCGCGACGCGCTTCGATTTGGCGAGACAGGTCCAAATTTCTCAGCATAATGAGGATCTGGGGCTGAAACGGGGTGTTTGATTGGAGTGATGTCGCCACTGTTCTTTGCGCCGTTCGTGTCATCGATCATGCGGGTAGAGCCGGAGTGGATCGACTACAATGGCCATCTTAACATGGCCTACTACAATGTGCTGTTCGATCGCGCTGTCGACGAAACCTACGAGCTGATCGGGGTCGGGGCGGACTACGTGGCAAGCCGCCGGCAGTCGATCTTCACGGCCGAGGTTCATGTCCGCTACCTGCGCGAACTGCACGCGGGCGATCCTGTCCGGGTGACGTTTCAGCTCATCGACTACGACGCCAAGCGGCTCCACTATTTCGAGCAGTTGTTTCATGCTGCCGGCGGCTGGGTGTCGGCGACCTCGGAGAACCTGTCGCTCCATGTCGACATGACATCGAAGAGGACCGCGGCGTTCCCGCAGGAGATCGCCGCCCGGCTCGCCGAGATGAAAGCCTCCCACGCGCTCCTTCCGGTTCCGGAAGCTGCCGGGCGGCGGATTGGGATGGCGGCGCGCGGCTGAGGCTTCTTAAGGTTGCGCCATGACAATCGGCCCGGAGCGGAGTTGTCATCGCCCGCAGCAAGTCGGCACCTATCTGGGGCACACCGGCCGCAGCAACAGCGCAAGTGCGGCCGCAATTTATACACAAGAATGTCGCGACCGCCGTCGGCCTACTCACCCTCTGGAGGGGTCTTGGCTCCGTAACGCATTTTCAGCATATTGACTGGGCTGTTTGCCGGCCGGAACAAGACCACTAGGTGATCGAACTCCTTCTCGTTAATTGTGATTGATTCTGATTCGCCGCCTAAGCCCTTGGCGATAAGCCCCACCGTATTGCTGTGGCTCACCACAACGACGACCGCTCCCGACGGCCAAGCCTTCACCGATTGGACAATTTCGCCCACGTGTGTCTCCTCGTTCGCGCCCTCCGATTCGATCGGGACAGTCTTGATCGTGAGCCGATCTCCAAGCTGTTGCGCAACCGGCTCCAACGTCTGCCCCGTGCGCTTGGCATCGCTCCGGTAGGCGACACTGACACCGGTTTCAGCGAGCATCCGCGCCAAGAGTTTCGAGCGTTCGACCCCCTTTTTGTTGAGATCGTTTGCACCCGAATCTCGATCGGCATGACGAAGAATGAAAACGATCATAGCGGTTACTCCCTTCACTCCTGGAGCGGGATTTGGTCGGTAGGAATCAGCCGTTGTCTCCCGTTCGCCCCCGTGGACACGCGCCCCCGGGAGTCACAACACGAGGCACATGGGCGTGTTGCGCTGGATTTGCCCGCCTTCGTGGCATCGAGCGGAAGAACGAACGTTGCGCCAATGAGCGGAGTCCACAATAACAAGAAATGTCTGCCCGGGACCTGGTGCCAACTCGACAAGCACGTCCCAGCCAATGGCATCGACGCTGATACGTACCACTGGCACTTGGCCTTGTGACCTGACCCCGTTCGCGCCGAGCCGGTGTGGGTATTGCACTCAGCTTACCCAACAAAGTTAAGCTCTCAGCGCCTCGACGACGAATGCCGTGTTCATACGAAGAATTTCGAGCGCCAGGTCAAAATTGATCAGATCAAGCGTATCGTTGGCGGTGTGGATGACGTGGTTGCTGCGATCTGCCCCCTCGATTGTGAGTACGGCAGCGATTCCCTTTTCAAGGAAAGAGACGTGATCGCTGTCGGCCGGTATCAGCGACGTCTGTACAGCGAGGGAGGTGTAGGTGGCGGCGGCGGCGGCCAGGCCGTCGATTAGTGGCTGCGAGAGCGACGCACCCTCCAACAGGACCGTGGGCATCGCCGTATTGAGCGAGCCGATCATATCCATTTGCACAACCGCTTGGACGCGCGCACGGTCTGTCGTATTCATGGATCGAACGAACTCATCACTACCGAGCATACCCTCTTCTTCACCGCCAAACAGCACAAACTGCAAGTCGTTCTTGCCGTGGTGATCCCTGAGCGCTCTGGCAATCTCCAGAACCCCCGCACTACCACTGCCGTCGTCATCTGCGCCGGGCGCGACGGCGGCACTGTCGCCGCCAGCGTGTCCGTTGATAGAATCGAGATGAGCGGTCACTAGGACTACGCGGCGGGGCTGTGCACCCGCTCCAATGCGCTCAGCAACCACGTTGGCACTTGATGCTCCATTTACCGCAATGTCTTGCAATCTCGTGGCGTACCCCATCGTCACAAACTGCTCCTTGGCGAAGTTGCATGCGTTTTTGAAGTGCGTTGTGGTCGAATTGCGGGTGGGGAACTGCGTCAATTTCGTCAGGTCTGCCTCGTAGGTCGTCCGTGAGAGCCCACTGACGAGTTCCCGCACGGCAGGGTCGGCCGCTCGCGCAGATGCACGGATGGCAGCACCACTGTGCGCTGTGAACACGATTCGATTTTTGCCACGCGGGTCGGTGGCCTCCATCGCTTCCAGCGGGTGAATTGAATAGCAAGGTGCATGGCGTCCGCTGAGTCTTTGCGCCTGTTCAGGATGCATTTCCACCAGGAGAAATCGGCCTTTGTCGAGAATTACCGGAATTTCGGCATGCTTGCGCTGAAAGAGGTTACCCTTCTGAATCACCACATGCAGATGTTTGGGGTCAATCTCGTGAGGGTGGTCTCGCAGCGGAAAGCTGGCGCGACCTGCTGCCTCAGAAACATGGGGCCAATCCGAAGCGTTGCCATAGTAGGCAATCGCGTCGCCGAATTTAACCCAGGATGCGCCCGGCAAATCAGCCGTCGAGGTGGCAGAGCCCCTAAGGTTGCGGTGCGCGGTATCACCAGCAGCCTGACTGATAGCAAGCCTTACAGATTCCATGTTGCGCTCCTATCGTTCCAAGACTTTGGTTCGTTCCAAGACATTGGCCCGCTCGCGCCGATCTGAGCTCAGGGAACTCCAGCCCGAGGGTCAGCAAACTAAATATCTCTACCATCTGCGCTTGCGAGGGCGCAGCTATCAGCTTTGAAAACTAAAGCCGGCGCACCCTTTCAGGCCAAAAATCCCTATTACAATCGTTGAATAACAAGCCCGCTATCGCTCAAAAACTACGAATCGCATGTCGCTCGCGACTCGCGCGCTACCGACATACGGTCTTGCTTGAGCTCTAGAATTTTAATGAGCTGAGATTGCCCCTCGACTGTGACACGGACTTGATCTGCTCCTGCGGAATTCCACACGCCTTCTTTGACCTGGGAGATATCCGTCGCGCCGATTCCGATCCGCTTGAATGTTCCATCCGGATCGAACTTCAGGCCCGGCCTTCCCCGTGACGGTGGGAGGGGAAAGCCAGCCGGTCGATAAACCGTCTCCGTCGCGGTATCTTCTTCGCGCGAGTGGATCCAAAGCTGGCAAAGTAATTTTGTATCGACCGGCTCGGCCATGCGTGCTCTATTTTTTACACGGGAACCCAGGAGACTCCATCAAATTCCATTGTCAGACGGTCGCCGCGCTCATCGCTGACATATCGGCGACCCTCCATAGCCTGAGCGGCAACCGCCTCTGGTTCAAGCCGAGCCGTGGGCACCGGCGTTAAACCCATCGAACTCGCCAGCAACGCGCGCGGGCCCGACAAAGTTGCGTTCATCCGCCTCAGTTGACCCGCCGTAAACATGACCATGGTATCGTCGTCGACATAGTCCATATAATTCATGAACATATCGCCATTTGGCCCATTGTTGCATGTGATGTGAGGAAAGCTTGAGATCCGCACACTAGAGTCGTTCGAGCCGGCTTGATTGGGGGTATCATCAACCATGTCGGATCCCCTACAGCCGCCGTTATCGTCGCCCCAGATGTGTAGTAGATTTAACCAGTGCCCCACCTCATGCACTGCAGTTCGCCCGAGATTGTAGGGAGGCGCAGCGATCCCGGTCGAGCCAAACGCGGTGTTCTTGATGACCACTCCATCGATCGCAGCCGGCTCGCCGGGAAATGTCGCGTATCCGAGAAGATTGCCACCAAGGTTGCAGGTCCACAAGTTCAAATAGGAGTCGCGTGGCCACGCGGACTTGCCGAATCCATCGAACTTGACCATTTCATTCAGCTTTTTCGTTGCTTGCTGATCGCTTGGGTCATAGGGAAAAACCGTCTTTGATGTGCGCGTTCGAGTGATTCCCGTGGTGGGATTGCCCCGAGGGTCCCGCACCGCAAGGGCAAATTCAACAAGTGTGTCAGTGGCAAACGGGCTGAACGGCGCCGGGATCAAGTTTTGATCCTGGTTTTGAAGCCGATAATCACGGTTGAGCGCGTCAATTTGACTCTCAATCTGGCTAACTTCGAGGTTTTCATTGTCGCCGTGATAGAGGACGTGCACCACCACTGGGATACGAATAACACTCGTGCGCGGCGCCAAACGTGCGACTCTCGTGTTCGCCTCTAAGGCCCGGCGATTGTCTCGATAAACAGGATCGGTCGCAGCCAAATAGTAATGATGTTGCATTGCCGCACAAACCCTGCGGGCCGCCTCGGGTCTTGAAGGGGGCCTTGCCATGTCTTACCTCCTATCAATTAAAATTTTAGGGTTGTTGCTTAGGGGACGTTTTGAAACTCTGATTGCCCCGTTCAATGAAACTCGAACGCGAGGTGGGCCAACAAATGCGTCGACCGGCAAGCAGGGGACAACACTGATCCAAAATTACCTCCAACCGTAACCGCAACAGGCATTCTCGTAAACATTTTTTTCACTCTTTTTTTACTCAGCTCAAAGATTGAGCTGAAGCAAGCATATTGCCATGATGCCAATCCTTCGCTTCGTTTCACACCCTCGAAAGCGGGCGATCCAGTAATCACGAGATTTCGATTAGGTCACGTCTGCGCCGGCAGCCCCTTCAAAAACTCCGCCACATACGCCTTCCAGAATGCGGCGCGCAGGTGGGTGAAATGGCCGTGGGTTTCTTCGCTCGCCGGGATCAGCATGTATCGGGCATTGGGGATGCGCTTGATCTCACGCTCGGTCGAGGCGATCTGCGGCGGGGTTGGCTGCGTAGTCGCCGGAATTGATGGCCATCAGCCGCGCCTTGATCTTGTCGAGGTGCGGTGTCGGGTTGTAGTCCATCACGGCCTCGATGCCCCACAGTGCACGTTCTCGGTCTGCAGGAAGCCGACGCGTCCGGTTCATCTCAGCGTGCAGCCGACGTGTTGCGCCGCAGCGATTGACGTGTAGGACTCCACCGCGTGGTCAACGTCCAGACCAGCAATCTCCTCGGCCACACCTTTACGACACCACACCTTATGACTCTCGCCAGCCTGCGCCAGATGGACTAACCTTGGGTTGCGGGGTCGGATCAACCGGCCTTCTGCTTTCATTGGGGAGGTACTCGTGGCACACTTGGCGAACTGGGATCAGGACAGGGGCGCGATGTCGCGTCGGAAGCTGGTGCAGGTTTTGGCGGCCGGCGCCGGTGCCATGGTGGCCGGGGCAGGTGGCGCGGCAGCGCAGACCGGGCCGGCGGCACCGCCGACCACCATCACCAATCCGCCGCGCGATTTCAGCCCGCGCGGCGCCCCGACCACCTATTTCTGGGACCCTGACATCATCGCAGTCGACCCGCAGTTCAACGCCATCGCGCAGCCCAACACCGCGATCAAGCGTCTGTACACTGGTCTCTTGTGGGCCGAGGGCCCGGCGTGGAGCGCGCAAGGGCGCTATCTGGTGTGGAGCGACATCCCCAACAATCGCCAGATGCGCTGGTCGGAGGACGACGGTCGCGTCAGCGTGTTCCGCTATCCGTCGAACAACAGCAACGGCAACACGTTCGACTTCCAGGGTCGGCAGCTCTCCTGCGAGCATCTCACCCGCCGCGTGGTGCGCTATGAGCACGACGGAACGGTGAGCGTGATCGCCGATTCATACCAAGGCAAGCGGCTCAACTCGCCGAACGACGTCGTGCCACATCCGGACGGCAGCTATTGGTTCACCGATCCGCCCTACGGCGGCCAGCTCTACGAGGGCGAGCCGGATGTGGCGGGCGGCCCGAGCAACGCGGCCGGCCGGCTCAATCCCCGCATCGGCCAGCCTGCCGGCTTCGTGCCCGGCCGCCGCGAATTGCCCACCAACTGCTATCGTGTCGACCCGAGCGGACGCGTCGACCTCGTTGTGAGCGAGGACCAGGTTCCGGATCCCAACGGGCTCTTGTTCTCGCCCGACTACAAGAAGCTCTATGTCATCAGCACCGGCAAAGGGCCGGGCGATACAGGGGCGGGCGGCAAGGGCGATATGCATGTGTTCGACGTCGGCACTGACAACAAGCTGTCCAATCAAAAGCTGTTCAGCGACTTCATGGTCGAGGGCGTGAAGTGCGGGCCGGACGGGGCGCGCTGCGACGTCAACGGCAATCTCTGGGTCTCGAGCAATGCCGGTCGCGCCGTGGGCTATAGCGGCGTGACGGTGTGGACGCCGGCGGGCCAGCTCATCGGCCGCATCCGGCTGCCCGAGGTCTGCGGCAATGTTTGCTTTGGCGGCCCCAAGCGCAATCGCCTGTTCATGGCGGCGAGCCAGTCGCTCTACGCGGTCTATGTCGGCACGCAGGGAGCGGCGCCAGGTTGAGCGTTCCCGAAGAATGTCACGAGCAGCGAGGTGGACAAGGCGTCAGCATGCCCACCCCGAATACGCGACGATCAGGCCGACTTGAGCAAGTTACAAGTCATATGCCAAGCGAGACGACCCGACGGCCGCCCCAGCCCTAACCGGGCCCGCTTAACGGGCCATGGGCGACTGACAGTTTTGCCGTCGGACATTTCGCGGCCCGGGAACAAAAATTGCGGCTGCGCGCACGAAGTAGCCGGCGATGATCAGCAGGAACGAATGCCGGCGGTTGCCTATCGCTACACATTTGGTGTTGCCAGCGCATTCT
>Ga0137392_10002334_pt1 | contig 11382 bp, 9 predicted proteins | sample 15con2h34AmetaG_FD_101394 | JGI IMG/M metagenome (GOLD analysis project Ga0137392, IMG submission 101394) | Vadose zone soil microbial communities from Angelo Coast Range Reserve, California, USA - 15con2h3.4A metaG | ecosystem: Environmental > Terrestrial > Soil > Vadose zone > Saprolite... | reverse complement strand
TCGTCAGCATCTTCGTCAATCCACTGCAATTCGGTCCCAGCGAGGATCTCGCGCGCTATCCCCGCGACCTCGAGCGCGATCGCAAACTCGCCACTGCCCGGGGAGTCGATTGCCTGTTCGTGCCGGAGGCGAGCGCCATGTACCCCAGGGGGGGCGGGGGGGGCGGGCCGAGCGAGCCGCTGGCGCGCATTGTACCCGGGCCCGTGGCCGAGACGCTCGAGGGCGCGGCACGCCCGGGCCACTTCACGGGTGTTCTCACCGTCGTCGCCAAGCTCTTTCATATCGTCGGTCCTGACGTCGCGGTGTTCGGTCGCAAGGACTTTCAGCAAGCGATACTCGTGAAGCGATTAGTGCAGGACCTCGATTTTCCGCTGACCATCGATGTCGCCCCCACGGTGCGGGAGCTCGACGGGCTCGCGCTGTCCTCGCGCAATACCTACCTCTCGCCCGACGAGCGGCGGTCCGCCCTCGCGCTGTCGCGTACCCTGCGTACGCTCGAGCAAACGTGGCGCGGCGGCGAAGCCGATCCCGCGAAGCTGCAGCGCATCGGCATGGAGTCGCTGCGCGTTCCCGGTGTCGCACCTGAATACTGTGCGCTCATCGACGAGACTCTGGAGCCTGTGAAGCGGCTGACCGCACACACCGTCGCCGTCGTGGCGGCGCGCGTCGGGACGACGCGGCTCATCGACAACGTGGTGCTGGGCGAGGGCATCGGCACGGATCCGCGAGTCACACCATGAGTCTGCCGGACTGGGCCCAGGTGACGGCGGAGCGGCGCGCGCACATCGAACGGGTGGTCGCGCTGCTCAACGAATGGGCCAACGCCATGCACGTCGCCGCGGCCGAGCGCGACCGCTGGTTGCGTGCCGGCTGGCTGCACGACGCGCTGCGGGACTCGCCGTTCAAGGATCCCACCGCTCACGGGCCTGCTGCCGCCGTGCGTGCCGCCGAGACGGGCGAGCGCGACCAGGGCGTGCTCGACGCCGTTCGCTGGCACACGGTCGGCTCAGCGGACTGGGACAACGTGGGGAAGATGCTGTATCTCGCCGACTTCCTCGAACCGGGGCGTCATCGCGGCTCGGTCGATACCGATCACGAGATCCTCGCCGATCGCGTCCCCACCGAGCATGAAGCAGTGCTGCGGGAAGTCGCCCGCCGTCGCCTCGATTGGGTGTTGCGTTCGGGATGGCCGTTGCCGGCCGCAACCGTGGCTTTCTGGAATAAGCTGGCGAACTCGCGATGACCGTTCGATTCGCCGCAGCAGCCGTTCTGATCCTCTGTGCGTGCGGCGGTGGGACACCCGCAAATACCATCCCCGGTGATCGTGGGCCGGCGCTCGCCGTGGAAGTCCTCAACGCCAGTGGACGCGCGGGCGATGCCAAGGTTGGCACGCGCCTGCTGCGGCGAGCGGGTATCGACGTCGTGTATTTCGGGAATGCGTCCCCGACCGACCCACGCTCCGGGCTCGACTCGACACGGATCATCGTCCGGCGAGGTGCCGCGCAAGCGGGCGAGCGCGTGCGCGCGGCGCTGGGGGTGGGGCGCGTCGAGGTTCACCTCGACAGCGCGCGCTTACTCGATGTGAGCGTGCTCCTCGGCGCCGACTTTTCGCCGCGGGCGAAGGGGAGCGTCGACTTCCACCCGTAGCTGACCGCAGGCCGCGCTGATGTCGAGACCGCGGCTGCGCCGGAGCACTGCCTCCACGCCCCGCTGCTTGAGACGCCGCTCGAAGGCGAGCATCTGCGCCCGCGAGCTGGGCGTGAGGTCGGGTGCTCCGCCGGGATGCAGCGGCAGCAGATTCACGAGCGCGTCGAGGGGCTGCGCGATCTTCGCCAACTGATCGGCGATCTCAGGCGCATCGTTCTTGCCGCCGATGAGGACGTACTCGAGTGTCACCCGGCGACGGAACTGCTTCAGGGCGTCGGTCAGCTCGGGGAGTGTGTACTTCTTCTCGATCGGCATGAGCTCCCGACGCAGCTCCGGCGACGGTGCGTGCAACGAAACCGCCAACCGGAATTGCTCGCCGCGTTTCGCGAACTTTGCGAGATTGGGCAGAATGCCGACGGTCGAGACCGTGATGTGCCGCGCCCCGATCCCGAATCCCTCCGGCTGATTCAGAATCGTCAGCGTGGCGTCGACGGCGTCCCAGTTGAGCAGCGGCTCGCCCATTCCCATGAACACGACGTTGGTCGGCTTCTGTGCTGGATCGCGCAACACCATCTCGCGAACCTGGCCCGCGATTTCGCCAGCCGAGAGATTGCGGCGAAAGCCCATGCGTCCGGTGGCGCAGAAAACACAACCCAGCGCGCAGCCTGCCTGCGACGAGATGCACAGCGTGCGACGCTTGCCTTCCGGGATCAGCACCGACTCGATCGCTTCGTCGTCGGCAAGCGCCCACAGAAACTTCTCCGTGCCGTCGCTCGAAACCTGATGGGTACGCAGCGTCAAACGCTGTACGGGGAACGCTTCGTCCAGCGCCGTTCTCAACGGCGCGGGCAGATCGGTGGCGTCGCTCCAGCGCCCGACGGGACGTTGCCACAGCCGCGGAAGGATCTGGCGGATGCGATAGGCAGGCTCACCGCGCGCACTGAGCCAGTCGGCGAGCGCACTGCGCGCCGCCTCCGGAGTGAGGCTGAGGAGATCGATCGTCACTTGAAGGTGGCTTCGACACCTACGCGGTAGGCCGAACCGACTTCGTTCACGCCGGTGTCGCGCGCCAGCGTGACGCGGTACTTCCCAACCGTCAAACCGAGCCCGGCGACTGGACGCCAGCCGGCGCCGCTTGAGTAGCCGCCCTCACGAGCCACCATCAGATCGAATGAAACCTTACGCACGAGCTCTGCTCCGACGCCGAGCTGATGGTCGGCGGGGAAGCCGTGTCCGAACGCGAGACCGTAACGGCCTCGGACCACGACGCGATCCCGCCCGTCTGAGACCGATCCCTGCCAGAGACGTGCTTCGATTCCAGCATACAGATCGTGCGCAGGATCGTTGAACTTGAGCGAGGAAAAGAAGTGTGTCGCCAGCGCGACGCGCAGCCGGTCCCCCGCGAAATTGCGACTCGCGCCGACGTCGAACGTCCAGCGATCCGAGCGCGACGCGTCGAGGCGTGTCGCTTGCGAGGCGATCGTGGCGCCGAGGTTCGTCCCGGCGATCCTGCGCGCCCAGGTTGCGCCGAATGCAAATGTGTAGACGGGGATCGTGCCGCCCGTGGGATCCGGACTGTCGATCGTCTGCGTCAGGTCGCTCAGCCCCACGCGGCCGTACAGCAGCCCAACTTGTCCGAAGCGCCCGGCCGACGAGCGGACTGTGGCGATCATGCCGGTGGCATCCACGGCTGAGGGCGTCTGAATCGCTTCGAAGGCGAGCTGTAGTTTCGGCGGCGCGCTGTCGGGGACTTGCGCCGGATTCCAGAACGCGGCCGCGGCGCCGGTTGCCAGGGCGGTGGGTATCGGCAACGTCGTCGCGGCGACGCGCCAGAGCGTCGATCCCGCTGCTGCCTGCTGTCCCGCGGCGCCTCCGGACGCCGCCCAAAAGAGTCCTAAAACCAGCAGGCCAATGCGTTGCATGCCGAACGTTTACTCACGGCTGTGGCGCCGTCAACTCAAGTCAACTATCTTCAACCGGTTACGGCACTTGGACATACTCCATTGCGGCTCTCAGAACTCCTGACGCCCGACCGAATCCGGGTACCATTACGGGCCCAGAGCAAGGAAGGTGTGCTCCGGGAATTGGTCGACCTGCTGGTGGGAGGCAACGGAGCCTCGGATGATGTCTTTCAGGCGATACTCGAGCGCGAGCGGCAGTTCCCGACGGGCATCGGCTATGGGGTCGCCGTACCGCACGGCAAGACGCCCGCGTTGGCAAATCTGGTGGCGGTCGCCGGGACGACACGCGCGCCGGTGCCCTATGAAACAGTCGATGGCGAACCGGTTCGCCTCTTTTTTTTGCTGGCCGGCCCGGAGTCGCAGGCGGGAGCACACGTGAAGGCGCTGAGCCGTATCTCGCGGCTCGTGCGGCGCGAACCGATCCGCGCCCGCCTCGTGGGCGCGCAGACGCCGGAAGAGTTCTTCCAAATCCTCTGTGAAGCCGAGAGGGGGGGCGCATAGAGACTCGGACAACCTGGCGCACTCATCGCTGCGGGGCGTTGCGAAAGGAGCACATTGGACAGCGGGTGCGATTGGGGGGCTGGGTCCACCGCCGCCGTGACCTCGGCGGCATCGTCTTCCTCGATCTCCGCGACCGTGACGGCCTCGTTCAGGTCGCCCTCGGTCCGGGGTGGGCGGCTCCCGATCTCGTCTCCCGTGCCCAAACCGTCGGGACCGAGACCGTCGTCCTCGTCGAAGGGGAAGTCACCGCCCGGCCACCCGCGATGCGGAATGCCGAGCTCGCGACCGGGGATGTGGAAGTCCACGCCACCGTCCTGGAGATCGTGGGACCGGCGGAGACGCCGGCGATTCCCGTCGCCCGCGGGAAAGGCGAGGAGCTCCCGGCCGAAGAGCTGCGCCTCAAGTACCGCCATCTCGATCTGCGGCGCCCGGAGCTACAGGCGAATCTCATCCTGCGCCATCGTTTGCTGCAGCGCGCGCGTCGCGCGTTGAGCGAGCTGGACTTTCTCGAGATCGAAACGCCGATCCTCACCAAGCCCACGCCCGAAGGCGCGCGTGACTACCTCGTGCCGTCGCGCGTACACCCGGGCGAGTTCTACGCGCTGCCGCAGTCGCCGCAGATCTACAAGCAGCTGCTCATGGTGTCCGGCTTCGACCGCTATTTCCAGATCGCGCGCTGCTTCCGCGACGAGGATCTGCGGTACGACCGGCAGCCGGAGTTTTCGCAGATCGACATCGAGGCATCCTTCGTTGGCCAGGAAGATGTGATGGGGTTCGTCGAGGCCGTGCTCGTCGCGCTGTGGGACGAAGCCGGTCACAGGATCGACCGCTCGTTTCCGCGGCTCACGTGGCGCGAGGCGATGGAGCGCTTCGGTACCGACAAGCCGGATCTCCGGTTCGAATTCACGATCGCGGATTGGACCGCGCAGGTGCGGCCGCTCGCGGTCCCGTTCTTCCAGGGGGCGCTCACCAACGGAGCGCGGGTGCGTGGCATCGCCGTGAAGGGCGGCGGCACGCTGTCGCGCAAAGACGTCGATCAGCTCGCCGAGACGGCGAAGACGCACGGCGCGCCCGGGCTCGCCTGGGTGAAGCGACAGGGTGAGCAGGTCTCCGGCTCCGTCGGCAAACATTTCACCGCCGAAGCGCTGGGCCGGCTCGGTATCGGCGATGGCGACGTCGCGCTCATGACGGTCGGTCCCGATCGCGTGACGTCACCCGCGCTCGACAAGGTGCGGCAGGAAGTCATCCGGCGCCTCGCGCCGGCGCCCAAGAGCGCGCACGCGTTCTGCTGGGTGGTGGACTTTCCGCTTTTCCAGCCCGATCCCAAGACCGGAACACCGGTGTTCGCCCATCATCCGTTCACGTCGCCGCATCCCGAAGACCTGCGCAAGCTCGACACCGATCCGTTTGCCTGTCGTGCGCTCCACTACGACGCCGTGTACAACGGCAACGAGCTGGGATCGGGCTCGATTCGTATCACCGATCCGGCCATTCAGCGCAAAGTCTTTGCGCACCTCGGCCTGTCGCCCGCGGATGTCGACGCACGTTTCGGCTTCCTGTTGACCGCGTTGGCGGCAGGGGCGCCGCCGCATGGCGGCTTCGCCGTGGGGTTCGACCGCACGGCGATGCTCCTTGCCGGCGCAGGGTCGCTGCGCGACGTGATCGCGTTTCCGAAGACGACCGCGGCACGAGCGCTCTTCGAGGGTGCGCCGGCTCCGGCGCGCGCGGAAGACCTGGCCGCACTTCACATAAAGGTGGTGCCTCCCCATGAGTGACGACGTCATCCAGCGGCTGTCCGTCGAGGGCGTGGACCCATTGGCTCTCGCTGGTGTGAACGATGCCAACCTGCTCGAGCTCGCGCGCCGGCTCGGCGTGCGTGTCTCGTTGCGTGGGGATACGCTGTCCATCGCGGGATCCGCCGCGGCGATCGAGCGAGCGGGCACTGTGGCTCAGGCGTTGATCGACCTCGCGCGCATGGGCGAAAACCTCGACGTGCATGACGTGGAACGGGTGGTGGCGGACGAAGCGCAGGGCGAGCTCGCGGAAGGTCGCCAGGCGGCCGATCCCGTGAAGATCATTCTGCCGGGCCTGCGGCGCGTGATTCAGCCGAAAACCGCCGGCCAGCGCGAGTACCTCCGCGCGATCGCCGATCACGACATCGTCATCGGCATCGGGCCGGCCGGCACCGGCAAGACCTATCTCGCGGTGGCGGCGGCGGTGGACGCGCTCGCCCGCAAGCGCGTCCGGCGCATCATCCTGGCGCGGCCGGCAGTGGAGGCCGGGGAGAATCTCGGATTTCTGCCCGGCGATCTTCAGGAAAAGGTCGACCCGTACCTGCGGCCGCTGTACGACGCCCTCGAAGACATGATGCCGCGCGAGCGCGTGCAGAAGGCGCTCGAAACCCGAACCATCGAGATTGCGCCGCTTGCCTACATGCGCGGCCGCAAGCTCAACGACGCGTTCGTGATTCTGGATGAGGCTCAGAACGCGACCGGCATGCAGATGAAGATGTTCCTGACGCGTCTGGGCGTGAACTCGCGCGCCGTGATCACCGGCGATAAGACGCAGATCGATCTGTCGAACCGCGAGGATTCGGGGCTGCTGCAGGTCGAGCGCATCCTTCCCGGCATCGAGGGGATCGGCTTCTGCTACCTGAGCGACGCGGACGTCGTGCGCCATCGCCTGGTGCGTGACATCATCCGCGCCTACGCCGAGGATGCGCAGGGTTAGATGAAACTCCCGACCCGCGAGAAGATTCGCTATCACGCGACGCGCTGGGTGTGGGTGCCGTTCCTGGCACTCGTCGCGCACGCCTCCTTCCCATCTGGTGCCGCCGACGTCGCACCGCTGCTGGAGCCCGGCGCGCGCTCCGACAACGAGATCGTCGCGCCGTTCAACTTTGTCGTGAACAAGTCGGAGGACGAGCTGCAACGGGAGGCGGAGGAGCTCGCCGCATCCGCGAAACCGATTTACGAGTTCCGGCAGCGCGCCTACGACAGCACGGCGACGACGATGGCCGCGTTCTTCAGCGCCGTGGATGCCGCGGCCGACCAGGGGCAGCAGGCGATCATCCGCGCGGCGAGGGAGTTCGGCGTACCGCTCACCGCGCAGGAGGCTGCGTACCTGAGCAAGGGCGGCAAGCGTCGCGCGCTCCAGCAGGCGCTCCAGAAGTTGTTCGATCGCACTCTCGCGCAGGGCGTCACCGCGCCCGGCGTCCTGCAAGTCGAGCAATCGCGCGAGCTGATCGTGCGGCGCGGATCGACGGAATCATCCGTGTCACGCGATCAAGTGCTCACGTTCGCGCATTACTTGAGTCGCGCCAAGCAGCTGCACCCCGACGCCGGCTCGAGCGTCGGCGACGTCCTCTACCTGAAACTGGTCCGGCAGTTCTTCCGGCCCACGTTGATTCCCAAACAGCTCGAGACCGAACGGCGCCGCAACGAGCTGCGTGGCAGCGTCGATCCGAGCAAATACATCGTGCGCGCCGGCGACCGCATCGTCGCGCCGCACGAAGTCGTCACGAATGAAGCGCATGAGCGGCTCGTCGCGCTGCATCAGGAGCTCCTGCGCCGCGGCGCGGCCACCACGTACTCGATGCGCGGCGTGCTGGGTCCGTTGCTCCGGGACACGCTGCTGCTCTCGATCTTCTGGGTCTTGATGGTGTTCTATCGGCGCGAGACCTACACCGACTTGCGCCAGGTCGCGTTGATCGGCGGACTGTTCGCGGTCCTCTTGCTGCAAGCGGGGATCGTGGCGCGGTCCTATACGGAGCATCCCGAAATCATCTTCATGCCCTTCGTCGCCATGATGATGACGGTGCTCTTCAACGGCCGAGTCTCCATGATCGCCGCGATGATCCTGGCGGTGGTGATCGGGCTGCAACCGGTCTTTCACGATGTTCCAGCGTTGTTCTTGTGTCTCGTCGGCGGCGTGACCGCGGCGCTGTCCGTCCGTGCCCTGCGCAGCCGCAGTAACTTCTACGCGCCGGTCCTCATCATCGCGGCCGGCTACCTCATCGGGGCACTTGCACTGGGCCTCTCGGGCGGCTGGCCGATCGCCGAGATTGGTCTACGCGGATTGCTCGGCGCCCTGAATGGACTGGTCTCGGCCGGGCTGACGTTCTTCCTGCTTCCGGTTGCGGAAGCGGTCACGCACATCACCACCGACCTCACCCTGCTCGAGCTCTCCGACCCCAGCCGGCCGCTGCTGCGGCGCCTTTCACTCGAGGCACCGGGGACGTACGCCCATAGCGTGGCGATGGCGAACCTCGTCGAAGCCGCTTGCAACCGCATCGGGGCCAACGGACTCCTGGGCCGTGTGGGCTGCTACTACCACGACATCGGCAAGGTGAAGAATCCGCTGTACTTCGTGGAGAATCAGATCCCGGGCAACAATCCTCACGACCGGCTCAAGCCGGTGCAATCCGCGCAGATCATCAAAGCGCACGTGATCGACGGACTGGCATTGGCGGCCGAAGCGCAGTTGCCGGACTCGGTAGCCGCCTTCATCCCCGAGCACCACGGCACGAGCGAAATCACCTACTTCCTCGATAAGGCGAAGAAGATCGACGGCGGTCAGGCACGGAATCCCGAGGATTTTACGTATCCGGGTCCCAAGCCCAGGTCGATGGAACCCGCGATCGCGATGATCGCCGATTCGGTCGAGGCGGCGCTGCGCGTGCTCGAGGATCTGACGCCGCAGAAGATCGAGGAAGCGATCGATCACATTGTGAAGACCAAGGTGAACGCCGGCCAGCTCGACGAAGCGCCGCTGACGCTGCAGCAGATCGAGCAGGTGAAGGCGGCATTCCTCCTGGTGCTCAGCGGCATGTACCACAACCGCATCGACTATCCGGAGTCCAGTGGCGGCATCGGCGCGGCGTGGCAGCCGGCGACCGCGCGGCGCTAATCGGGGGAGACTCGTGCGTGTGGCCCAACGAGTGCTGGCCTGGGAACGCGCGCCGGCCCGGTCCCACATCGACATCACGCTGTTGTCTCCGGCGGGCATGCGTCGCCTGAACCGGCGCGCGACCGGCCGTCGCGGCGTGACCGACGTCATCTCCTATTCGTTGCCCCAACCCGACGGCAGCCTCCTCGGCGACGTCTACATCTGTCCTGAAGTCGCCGGCTCCACCGAAGAATTGGTGCGGCTGGCGGTCCACGGGACCCTGCACGTGCTCGGCTACGATCACCCCGAGGGCGCCGGGCGGACCCGGTCGCGGATGTGGCAACTGCAGGAGCGTTACGTACGGCGGCTCGTTCCCTAATGCTGACCGAAGCAGCACTCCGCGTGACGGGGCTGGTAGTCGCGATCGTCGCGGTCGTGTGGGCCGCGCTGCTCGCCCTCGCCGAAGAAGCAGCCGTCGGTGAGGCGCTGCACACGCTGGGCGACGCGCCACCCATCGCCGCCGAGCGCCGCGTGCCGCTGCATCGCGCTCTGCACGTCGCCCGCCTCGCGCTCCTGGTGCTCGGGGCGGTTGCGACGGCACATGCCGTCGCGTGGTGGACCAGGCCGTGGGCTGAAGCGTTGCTCACGCTGGTCGTCGGAACGCTGCTCCTGTTCATCGGCGGGGACGCGCTGCCGCGGAGTGTGGCACGAATCGCTCCCGAATTGTCCGAAGCGTCGTTGCCACTGGCGCGCCGGACTCTGGCGCCGTTCGGACCGCTGCTCTGGCTGCTGGCGTGGGCCGACCGAGGCCTGCATACGCTCGTGCACACGCCGCGGCCCTTGCAGCCGAATCTCGGTATCGCGCAGCGCGACATGCTCCTCGGCGTCTTCACGCTGGCGGATACGACGGTGGACGAGGTCATGACGCCGCGGCTCGATATGAAGAGCGTCGACGTCGGCGCGTCGACGGAGGAGGTGCTCGACGCCTTCCGCCAGAGCCAACATGCGCGCCTGCCCGTGCTCGATGGCTCCCCGGACAACGTCGGCGGTGTCGTCTTCGTCAAGGATCTCGTGCCCATCGCCATGGGCCTGGCGGAGCCCGGCATGCGGTGGCAGACGCTGGTTCGCACGGCAGCGTTCGTTCCCGAAACGAAGACCTTGGACAGCCAGCTCCGCGATTTCCAGGGGACGCCGGCTCATATCGCGATCGTCGTCGACGAGTTCGGCGGCACGTCCGGATTGATCACCCGCGAAGACATCCTCGAGGAGATCGTCGGCGAGATCCGCGACGAGCACGACACCGAGACGGGCCCCACGATCCGGCGCGATGGCGGGCGCGTGTGGGTAGATGGGCGCGTCAGCCTCGACGAGTTGTCGGCGGCGCTCGGCACCACCTTTGCGCATGCCGAGGTATCGACGGTCGGCGGACTGGTGTACTCGGTGCTCGGCCGCGTCCCCCGGCCTGGTGACGAGCTGACCCTTGATGGCTACCGCGTCGTCGTGGAACGCGTCGAACAGCGGCGCGTCACTCAAGTCTCGTTCGAAAAGCGATGAGCGTCGCCCTCGTCGTTCTGCTCCTCGGCCTGCTCGTGGCCGGCATCTCGGCCGCCGTCGGCGTTGCCGCCGCGACGGTGAGCCAGCACGAGCTCACGCGCTGGGTTGCGTACAAGCTGCGCGGGTCGGCGGCCACCGTCGGACTGCTGCAAAATCCCGGACGTACGCTCGCGACGGCGAACACACTCACGACGCTCGGCGTGCTGCTCGCTGCCGGCGCGATTCCGGCGCTCCTCGCCGCCACGACGCCGACGTTCCTCGGTGTGTTCACGGTTGCGGTGGGCGTCCCGCTCTTCATCGGGGCTTCATACCTCGTGCCGCGCGTGCTCGGCCGGCGCTGGGCGGAAGCGCTGGTCGCGCGCGCGGTCCCGTGGATGGAGCGACTCGGTACCGTGCTGTCACCGTTCATTCCGCGGCGTGAAGCCTCGACACGAACCACGTTGGCCGCGCTGCTCGCGAGCGCCGATACGGCGGCGCTGGCTGGTACCGATGAGATGGCGGTCGTCTCCGGCGTGCTGGCGTTTGCGGATCGCCCCGTGCGCGAGCTGATGGCGCCGCGCACCGCCATCGTGGCGTTCCCGGAGGGCATGCTCGCGGCCGAGGCGGCTCACGTGCTGCAGCAATCGGGGTTCAGCCGGTACCCCGTCTACCGCGGCTCGTTGGACGAAGTGGTCGGGGTCGCGCACACGCTCGATCTGCTGGCGACCGCCGCCCGGCAGCGCGGCGACTACGCACGCGCGAGGTCACGATTCGAAGAAGCGCTGGCGATCAAACGCAAGATCGGCGATCGTCAGGCCAGTGCCTGGTCACTACAAGGGATGGGTGAGCTGGC
>Ga0137392_10002319_pt1 | contig 11400 bp, 3 predicted proteins | sample 15con2h34AmetaG_FD_101394 | JGI IMG/M metagenome (GOLD analysis project Ga0137392, IMG submission 101394) | Vadose zone soil microbial communities from Angelo Coast Range Reserve, California, USA - 15con2h3.4A metaG | ecosystem: Environmental > Terrestrial > Soil > Vadose zone > Saprolite... | reverse complement strand
CCTGGGGTTCATCTTCGCCCGGGCGGCGAGCCCCGCGGATGCGGAAATGGCGCTGCGCATCGCCCATCGCCGGCTGCACTTCGATATCCGCCCCGAGTATCCGGCGACGGTAGCGCCTGCCGCCGAGAAGCCGTGAGACTGAATCCGCAAGACCTGGGAAAAAACGCCGATCTCACGCTGAAACACGACAACCGGCGTGCTCGTGACCTCGGCCCGCTGATCCATTATTTACGGAGCACACCACATTGAGACCGGCATTTCTTCGCGCTTTCGGTCGCGTCGCGCAGGCCGCACCGTGGGATAACGAAGAGTCCATCCGCGAGGAGCTCTTCAGCATCGAGCGTCTCGAGCAGCATGCCGAGAGCCTCGCAGCGGCCCAACCTGTCAGCGCGCGGCCGATGGCCGGGCGATCGCTCGCCGTACGACTGAGGGACAACGAATCGGTTTTGCTCAAAGCGTATCGCGCCATCGCCAGCGCGGTCGGCGAGGGTCGTGGCATTACACCGGCCGCCGAGTGGCTGCTCGACAACTACCATCTCGTCGAACAGCAGATCCGCGAAATTCGCGACGATCTGCCGCCTGCCTACTATCGGCACTTGCCGAAGCTGGCCACCGGACCTTTCGCCGGCTATCCGCGGGTCTTCGGCATCGCCTGGGCGTTTGTCGCTCATACCGACAGCCGCTTCGACCCCGAGATGCTGCGCCGGTTCGTGCGCGCCTACCAGCGCGTTCAGCCGCTGACGATCGGGGAGTTATGGGCGGTCGCAATCACGCTGCGGATCGTGCTGGTGGAAAATCTTCGACGCGGGGCCAGGCGCATCGTGACGAGCCGGGCCGCGCGCCAGGAAGCGGACGCGCTCGCCGACCGGCTGCTGGGCGTGAACGCGCGCCCGGCCGAACCGTTCCGCCCGGTCTTTCAGCATTACGAGCAGGCACCCTTGCCGGGAGCCTTCGCCGTCCAGCTCGTGCAACGGCTCCGAGACCAGGATCCGAAGGTCACGCGGGCGCTGATGTGGCTGGAGGAGCGCCTGGTGGCACAGGGAACGACCGCCGATGCGATCGTGCGCGACGAGCACCAAAGACAGGGCGCCACGAACGTGACGGTCCGCAACGTCATCACGAGCATGCGGCTGATCTCCGACTTCGACTGGGTGGAGCTCGTCGAGAGCGTCAGTCTTGTCGACGACACGTTACGGATCGGCAGCGACTTCGCGAGCATGGATTTCCCGACGCGCAACCTCTACCGCACCGCGATCGAGGAGCTGGCGCGGGGCTCGAAACTGACGGAAATGGAGATTGCGCAAGCGGCTCTTCTGGCCGCAAGCGGTCTGGCGCGTGAGCAACAGGGCGGCGGTGTCCATCACTGCGGGGGCGGTACGGACGGCCGGAAACGCGATCCTGGTTATCATCTGATTGCCGGAGGGCGCCGCGCGTTCGAAGCGGCGGTCGGATTTCGCGCTCCCATACGCAACTGGCTGCGTCGTTTCAACGTCACGATCGGCATCGGCGGCTATGTCGGCAGCGTCATCATGGTCGCTGCAATCCTTCTCTCTTTGCCACTGTTTGCACTGGCGGTGAGGGGAGTCGAAGACTGGTGGCTCGCGCTTCTTGCGCTGCTCGGGCTGATTCCGTCGATCGATGCGGCGATGGCGCTCGTGAACCGCAGCGTCACGAGAGAGGTCGGTGCGACGATCCTGCCGGGCCTGGAACTGCGCGACGGCGTCCCTTCGCACCTGCGCACGATGGTCGCCGTTCCGATCCTTCTCACGACGCAGGCCGCGCTCGAAGGGCAGATCGAGCGTCTGGAGATCCACCACCTTGCAAGTCCGGAAGGCGAGCTTTATTTCGCACTGCTCTCGGACTGGACGGACGCGGCGACCGAGACCGTCGCAGGAGATAACGCACTGCTCGAAGCGGCCGCCGCGGGCATCGCCCGCCTGAATCGCCGTTATGGACCGGTAGCCGGGGGGGACCGCTTCCTCCTGCTCCACCGCCGGCGGGTCTGGAACAAAGGGCAGCAGCGGTGGATCGGGTGGGAACGCAAGCGCGGCAAGCTTCACGAGTTGAACCGTCTGCTGCGCGGCGCAACAGATACGACCTTCGTAGGTCTCGGCGCGCTGCCTGCCGGTGTCCGGTACGTCATCACGCTCGATGCCGATACGCGAATGCCGCGGGAAACGGCCCGCCGGCTGGTCGGCAAGATGGCGCACCCGCTCAACCATCCGCGCTTCGATCCCGGCACCCGGCGCGTCGTCGAAGGATATGGCGTGCTGCAGCCGCGCGTAACGCCTTCGCTGCCGATCGGTCGCGAGGGGTCGCTGTTCCAGCGCATCTTCTCCAGCACCAGCGGCATCGATCCTTACGCCTCCGCCGTCTCGGACGTGTACCAGGATCTCTTCGGCGAAGGCTCCTACGCCGGCAAGGGTATCTACGACGTGGACGCGTTCGAAGCCGCGCTCGACGGCCGCGTGCGCGAGAACACGCTTCTCAGTCACGACCTGTTCGAGGGGACCTTCGCCCGCGCCGGCCTCGCTTCCGATATCGAGCTGGTCGAAGAGTTTCCGTCACGCTACGACGTCGCCGCCGCACGCCAGCACCGCTGGGTGCGCGGCGACTGGCAATTGCTGCCGTGGATTCTCGGCCGCGGCGACGCCTCCGTCGCTGATCGGAGCGCGAGCGATCATGAGCGCGCGAGCGCGCTGCCGTCGATCGGCCGCTGGAAGATGCTGGATAACCTGCGGCGGTCGCTGTCTGCGCCGGCGAGCGTCGCCGCCTTGCTGGCGGGATGGGCACTGCCGCTGCACGCTGCCGTCGTCTGGACCGGCTTCGTCCTGTCGACGATTGCGCTGTCGACGCTGCTCCCCGTTCTCGCGGGAATCGTGCCGCGACGTGCCCGGATCACGGCACGCAGCCACCTGCGCGCTCTCGCCGCGGATGTCGGTCTCGCTTTGTCCCAGTCCGCATTGCTGGTCGTGTTCCTCGCGCACCAGGCATGGTTGATGGCCGATGCAATCGGACGAACGCTGTTTCGTCTGTCCGTGAGCCACCGCCATCTGCTCGACTGGGTCACGGCAGCTCAGGCGAAGGTGAGCCCGCGGCTCGACCTCCCCGGGTTCTATCGGCAGATGAACGGTGGCGTCGCCGTCGGCATCGTCACTGCGATAGTCGTCTGGTGGGGCAGGAACGACGCCTGGCCGGTGGCGGCGCCGTTGGTGCTCGCCTGGATCGTATCGCCGGCGATCGCGCGATGGACGAGCCTGTCGCCGCTCGTGGCGGGTCGCCTGTCGGTCTCGGATGCGGACGCCCGTGCTTTGCGGCTGGTCGCGCGCCGCGCCTGGCGCTTCTTCGAGACCTTCGTTACGGCCGAGGACCACATGCTCCCGCCGGACAATTTCCAGGAAGACCCGAAGCCGGTTGTCGCGCATCGGACCTCTCCCACTAATCTCGGCCTCTACCTCCTCTCAGCGGTCAGCGCGCGCGACTTCGGATGGGCCGGGACGACCGAGACCGTCGACCGGCTGGAAGCGACACTCGCAACGATGGGTCGCCTGCAGCGGTTCCGCGGCCACTTTTATAACTGGTACGACACGCGAGACCTTCGCCCGCTGGACCCGCAATACATCTCTTCGGTGGATAGCGGCAATCTGGCCGGGCACCTGATCGCTCTTGCAATCGCCTGCAGGGAGTGGATTCGCCGCCCGCAGGCAGGTCCTGAATCATTTGCCGCCATCGAAGACGGCCTGAATCTCACGCGCGAATCCTTGCAGGGACTTCCCGACGACCGGAGAACGCAGACGATCACGCGGCATCAGCTTGACGATGCGCTCGATGCGCTGGCGGCTACTCTCCGCGAGGACCCGCTCCTCCAACACCATGTGCCGCCGGAGGACGTCGCTGCCCGATTGGCGGTGGCCGCGCCTCAGGCCACGACCATGGTCGACATCGCCCGCACGCTGGCAAGCGAACGGGGCGACGACGCCGGCGCCGAAATGCTGTTCTGGGCGGAGGCGACGATAGCGTCGATCGAAAGTCACCGCCGGGACGTTACACAGACCGCCGACGCTGCCCGCTCCCTGGAACGGCGCCTTGCGACGCTCGAGGCGACGGCGCGGGCCATGGCCACCGCGATGGAGTTCGGCTTTCTCCTCGACCCGGACCGCAAGCTCCTCTCGATCGGTTATCGGGTCGCGGAGGGCACTCTCGACCCGAGCTGCTACGACCTGCTCGCCTCGGAAGCGCGCCTTGCGAGTTTCGTGGCGATCGCCAAGGGCGACGTTCCCGCGCGGCACTGGTTCCGGCTCGGGCGTGCCGTTACTCCGATCGGACGTGGCGTAGCGCTCCTCTCCTGGTCGGGTTCGATATTCGAGTATCTGATGCCGTCGCTCGTCATGCGCGCACCGGTCGGGAGCCTCCTCGAGCAGACGAGCCGTCTCGTCGTGCGCCGCCAGATGACCTACGGTGCCGCGCTCGGCGTGCCCTGGGGCATTTCGGAATCCGCCTACAACGTCCGCGACCTGGAGCTCACCTATCAATATTCCAACTTCGGAGTCCCGGGCCTGGGTTTGAAACGCGGCCTGGGCGAAAACACCGTCGTCGCACCCTACGCGACTGCGCTCGCAGCCATGGTCGATCCTGGAGCGGCGGCGCGCAACTTCGCCCGACTCGCCGCGCTGGGCGCGCATGGCCGCTACGGCTTCTACGAGGCGCTCGATTACACGCGCACGCGTCTGCCCGAGGGGAAAGAGGTCGCGATCGTCCGCGCCTTCATGGCGCACCATCAGGGCATGACGGTCGTCGCCATCGCCAACGGTCTTCTCGACGGGAGGATGCGGGCACGGTTTCATGCCGAGCCGATCGTGCAGGCGACGGAGCTTCTGTTGCACGAACGCACGCCGCGCGATGTCGCGGTGGCGCATCCCAGGGCCGAGGAAGTCGAGACGGCATCCACGGTCCGCGACCTGGAGATTCCTGCGGTGCGACGGTTCCGCTCCGCGCACCACGCCACGCCGCAGGCGCACCTGCTCTCGAACGGCCGCTATGCGGTGATGCTGACGGGCGCCGGCTCCGGGTACAGCCGCTGGGGCGATCTCGGGATCACGCGCTGGCGCGAAGACGTCACCCGCGACGACTGGGGCGCCTACGTCTTCCTGCGCGACGTGGAGAGCGGCGAGGTGTGGTCCGCAGGCTACCAGCCGAGCGGCGTCGAACCGGACAGTTACGAGGTCACGTTCACCGAGGATCGCGCCGAGTTCGTCCGGCGCGACGGAACGATCACCACGATCCTCGACGTCGTCGTCTCGCCGGAGTACAACGCCGAGGTCCGCCGCGTATCGGTCGCGAACGCGGGCACGCGGGCGCGGGACATCGAGCTCACCTCCTACGCCGAGCTGGTGTTGGCGCCGCCCGCCGCCGACACGGCGCACCCGGCCTTTTCCAAGCTCTTCGTGCAAACCGAATATCTCGCCAGGATCGGCGCCATCCTGGCGACCCGGCGGCGCCGCTCGCCCACCGAGCCCGAAATCTGGGCGGCGCATCTTGCCGTCGTCGAAGGCGAGGCGGTGGGCGAGCCGGAGATCGAAACTGAGCGGGGCCGGTTCCTTGGCCGTGGACGCGAGGTTCGGGCGCCGGTCGCTGTGATGGATGGCCGGCCGCTCTCCAATACCGTCGGCACTGTCCTCGATCCCGTTTTTGCGCTGCGCCGCCGCGTGCGAGTTCCGCCAGGCCGTGTGGTGCGCGTCGCATTCTGGACGGTCGTCGCGTCGTCCCGTGGCGATGTGCTGGACCTCGCCGACAAGCATCACGACACGACGGCCTTCGACCGCGCGGCCACGTTGGCATGGACCCAGGCGCAAGTGCAGTTGAGTCACCTCGGCGTCGATGCGGATCAGGCGAGCCTGTTTCAGCGTCTCGCCGGCGCCGTGCTCTACGCCGATCCGTCGATGCGTCCGCCGTCCGACGCCATACGCCGCGGCGGCGGCGGGCCGACCGCGCTCTGGGCCCAGGGCATTTCCGGCGATCTCCCGATCGTTCTGGTGCGGATCGACAACATCGAGGACATCGCCATCGTCCGCCCGTTGCTGCGAGCCAATGAATACTGGCGGATGAAGCAGCTCGCCGTCGATCTCGTGATCCTGAACGAACGGGCATCCTCGTATATCCAGGACCTTCAGATCGCCCTGGAGACGCTCGCCCGGACGAGCCAATCCCGATCGCAGATCGGAGCCGACGTCGCGCGCGGCTCGGTGTTCGTGCTGCGCGCGGATCTCATTTCGGCGGAGACACGCGCCCTGCTTCTCTCGATGGCCCGGGCGGTGCTTGCCGGACGGCGCGGAACGCTCTCCGAACAGCTCAACCGTCTCGAGGAAGCGGATACCACCGCCGCGCCGTCGCCGAGGCGCGTGCCGCCCGCGGACCTGCCGCAGACCGTTCCGGCGCCGCCGAACCTCGAATTCTTCAACGGGCTCGGCGGATTCGCCGCGGACGGACGGGAGTATGTGACAATCCTCGGCGCCGGGCGGTCGATTCCGACCCCGTGGATCAACGTCATCGCCAATCCCTCGTTCGGCTTTCAAGTGGCGGTCGAGGGCAGCGGCTACACATGGTCGCTCGACAGCCGCGAGAACCAGCTCACGCCCCGGTCGAACGACCCCGTGACCGATCGGCCGGGCGAGGTCCTCTATCTGCGCGACGAGGAGTCCGGCGAGCTGTGGGGGCCCACGGCGTCGCCGATCCGTGACGAGGTTGCGCCCTATATCGCGCGGCACGGCCAGGGATACAGCCGGTTCGAGCACGCCGCACACGGTGTCGCGCTCGATCTTCTCCAATACGTGCCGCTCGATGATCCGATCAAGATCTCGCGGCTGACGATCCGCAACACGTCGGAGCGACCCCGGCGGCTTTCGCTCACCGCCTATGTCGAGTGGGTGCTCGGCCCGTCGCGCACAGCATCCGCGCTCTCGATTGTGACGGAGATCGATCCGGAAACCGGCGCGATGTTCGCTCGCAACCCATGGAACATGACGTTCGGTTCCCGTGTCGCCTTTGCGGATCTGGGCGGTCGGCAGAGCGCCTGGACCGGCGACCGGCGGGAGTTCCTGGGGCGCAATGGCGCGCTCGACAACCCGGCCGCGCTTGCAGGGGAAACGCCCCTCCTACAGCGGGTCGGCGCCGGCCTCGATCCCTGCTGCGCTCTGCAAACCCCGGTCGAGCTCGAGCCGGACGGCGCGGCCGAAATCGTTTTCTTCCTCGGCGAGGCAGCGACGGCGGCCGATGCGCAATCCCTGATCGCCCGCTACCGGGCAGCCGATCTTGATGCGGTCCTGCGCGAAGTCATTGCGTATTGGGACGATCTGCTCGGCACGCTCCAGGTGAAAACGCCGGACCGGTCCATGGACATCATGCTCAATCGCTGGACGCTCTATCAGACGCTCGCCTGCCGCGTGTGGGCGCGATCGGCGTTCTATCAGGCGAGCGGCGGTTACGGTTTCCGCGACCAGCTCCAGGACGGAACGGCGCTCGCCCTGTCGCGACCGGAGATGACGCGGGCGCATCTCCTGCGCGCCGCCGCACGGCAATTCGTCGAAGGCGATGTCCAGCATTGGTGGCTGCCGCCCTCCGGCCAGGGCGTGCGTACCCGCGTTTCAGACGATCGGATCTGGCTTGCCTACGCCGCCGCTCACTATGTCGAGACGACCGGCGACCTCGCGGTGCTGGACGAGCGCGTTTCATTCCTCGAAGGCCAGGCGTTGCGGCCCGGGGAACACGATTCGTACTTCCAGCCTGTGCCCGCGGACGAGACCGCGTCCCTCTTCGAGCACTGCGCGCGCGGGCTCGATGGGAGCCTCGGCGTCGGCGAACACGGCTTGCCGCTGATCGGCACGGGCGACTGGAACGACGGCATGAACCGGGTCGGCGAGAAGGGCAAAGGCGAGAGCGTCTGGCTCGGCTGGTTCCTGCACGCGACGCTTTGCGCGTTCGCGCCTTTAGCGAGCGCTCGTGGTGAAGAGGCGCGCGCCGCGAAGTGGCGCTCGCACGCGGCTCGGCTGCAAACTTCGCTTGAGCGAGACGGTTGGGACGGCGAATGGTACCGGCGCGGCTATTACGACGATGGAACGCCGCTCGGCTCGTACACGAGCGACGAATGCCGGATCGACTCGATCGCGCAATCTTGGGGCGTACTCTCCGGGGCGGCGGATCCGGCTCGCGCCCTCCGCGCCATGGCCGCCGTGGATGAGCAGCTCATTCACGCGGACGACGGTCTGGCGTTGCTCTTCGCGCCGCCTTTCGATCGCACGCCGCTCGATCCCGGATACATCAAGGGCTATCCGCCCGGCATCCGGGAAAACGGCGGCCAGTACACCCATGCCGCTGCATGGTCGCTCATTGCTTTCGCCGCACTCGGTGATGGAGACAAGGCTGCTCGTCTCTTCTCGCTCCTGAATCCGGTCAACCGCACCAGCACGCGATCAGACGTGCAGCGCTACAAGGTCGAACCCTACGCCGTCGCCGCCGATGTGTATTCGGTCGCTCCGCACCTCGGGCGCGGCGGCTGGACCTGGTACACCGGCTCAGCCGGGTGGCTGTACCGCGCCGGCATCGAAGCGATCCTCGGGGTTCGTCGAGAGGGCGCGTTCCTGCTCCTCGCCCCCTGCATCCCCAAGGCGTGGCCCGGGTTCGAGATCGTCTTCCAATACCGCTCTGCGCGCTACCAGATCGCGGTCGAAAACCCTCGCGGCGTCAGTCGTGGCGTCAGTTACGCCGAGCTCGACGGCAAGACGCTGCCGGAGGGCCCGGCGCGAGTTCCGCTCGTCGATGATGGTCAAGCCCACAAGGTGCGCGTGATCCTTGGGTAGGGCCGACGTTATGTCTTTTTGCCGGGCACGGTAGCGGCTGTTCTCACCTGCGTCCGTTGCCCATTTAGCGTCACCGCGACTATCAAGTCTGCGAGCCTGAATATTTCAAGAGGCAGGCCGGGACATCCATGGCCAAATCCGATGTCCCGCGCCCTGAATTACCCGTCGCCGGAGATTGCTACTGCCTCTCGTAGACGAACATTGCGACAAATCGAATGACCGCTGTTGGCGGCGGGTTCAACCGGTCAATGCAACACTGCGCGTAGTCTATCGGCAGGGGTTTCAAAGCCCAAGGTCTTCCTGGGGCGTTGGTTTAGACGCAAGGCGATCCTGTTTAGATGCGCCTGAGAGTAGCCGGACAGATCTGTTCCTCGCGGGAAGTATCGGCGCAGCAAGCCGTTGGTGTTCTCATTGCTGCCGCGCTGCCATGGGCTGCGGGGATCGCAGAAGTAGACCTGCACGTTGGTGGCGACGGTGAAGGTCTTGTGGTCGGTCATCTCCTTGCCCCGATCCCATGTCAACGATCGGCGCAGCTCCACAGGTAATTTTGCGCACGTGCTTGCTGAGCGCGCCGACCACGGTCGCAGTGTCCTTGCTCGGGACCTTGATCAGCATCGCGAAGCGAGAATGGCGTTCCACCAACGTCACCATGTGCGTGTTGTTCGCCCCGGAGAGCGTCGACCCCTAGCACTTCGGGTATGCGAGCGGTTCGGCTTCGTACACCTTGCGAATGCGCTGCGCTAATACCGCTGTCTCCTCGTCGACCGTCACTGCGCAGGCCGAAAGGTGATATCGCCGTACTGCGCACGAGCCTTCTGGCGCGTCTTGCTGGCGTCGGTCATCACCCCCACCGCGACGATGTCCCAGGGTTCCGCGCCGAAGGCAAGCCGGTAGTCCTCGAGTACGTTGCGCCGGAACTCGTGCCATTCGCCGATGCGGTCGCTGCCGCTGTCGACGACAATCATCTGGATCTTGTCGGTGTAGTTATTCGGGGCGATGATGCCGACCGGGGCGCCGCTTGACCAGATATACATGAGCATTGCGTACGGCAGCACCTCGCCGGAGAGCGCTTTGTAGAGCCTCAGCGTGGTGCGCTCGACGAAGTCGAGCCGGGTCACGTCGCCATGGAACGAGATGACCACGCGTGCCGGCGAGTCGTCGCGCGAGGGAACCCGAGGGTCGGCGTCCGCCAGCGGCTGCAGGACGCGCCAGCGCCACTCGACGACCGGATAGCGTGTCGGATCGATGCGGATGCGCCGGTAGAACCCCGAGGCCGAGCCAGCCGCGCTCGCTTCGAGCACCACGCTCAGGTCGCTCTCGACGAGGCGATACTCGGTGCGCGTCGAGAAGGGCGAAACGATGAAGGGGTCCCAGCCGCCGGGCGGCGCCTCGCCGGCGCGGCCCGCGGAGAACCGCGCCGCTTCGACCAGCGCGCCGTTCTCACGCTGGAGCTCGGCGACGATCGCGGTCGAGGCGAGCAGCTCTTCGACCGGGACGCGGACGCAGCCGGCGAGCGCCACACTGCAAACGAGCATTGCTGCGTTGCGCGAAAGTTTCGTTCGACTAGACATTTAGCCGCGTTTGGGAGCCTAACCGCGAATCCACGACCGGTTTTGAGCCATGTTAACGCCCCGATTCCTTGGCAGGGCAATCGCGAGCCGCATACGGGGATCCGACTGAAGCGTCCGCTTACGGCCAGAAGCGGACCTTCACCGGCGAAGCAGTGAGGCGGCTTCAAAACCCGGCCTTACTCGACCGCGGCGTGCTGTGTCAGAGTCAGAAGGATGTCGGCGTACCGGGCGCAGTTCAGGTCCAGGTGCTCGTCCTGCTGGACGTCGCGGTTGGCAACGTCCATCCGGGTCGCGTGGACTCCGAGCAGCATCCACGGCAGCTCCACCCGACCGGCGCGCTGCGTCGGCGCACGAGCGACCACAGGTGCTCCGCTCGTGCCGCGGTGCATCCGCGTATCCGTCAGAAAGTATCCGTTTCCCTGAAACCGGATCCCGAACGCCGAGGCGATGACCGCCTGCCGCGCGACCGGCAGTCGATGCAGCGTATCGTGAAAGCCCAGCGGGAAACCGACTATGAGCACCGACGTTCCCACTTCAATCTGATCGAGCTTCTCCACCAGGTGAGCGGGCGTAAATGTCTGGAAAAGGAGGGTCGTCGGCAGAGCGGCGCGCTCGAGCTCCAAGACGACAACGTCGATCGGGCCTGTGGAGTCGCACCCTTCGCGCCAGACCGACCTCTGGTTCCGGTAAAGCGGGATGGAGAACTGCGTCGTCATGGCCACGTTCTCCGGAGCGACATGCAGCTCGATCTCCAGCCGGTCCGGGCGATGATGGCTCGCCTCGTCGAGCACCACGTGTCGATTCGTCACGAGGAACAACCGGTCATCGCGCTCGAAAAAAAGCCGGTCGCGTTGCTCAAGTGTTTCTGCCCGAACATCGTCGTGACCCGAGTCACGGTCAGAAGCAGCGATTCAATCACGATGGACCTCCGCGTGGCTTGACCGCCAGCGCCGAGTCAAGTTGCCGCCATCACTTCT
>Ga0137392_10002313_pt1 | contig 11427 bp, 16 predicted proteins | sample 15con2h34AmetaG_FD_101394 | JGI IMG/M metagenome (GOLD analysis project Ga0137392, IMG submission 101394) | Vadose zone soil microbial communities from Angelo Coast Range Reserve, California, USA - 15con2h3.4A metaG | ecosystem: Environmental > Terrestrial > Soil > Vadose zone > Saprolite... | reverse complement strand
GGCAGGGCCAGGCGTCGCGTGACTGGCCAGGTCAGGTGGTCGTGTCAGCTGGCGAAGGCGATGGGAGCGTAGGCGTAGTCTCCTGCGAGTCCCAGGCCCAGGGTCGCGACGATCACGCACTGGTCCGCGCATCTGAGGGTCTGCGCGGAGGAGTACGCCCTAGCCGAAGCGCGGCTGGAGACCGTGTACGTGCCCGAGCCCGCGCGGTTGTCACCTGTCACGAGAAATGGCTGTGCGGCCAGCTGAGGTCCGCACCCTGCGGCGTTCACGTCCGCGCTCGCTGCGCATTCGGAGAGGAAGACCTTGCCCTCGGCGAACCCGGTGACCCGCACCGTGACGCGCTGCCCGGCTCGCAGTCCGCCCGACGGGGTCACCGTCACGGTCGGGTGGGTGCACGAGAAACCGGGCACGGCTGACCTGGAGCAGGCCCCTGGTTTCGTGCCAGCGGCGGTGCTCGCGGTAGCCGCGCTGGCCGCGGTGGTCGTGTTCGCTCTGGTTCCGGCGGCAGGAACTGATGACCGGCCTCCGCACGAGGCAACAAGCAGAGACAGGATGACTGCCGCGAAAACCGCGCTGCGACAGAGCATGTGACCACCTCCCGCTAGCATCCGCGGCGTTCACTTACCAGGACGCCGGACATGGGCTGGCGGTTATCGGCTTTCTGTCGTGGCGGCGTGACGTGGGTGTGGCCACTGCGAGGATCTTCGAGGTGTGAATGGACTCGATGAGCCGGCGGTGGCCGTGCCGCCCGGGTTAGACCCGGCCGCGGCGTGCCGTGCCCGGCTTCTTCCGCCAGCTGCCGGCACGACTTGCGGTCGCCCCGCTCAGACAGCAGGGCCCGATGTACGAAAACGCCGTCAGCCGCGACCTGGCCTGCGCGAACACCGCCGCCAGCACGGCGCGCAGCTCACCATCAAGCCTCCCCAGCCACGCGCGGTCCTCTACGATGACCCCGGCGGCCATCCCGTTGTTCAGTCTTGTCACGAAGCATGAGCATGGGATGGCCGCCGCACGCATCAAGGCGACACGCCGGGCACACCAGGATCACCGGACCGTCAGGTAACAAACCCGGACTGTAGTACTAAAAGCAAGGCCATTGGGAAGACGCCGAGGCCGATCGAGGGCATCTCGACACCGTTGTTCAGGGCGATGTTTGTTACTTCGTGTGCCATGGTGATACTCCTCCGAATGCTTGCTGTGGCCTGCGGCGAGTTAGCGCTGCGGTGTGGTCTTGCCCACCCGCGTCGACGGCGTCACCCAGAATGGTTCAGTCGTCGTCATGGGCGAGTGAGGATGAGAGGTCTCGATAGGCGTCGGCCTGCGCGATCAAGTCCCGGCCCTTGTTTCCGACCGTCTGGACTGCATCAGCGCCGGCGACCCAGCGGACCGGTGCCTCATCTTGGCTGACGAGCTTGATTAGCGCGTCGGCAAGCTTCACCGGATCGCCGCCTTGCTTGCCGTTCATGCTGGTCCAGTTGGCGACCGTCTGCGTGGTGCGCTGCGCGTAGTCCGCGATCGAGGGCTCGGCGTACGTGGTCGACTCCGGCGTAAGCAGATCGGTGCGGAAGAAGCCAGGCTCTACGACCATCGTGTGGATGCCGAAAGGCGCTACCTCCGGTGTCAGCGATTCAATCCAGCCTTCGAGGCCGAACTTCGAGGCCGAGTATGCGGAGCAGAATTCCTGACCGACGATGCCGCCGGTCGAGGAGATCGCGATGACCAGACCGGAGCGCTGCTGACGCATGACGGGCAGCACAGCCCGGGTGACGTTCAACGGGCCGAAAAGATTCGTCTCGACCTGTGCCCTGAAGTCGTCCGGGCTGATCTCCTCGAAGAATCCCGCGATGAAGTTGCCCGCATTGTTGACCAGAACGTCAACCCGGCCGAACCTATCGACCGCCGCCTGAGCGGCGGCCGTGGCATCGTCGGGATTGGTGACGTCGAGCTTGACGGCTAGCAAGTCGTCATGGGCTCCGATCGCGGCCGCGACCCGCTCAGGATCGCGGCCCGTGGCCACTACCGCGTGACCAGCGGCCAAAGCAGCCTTGGCGATGTCTGTTCCCATGCCGCGTCCAGCACCGGTAATAAGCCAGACTGTCTTACTCATCAAATTCCTCCTGCCTCGGCCTTGCCGCATTCCTGGTCGATGACGTGCTCGTCCGGGTGTCTACCGCCGGCGGGCCTGCGCCGTCAGTTCAGCCGCGCCGTAGCTGTTGTCGTCCGCGTTCAGCGTTACGCCTGGCGCTACGACCTCATCGATGCGATCCAGGATCTCGGTGTCCAACGTGACGTGCACCGATGGGAGCTGCGACTCGAGCTGTTCCATGGTCCGCGGGCCGATAATCGCCGAGGTGACGCCCGGGTGGTTGATCGCCCATGCCAGTGCGAGTTCGATCATCGTCATTCCTGACCGCTCGGCCAGCAGCGCAAGCTCTTCAACGACGCCGAGCTTGCGCTGGTTCGCCGCGGTGCTCATGTCGAACCGAGCACTCGGGCGCGCGGCTGATATGGGGGTGCCGGGGGCGCCCTTGCGCCACCGGCCGGTGAGCCATCCACCGGACAGTGGGCTGTACACGAGGGTTCCCATGCCGTAACGCTGCGCTGTCGGGAGGATGTCTTCCTCGATGCCGCGGACGAGGATCGAGTACGGGGGCTGCTCGGTGACGAACCGAGCGAGGTTCCGCTCGCGGGACGCCCATTGCGCCTCGACGATCTGGCTGGCCAAGTAGGAGGACGAGCCGATGTAGCGGACCTTTCCCTGGTGCACGAGGTCGGTCAGCGCGCCGAGGGTCTCCTCGACGTCTGTCGTCGGGCTCGGGCGGTGTACCTGATACAGGTCGATGTAATCCGTCTTCAGACGCCGCAGCGAATTCTCGGCCTCCTGCATGATCCACTTCCGGGAACCGCCACCATGATTTGGCCGGTCGTCCATCGGCACGAAGAACTTCGTCGCCAGCACGACATCGTCGCGACGCCCCTGCAGAGCCTCACCGACGATCTCCTCCGACACACCGCCGGAATACACGTCAGCGGTGTCGACGAAGTTGATCCCGGCATCGAGGGCGCGGTGAATAATGCGGACCGCGTCGGCGCGGTCGTCGTTGCCCCACGGCCCGAACATCATCGTGCCCAGGCACAGCGGGCTCACCGATACCCCGGTCCGGCCCAGCAATCGGTATTCCATGTCGTGCTCCTCGTTGCTTGTATTCAGCTGCTGGTGATGTCGTTGAGCGCGGCGAGGCCGTTGAGGGTGCGGGGGTAGCCGATGAAGGGCACGAGCACGGTCAGCACGGCGAGCAGCCTCGCGCGGGTGTTGCCGACCCTGAGGTTCCCGTTGACGTGCCCGCGCACCTGAGCGTCTGTACCGCCCAGGGCGACGAGCATCGAGAACGTGAGCAGCTCGCGCACCTCCAGGTCGATGCCACCGCGCCCGACGGTGTCGCCGAAGCAGTTAGCGGCCAGGTAGCGCTGGAAGTGCACCTCATCCGCCGGGGTGTCCGTGAAGCGAGCGGTCACCGCGTCGTCGCCGACAATGCGGCCCTGCACCGCCTTGCCGTATTCGAGGCGCGTCTGCGGCGTGGACGCCGACTGCCCGGGCAGAGGCAGCTCGACCCCCGCCTCGGTGAGGACATCATTGACCGCGTGCAAGTAGTCGAACACGCGGGCCATGCCGACGTAGGCGACGGACTGATAGACGATCTCCTTCAACTCGACCGGGCTCACCCCGCTGTTGGCCACCGCGGCGGCGCCTACGACGCGGAACTCTGCGAGCCCGCCGGCGGCCAGGATCGCGGCCAGCTGCACCATGAGCCGGGTGTGCAAGTCGAGCGTCTCGTCCAGCCGCGCGGCGTCGGCGTACACCTCGTCGAAGGCGAAGTTGTCGAAGTACTCGATCAGCTCGGGGTCGGACTGCGCCAGAGTGGAGACTCGGTCGCCGAACAGCTGGTCGTGGTTACTCTTCGCGGCAGCGCTGATTGCCATCGACTACACCCCTGCCGTGCGGTGCGCGGCCGAGTACTGCTCGTCGGTGACGGGCTCGAGCCAGGTGGTGGCCTCGCCGTCGCCGGAGGCGTCGAGGATCGCGTAATGGCACATCATGTTCTCGGCGGTGCCACCGTGGAAATGCTCCTCGCCCGCCGGGGTCCACACGCTCTCACCGGCGCGCAGCACGACGGTCTTCCCGTCGCGGGTGCCGGCCAGCCCGATGCCGTCAGTGCATACAAGCAGCTGCCCGTTGACGTGGCTGTGCCAATTGGTGCGTGCGCCTGGGGTGAACCGGACGAAGCCGCAGGTGAGCTGTGAGGTGCCGTCGCCGCCGAACACCGGGTTCATCCACACGTCGCCGGTGAAGTTCGACGATGGGGTCTTCACCGTGGCGGTGCTGGGGTTTTTGTCCATGACGTGTCCTTCTCGTCGTTGAGGTGATCAGGAGTGAAGGGTTTAGGCGGGGTCGACGTGCAGGGTCGTCGCCCGGGCGATGTCTGCGGTGATGCGGGCGACGGCGCTGGACGAGCGGCCGTACTTGCCGCGATAGGCGGCATCCAGAGCGTCGTCCAACCCGCTGCCCTCGCCAGCGTGGGTGCCGACCTCTACGAAGACCAAACCCCTCCGGAGGCGTCCAGCGCTCAGCTCGCCCTCGTGGCAGGTCTGGACGCCACGGTACCAAGCGGCTGTCGTGCCGTTGACGGATCGAACGCACACGGCGTTGCCGTGCACCCGTTCGAGGCGGTCACGGACCGTACCAGCAGCTTCAGTGACTCACGATCGATGTGGGGACTGTCTGCTGTCTCGGTGGCTGCGCTCACAAGAACCAGTCAACCCGCGTGCGCGCGCCCGTGGGAGTGTCTGCTCTTACAGGTAACGGCGGTACCTCCCTGGCTGCAGCGCGGTCACCTACCTTGGAGTCATGGAAAACCGAGCACAGGTCCGCGAGTTCCTCGCCTCCCGGCGGGCACGGATCACCCCCGACCAGGCCGGCCTGCCCGCCTACGGCGGCAACCGCCGGGTCAAGGGCCTGCGCCGAGAAGAGGTCGCGCTACTCGCGGGGGTCAGCATCGACTACTACATCCGGATGGAACGCGGCGACCTCGCGGGCGCCTCCGAGGCGGTACTCGACGGCGTTGCGAACGCACTGCAACTCGACGACGCCGAGCGCGAGCACTTGCGGGCCCTAGCCCGCTCCGCCGGTCCAACCGCGACGCGCCGCGCCCGACCCAGCCCAACCACGGTTCGCCCAGTCATCCAGCAGGTTCTCGACGCGATCACCGAAGCGCCAGCCTGGATCCGCAACGCCCGGCACGACATCCTCGCCATGAACCCGCTCGCCCGCGCGCTCTACGCGCCGGTCCTGGACTCCGCCGTCGCCGGCGCGACAGCCAAACGCGCCGCCAACACCACCAGGTTCATCTACCTCGACCCGGCCGCCCGAGAGTTCTTCGTCGACTACGACCGCATAGCCACCGACGCTGCCGCCATGCTCCGACTCGAAGCAGGACGCAACCCTCACGACAAGGACCTCATCACCCTCGTCGGCGAACTCTCCACCCAGAGCGAGCTGTTCCGCCAGCACTGGGCCTCGCACAACGTCAAATTCCACCGGAGCGGTCGCAAACGACTCCGCCATCCCGCCGTCGGCGAACTCGACCTCAACTTTGAGGCCATGGAGCTCCCCTCCGAGCCTGACTTGCGCCTCAACCTCTACACCGCTGACCCTGACACCCCTGCGGCCGACGGACTCAAACTACTTGCCAGCTGGGCCGCCACCCGCGCCGTCGACAACACCGGCACCCGAGACGCTCACGACGTCCGCTGATCAACGAGCGCCCCAGCAGAACCTGCTTGTCGGCGGGTCATAGTCGGCGAACCACTGTCCCCGCGGTCCCGGATGACCGCTGCACGCCTTGCCAAGCGTGGCAAACCGGGTGGCCAGGAGGGCAGCGCGGGGGGCCGGTTCGCCACGATAAGAGTCGATGGGCGGTGGCCTGGCTGGCACGCGTGGGGATGCCGCGGCGGCCGGGGCCTTGGTGTTCGCCGTCCTGGCCGGGTGGCGGCGAATACCGTCACCGTCCGCGACAGCAGGCGGTTCGCCGAACCGCTTGTTTTGCCCAGATCCTGTCCGCCATATGTCCGTGATCAGTGGATCAGTCGAACCCACGACCGTATGCTCAGGTGGCCTATGCCGTCGGCTCGAACGTGTATCCGATGCCGGTCCGGTGGGATGTTCTCGCAGGTCAGCACGGCATAAACGAACGCAACCCTGATCGGTGGGGAAGGCCGGACGGCGAGTGAGAACCCGGCGCGCACACAGTTGCCCTGCTAGAGCGAGCGGTTTGCAGACCGCTCGCCCCGCTGGCAGCGCCGACCAAAAGAAGATTTCTAACCACCGCGCTGACCTGCTGATACTACGGGTAGTCACTGGTGGCAGGTGTTGGGTTCGAACCAACGTAGGCTAAGCCGACGGTTTTACAGACCGTTTCTCCCTACCCACCGGAATGGCCGCTGACCTGGCAAAACTCCCTCAGTAATCATGTGAATATCTGGCCCTGTCCGCTATATGTCCGTACCCCAGAGGGGCCGAGAGCCCGTCGCTGCGGACGGGCACGGACAGCGTCCGTATAAGTGCCTTGACCTGCCGGTTCCTCACGCTCTACTCGGCTCCCACCTAAGGGTCCTGGACGTTGTAATGGGCTAATCTCCGGCACATCATTGAAATACCGATTAGGTGCCAGAATTTCACCTTACCTACTCGCTACACATCTGTACCGGACGGTGCCGCGAAAGATCCATAGATTCATTGAAGATACCTCCAGCGAATCCTTGACCAGCGATCCAGTCGGCGTCGCGGGTGTGGCGTCTCTGATGATGGCTAGCATTGCCTGGCCTGCTGCTCAGGAGGACTTGGCGATCACGTTCCGTACCCGAGCCATCAAACCACTTCTGCGCGCCGCACCGCCGTTCGGCGCGGCCAGCGTTTCCGTGGTGCTGATCCCCTGGGGGTGCGCAGATCCGGCCGCCCTGCGCGGCCGATGTCGACCGGATCTGCATGTTATGCCTGTGATCTTCCGTGTCATTTCGGACACCCTTGACGGGTTGAGCCGTCTGTGACGATGGGAGTTTGCTGTGCATGCTGGGGGTTCAGGCCTGGCCGTTTCGGGTGTCCGTTCCGGGCTGGCGGCCGTGGCGGGGGTGCCGCTGGCGGAGGTGTATCTGGAGTTCCTGGCCGGGCGGTGCCGGCCGAACACGGTGCGGGCGGCCGCGTCTGACCTGTGTTCTTCACGGTGGTCGCCAAACCGCCAGAGCAGGTCCAGGCCGCGGATGTGCTGGCGTTCATCACCGCGCAGCGCACCGGCCGTTCCGGCGATCATGGTGTGCTGCAGCCGGTGGATCTGGGGGATGAGCCGGGCGGGGGGTCGGCTGCCACGGTGCGCCGGCGCTTGTCGATCGTGTCGGGTTTCTGTCATCGTGGGTCCGGTGGGAGAACCGGCCTGGCCAGGTGGTGATGGTTGCGCTGCCGTCAGGCGGTCTGGGTCACGGCTTCTGGGCGGCGGGTGGCCGGGCGGGCTTGGGTCGGCTGCGGGGTCCCACGGCTGGTGGATGCGGCCCATCAGGGGGAGGAGATCAAGAAGTCGGCGGTTGCCCGATTGCAGGCGACCGGAATGTTGCAGACCACCGCGACCCGCAGCAGTGCCTTGACGTCGGGGTCGTGCGGCTGGGGCTCCAGCGGATCCCACAAGAACACAAGCAGATCGATCTGGCCCTCGGCGATCCGGGCACCGATCTGCTGGTCACCGCCGAACACAGCGGGCCGCTGCGGAAGCAGGTGGCCGCCAGCCCGAGCCGTTCTTGCAGCAGACGGCCGGTGGTCGCGGTCGCGAACAGTTCGTGCCCAGCCAGCATGCCTATGTTGTACTCCGCCCACTCCAGCATGTCCTGTTTCTTGTGGTCGTGGGCGATCAGCGCGATCCGCCGCCCAGTGGGCGCTGGTAGGTCGATGGCCATACAGGTCCTCTCGGTTGTTTCCAGCGGGCGTCGGCCGCGCTGACCGGCGGTGCCAGCAGGTGCCCCGGTGCGCCGTATCCCGTACCCACGCCCGGCCGGCCCTTGACCGCCGCCACAGCTAGCCAGGTCTCCGGGTGTGCCGCGTCGGCCGGGCAGTGGCCTTCGGTCGGCCGCTTTGCCAGCCGGCCGTTAACGGACCTCGTCGTCCCCCGGTTACAACGGCCACCGATGCCGACGTCATCCCGGCCACCCGCCCGTCGGCATCGGTCACGTCACTAGGTGGAATCACACTGCGTGAGGGCAGGATCCGAGAGAGCGCTCGCCGAGCCGCGGCTCTGGCTTCGGCGGTGTCCCTTGGCGCAGCCCACTGCTCGGGTAGTCAGCAGCCCGAAGCAACGGGCGCTCACAGCGATGAGCTTACGCTCCTTCTCAGCCGCCTACGATGGGCTCGACGGTTGAGCAGGCATGACATCATTTTAGCGTGAAGCCACAGCAGGTGCCGCGACCTAATCATCTTGATCATCTGTCAGATGATGGGCGAGGGTATCCCGTTATATCTACCGTCGGGCGAGGCCAGAGGAGTGCCGACTTCGGTTCTATCAACGAACGGCGGAAGCTCGCCCTAGCTACGTTTGACTGGTGCGCGGTATGCGGGCTGCCCTTCGATGAGTCGACGCGATGGCAGATGCTCCCCGCGAGTGCTTCGGCCCTGGCCGGCGACCAGTTGGAATGCCAGGTCTACTTCAACGAGGCCCCGGTTCATGAGATCTGCATCGTCTACGCTGCACATATCTGTCCGCACCTTTCGTCTCCTGGGCACCGGATGGGGGATCAGTATCGGGCTGGGCAGCGGAGGGACGAAAAGATCCGCATGGCTGGCTTCAGGCGGACCTCGGAAGTGCGGGCGATCAGATCTGGGCTTCAGAAGGAGATTTATGTCCTGCACTTTGGGCAGTCCGGGTATGTAGAGGAGTTTTCGTACTCTCGGCCCGAAGAGCTTGAGGATCGTTACGCAGCCCTGCTGGTGAGCGAGGAGGTCCGTGAGCTTTCGCCGGTGGAGTCTGGTCTGGTTAGCCTGTTCAATGAACAGAGCGACATGGGGGATACCGTTGTCGGCGCTGCCCTGATGGCCGGAGCGAGTTTCGCGAAGGACATCAGAAAGGTGCAGGGCATGGAAGCCTTTGCCAAGAGTGGATACTGGCAGGGGCTAGCGTTGCAGCTTCTCGACACCGGAAAGCTCGCGGAGTTCGGGGATGATATTGAAGACCAGGCCAGCAAATTTATGGCCGGATGGCTCTTGGCGCGCCAGGATAACCTTCCAGAGATTCTAACGGGCTGGCGTGAGGCTGGACGGAGACTGGCGAGATCAAAGGGCATGAATCTTCCCGGCCACAAACCCGAAGGCACTGGCCGGGCCGTTGCAAAGAACGCCCTATGCCCGTGCGGTTCCAGGCGTAGGGCGCGACGTTGTCATCCGGCCGGCCTGCCGCAGTGAGCAGGGCGGTCGTCACTCCGCAGACAAGCTAATGAGTAATCGTGCAGCTCGGCGCGCGCACTCTTCTGCCGCGATGAGGTACGTCTATACGCCCGATGCCTGCTCGTGAGTCTCCGCGAGTGGCCCCGGCCCCGAGCCCTCGCACAGCCTGGCTCGTCCCTTCATGCCGATCACGAACTGTGATCGAGTGACCGTCGACAACCCGCGCGCGGAGCCGCCGATATGGTCGGCGACTCGGCCGTCCCGCTGCTGCCCAAACTGCGTCCCGAACTGGTATTTCTGCGCGGTGAGGGACGTGTCCAGAGCGCGCTGCTCGTGCACGATGCCGCGCACCGCGGCCGCACAGCCCCCGCTAAGGTCACAAGCTGACTGCCGCGGCAACGCTGGGCCATCGCGCCCGTGCCGCCAGCGATGAGTGCCGGGACGGCCGGCAGTCACATCACGCATGCCAGTGGAAACGGAGGCCGCGACATGAACCACGAGCCGCAGATCCAGGTACGCGCCGCGCAGCACTACGCCGGAATCCGGATGATCGTCACCATGGACAGCATCGCCGATGCCGTGGATGAAGCCTTTCCTGAACTGTTCGGATGGCTGGCCGGGAACGGCATCGCGGCGAGCGGGCCGCCGTTCATCCGCTACCTGGTTATCGATATGACAGCAGAGCTGGAGATCGAGCTGGCGGTGCCGGCCGGCCCGCCGGTCGCCGGGAGCGGCCGGGTCCGGCCCGGCGTCCTCCCGGACGGCAGGTACGCGATGATCCGGCCCACCGGGCCCTACGACGGCCTGATCGCCAGCAACGCCGCGCTGCAGACGTGGGCGCGCGAGCACGGGGTCAAGTTCGATACCCAGGACACCGCCAGGGGGTCAGCCTGGCGCAGCCGGGCCGAGCACTATCTCACCGACCCGGCCAAGGAGCCCCACCCTGCAAAGTGGGAGGTCGACGTCGCCTACCTGACCAGCCAGGCGTGAAGCCCAGGCACATCGCGCCACCTTCTGTAATCGGCCCTCGCCAGAGGCAAGGCGCACACTGCCGCCGTTGGGTGCGGCAGTTCCGAGCTGCCGGCTCGGCGTCTATGGCGCACCCGAATGGTCGTTCTGTCGCGGCCCGACGCACTATGCGACAGACCCGGTGCCGCGGAGCGTTGACGAACGCTGTTGGCGGCCGGGGTCTTAGTGTCACTGGGGGTGACCGATCGCCTCGACATCACTGTTGGCGATGTCCGGCTGGCCCGTCATGTCCGCGGCGCCCCAGGCGCTCAGCCCCTAATGTCGCTCCATGCTCTCGGCGAGCAGGGCGGGACTGTGTGGGATGCGATCTAGAGCTGGCGTGGCGCTGACCACGCGCTCCTGCACGCCGAGCACACCCGCCATCCCCATCCCGGCCTGCCCCGCTGTGGTCCCCGCAGATGGCGGCCACGAGCCAGCCACCTTCGGGATGATGTGTGTGACGATGCGGGGCAGGAAGCGGCGGCCCGCCGCAGGCCCTGGCGCATCCCGGATCGCGAACCCGGGGAGGCGGAGGGCCGGTCGCGGCTGCGAGGGGGCGTCCGGCAACGCGTTCCCCAGGTGGGCGGCTACCCGGCGCCCGACCGCGTTCAGGCGGGGCCCCGCCTGAAAGCCCTGCTGGAAGACCACTTCGAAGAGCTCTGCCTGGTGGTGGTCTGCGAGAGCGGGATCACGCTCGCGGAGGCGCCGATGCGCGCTTGCCCGGTCTTCGCCCGAAAATCGTGCCCGGTGGCTGAACCTGCCGCGGCATCGGTGCGTGTATGCGTGTAGGGGAGGCTTGCCTTGCGCGGCCGGCTCCGTGCCTGCCGGGTTGGCCGGTTCTCTGGTCGCGGCTGTTTTGCTGGCGGAGCGGGAGAGTGGCGAGGTGCGGCATGAAACACCCGAAGATCAGTCACCTATTAGGCGCGGCTGCTGCGGCGGTGAGC
>Ga0137392_10002297_pt1 | contig 11469 bp, 11 predicted proteins | sample 15con2h34AmetaG_FD_101394 | JGI IMG/M metagenome (GOLD analysis project Ga0137392, IMG submission 101394) | Vadose zone soil microbial communities from Angelo Coast Range Reserve, California, USA - 15con2h3.4A metaG | ecosystem: Environmental > Terrestrial > Soil > Vadose zone > Saprolite... | reverse complement strand
GAACCCGAACTCGCCGTCCGGGCCCTTCTGGACGAAGCGCCACGCACCGCCCGGCCGCGCATCGAGCTTGTCGATCGTCGTCGTGTACCGGGCCGGACCCCACCACAGCGGGATCACGGCCGGGTCGGTCATCGCCCGGAAGACCAGGGCGCGCGGCGCGTCGAACTCTCGCGTGATCACGATCTGGCGCTCGCCGGTCTTCGCGACAGTCATCGTCGAGCTACTTGTTGCGGCCATGTCGTCTCTCCCCTTTGTGCTTGTGTACGTCGTACTTCCGCCGCTCCGCGGCTCCCTGTACTTCGTACTTCCGCCGCTCCGCGGCTCCCTGTAGATCGCGGAGGTAGGCGTCCAGCCGGTCAAGGCTTTGCTCCCAGAAGCGGCGGTATCGCTCGATCCACTCGTCGGCTTCCTTCAGCGGCCGCCCATTGAGCGTGCAGGGCCGGTATTGCGCCTCGCGACCGCGCTCGACCAGGCCCGCACGCTCGAGCACCTTCAGGTGTTTCGAGATCGCCGGCATGGTCATGTCGAACGGCTGCGCGAGCTCGGTGACCGAGGCCTGTCCCTTCGCAAGGCGAGCGAGGATCGCCCGCCGGGTCGGGTCGGCTAGGGCCGAGAACGTCGCGCTGAGCTGGTCCGCCTGTGCGCTCATTTCACCCTCTAGTTAAATAACTACTTGGTTTAATACGCCGCGCGCAGCGGCTTGTCAAGGGCGGCCTATGGACACCGTCTTCCGTCGTCCGCCGGACCGCTCGTGCTTCTGGCGGGCGTTACGGGTTGTTTAGGATCGGGCGGGCCGCGTCGAGGGCCCACTGGTAGAGCGAGTTCGGGATGATCCCCAGCAGCACCACCGCGAGGGCCGAGACACCGAGCGAAAGGCTCAGCAGGCGCGAGGGGATGAGCGCGGGCGCGCCGCGCTCGGCGTCGTACATGTACATCCGCACGACCACGCGCAGGTAGTAGAACGCCGCCAGCACCGCGTTCAGCGCGAGGATCACGGCAAGCCAGGCGAACCCCGCGTCGAGGACCGGCTGGATGACCAGGAACTTCGCGACGAAGCCGACCGTCGGCGGGATGCCCGTGAGCGAAATGAGGAACACCGCGAACGCCAGCGCGCCGAACGGCTCGCGCTTGGCGAACCCGTTCAGCTCGTCGAGCGTCGCGCCGCGCGTGCCCTCGAGGTCGATGTAGAGGAGGCACGCGAACGCGCCAAGGTTCATGAGGCCGTAGGCGAAGACATAGAAAAGGACGGCGGCACCGGCCGACGTGCCGGCCGCGGCCGCGGCCACCGCGGCGAGGATGTAGCCGGTGTGAGCGATGCTCGAGTAGGCGAGCATCCGCTTCGTGTTCGTCTGCACCAGGGCGACGACGTTCCCGGCCGTCATCGTGATCGCGGCCAGGACAGCGAAGACCGAGGACCACTCCACCGCCAGCGGTCCCATGCCGCCGACCAGTACGCGCAGGATCGCCGCGAACGCCGCGGCCTTCGGCGCGACCGACATGAACGCGGTCGCCGGTGTGGGCGCGCCGTCGTACGCGTCGGGCGTCCACTGGTGGAACGGCACGACCGCCGCCTTGAAGCCGAGACCGACGGTGATGAGCGCGAGCGCGATGATCGTCGGGCCGTTCGCGAGGCCGCTCGCCTTCAACGAGGTCGTGATCTCGCTGTAGCGCGTCGAGCCCGTCACGCCGAACAGCCACGCGAAGCCGTAGACCAGCAGCGCCGAGCTGAACGCGCCGAGGAGGAAGTACTTGAGCGCGGCCTCATTCGAGAAGCGGTCCTTCCGCTGGATCCCCGCCAGCACGTAGACCGGGATGGTCATCAGCTCCAGGCCGAGGAACACGGTGATGAGGTCGGTCGCGAGCGCGACGGTCATCGCGCCCACCGTGGAGAACAGCAGCGTCGCGTAGTACTCGCCGGGTGGCACCTGCTTGCGCGTGAGGTACGTCGGCGCGACGAGCGTCGCGAAGAGCGCGAGAAGGATAAAGACCGTGCGGAAGAAGTTCGTGAACGTGTCGACGTTCACGTAGCCGCTGAAGAACGCTCCGCTGCCGCGAACGCCGAGCGGCTGCACGTTCCCGTACGGCGACCACAGCATCGGCGCGAACAGCGCGACCACCAGCCCGACCGTCACGATGAGCGGCAGCCACCGCGCGGCATTGCGGCGCGAGAGCACCGCGTCGACGACGATGACGGCGCCCGCGGTGATCGTGACGATGAGTTCCGGGGCGATGGCGACGAGATCGTTCACTTCACCGCCACCTGCCAGGTGGGATCGAGCGCAAGCTTCAGCACCCGGTCAAGGCTCGGCTGGATGATCGCGATCGCCGGCTGCGGCACGACGCCGAGCAGCACGGTCAGCACGAGCAGCGGCACCGCGCAGATGACCTCGATCGGCGAGAGGTCGGGCAGCGCCTTGTAGTGGTCGCGCGCCGGCCCGTACATCACGCGGCCGAACATCCAGAGCAGGTACACCGCCGCGAGGATCACGCCGATCGCGGCGAGCGGGCCCCAGAAGAGGCCGCCCAGTGGCACGCCGCTGAACTGGAACGTCCCCAGCAGCACGAGGAACTCGCCGACGAAGCCGTTGAGCCCGGGTAAGCCGAGCGATGCGAGGACGAACAGGCCGAAGAACGTCGTGTAGAGGGGCCAATGGTTCGCGAGCCCTCCCAGGTCGGCGATGACCCGGCGGTGCGTCTTCTCGTACTGGATGCCCACGAAGAGGAAGAGCGCGCCGGTGACGAAGCCGTGGTTGAGCATCTGGAGCACCGCGCCGACGCCGCCCTGCACGTTCAGCACGAAGATGCCGAGCGTCACGAAGCCCATGTGCGCGACCGACGAGTACGCCACGAGCTTCTTCAGATCCTTCTGCACCGTCGAGACGGCGGCGCCGTACAGGATCGCGATGACCGACAGCACGATGATCACGGGCAGCCAGATCTGCGTGCCGACTGGGAACAGCGGGAGCGCGAAGCGCAGGAAGCCGTAGCCACCAGCCTTCAGCAGGACGCCCGCAAGGATGATCGAGCCCGCGGTCGGCGCCTCGACGTGCGCGTCGGGCAGCCAGGTGTGGAACGGGAACATCGGGAGCTTGATCGCGAACGCGAGACCGAAGGCGAGGAAGACCCAGAACTGGAAGTCGGTCGGGAAGTGGTTGCGGATCGCAAGGAGCTCCGGGAGCGACAGGGTGCGCGAGCCCTCCGGCCCCGACTCAAGCCACACCGCGACGATGCCCACGAGCATCACGAGGCTTCCGGCGAGCGTGAAGATGACGAACTTCAGCGTCGAGTAGATGCGCCGCGTGCCGCCCCAGATGCCGATGATCAGGTACATCGGCACGAGCATCAGCTCGAACATCACGTAGAAGAGGAAGAGGTCGAGCGACACGAAGACGCCGACCATGCCGACCTCGAGCAGGAGGAACGCGGCCATGAACGAGGCGATGCGCTCCTTGATCGCGCCGCCACTCGAGTACAGGACCGAGATGAACGTGAGTAGCGTGGTCATCGGCACCAGCAACACGGAGATGCCGTCGACGCCGACGAAGTAGCGGATGCCGAGGCTGGGCAGCCAGTCGGCCTTCTCGACCAGCTGGAAGTCGGCCTCGCCCACCTTGAACTGCGCGAGCATCACCAGCGAGAGCACGAGCTCCACCAGCGTCGTGACGATCGCGACCTGCTTGGCCGCGCGCGGATCGCCGCGGAAGACGTAGAGCGGCACCAGCCCCACGAGCGGGATGACCAGCAGAAGCGTGAGGACGTGGTCGATGGTCATCGCTTGAACACCCCGGCGGCGTACCCGCCGTACGCCACGAGCACCACGAGGAGCCCGACCACCACGGTGAGCGCGTAGTTGCCGACGACGCCGGTCTGCAGACGGCGCGCGCCGCCGCCCCCTGCGGCAGCGAGGCGGCCGATGCCGTTTGCGATGCCGTCGATGACGTGAACGTCGAACGCCCAGAGCACACCAAAGAACGCGCGCGTGGCCTCGACGAACTTTCGGTCGTAGAGCTCGTCGACGTAGTACTTGTTCACGAGCAGCCGGTAGAGCGGACCCGCGGCGCGCGTGACCGCGGCGGGATCCGGGCGATGGCGCACGTACATCGAGATGCCGACGACGATGCCAACGAGGCCCGCGACGACGGACGCGGCGGACAGCGCGAGGATCGTCGCGAGCTCGGGCGCGGGCTCGGCGACTCCGGGCGCCTCGACCGCCGGCTTCAGGAACGAGTGGATGAAGCCCTGGTCCGGCGGGAAGCCGATGGCCAGGCCGAGCGCCGCGCTTCCGACCGCCAGCAGTACCAGGGGCAGCGTCATGATCGCCGGTGACTCGTGCGCGTGGTCGTAGAGGTGGTGATCCCGCGGCTCGCCGTGGAACGTCATCCACATCGCGCGCGTCACGTAGAACGCCGTGAGGATCGCGGTCACGATGCCGACCGCCCAGAGCGCGGTGTGCCCCGAGAGGAACGCCGCGCTGAGGATCTCGTCCTTGGACCAGAAGCCCGCGAGCGGCGGCAGCGCGGCGAGCGCGCCGCCGGCGATGAGCATGGTCCAGTAGGTCACCGGCAGCTTGCGCCGCAAGCCGCCCATCTTCCGCATGTCCTGCTCGTCCCCCACCGCGTGGATGACGGAGCCGGAGCCGAGGAAGAGCAGCGCCTTGAAGAACGCGTGCGTGGCGAGGTGGAAGATCGCCGCGATCGGCGCGCCAACGCCGAGCGCCAGGAACATGTAGCCGAGCTGCGAGACGGTCGAGTACGCCATGACGCGCTTGATGTCGAACTGGACGAGGGCGATCGTCGCGGCGAAGATCGCCGTGACCGCGCCGATCACGCCGACGACCTGGAGCGATGGACCCGCAGCCACGAAAAGCGGCGTCGAGCGCGCCACGAGATAGACGCCGGCGGTGACCATCGTCGCCGCGTGGATCAGGGCCGACACCGGCGTCGGTCCCTCCATCGCGTCGGGCAGCCACGAGTACAGCGGCAGCTGCGCGGACTTGCCGGCGGCGCCGACGAAGAACGCGATGCAGATGAGGACGAGGTTCGCCTGCGTCGCGATGCCGACCTTCTCGAAGACCTCGGTGAAGGTCATCGAGCCGAACACGAGGAACGTCGTGACCATGCCGATCGTGTAGCCCCAGTCACCGATCCGGTTCATCCAGAACGCCTTGTTCGCCGCGTGCTGCGGCGCGGGCTTCTCGAACCAGAACCCGATCAGTAGATAGGAGCAGAGGCCGACGCCCTCCCACCCGACGAACATCAGGAGGTAGTTGTCGGCCATGACCAGCAAGAGCATCGCGAACGCGAACAGCGAGAACCAGGTGAAGAAGCGCGGGAAGCCGTGGTCGTGCGCCATGTAGCCGTTGGCGAAGATGAAGATGAGCGAGCCGACGACCGTGACCACGAGGAGCATCACGCTCGAGAGCGGGTCGACCAGCGCGGCGACGTCGATCTTGAATTCGCCGACGCCGATCCAGCGATACAGCGTGACCGTCGTGTGCTCGTTGCCGCGGAGCACATCGAGGAAGACGCCGACGGCGAGCGCGGCCGCCGCGACCATCGCGCCAGAGGCGATCCATCCGGTGGCGTGCTTCAGCCAGCGCCGGCCGAAAAGCCCGTTGATGAGGAAGGCCGCGAGCGGCAGCGCCGGGATGAGCCAGACGTAGCGGATGAGTCCGAGGTCGATCTGGCCGGGAGCGACGCTTTCGATCATCTAACCCTTCATCGCGTGGACCTCGTCCACGTCGACGGTCGGGCGGTTGCGGTAGGCGGCGAGCACGATGGCGAGGCCGACGGCGACCTCCGCCGCGGCGATGACGAACACGAAGACCACGAACACGCTCCCCCGCTCGTCGACGCTGCCCGCGCGGCGCGAGAACGCGACGAGCGCGAGGTTGGCAGCATTGAGCATGAGCTCGACGCACATGAGGATGACCACGGCGTTGCGGCGGACGAGCACGCCGGTCACGCCGAGGAAGAACAGGATCGACGAGACGGCGATGAAGGCGCCGACCGGAATGGTCATTCGTCCTCGTCCCGCTTGACCAGCACGATCGCGCCGATCATCGCGGCGAGGAGCAGCACCGACGCGACCTCGAACGGGAACGCGAAGTCCTTGAACACGCTCGTCGCCAGGGGCACCAGGTCCCCGCCCCTTGGGGTGGGGTGCGCGCTGTCGCGGAACGAGAACGCGAACAGCGCTACGAAGATGGCGATCGGCGCCACGAAGAGCGCGGCCCATGGCGTCTGCTTCTGGAAAAAGAGCGCGTAGGGGCGGTGCTGCTGCGGCGTGAACATCACTCCATAGAGGATCAGGACGGTGATCGCGCCGACGTAGATGAGCACCTGGAAAGCGGCGATCGTCTCGGCGCCGAGGAGCACGAACATCCCGGCATTGCAGAGGAAGGTGAAGGCCATGAGCAGCGCCGCGCCGGTGATGCGGTTCAGGAACACCACGCCGACGGCCCCACCGACGATGCCGATCGTGAGCAGGGCGAAGAGGATCGTCTCGAGGAAGTCGTAGGACATCTAGCGCGGCCGTTCTGCGGTCGCGAGGGCCAGGCGCCGCGTCTCGAGCCGCTGGCGAAGCGCGATCAGGCGGCGTTTCTGAAGGAACGGGATAAGCAGCATGACTCCGCCGAGCATCAGCCAGTTGGCTATCGCGACCGGCACGTGCGTGCCGGGGAACGCCAGCAAGAGGACGGCCGTGACCATCAGATTGAGCAGCGTGACCGGGATGAGCAGCTTCCAGCAGAGCGACATGAGCTGGTCGATGCGGAAGCGCGGCAGCGTGGCGCGGATCCACATGAAGACGAGCACGAAGAAGTAGGTCTTGAGCGTGAACCAGAGCACGCCGAGCGCGGGACCGAGGAGCGGGTGGATGTCGGTGAACGGCCCGTGCCAGCCGCCGAACCAGAGCGTGGTGATGATCGACGCGACCACGGTGACCTCACCGTATTCGGCGACGAAGAAGAGGCCCCAGCGCATGCCCGAGTACTCCGTGAGAAAGCCCGCGACGAGCTCGGACTCGGCCTCGGGGAGATCGAAGGGCACGCGGTTCGTCTCCGCGAGCCCGGCGATGAAGTACGTGACGAACGCGAGCGGCACGATGAGCCCGTAGACGTGCCAGCCGCCCTGGCCGTCCACGATCTTCGTGAGCGAGAGCGAGCCGACGAGCAGGACGACCGTGACAAGCGACAGGATCTGCGGGACCTCGTACGAGATCAGCTGACCAGCGGAGCGCAGGCCGCCGATGAGCGAGTACTTGTTGTTCGAGGCCCAACCGGCGAGGACGATCCCGAGCACGGTCATCGAACCGAGCGTCGTGAGATAGAGGAGCCCGATGTTCAGATCCGCGCCGACGACACCGGGCGCGAACGGGATGACCACGTACGACGCGAGCATCGGGCTGAAGACGATCGCCGGCGCCGCGAGGAAGAACCAGTGGTCGGTCAGGCGCGCGCGGATGTCCTCCTTACCGAGCAGCTTGATCGCGTCGGCGAACGTCTGCAGCAATCCCCAGGGACCGGTGTGGATCGGGCCGACGCGGTCCTGGATGATCGCCTGGATCTTTCGCTCGAGGTAGATCTGCGCGAGCGCGCCGTTGAACACCAGTCCGGCCGCGAGCGCGATGGCGATGATCAGGCGCAGCACCGCCCAGATCGCGGGGTCGAGTCCGAAAGGGCCGACGACCACGGCTCAGCCGCCCCGCGCGTCACTGCGCGGGGGAAGGAACGACTTTCGGAGTGGATGACCGGGGAACGATTCCTCGAGGAAGATGCGGCGCAGATCGGGATGACCGTCGAACTCGATGCCGAACATGTCGTACGTCTCACGCTCGGGCCAGTTCGCGCCTTCCCACAGCGAGACGAGCGACGGCACGTGCGGATCGAGCTCGGTGCACGCCGTGCGCAACATCACGAAGACGTGCGTCTTGGTCCCGCGAAGGAACGTGACGCTCTTGAACTCGGCGCCGGTGTCCACACCCACGTTGACGGAGTAGAAGTCACACTGCGTGACCGGGTCATCGCGAATGATGCGCGCGACCTCGAGCAGCCGCTCGCGATCGACGTCGACCACGAGCATGTCGTGAAGCTCGCTGACCTTCGCGCGGTCGCCGAGACGTTTCGTGAGCGCGGCGCCGGCTGCAGCGAGATCGATGCTCGGCTTCGGTGTGCTCAGTACCAATTCAAGGCCTTCTTCTTCCACGCGTAGAAGAGGCCCACCACCAGGATCCCGATGAAGATCGTCATCTCCCCGAGGCCGTACCAGCCGAGGTCGCGGAAGAGCACGGCCCACGGGAAGAGGAAGATCACTTCGACGTCGAACACCACGAAGAGCAGCGCGAAGACATAGAAGTGCGTCGGGTAACGGCCCCAGGCCTGGCCCACCGGCTCCTCGCCGGATTCATAGGAGCGAAGCTTCTCGCGGGTGGGTTTGAAGGGGGCCAAAAGGTGTGAAAGCAGCATCATCCCGCTCACGACGCCGACCCCGACCACGAAAAAGGCGAACACGTAGACATAGGAGAGGTTGTAGTCGGGCACGCGCGTAGCGTACGAAGGGCTCAGAACCTCCGCAAACTCGCGAATTCGCTCGTTACGTAACACGCCTCGTCGGATCACCGTGACCGCGACGTAGCCACAACGTCAGGGTTGACACAGGCGTTGGCGGCTCGGTACGGTGCTGCAGCCTGTTCTGGGTAAGTACGCATTTCGTACAAAGTCGTTCGCATTTATCGGGAGGGGTTCAGGGTATTGACGGCGCACAGCCGTAGGGCGCACGCCACACCGTCGCCGCGTCTTGTCGCGGGACGGATGCTGAGGCAGAGCGAAGAGGGCCTGCGTGGAAGCGCGGCCGGTCTGCGACGTGGCTCGCTCATCCTTCTCAGCGAGCGGATCCCCGCGATGGCCTCGGCCCTCTACGGCACTCGCGGACTGCGTCTCCTTTTGAACACAGCGACCGCGCTCCTCGTGCTCTCGCTCCCGCTCACCGCCGCGACGAGCGCGAAAGCGACGACCACCGTCGCGCCGACCGAGACCGTCGCACTCGCGTCAATCTCGAGCGTGACCGACGACGGCGCGGCGCGCGCGGCCACGAGCGCTCGCGGTCTGCTCGCCGGATCGCGCAGCCCGGTGACCATCGCGGCGAGCGATGTACCGGAGATCCCCTCGTACACGGTCAAGAAGGGCGACACGCTCTCCGAGGTCGCGGCGAACTACGGCGTCGACACGGACGACGTGGCGTTCGCAAACCATCTCGACAACGACGCGATCGGCGTCGGCGACGTCCTGGTGATCCCGCCCGGGCATGGCGCGCTCTACCTCGTGAAGTCCGGCGACACCATCGCGAGCGTCGCCGGCAAGTTCAAGGTCGATCCGTCGGTGATCATGACCTACAACCGCCTCTACTTCGAGCCGGAGCACTTCGCGATCGATCAGCTCATCTTCGTCCCGGGTGCCGCGGTGCCGGTGGTGCGCCGCACCAACTACGGCGTCGCCTCGGTCCCGCTCGGATCGCTGCCGGCGCGCACCGGCCGTCTCTCGTGGCCGGTCGGCGGCGTGCTCACGCAGTACTACTGGTGGGGCCACACCGGCGTCGACCTCGCCGCTCCGTACGGCACGTCGATCTCCTCGTCGGATGACGGCGTCGTCGTAGCGACCGGTTGGGTGGCGGTCGGTGGACTGCGCGTGTGCGTGCAGCACGCCGGCGGATTGCAGACTTGCTACTACCACACGAGCGCTGTGTACGTGACCCCGGGTCAGACCGTGGCGCGCGGCCAGACGCTCGCGGCGATCGGCATGACCGGCGTGACGACCGGCCCTCACGTCCACTGGGAAGTGAAGCTCAACGGAGTCCCGGTCAACCCGCTCTCCTACTAGAAACAACCCGCGCGGTTCATCGCGGCACCGCACTCCCCGCTACCTTCTTATGCTCGTTCCGATGTATCGCGCTGTTCACGCCGACCGCGGCGGTCGGATCCTCGTCACCGAATTCCCCGCACTCGCCTTCGACGGCGCGCGCCACGCGCCGTTCGCGGACGCGCTCCCGCTCCCGCCCGACGCGGTCGTCGTACCGCTCGAGCGCGAGGCGCTCGCGTCCGAGCGCAGCGGGAAGCCCCGCCGCCTCGGGGCGGGACGGCTCGCCGCCGCGGCGCTGCTGCCGCCGGGATACCTGCGCGCGCAGCTTCCGGCGTACGTCGACGCGACCGACCGGCCGGACATCGCGCCACGCGCATATGCGGCCGTCGCGGCCGACGAGAATGGCGCGCTCGTCGTGTCCGGGCTGCAGCTCGATCGCGACGCGACGCACGACGCCTCGCGCTACCTCCGGGCGGAGATCGCGGCGAAGGTCGCCGACGGCCTGCGCGCGCATCCCGGCGACAAGCTCATCCGCCAGCTCGCGCGCTGCGCCAAGGAATACGGCTGCCACGCCGCCGCGAACGCATTCTTCGGACGCTGGGAGTGCGCGCTGCCGATCGCCGCGCCGTCGAACGAGAAGGCACCCGCGGCGATCGCGCCGAAGCGCGACGGCGAGGCCGAGCCGACCGAGGTCGCGGCGTTCCATCCGTCCACCGATGAGATCGTGCGCCTCGGCCTCGCGCATCTTGCCGCGGGCGGGACGATCCTCAGCTTCGGCCGTGAGTGCGAGGGCGAACCGCTCCTCGCCGCACGCGAGGTCGAGGACGCGACCACGCGCATCCGCGCGGGGACGCGCGAGGGCACGATCCACCTCAACACCAACGGCAGCGTGCCCGGCGGGCTCCGCCGCCTCGTCGGCGCGGGCCTCGACTCGATCGCGGTCCGCATCCTCGCCGCCAGCCCCGCGGCCTACGAGGCACTGCACGTTCCCGACGGCTACCGCTTCGCAGATGTGCGGGCCAGCATCCGGCTCGCGGCGGATCTGCCGATCGCCACGAGCGTGCTCGTGCTGGTGCTGCCGGGGCTCTTCGATCGACCGAGCGAGCTGGCCGCGCTGATCGCGCTCGTCGGCGAGCTCCCCGAGGGCAGCGCGCTTCTGCTGCGCGACCTGCACGCCGATCCGCTGCGCGCCCTCGCGCTCGTGCCCGACCGGGCGAACGCCCCGGTGGGCATCGCGCTGGCGGTGGAGCGGATCCGCGAGGAGCTGCCGAACCTGCGGATCGGCGCCTTCGTGCGACCGCTGGCGAGGGTGCCGCATGTTCCTTGACCGCGCGCGCATCAAGGTGCGCGGTGGGACCGGCGGGAGGGGCGTGATCTCGTTCCGCCGCGAGGCGCACGTCCCGCGCGGCGGTCCGGACGGCGGCGACGGCGGACGCGGCGGCGATCTCGTGCTGCGCGCGGACCCGCAGCTCGCATCGCTCGGCGACTTCGCCTACACGCACGAGTTCGCGGCCAGCGACGGCGCGACCGGCGAGGGCAGCAACAAGAGCGGCAAGGCCGGACGCGACCGCATCGTGCGCGTGCCAGCGGGGACGACGGTGCGCGACATCGCGACG
>Ga0137392_10002294_pt1 | contig 11474 bp, 10 predicted proteins | sample 15con2h34AmetaG_FD_101394 | JGI IMG/M metagenome (GOLD analysis project Ga0137392, IMG submission 101394) | Vadose zone soil microbial communities from Angelo Coast Range Reserve, California, USA - 15con2h3.4A metaG | ecosystem: Environmental > Terrestrial > Soil > Vadose zone > Saprolite... | reverse complement strand
CTCCGCGATGAGCCGGCCCGCCTCCTTGATCCGCCCCTTGGCCTTGGTGGAGCGCGCCTTGGCGCCCCGGCGGAGCCAGGCGATCTCGCGCCGGACCGTGTTGGCGAGCGATTCCTCGTAGGCAGCCTGCCCGCGCAGATAGTCGTCGCGGCGAGCGAGGAAGTCGCTGTAGCGGCCGTCGGTCTGGAACAGTCCGGCCGAGTAGGTCCGGCTCAGCTCCAGCATGCGCGTGGCCACGTGCTCCAGGAAATATCGGTCGTGACTGACGATGAGCACGGCGCGCACGCGCTCGGCGAGGATGCTTTCGAGCCAGAGGATGCCTTCCACGTCGAGGTGGTTGGTGGGCTCGTCCATGAGCAACACGTCGGGCGCGGCGGCCAGCGCGCGAGCGATGGCCAGCCGCTTCTTCCAGCCACCGGACAGCGGGTCGACTTCCGCGCGCCCGTCGGCGAAGCCGGCACGGCGCAGGGCGAGCGCGACGCGGCCGGGCCGGTCACCCTCGTCCACCTCGGGCAAGGCCTCCGCGATCACCTGCTCGACGGTGACGCCGGCCGGGAGAACGGGATCCTGAGGCACGTAGCCGACACGGACGCTGCCGCGGACGGAGCGCGTGCCCCGATCAGGCGATTCCAGCCCCGCCAGGATCTTGAGGAGGGTGGACTTGCCGGAGCCATTGGGGCCCACCAGCCCGACCTGGTCCCCCTCGGCGAGTCCGAACGACAGATCCTCGAAGAGCGGCCGCGTCCCGTAAGCCTTGCTGACAGACTCGCAGCTCAGGAGAAGCGACCGGATCATCCGGCGCTACTTTTTCTTCTGCTTCGGCTTCTTCTTTTCCTTCCGCATGCCCGTTCCCTTGGCCACGTGATCACCCCCTTTTGACGCGTGATTATACCGTGCCCCGGGGCCTGCATCGGGCACTTCCAGACGGCGGGGAGGCCGATGTGCCCTCGGGGCATTCTGCTACTATCACGATCGTGAGAGTTTCCGAACTGGCCGATCTCCAAGGCGCGCGGGAGGAATCATGGACTTGAAAGGCCGAGTGGCGTTCGTCACCGGGGGATCCGGAGGGATCGGATCCGGCATCGTGCAGGCCCTGGCCATGACCGGAGCGGATATCGTGGTGGGATTCAACGGAAACCGCGCCGCCGCGCTGGATATCTGCGCCGCGGTCAAGACGCTCGGCCAGCAGTCAGAAGCCGTCCAGATCGATCAGGCCGACTCCGGGGCCGCCGCGGCCGCCGTCGATCGTGCCGCGGGCTGCTTCGGACGGCTCGACGTGCTGATCAACAATGCCGCGTGGAACATCGGCATCCCGTTCGCCGACCTCGACGCGCTCAGCGTGGAGATCTGGGACAGGATCTTCGCGACCAATGCCCGCGGACCCTTCGTCCTCGCCCGGGCGGCCGCGCGGCACATGCGCGAGCAGGGAGCGGGGCGGATCGTGAACATCGCCTCGGTCGGCGGCCTCATTCCGGCCGGGAGCAGCATCGCCTACTCCTGCAGCAAGGCCGCCCTCATCCACCTGACGCGCTGTCTGGCGGTAGCCCTCGCCCCGGAGATCACCGTGAACTGTGTCGCGCCGGGGCTCGTGGAAGGCACCCGCATGGCCGAGCGCCTACCCGAGGCGGTGATCCGGATGTCGAAGGAGCGCGCGGTGCTGAAGCGAACGGCGAGCGCCGCCGATGTCGCCCAGCAGGTGGTGGCGTTCTGCCGCAGCGACAGCGTCACCGGCCAGGTTCTCAACATCGACGGCGGGACGCATTTTCACTGAGCGAGCGGCGCCAGTCCCATCTCGGTCGTGCACTCCGCGAACCACTGGAGCACCTCTTTGTGCAGGGGGATGCCGTGTGCCCGTCGAGCCAGAACCTCCTCCGCTTCCGAGAGTCCCGGGTAGAGCACGCGGTCCTGCCCCGAAACCGGCTTGGCCGTGCGCAGGGTCTTGAGCATCTCGTCCATGGTGTCCTTGAACTGCTCGAGGTCGGTGAAGGCCTCGATGTGGTACGCGGCAAAGTGGTTCTTGGAGCCGCTGCCCGGCACGAGCATGGTGGGCATGGCGCCGGCGAGGAGCGTGGACAGGACCTCGGCCATGAGGGCGAAGCCGTAGCCCTTGTGGGAGCCCTGCTCCCGGGTCCCCCCGAGGGGCGCCTGGTAGATCTCGTCGCGGTCGAAGACGGGCTTCTCCTCCATGATCGGCGTGCCCTCCTTGTCCGTCACCCAGCCCGGGAGAAGGGGCGCGCCGACGCGCATGGCCAATCGGATCTTGTTGCCGGCGATCGCGGAGGTCGCGGCGTCGAAGAGCATGGGCGCCTCGTGGCGGGCGGGGGCCGCGAGGGCGATGGGGTTGGTGCCGAGAAGCGGCTTGCTGGCGAAGGTGGGAACCACGCTGAGCCCGGCCCCCGTGAAGCACACGCCCACCATGTCCTCCTGGGCGGCCTGCATGGCGTAGTGGCCGATGGCGCCGAAGTGGCCGCTGTTGTACACCGTGACCACGCCGATGCCGACGCGGCGGGCCTTGTCCATGGCCATCCGCATCGCCTTCGGTCCGACGATGACGCCGAGGCGCCGCTCGGCGTCGATCACCGCGGTGCCGGGGGACTCACGCACCACCCGCCAGCCGGGCCGCGGATCGAGCTTGCCGGCCTTGTAGTCGCGGACGTACGCGCGCAGCATGTTCGACACGCCATGCGTCTCGACGCCCCGCAGGTCCGTCATCGTCAGCACGTCCGCGGCTTCCGCGGAATCCTCCGGGCTCACGCCGAGCTTCTCGAAGATCTGCGTCACCGTCCGCCGTAGGGCCGCTTCCGAGACGAGGACCTGGTCTTTTTCAGGAACCTTGAAGCGCTCGAGAATCATGGCTCACTCCTCGGGTAGGAAAATGTGTCGCGCGCCCCTGCCTCAGGCGCGCTCGATGGTGACGAGGGGATCTCCCGCGTCGGCTTCCGGTAGTATGCCACGAGGGAAAGAGACGTGGCGGCGGCGACTCTACCGGCGCGCGTCGTCTCGGGCGGTCTCACGCCGGCGCCGTGCGCGGCGAATCGCGGATGGCGGCCGCCGGTACACCGCGCGAAACGCGGTGTTGAATCGCCGGATGCTGGCGAACCCCGCGGCGAACGCGATCGCGGCCATCGGCATCGGGGTCTCGTCGACCAGCGCTTTGGCGCGCTGCACACGCCGCGTCGTCGCCACGGCGGTCGGCGAGGCCCCGGCATGCCGGCCGAAGAGCCGGCGCAGATGTCGGGCCGTCATCCCGAGCGTATCCGCGAGGTCGTCGACGCTCTTGCCGTCGTCGAGGAAGCCGCGCTCGATCAGCCGCAACGCACGAGAGACCGTGGCCGCCGCGCCGTGCCACGCGGGTGTCCCGGGCGCGGTCTCGGGTCGACACCGCAAGCAGGGACGGAAGCCCGCTCGCTCGGCGGCGGCCGCGGTAGGGAAGAAGACCACGTTGCGTGACTTGGCGGGCTTCACCGGACAGGTCGGCCGGCAGTAGATCCGGGTGGTGAGCACACCGGTGAAGAACCACCCGTCGAATCGCGCGTCTCGCGCGACACGGGCACGATTGCACCGGCTCCAGTCGAGGGAGAGGCCTTCGCGCACGGCAACCCCACCCTAGCACGCGCATCGGGGCCCGCCGCGCCTCAGGACGACGACGTCCGAAAACGGCGAGACGGCGTGGGGCGTCGCCGCTACCGTCGGGCAGGCATGAGCGCGCGATACTTCTACGGCTGGAACGTCGTGGGGGCAACCTTTGCCATGGCGTTCTTCAGCTTCGGTCTCGGCTTCTACGGCCTCACCGTATACTTGGCGACGCTCCAGCGGCTGCACGGGTGGTCGGCCTCCGTGGTGTCGGCGCCCGTCACGGTGTATTACGTGGCCGGTGCGCTGCTGACGGCGGTGATCGGCGACGTGTACGAGCGCTTCGGCCCACGGACCGTGGTGTCCGCCGGTGCCGTGGCCATGGCGGCCGGAGTGGTGGCCCTCGGAGTCGTCACGCAGCCGTGGCAGCTCTATCCGGCCTTCCTCGTGATGTCCGTGGGCTGGGGCTCGATGAGCGGCGCGGCGATCAACATCATCCTCGCGCCCTGGTTCGAGCGGCGCCGTGGCCTCGCCGTCAGCATCGCGTTCAACGGCGCGACCCTTGGAGGGGTTTGTATCGCGCCCGCCCTCATTCCGCTCATCGGCGCGGTCGGCTTCACGCGTGCGCTCGCCCTCGCCGCCGTCGTGCTCCTCGTGGTGCTGGTCGCCGTGGCGGCGAGTGTCATGCGGCGCGGCCCGGAAGGGCTCGGTCTCGGCCCCGACGGCGATTACCAGCGGGTCGTGCGCGCCGACCCGTCGCGGGGTGGCGTGCCGGGCCGGCGGGGCGACGCGCTACGCACCTGGCGGTTCTGGAGCGTGTCCGCGCCCTTCGCCCTCGGCCTCGCCGCGCAGGTCGGGGTGCTCACGCACATGGTGGCCCTCGTGACGCCGAGGCTCGGCGCGGGCGGGGCCGCGCGTGCCGTGAGCGCGACGACGGCGGCGGCCGTGATCGGGCGGCTCGCCACGGGCTTCGTCGTCGATCGGCTGGACCGACGTCTCGTCTCGAGCGCGACGCTCGTCATCCAGATCATCGGCCTGGGATTGCTCGCGTGGGCGCCCTCGGCGGCGGTCGTCTACGCCGGCTGCGCGCTCTTCGGCCTGGGGGTAGGCAACCTGACGACGCTGCCCGGCCTCATTCTCGCCGTCGAGTGGCCGCGGGAAAGGTTCAGCGCGCTCGTCGGGCTCGTGGTCGGGATCAACCAATTCACGTTCGCCTTCGGGCCGTCCCTCGTCGGCGGCCTGCGAGACTGGACTGGCGCATACGGCCCGGCCCTCGGCGCCTGCACGCTGCTTCAGGCGGTGGCGGCGGCCATGGTCCTGCTCGGGCCGGGGCGCGCTCGGTCGCCTGTTCCGGGTCGCTAGCGGCCGCGAGCGTAGCGTCGGAGGACGAGGCGCAGGTGATCGCGAAAATGCGGCTGCAGGCGGCTCGTCCAGTCGCTCTCCCGCGCCTTCTTCCACTCGGCGGAGTCCGGCACCCCGGGCGAGTCGAGATGGTAGAGGGCCACGTACTTGCGGTTGCCGCTGGTGCCGCGGAAGCGGCGGGCGCACAGGACGCCGGGGACGGCGCTCAGGGCTGGGATGTGCTCCTTGTCGTACCACTCGTTGAACTCCGCCTCGAGCTCGGGCGCGATGTTCATGGCGTTCAGCAGGAGGCCGCCGGCCTTCTCGGGCGGGAGCTGATCGCCGGGCAGGATCTGGTCGCCCTCGAAGCGCATCAGGCGCTCGACCTGGCTGGTGACGCGCTTCGACCACGGCGACAGGTTCTCGCCGCCGATGGCGAGATAGGCCGGGCTCTTCAGCACGGCGACCGTGTCGAGGTCATAGGTGGCGACGGAGACATTGCGGTCTTGCACCCAGATCCAGCGGTGGCAGGCGAGGAAGCCCGGCACGCGCTGCCGCTCCGGCAGGTGCTCGGTGTCGTACCAGTCGTGGAACTCGTCCTCGGCCGCCTGCCCCATGTTCATCGCCGCGATCAACGTTCCTTTGGCCATGGCCTGACCCTCCTCTGGAGACTCCACCGGGTTGCCCTGTGGGGGCGAGGCGCCTAGTCCAACAGAGTCGGGGCCCGATTGCAATCCTCGGTAGCGGCCGCTCGGCGCCTTGACTGCACCTAGCCCCAGCGAGCGCCTGGCAGGTAGTGCTCACGCCAGGCGTCGAACATCAGGAGCGCCCAGAGGACCTTCTTGTGATCTCTCAATCCGTCGAGATGTTCACCCACGAGGCGCATCGTGGTCTTCGGATTGAAAAGACCGACCTGTGCCACCCGTTCCGGCGCCAAGCGTTCCTCCAGTACCCCCCGCAGCGGGCCGCGCAGCCACAGACCGAGCGGCACGCCAAACCCCTGCTTCCGACGCGTAAGAATCTCCCGTGGAAGCAATCCGTGGAGGGCGCGCTTCAGGATGTACTTCGTCTGCCACCCGGCCACCTTGTACTGGGAGGGAATGCGCACTGCCATCTCGACGAAGGCCCGGTCGAGGAACGGCGCCCGGACTTCGAGCCCGCACGCCATGCTGGCCCGGTCCACGGCGACCAGGTTTTGATCCGCCAGATAGTACTTGCAGTGCTGATAGATCAATCGATCCATCGGGGCCAGGCTTGCGGTCTGCGACATGGCTAGCGTCAGCTCCTCGTACGGATCGAATCCGCCGCAGACTGTCCGGACACTATCCGACAACAGGGCTGATCGCTCGGGCACAGTCAGACCCCCGAGCAGCAGTTGAGTGCGCACCTCCCGAGGGAACGGTAGAGCCCGGGAGAACTGCTTGAGGAGAAACTCGAGGCTGCCGTATGTCGCTGACGGTGCGAGACCCTGGACGGCGCGCGTCGCCACGCGTTGGAGCCACGACGGCAGGCATTGCGCCCACTCGACACCGCGCTCCGCGAGGAACGTCGGGTAGCCACAGAGGAACTCGTCCCCGCCGTCCCCACTCAACACCACGGTCACGGTCCGTCGGGCCACCTCCGAGAGCCGGAAGAGGGGCAGGAAGGACCCGTCCACCAGTGGCTCATCGAGGAGATCGCCCGCCCGCCCGAGCAGGTCGCAGGCGTCCCTGGCGGAGAACTCGACTTCCGTGTGGTCCGTGCCGCAGTGTTCCGCCACGAGACGGGCATAGGGCCGCTCATCGTAAGTGCGTTCCACGAAGCCGAGACTGAACGTCTTCACGCGACGGCTACCGCTTGCTTGAGCGGCCATGGCGGTGATGGCCGCGGAATCGATCCCGCCACTCAGGAACAGCCCAAGAGGCACATCGCTGACGAGCTGCTGACGAACCGACCGCTCGAGCTGCTGCCTGAGCGCCGTCGCCCATTCGGCTGCATCCAGCGATGTGTCAGGGGCGAACGACAGGTCCCAGTACGACGTGATGTGAGGCGTGCCGCCCGGACTCACTGTCAGCAAATGGCCCGGCGGCAGTTTCTCGATTCCGGTGAGGATGGAGTGCGGCGCGGGCACGTACTCGAAGCCAAGGTAACGGGTCAAACTCTCGAGGTTGAGCTCACGGGGCACCGACGGGTGCGCGAGGAGGGCCCGGAGCTCCGATCCGAACACAAATGCGTCCGATCCTGCATGGTAGTAGAGCGGTTTCTCTCCGAGCCGGTCGCGCGCAAGTAACAGGGTGCGCTGCCTGACATCCCAGACGGCGAGGGCAAACATGCCGTCCAGTTGCGACAGCCAGTTGTTACCGTACTCTTCGTACGCATGGATGACGACCTCCGTGTCCGACTGGGTCCGAAACTTATGCCCGCGGCCCTCGAGCCGCATCCTGAGGTCTTCGAAGTTGTAGATTTCCCCGTTCAAAGCGATCCAGACGGTCCCGCTTTCGTTGGACATGGGCTGGTGGCCGGTCTCGAGATCAATGACGCTCAGTCGGCGGACTCCGAGTCCTGCGGACGTTGCGAGATAGAAACCCTCGTCGTCGGGTCCGCGGTGCGCAAGGGACCGGGTCATGCGCTCTAGCGCGGCCCGAGCGTCTGGCCGGACTCTGTCAGTCAGAAAACCCGCGATTCCACACATGGGCGCCGCTATCAGGCAGGGCCAGGCAGACCGACAGGATGGGTTCCGAGAAAGGCTGATGGGGCCATCATGGCGTCGTTGGCCACGCCCGGCGAGAGGCCTCAGGCCCTGCGCAATCGTCCGCGGCGACGATCGGAGTGCCACCGCAGCTGAGGATCACGAAGCGCCGCCCGCCCACGACCGCCGCCGGCAGCCGGGGCAGAGCGCGCATCAGGGTGGGGCCGACGGCCCGCTCGGCAATGATCAGGCGCCCATCCTGTCCGTGTTGCACGCCCGCTTCGAAGTCACGATAGCTCGCGAGCACCGTCACGGGCCGCTGGAGGTAAAAGGAGAACACGAGCTCCGGGGCATCGACGGCGTATACCCGGCGTGCCTGCGACAGCTCTCGCACCGCCGGCACGAGATTGGTCGCCGCGTTGTGGCGGGCGCGGGCATAAGCGTCGACGGCGATGCCGCCGGAAACCACGAGGGTCCAGATCGCAGCGAAGCCGACGGCACGCCAGCGCGCCCCTAGTCTCGCGTACCACCCGGCAATGAGCAGAACCGCTGGAGGACAGAGCGGAAGGTAGTAGCGCATTCGCTGCTGATGACCTATGGTGATCAGCACAAACATCACGACCAGCCAGACCAAGGACAACCGTGTCCTTCGGGCACTCGCCGAGACGGAGGGACGAGCAGCGGCCCAGAGGGCTCCGGGAAGCAGCACGGACCATGGGAGCAGGATGGTGATGGCCTGCAGGAATGGTTCGGCGAGGCGGCGCCAGTGCCAGTCGCCGGTCGGAACGTACCACTGCAGGAGATCCGCGATCACTACGTCATTGACGAAGGGACCGGCGTTGGAGGCCCCCACGACGAGCGCGGCCCACAGGAAAATAGGAAGTGCCAGCACGAACACAGCGGGCGCCGAGATAATTCGCCGCAGCCCCGCCGAGCCGTGTGTGATGCCGCAATAGGCCGCGACGACGGCGACAGGGAGTAAGCCGGCTGGCCCCTTGGTCCAGAGCGCCATCCCGACCAGGCCATAGAAGAGGACGAGCGCCCAGCGGCGACCGTCGACCTCGAAGGCTATGAATGCCGCCATGGCTGTCGTCGTCGCGGCGCAGAAGGTCATGTCCGGCATGGATTCGCGGCCGAAGGAGAAGACGCCGAGGGTGGTCAGGACCATCAAGCCGGCGACCAGCGCCGTCTCGGCGCCGAAGAGCCGCCGGGCCATCCAGTACGTCGCCAGCACGACCACCAGGGCTGTGAACACGGAGGGGACGGAGGCTGTCCACTGCGTCACCGCGCCCATCGGCCAGGATGCCAACGCGATGAGCCAGGCATGCAAGGGGGGCTTGTTCAAGTGGGGGACGCCGTCGAGGCGCGGCAGCAGCCAGTGGCCCTCTGCCAGGATGTCGCGGGCGAGCATCGGGAATCTGGCCTCATCGTTCGTGGCAAAGACCCGGGATCCCAGATTGAGCATCAGGAGAGCTGCCGAGACCGACAGAAGAGCAGCGACGCCAGCGCTGGATGTGGCGAGACGATTGAGCAGGGGGCCCGCCCCTGCTGGTGACTCGATCCCTGTCGACTTGAATCTCATGCGTTGCCGACCTCTTCTGCCGCCGACGGCTTCGGCGTGCTGGGTCGCGCGTTCAGGGCGAACGAGTGCCGCTCGGCAGACGTCTGCCCCCGCGCGTGTGTTCATCGAATACCTCGCGCTCGGAACGGAGGTTCCGGCCTCTTGATGCGAGGCTAGACGGACAGCAATGCGAGACGACTTGCTGCCCGGGACGGGCGAGGTGTCAGGACGAGAGGGTTACGAGAGCGGCGGAGCGCGAAGCGGGGAGAGGCCGAGCAACAGCAACGGGCAGGCGGAAGAGCGCGGCAGGAGGACCGAAGCACTGGGTGACGATAGCGGGACCAGAGGCAGGATATCGAAGGTGAGGACTGGTACCTGTTTTGTCACCAGCGGAAGGAAGTCGTCGTCGTCGTCGTCGAAGTAGCTCGGCGTCCAAGCGTAATCGAATGTACTGAGGCTGACGGTCTCGATCAACGCCAGATAGAAAAGGGCCAGCAGCACACAGAGAAGCGCCCGTCCCCGAACCATGCCGAGCAATCTACGCCGCCAATCCACGTCCGTCAATTTCTTCCAGCGCTGCGCTCACCGGGGCATTCCGGCCGCGAAGCATCGTAACCGCGATTCCACCCCGTACGAGGCCGACATCTGCTCGCTTCTGCGGCAGGCTTCCATCGCCACGTTCGGATCCAGGGCTGAAAAGACAACGGTGAGGGTGCCGTCCTCCGCGCGGGCCGACGGCTGCGCGATCGGGTTGCGCGTCAAAGCCCGGCGCTGCGCAGCCGGTAGGCCCTGAACGCACCGACGGACAACTTTGCAATCCCTGCAAAGTGCGCTCAAGGATTTCGCCGTCTCGCCCAGCATGTGCTCGCACTCGCTTGCTTTCGTCCGTCCAGGTTGCAGGAAGGTCGTCTGCATTCCCCCTGGCGCGAAGAAGTCAACAACCGGGAAGAACAATGTCCTCGGTAGCAACTCGATCGCAGCCGCCGTCAGGCCCACGGTAGTGGCTACGACCAAGAGGGGCATGATTTTGCGAAGCATTCGGTACTCGCTTCAGTAGAGCCCCGGCACCAGCCGGTGCGAGCGGCGTTGATATTCGGCATACTCCGGAAACATGCTGGAAAGGACGCCTTCTTCCCAATCCATGCGCCGTAGCTGGATGAAAAAATGCGCCAGGAGCACAGCGGCGGCCTCCCAGGAGCGGAACTGCAGGTAGACTCCCAGGAGCGCGATGTCCTCAGCAAGATAGAGCGGATGGCGGACCCGACGGTAGAATCCCGTCGTCACGAGCTTGCGGGCCTCGGGCATGATGCTGAGGGATCGGCCGAGATCCAGCACGACCATGATGCACAGCGCGTTTCCGCTCAGGAGCAGAATCGCCGATAGGGCGTCCCATCGTGCATCGGATGCGGCTCGCGGCACCAGTATCAAGAAATAAACGACCAAGAGGCTGAGCAGCGCGGTGATCTTTGGTTCCCAAGCCGTGTACTTGCGCACCGGACGGTAGCGCGACAGGTGGAATGCTGCCAGGAGAACGAGAAACATCATTACGGAAATGCGGGCCGCGGTGGTCATGGCAAAATGCCACTCATCCGAGAAATACGGATGGGCGGCAATGAGTTCCCGGAGCGCGATCATCTCCCGGACGAGGAAGAACAACGTGAAGGAGACGATCGGCAATCTCATCAGGACGTCGTAGAGTCTGTGGTCAGTAGTCATCTGTCGTCAGTGTGTTCCAATCCGCTGGCTGCGCCCGATGGTGTGATCGCGCCGCACCACGCGCTTCGAGGGCAGAGGAGCCGGGGAAGCGCGTGTTACCGCGCTTGGCTTTGAGTGCCTCGCGTTCTGGACGAGCTACCCGACCGTCGCTGTGAGACCAGGCGGGTAGCGGCGCCAGACGGATTGCTCCTCGGGATCAGTCCCAGGGTCGGCGAGGTGTCACGGCGAGAGCGTTACGACGGGGGCGGGGCGCGAAGCCTGGAGAGATCGGGCAACAGCAGCGAGCAGGCGGAGGATCGTAACAGTATCACCGGAGCGCGGGTTACCGGCACAGGGAGCGGCGGCAGGATGTCCACGGTTACCAGCAATATCCGCTTCGTCACCTGCGGAAGGAAATCGTCGTCGTCGTCGTCGAAATAGCTCGGCGTCCAGGCGACGTCGAACGTGCTGAAGCTGACCGTCTCGATCAAGGCCAGGTACAGGACGATCAGCAGCCCGCAGAGAAACGCCCACCTCCAAACCATGTCGCGCAATCTACGCTACCAGTCCGCACCCAGTCAATTTCTTCTGGCGCCGCCCCGGGGCGCCCGCTCCGCTTGCGCACGAGCGTCGGCT
>Ga0137392_10002287_pt1 | contig 11487 bp, 10 predicted proteins | sample 15con2h34AmetaG_FD_101394 | JGI IMG/M metagenome (GOLD analysis project Ga0137392, IMG submission 101394) | Vadose zone soil microbial communities from Angelo Coast Range Reserve, California, USA - 15con2h3.4A metaG | ecosystem: Environmental > Terrestrial > Soil > Vadose zone > Saprolite... | reverse complement strand
TATAAAACCGGCCGCGCCGACAAAAACAAAAATCCCCCAATCGACTTCCTCTCTTCCGACGTCAACTCCAACTCCCGCAGCGCCTTCTCCGCTTCCAGATGCGTCTTGCACTTCTCCAAAGTATTCTTTTCCAACAGCAACGCCGGTTCACTCTTCTTTTTCAAATCCTTCTCGAGCCGTTCCAGCCGCCGCGTAATCTGATCGTGGTCCGAAAGCATCAGCTCCAGGTCCAGGTTCGTCGCATCCCGCAGCGGATCGATGCTCCCCTCCGAATGCGGCACCGACGGATCATCAAACACGCGGATCACGTGCGCAATCACATCCACTTCGCGCAGTTGCGCCAGCGCGTCCCGCATGCGCTCCTTCTGCATCCCGCCCAGATCCACATAATTCACGGTCGCATACGTAATTTTCTTCGGGTTATATAGCTTTGCCAGCTCCATCAAACGCGGCTCCGGCACCTTGGCCACGCCCACGTGCGTCGCCGACGCCCCACCCTTTCCCTCGACATGAGCCTTCGTCAATATCCGAAACAGCGTCGTCTTCCCAACCTGCGGTAGTCCAATAATTCCCGTCTGCACTCCAGCCCTTTCAATCCAGTATTTTCCGCGTGCTCAAACTCATCATCCTAACACACCGCTCGCCTTCTCCTTCTCCTGTCACTCTTTGGCCGGACCGGGCGAAAGCAGCCCCAGAGTCGAATAGGTTCCGAAACTATGCCATCATGTCGACATCTAGAAGCGAATTGCCGGCAGCAATCGACTAAACGGCAGTCGGAGCCGCGCTATGAGCGCAACGACGGCATTGTGGATGATCGGCGCTTCTAACTCACTATTCGGTATCCACTTCTTACTATGGAAAATGGGTTACACGCCGCATGAAAACGCGGGTATTGACCCCTTTACTGGTTATTTGGCGATGTGGTTTCTGGTGTTCTGTGCTCTCGCGATGATAGAGGCTGTAGCTATCGTCATGGGCTATCGCAAAGGCGACCGCAAGATTGCCTTGCTGGCATCATCTTTCTGGGTCTTGCAGATGGGCGTCATCTACTATCAGTACTGGCTTGTGAATGGCGTTTGAATTCAACCTGGTTCATTTTCAGTCTTTCGATCTTTTCCCTCTTTATCGATTCCTCTCGGGACTCTGTGTCTCTGTGTTGGGCTTTCTCTTTTTTTGTCCTTGCCCTAAGCTATCCCAGCCATGACAACTTCGCCCCTCAGATTTGACCTTGCTGAAGCCGTTAAGCACCTCGGCGAACGCGACGAATGCCTAAAACGTCTCATCACAGAAACGGCCCCCTTCCAGATGGATTCAGACTCGCTACAAAGTCCCTACGAAGCCCTTCTCGAAGCCATCGCCTACCAATCCATCTCCGGGAAAGCGGCCGCCACCATCTTTGGCCGGGTCAAAGCCCTCGGTGCCAACGGCCGCGCACCCACGCCCGAAGAAATGCTAAAGCTTAGAAAGTCGACCCTGCGCAAAGCCGGCCTGTCCGGCGCAAAAGTTCTTGCAATGAAAGATCTCGCAAGGAAAACCATCGCGGGCATCGTTCCTTCGTTCGAAGAAGCGCAAAAGCTCTCCGACGAAGAACTAGTCGAACGCCTTGTCTCTGTTCGTGGCATCGGCGCCTGGACCGTCGAAATGTTTTTGATTTTTCGCCTCGGACGTCCGGACGTTCTCCCCATCCACGACCTCGGCGTCAAGAAGGGCTGGTCCATCACCTATGGCAAGAAACACATGCCCAAGCCTAAGGAGCTCCTTGCCTTCGGCGAGCGTTGGCGTCCCTATCGCACCGTCGCCAGTTGGTACATGTGGCGCGCCTGCCAGCGCGCCGGCCACGCTGCCATGCGCAAAATCCGTCCCGCACCCCCGCGCACATCTCGCCCGCGCCCCAAGCGCAAACGCTCCCGCAGCAAGTGACTGTAGAGGCCGGGGCTCTTTTTCGTCTGCCGTAGGATCTGTCTTCTGAGGCGGAACGTTCCTTTGCCCAGCTTAGTTCTCACCTGGCGGCGCCTAACTCTCGCACCATCAAATACATAGCAGCAATTCCAGCCAGTAGAACTCCACTTTCTAACGATACCGAAATCCGGTGCAACTTGCCGAACTCCGCCAACAAGGGACTATCCGCCGCCGTCGCCTGAAACGCCTGAATCGACCCCATCTGCGTCCGCAGCGCCGCCATCTTGGGACTGACCGCATGCTGCGACACCACTGTGAGCCCGACCATCAGCACAACACACAGGGCCGCAGGTGCCGCCAGGCCTGAAAACGTGCGCGTCCGCAGCAACCGCGCCAGCAAGACCGCGATCCCGCACACCACACCGATCATGTGCATCCACCAGAGCCCGAAACCCACCATCGCCCCCGCCTGGTCCCGGCTCGCCAAAATCCGAAACGCCCCCGGCGCCACTACAAAACTCAGAAACACATCGCTCCCCAGCCACAAGCTCAAACCTAGAAATTCGATCGTGCGCAGCAAGCTTTGCATGCGCCCACTATACAAGACCGCTCCACATGAACCAAAATGCAGTCATGCTGAAACTGAGGTCTTGCCTCTTCCTAGCAGGCGTCGTGCTTTTCAGCGCAGTCGCCGCTCCCTCGCAGCAACTGCCTTCGGCGCTGACGACAGATCCTCCACCGGACAAAGAGTTTCCCGCAGCCGTGGACGCGCCCGATGTGATGAGCCACGGCGCGAGACTCAACGCCGTGTTCTATATCGCCTCCGGCCGTGGGCCGCACCCTGCGGTTCTAACGGTGCAGGGTTTTCCCGGCAACGAAAAAATCTGGACTTGGCGTATTCCCTTCGCCGCGCGGGCTGGAACGTTCTGATATTCCACTGCCGCGGATCTTGGGGCAGCGCGGGAACTTTCTCGTTCGCGAACGCCATCGAGGACACCCAAGCGGTAATCTAATTCTTGCGCGACTCGGAGAATGTTAAAAAATACCGGATGGATCTGAAAGGATTGTGCCGATCGGCCACAGCATGAGTGGATTCATGGCGGCTTGCGCCGCCGCGCGCGATCCAGAAGTTGCAGGCCTGGTGATGATCTCCGCCTGGAATATCGGCGCGAAGATGTCAGGACCAAAGGAATCACATCGGGTTGATATGATTCCGTCTGCGTCTTCGCGACTTGCGGGAACAACGCCCGCGGGGTTGCAGGCTGAGGATTGTTGAGTCACGCGATCGCAATCTGTCATATAAACAAAGCAATGAAAGTAGCTTTGCAAAAAGAAGGAAATTCGCGAGTGACCGAAACCTATCTGGAAACCGACCACTCCTACTCCGACCATCGGATCGCTCTTCAAGTCGCCGTCCTCGAATGGCTGGACTCTGTCTTTGTGCCCGTTTCTAAATAGCAAGTTCAGCACAAAAACCGAACCTGGGCTGCCTGTTCCTAATCGATGTGCGAGAATCAGAGAGAGTGGTGGGCGACAAAGGACTTGAACCTTTGACCTCTCCCGTGTGAGGGGAGCGCTCTAACCAACTGAGCTAGTCGCCCGTTTTGTGGCAAGAACTTACAACGCTCTTCTATTTGTAACAGGAAGGACCTCGGTTTTCAACAGATGCTGACCGCCACCTCCCAAGTCGTCTCGCAACTACAACGCTCTATCGCGCGCGCGATCTACGGCAAAGAAGACGCCATCCAGCTCGCGCTGATCACGCTTCTCGCGCGTGGCCATCTGCTCATCGAAGATGTTCCCGGAGTCGGCAAGACCACCCTGGCGCAAGCCCTCGCGAAATCGTTCCACTGCTCCTTCCAGCGCATCCAATTCACGTCGGACTTGCTCCCCAGCGACGTTCTGGGCGTCAGCGTCTACAATCCCGAATCCCGCGAATTTGAATTCCGCCCCGGCCCGATTTTCGCCAACGTCGTGCTCGCCGACGAAATCAACCGCACCACGCCGCGCACGCAATCCGCGCTGCTCGAAGCAATGAACGAGGCGCAGGTCACCGTCGACGGCAAAACGTTGCCGCTACCGCAGCCGTTTCTCGTCATCGCCACGCAAAATCCGGTCGAGCACCACGGCACCTATCCCCTCCCGGAATCGCAACTCGATCGCTTCCTCATGCGCATCAAGATGGGCTACCCCTCGCACGAAACCGAAAAAGAAATTCTGCGTAAGCGCGTGGGAGACGATCCGCTCGATTCACTGGAACCTTTGGCGGATATCAATGAAGTGATCGCCATGCAGTATTCCGTCGCCCACGTCAAAGTCGACTCCAGTCTCCACGACTACGCCCTGGAAATTGTCAATCGCACGCGCAAGACCGAGCAGCTCACTCTCGGCGTCAGTCCTCGCGGTACTCTCATGCTCCAGCGCGCGGCGCAAGCCCGCGCCTTTCTCGACGGCCGCGACTTTTGCCTCCCGGACGATTTCAAGCAGCTTGCGGTCTCCGTCTTTTCTCATCGCATCGTCGCCAGTTCGCGCCACGCCTCCTTGCAGAAAAAATCGGAAGCCACCGAATCCGTGCTGCGCGATATCGTCGAATCCGTCCCCGTTCCTTTGTAGATTGAGCAATCTGGTGGAAACCGTTCTTATACGTAAATATTCGTCATCCCGAGCGCAGCGAGGAATCTGTTTCTGCCTGCGACGGCCGGAAAAATGAGCGCTGCCAGGTCCACTCTCGCGCAGCTCTGGGCCAAAGCCGACCGCCCCTCTGTCCGTGCGTTCCTACTCTCCATGGTCGCTCTCTCCGCCGCGCTTCTGCTTGCGCTTTATTCCGGAGCCGCCGCGGAACTCGGCCGGGTCGGCCTCGCCAGCACTTCCGCGCTTATGGCGCTGGCAGTTGCCGGCTGGGTGGGCGTCACCCTCGTCCCCATCCTCGCCAAGCGCACCCCCCTCCGCTGGATCGGCTACAAGATGGAATTCCGCATCACCCGCGAGGGCTGGATCTATATGGCCGGAATCCTCCTCGTCGCTCTACCGGCCCTGAACACCGGCAACAACCTTCTCTTCCTGATTCTTGCAAGCCTCATCGCCATCATCCTGATGTCCGGCATTCTTTCTTCGATTACTCTCTCGGGGATCGAAATGAGCCTGAAGATGCCCGAGCACATCTTTGCGGGTCAGCCGGTCCGCGCGATGGTCGAACTCCAAAATGAAAAATTGACGCTGCCGTCGTTCTCCCTCCGGGTCGAAGCCGCTAAGCCAAAAGGCACAACCGTTCCCGCGGCGATGCTGGAAACACCCGTTTATTTCCCGTATCTCCCCAAGCATGACCGCGTACAGCAAACCGTGCCCATGACCTTCCCGCGCCGTGGTATTTACCGTCAGGAAGCATTCCGCATCGTCACTCGCTTCCCGTTCGGATTCTTGCAGAAGTCCCGGCACGTCAATTTGAAAACGGAAGCTCTCGTCTATCCGTCCGTGGGACCGAGCGAAGAATATCTGGAAGTCTTGCCGGGCATCCAAGGAGCTCTGGAAAGTCTGGCGAAGGGCCGCGGTCAGGATCTTTACGCGCTACGGGATTACGTGCCTACGGACAGCGCGCGTCACGTTCACTGGAAAGCTTCCGCGCGCTTTGGTTCGCTGATGGTCCGCGAATTTGCGCGCGAGGACGATTGCCGCATCCTGCTTGTCCTCGACGCACATCTTTCCGCGGATCAAGCCGCGGGTTTTAAGCTGGGAATCTTAGAGCCAAACGAGCGCTTCGAGCGCGCTGTATCCATCTGTGCCAGCCTGGCTTGGCATTTCTACGAAAACAATTCCCTGTTGCAATTCCGCGGTGCAACTATGGAAACCGCTCTCGCTCCCGCAGGCGACCTCATCTTCGCGGTGTTGCGCTACCTCGCGATCGAGCAGCCTCTGCCGCCCGACCCTAATCAGACACTCATGGCCGAGCTCGCCGCCTCGCCCGACCTTTTCAAAATCATCGTGACCAGCCAGCCCCGCGGCTCCATCCCCGCCTCGGTTTGGAGTTCATCCTACGTCGTCTTCCTCGACGATCCCGCGGATTAAGTAGGACAGGCACTCTTGCCTGTCCTCTCCTCCGGTCCTCCGGCGAACTTGCCAAAACCGGGCAGACAAGAATGCCTGTCCTACTCGGATGTGCGAGAATGTCCCGGCACCATGCAGAACGGCGGCGATCTCGTCACATTTCGAAAACAGCTGCTCGGCTGGTTCCGCCAATTCCAACGTGAATTGCCGTGGCGCCAAACGAAAGACCCGTACCGCATCTGGCTCTCGGAAATCATGTTGCAGCAGACGCGCGTCGGGGCGGTGATTCCCTACTACGAACGTTTTCTCGAGCGTTTCCCCGATGTTCAGGCGCTCGCCAACGCGCCGGAAGAAGAAGTGCTGCGCCTCTGGTCCGGGCTTGGCTATTACGGCCGCGCGCGCAATTTGCACAAAGCAGCACAACAAATCGTAGCGAAGCACGGAGGACAATTTCCAATGACCGCGGGGGATGCCCTGGCCCTGCCCGGCATCGGCAACTACACCGCTGCGGCAATTTTGAGCATCGTCTTCGGAAAAAAACTTGCGGTACTGGACGGAAATGTCGCCCGCGTACTTGCGCGCCTCGGTGCGATCCGCGGCGACGTCCGCGAATCGCAGCGCTGGCAAACTCTGCAAGACAATGCGGATTCCTTCCTCGACCCGGATTCGCCTGGCGACTGGAATCAAGCGATGATGGAACTTGGCGCAACGCTTTGCACGCCGAAATCGCCGCAATGTCTGCTATGCCCCGTGGCGCAATTTTGCAAAGGCCGCAAACTGGGTATCGCTGAATCCTTACCCGAAAAACGGAAGAAGCGAGCGCACGTCGAAGTCACTCTCGCCGCCGGAGTATTTGCGGACGAAAACGGATGGACGCTCTTGCTCCCGCCGCCTGAAAAGGAAAACACGGTTGCTTTGGCGGATTACATCCCCACTCTCGTTTCAAGACTGTGGCATTTTCCAATAGTTTCCGTGACCGGCGATCCCGGCGCGAAACTCCGCGCTTCTCTCCGCAAACTTGTTGGCGGCGGCACAAATGGAAACCTGCACCTCGTTCCTGCCGGCCAAGTTCGCCACACCGTGACGTACCGCGACATCACCATCGTGCCCTTTCTCATCAACGTCAAGAAACTTCCTCGCATCAAGGACGCGAGGCGCGTTCCGCTGAGCGACGTTGCTTCGGCGCTCCCCGTTTCCAATCTCACTCGAAAAGTCGCCCGCGCCGTCCTTGCGGCTTCCGCCACTCTCTAAGCGTTATCCTTTCGTCCAGCTTTTCAGCGGCCGTGCGCTGCGGATGCTACGATGGGAAGCTCCCATGGCCGTCTCGCTCGCAACTCCGCGCACTCCCGCTTTGCCCGCCGAGCGTTTCTTTCGCACCTCTCGTTCGCTGCTCATCCTCACCTCCGTCCTCACTCTCGTCAGTACCGGGAAACTGGATGTGTTTACCATCGTGGTGGCCCCGCTCGCCGCTCTTTATAAGGGTTATCGCTGGTGGCACGGCCGCCCCGCCGAGCTGTCCTCGCGGGCAGCCACCTGGTGGGTGCTCGGGTACCTGGCGTTTCTCCCTGTGGATGTTCTTTTTCTTTCGCGCTTTTTCGTGGGGAATTCTTCGAACCCCCCGCTCTATGCGGCGCTGCTCGCGGCGGTGCATTTTCTCATCTACGTGACGCTCGTCCGCTTTTACAGCGCGGTCCGGGATCGCGACGCCACTTTTCTTGCGATGCTTTCTTTCGCGGGAATTTTGGCCGCTGCCGTTCTTACCGTGGACACCACGTTTCTAATTTTCTTTTTTGTTTTTCTGCTGTTCGGCGTCGCCACTTTTGTCGGCATGGAATTGCGCCGCGGAGCCGTGGGTGCGGCCATGCCCTCTCCGAACTTGCAGCCGGAGCGCGACCGCCGCCTGACTCACGCGCTGAGTTTTGCCGCCCTCGCCGTGGCGTTGGGGGCGATAGTCTTCGGCAGCGGGCTTTTTTTCTTTTTTCCGCGTTTCAATGCCGGTTACCTCGGGAACGCCAGCTTCAGTCCTTCGCTAATGACGGGTTTCAGCGAAAATGTGGAGCTCGGGCAAATCGGCGAGATCAAAAGGAATTCAGCGGTGGTCATGCGCGTGCAAACCGGTAGACCTCTCGGTTACGATCGGCTGCGGTGGAGAGGCATCGCGCTGACTACGTTTGACGGCAAGCGATGGACTTCTCCCGAGCGTAGCGCGCAGGCCTTGTCGCCCAGTCCGGACGGCTGGATCTACATGGCGGGTCCCGCGCAAAAAACGGATGCGCCGGGGCCGGGAATTCTCTACACGGTTTATCTGGAACCCATCGCCACCGATGCGATTTTTGTTCCCGGCAAGGTCATTTCTCTCAAAGGAAATTTCACCGGTGAAGGCGGGAATTCGCTCTCGGCGATGCGGCGTTCCTACATTTTTCGCGATTCGACCGGCACGCTGCTGAATCCGTTTCACAATTACGGCGCCCTCCGGTATGGAGGATTTTCACGATTGCCGCCGCTCAACGCGGCCAAGCTGCGTGCGGCGCCTGCGGATTATTCGCCGGAGATCACCGAAACCTACCTCCAGCTCCCACCGGGGCTTGACCCGCGAATCCCGGAGCTTGCGCGGCAAATTGCCAAGAACGCGAAGACACCTTTCGACGTGGCGCTGGTGATGGAGAGCTACCTCCGTAACCAATTCACCTATACGCTGAATCTAAGCGGGAAACCAGGGAACGATCCGCTGGCACATTTTCTTTTCGAAACGCGCGCCGGCCATTGTGAATATTTTGCCTCCGCGATGACCATCATGCTGCGCACGCTGGGCATTCCCGCGCGCGAGGTGAACGGCTTCCTGCCGGGCGAATACAACGACCTGGGCGGCGATTACATCGTTCGTGCGAGCGACGCGCACAGCTGGGTGGAGGTCTATTTTCCCGGGAATGAATGGCAGGTATTCGATCCCACGCCGGCGGCGCCGGAGAACTCAGGAAATTTCCTGACGCGCCTCGGGCGATACGCGGACTGGCTGCAAATCACATGGAGTGAATGGGTGATCGGCTACGACTTTGCCCACCAGCTGCTCCTGGCACAGAATCTTCAGCGCACTTCAAAAAGTTGGAGCGAGACGACGCGCGACTGGTTCGCGAGAAAACAACGAGCCAGTAGAAAGTGGATGCAGTCCTGGCAATTCCAGCATGGTGCAATCGCCTTCCTGCTGCCGGTTTTTCTCGTGGTGCTTCTTGTGACCCTGCGATTCAATCTGTTCCCGGAACTGATTCGCCGGGTCCGTTTGTTTCTGCAGTTGCGCGGTGCGAGATCGGCGCAAAGCAATCCACAGCTTGCATCACGGCTGTACAGCGAACTGCTGCGAATCCTTGCGCGGCGGGGCCTCCTGCGAGTGGAATCACAAACACCATACGAATTCGCCGCCGCAGTGAATTCGCCGGATCTCGCTTCCCCGGTCCAGGAATTCACGCAGATTTACGCCCACGCCCGCTTCGGCGGCGCGCCGTGCGACACCACCCGCCTGCGCCAACTTCTCAATCAGATTCGCGCGGCCATACGAGCAAATTAGCCGTTTTACTGGGAGTGCAAATTCAAGAGCTCAAGGTGAGAAGGGCCTGACAATAGAACGGGCGAGTTCCGTAGATTAAGACGAGTCCCAACAGGACTGTAAAGATGACGATCGGATAGGTCAGTGGATTGAACTCGAATTACCATACGAAAGTGTGACGCGGCCAGAGACTCTGGTTCGTGAATGGCGGAATCATAAAGCTTCACACGCAGTTGATTCTGGGAAACCCATATCAAGATGGCAGCGCCCCATACTGCGAGGGCCATCGCATAGGCGGTCTTGAGTTGTTTTCGCGTCATTAGCCCAAGCCGACTGCGAGTCCTACATCGACCGTCTTCAGGCCTCGAAGTTAATACTTTGCTCGACGCGATTTCGTCCACTGGAGATGGCCGTCTCAGGCGTGGACTGCATGATATAATTGGAAATTGCGCAAAGGCGCATATTTACAGCTTATGACTAAGGTGGGATTCGTCAGCCTGGGATGCCCGAAGAACCTCGTGGACAGCGAGGTGATGATGGGTATCCTTGCGCGCGGGGGGTACGAACTCACGCCGCGCGCGGACGAGGCCGAAGTGCTGGTGGTCAACACCTGCAGCTTCATTGAGGCGGCGCAGAAAGAATCCGTGGATGCCATCCTGGAGATGGCGGAACACAAGAAATTTGGGGCGGCGAAGAAACTGATCGTGGCGGGCTGCCTGGTCGAACGGTTTAGAGCGCAGATTCTCGAGCAAGTTCCGGAAGTGGACGCCGTCGTGGGCACCGGCGAAGTCGAGCGCATCCTGGAAGCAGTCGAAGGCGATTTGCGTGTTCTGCCCGCGCAGGCACCGGCGTTTCTCTACCACGATTTGACGCCGCGGATTGTCACCACGCCGAAGCATGCGGCGTACATCAAAATTGCCGAAGGTTGCGACCATCCTTGCACGTTTTGCATTATTCCCGAGCTTCGCGGGAAGTTTCGCAGCCGCCGGTTCGAATCGGTGGTCCGGGAAGCGGAAAATCTGGCCAAGGCGGGCGCGCGGGAAATCACGCTGATCGGGCAGGACACCACTTCCTACGGCGAGGATCTGGGCCTGCGCGACGGGCTGGCGCAACTGCTGGAAAAGCTCGCTCAAGTGGACGACCTTCTCTGGGTGCGATTCCTGTACGCGTATCCCAATCGCGTCACGCAGAAATTGCTGGATACCCTTGCGGCGCATCCGAAGCTGGCGAAATACATGGACATGCCGTTGCAACACGCCAGCCGGAACGTCTTGGCGCGCATGAAGCGCGGCTCGAACGGCGATGCGTTCTTGAAATTGCTGGAGCGCATGCGCGCGACGATTCCCGGCGTTGCCCTGCGTACGTCGTTCATCGTCGGCTTCCCCGGCGAGACGGAAAGCGATTTCGAGGAACTTTGCGATTTTGTGAGGACGGCGAAGCTGGATTGGCTGGGCGTGTTCGAGTATTCGGACGTGGACAACGCCGAAAGCTACGCGCTGGATGAAAAAGTGGATGCGAGAACGATTACGGACCGCCGCAACCGCTTGATGGCCATCCAGAAGAAGATCTCGCGAGAGAATTTGCGCGCGAAGTATTTGCGCCGCAAGTCGCGCGGGTCAGAAGAGCGTGCGTTCACGGCGCTAATCGAAGGTCCGTCAAAGGACAACCCGCTGGTCTGGGAAGCGCGCCTCGAGAGCATGGCTCCGGAGATTGACGGCAAGCTGTATCTCACCGATATCGAGCTGCCCAATGGAGATGTGGCCTCCGCTGGAGATGTGGCGCGCGTTGAAATGACGAAGGCGGACGCGTACGACTTGATTGGCCGCGTGGTCGAAATCCTGGCTCGCGCTGCCGTGCGCGACAAAGACTTCGCGACGCCGGTCCCGGCGGTTCCCCCGGCGGAGAAACTCCATCGAATCGCTACCGGCGCTCCTCTCCGCGTCCTCGCCTGAGTTATACTCTCAGTCCGAAGAAGCTGCTGCTCCATGAAACACAAATGCCCCATT
>Ga0137392_10002279_pt1 | contig 11494 bp, 8 predicted proteins | sample 15con2h34AmetaG_FD_101394 | JGI IMG/M metagenome (GOLD analysis project Ga0137392, IMG submission 101394) | Vadose zone soil microbial communities from Angelo Coast Range Reserve, California, USA - 15con2h3.4A metaG | ecosystem: Environmental > Terrestrial > Soil > Vadose zone > Saprolite... | reverse complement strand
TTCCACGCGTTTCCGGGCACCGACGCCCTCACCTTCGGCATGCTCGGATGCGACCTGCACTGCAGCTACTGCTTCACCGGCGACGTTCGCGTTGCAACTAACTCAGGAATGCGAAGCCTCGCCGACCTCTGGGAAGCGTCGACGGCTGGACCGGACGGTGATGCCCAGCGTCGCCGGCCGCCCGCGGCCGTGACCGCAACAGGTGGCGACAGTCGCCAACACCGCGTCCACTGGATCTACCGTCATGAGTACCAGGGGGAGCTCGTCCGCATTGCGCCTCGGCTCCTGACAGCGCTCGAAGCGACGCCGGAGCATCCCGTTCTGGCCACCGAGGCCCCCGGCGTCGGTCAGCCCCGTTTCATTCCGGCGGGGCGGCTCACGACCCGACACTTCGTCTGCGTCCCACTTGCGGGAGCTCTGGATTACCTTTCCATCGACGAAATCGCGAGGCGCCAGTTCCGCGGGCCCGTCTTCAATCTCGAGACCGACGGACCGCACACTTACCTGGCGAATCATGCCGTCGTTCACAACTGCCAGAACTGGGTCACCTCACAGGCGTTGCGCGACCCGGGTGCGCTGGCCGAGCCGATGGATGTCTCGCCGCCGCAGCTGGTCGACATCGCGCAGCGTCAGGGCGCCAGCGTGGTTGCGACCTCCTACAACGAACCCCTGATCACCTCCGAGTGGGCCGTCGAAGTTTTCAAGGCGGCGCGTCCGCGGGGGTTTTCCACGGCGTACATCTCCAATGGCAACGCCACCAGGGAAGTCCTTGAGTACATCCGCCCCTTCACCGACCTCTACAAGATCGATCTCAAGTCCTTCCGCGACAAGAACTACCGCTCGTTGGGCGGCAAGCTGGAGAACATCCTCAACGGCATCCAGATGGTGCACGAGATGGGCTTCTGGTTGGAAATCGTGACCCTGATCATCCCGGGCTTCAACGACAGCGACGAGGAACTGGGCGATATCGCCCGGTTCCTCAGCGGCCTGTCGCCGAGCATCCCCTGGCACGTCACGGCCTTCCACAAGGATTACAAGATGCAGGACCCGGACAACACCACGCCGGACACCTTGCTACGGGCCGCGCGGATCGGCGAGGCAGCCGGCCTCCAGTACATCTACGCCGGCAACCTGCCCGGCCGGGTGGGCCGCTACGAGGACACCCGCTGCCCCCGCTGCCAGGCCACCCTGATCCGGCGGATCGGCTACCGGATCCTCGACGATCGGCTCTCCGGCCGTGGAAGCTGCTTCAATTGTCAGCAGCAAATTCCCGGAGTCTGGCGGACTACAATCAACGCTGGTCGTGCCAACTGAACTGAGCCGCCGGGAGTTCTCCTGGGTTCTAGGCGGCCCCCAGGGTGGAGGCATCAACGCCTCAGCCGAGATCTATGCCAAGGCGCTGAGCCGGGGCGGCCTCCACGTTTTCGCCAATATCGAGTTCCACTCGAACATCATGGGCAAGCACAGCTACTACCGGGTCACGGCGGCCCCGGTCCCGGTCCACTCGCACGTCGACGAGATCCACATGCTGGTCGCGCTCGACCAGGAATCCCTGTTCGGCGACGCCCCGGAGCGCAAGCACTACCCCAGCCACACCGGTCATGTGCACCAGGTGGCCCGCGGCGGCGGCGTCATCTACGACGCGGACCTGAAAATCGACCCGGGCCAATTCGGTAGGGACGATATCAACCTCTATCCGATCCCCTTCTTCGAGGTGCTGGAAGAGGCCCTGAAAGAGGTGGGGAAGGGCGGACAGTCGCGCAAGTACATCGTCATGCGCAATACCGTCGCCCTCGGGGCGTCAATCGGCATCTCCGGCTACGACGAGGAGCTGCTCTTCGAGGCGATTCGCAACGAGTTCAAAGGGCGCAAGGCAGAAGCTGCCGAGATGAACGTCGCCGCGGTGCGCGCCGCGGCCGCGTACGCGCGTAGCTACTTCAGCGCCAAGCCGGAACGGCGTCTGCTGCCGCTTCCGGAGGAAAAACGAAAGCACCGGATGTTGATCAAGGGGTTCCAGGCCGTCGGCATCGCCAAGCTCAAAGCGGGTCTCGGCATGCAGACCTACTACCCGATCAGCCCGGCGACCGACGAGAGCGTCTACCTGGAGCAGAAGGGGCCGCAGTATCAGTGCACGGTCGTGCAGTGTGAGGACGAGATCGCCAGCATCAACATGGCGATCGGGGCGGCGCACATGGGCGTGCGGGCCGCCACCTCCACCGCCGGCCCCGGGTTTGCCCTGATGTCAGAAGGCTTCGGCTTCGCCGCTATCACCGAGGCCCCCGGCCCGGTCGTCTTCCTCTGGCAGCGCGGCGGGCCCAGCACCGGCCTTCCCACCCGCACCGAGCAGGCGGATTTGCAATTTGCGTTGCATCCCGCGCACGGGGACTTCCCGCACATCGTCATCGCGCCAGGCGACATCGACGAATCTTTTGTGGACAGTTTCGAGAGCTTCAACTGGGCGGACCGGTACCAGATGCCGGTCATCGTGCTCCTCGAGAAGTTCCTGGCGTCATCGATGTTCACCAACGACGGCATCGACATGAGCAAGCTCAAGATCGACCGTGGCGCTATCTATCAACCGGCTGACGCTGACGGCGATGGCTACCGCCGGCACGCCTTCACCGCCGACGGCATCAGTCCGCGAGCGGTGCCCGGAACGCCGGGCGCGATCTTCTCCACGACCAGCGACGAGCACGACCCGGAGGGCCACATCACGGAAGGCATCGAGAACCGGATCGCCATGATGCGAAAGCGGATGGCGAAGCTCGAGACCGCGGCGCGCGAGATTCCGGCGACGTCGAAGTTCACCCTCCACGGTCCACGCAAGGCCGACCTGACCCTCGTGGCGTGGGGCGCGACCAAGGGCGCCATCCTCGATGCGATGGGCGAGCTCGACGCCAAGGGCCGCACGGTCAACTTCCTGCAAATCCGCCTGATGCGCCCATTCCCGGCCGATGCGGTGGCCGGCATTCTGCGCAGTGCCGGCTCGACGGTGCTGATCGAAAACAACTACTCCGCGCAGCTCGGTGCCTTGATCGCCGAGCAGACGGGGGTCGCACTCGACCACCACGTCCTGAAATACGACGGCCGCCCGTTCTCGCGCAATGAGATCGTCGAGGGCGTGCGTGCTGCCCTCTCCGAGCAGAAGAAGGAGGTCATGGTTTCCCATGCCTGAGGCCGCCGCGGCCGCCGCCCCGAAGAAGTTCGTGCTGCAGCAATACAAGACGGAGGTCCACGTCGACTGGTGTCCGGGCTGCGGTGATTTCGGCATCCTGAGCTCCATCCAGCAGGCGCTGTACCAGCTCCAGATCCCGCCCTACAAGATCGCGATGATCTCGGGCATAGGCTGCTCGGGGAAGACGCCGCATTACATCGACACCTACGGGTTGCACACCCTGCACGGGCGCGCGCTGCCGGTCGCGACCGGCGCCAAGCTGGCCAACAACCAGCTCACCGTGGTGGCGGTCGGCGGCGACGGGGATGGCTACGGCATCGGCGCCGGCTACTTCGTCAACAGCGGCCGTCGCAACGTCGACATGACCTACATCGTCTTCAACAACGGCGTCTACGGCCTCACCAAGGGGCAGGCCTCACCGACTCTGGCGAAGGGACTGAAGACGAAATCGATGCCCGAAGCCTCGATCCAGGAAGGCGTCAACCCGATTGCCCTGGCGCTGGGTGCCGGCTATACCTGGATCGGGCGAGGCTATGCCCTCGACGTCAAGAATCTGGTCTCGTTGATCGTGCAGGCGATCAATCACAAGGGCACGTCGTTTCTCGATATCTTCCAGACCTGTCCTGTGTACAACGACCTGCGAACCAAGGAGTGGTACGCCGGCGAAGACATCGGTCGCGCGCGAATCCGGCGCCTGGAAGCGGACTCGACGTGGGACCCGGTCGTCAGAGACCCGACGAACATCGACGAGATGGTGGAAAAGAAAACCCGAGCACTACGAGCCTCCTACGAAACGCAAGACAGCCTGGCGGTCGGAGTCTTCTACTCGGTCCACTTGCCGACCTACGATGAGCAGCTTGCCCTCAAGGTTCCCGCCCTCAAAGAGCATCCGCTGGTCGATCTGCCCCTGTATCAGCGCGACGTCGATCCGCTCTTCCGCGAGCTGGCGTAGCGGCTCGCGGCGCGGTGGGCGTGCGCCTGCTGGCGGTCAGCGATGAGGTTGAACCCCAGCTGCTCGATGAGCGGACGGTCGCAGCGCAAGGCCACGTCGACCTGGTAATCGGATGCGGAGATCTGCCCGCCGATTATCTCGACGCGCTCGCCACGGTCTATGGTGCGCCCCTGATTTTCGTTCGCGGCAACCACGATCCCCCAGGCCGTCAGGGTGATTACCCGCGCGAGGCCGAGATCGACGGGCGCGTGGTCAGGGAGAAGGGGCTGCTGATCGCCGGCCTCGAGGGCTCGATTCGCTACAGCGACGGCCCCCACCAGTACACCGAGCGGCAAATGATGGGCAAAGTGCGGGCACTGCGGCTCAGGCTCCGGCTCCGCCACCCGGATATCCTGATCACCCACGGGCCGCCCGCCGGTGTCAACGAAGGCACCGATGCGCCGCACCACGGACTTCAGGCGGTTCGCCGGGCGGTCGAGTGGATGCGGCCACGCCTGCTGCTGCACGGGCACGTCCATCCCTATGGGCGCGAGGTCCCACGCGAGGGCCAACTGGGCGAGACCCGCGTGATCAACGTCGTCGGTCACCGCCTGATCGAGCTCGCGCCCCGATGAAACAGATTCGCGCCCGCACCGATTTCGAGACCGCCCGCATCCAGGCGTTCCTTCGCGACGCCGGCGCGGTGCTCCGCGGCGACACCCGGCCACTGCTCTCCTTCGACGAGGTGCGACGTGCCGCCCGGCTCGAGGGACAGAGCTATACCGGCCTCCAAGACGTCCCGATCGCCGACGTCCGTGGGTCGGTTGGGCGGCCCAACGACTTCGACGCCTCCTTTCTTCCGGTTAAGCCCCAGATGCGTAAGCGCTGGGCGCAGCTCGACGAAGCGATGCGGCGAGGCGAGCCGGTGCCGCCGATCGAGGTGTACCACCTGGGCGGTGTCTACTTCGTCAAGGATGGGCACCACCGCGTATCGGTCGCCCGCCACCTGGGCTGGAAAACGATTCCGGCGCGGGTCATCGAGGTCAAGACCCGGGCGCCGCTCACCGGCGACATGGATGCGGCGGCCCTGCTTCAGGCCCGAGAGTACGTCGACTTCCTCGAGCGCACCCAGCTCGATCGCGTCCGCCCCCAGGCGTCGATTGCCGTCAGCCGGCTCGGACGTTACGACCGAATCTTCGAGGACATCCTCGGGCATCGCTACTTCATGGGTCTGCAGCAATACCGTGAGGTCAGCATCGCCGAGGCCAGTGCCAGCTGGTACGACAACGTTTACAAGCCGATCGCCGACCTGATCCGCGAGTACGACATTCTGGCGCATTTCCCGGGCCGGACCGAAGCGGACATGTACCTGTGGATCACCGCACGCTGGCTCGAGCTGAGCCGGGCGCAAAAGCCATCAGGTCCGGCCGAGGCGATCGCCGACATCCTATTCGAGACTGAGGGCAGCGAGACGAAGCCGCCGTCGCCACAAGTCCTGGCCCTGCTCGAGCGCTGGCTCGGTCCGCCGCGCCGGGTCATCGAACTCCCGGCGAAACTCGTCCGTCGTGCCACCACGCCTCGCGCGGTGCCCGACCGGAGCGGTCCCCCCTAGGGCGCCCCCTCGGTCTTACGCTTTTCCGGGTAGGCGGCGTTGATCTCGGCGCGTACGCGAGCCTTGTCGGCATCGCTCTTGAAGTAGTCGAAATTCCAGGGGACGAACTTCTTCTGTTCGGGCGGGACCTCGTCTTCCGGATAGATCGCCGCCACCGGGCAGGGGTCCACGCAGGCGCCGCAGTCGATGCACTCATCGGGGTTGATGTAGAGCATGCGGTCCTCGGCGCCGCCGTCGATGATGCAGTCGACTGGGCAGACGTCGACGCAGGACTTGTCCTTGAGGTCGACGCAGGTTTCCGTGATGATATAGGCCACTTGGTTGCCGGAAATTCACTCTAGCACAGGCCTTTCGCGACACCGATGGGTCCGCATCGGAGCTTGGACGACGGGGGTTCGGCGCTCCGCCACAGGACCGTCACAGATCGGTGAGGCGGGAGGGCCGACCTATGGCAAGAGGAGGCTTACGGCCAGCGTTACCTATGCGTGGCCCTCCCAAGACCGGCGCCCGCGCGCCGGGTATTCCGACCGGCCCGCCGGGTCTCCTGGGGCACCTGGATCTTCGTCATCGTCGTTCTCCTCATCACCATCGGCGCGCTGGGGGCTTTCCTCCAAGTCGTGCTGCCGCAGCGGGTGGCGCAGCTTGCGCTATCGGAGGCCGGCGAGCTCGCGCTGGCGCGGAAGGGGACGGCAGCGGTCAACACCAACGTCAGCCGCCTCTGGGCGGACATCTCCGCCAAAGGCGCCATGAGCCTTTCCGACGCCCAGCTCGCCCAGGACCTGGCCCTCGCCAAGAGCGCGGAAACGGCGGCCAACGATGCCCTCGGCCACGTCCAGCTCGCCCAGAGCTACATGGCCCAGGCCGACGGGCTCCCATTCCAACTGCACTCGCCCGCGTTCATCGCCACCGATCGTCCCGCTCTCCAGCACCTGGATAATGCGTTGCAGGCTAGCCTCAAGCTGACCCATGCCGCGGTCCTCCAACTCACCCTCGCCCAGCAAGTGACGCAGGACGCGCTGAAGATTTCGACCACGCTCGACCCGGCCCTCAATAGCCACGCCTGGGCGAACGCGGCACGGGCGGCGTCGACCCTGAACGAAGATCTCAAACCGCAGCAGGTCTCGGCCGGCTTTGCCGACGCGCTCCTCGACCCGCTGTGGGCGACCTGGATCGATGGCATGGTCTCCGTGGTGACGAACGCCCAGCAGTATGCCCTGGCGTCGGCCGCCAACCAGACGCAGGTCGCGCAGCAGGCCGCAAGAAACCTGGCAGCCGCACGCCAGCAAGTCGCCGCCAGCTTCGCCGCCGCCCAGAACGGCGCCGCCGCCTGGCAGGCCAAAACCATCCAGCCGCAGCTCGACACCGTGACCCGCGAGACCGCCGCGGGATCTTAGACCCTCGTCAACAGGTCCTGGCTCAGCTCGCTGAGCCGACGGGCCCCCAGCAGGCTCATCGAGAGGGCGATTTCCTCGCGCAGCAGTTCGAGCATGCCGCGCACGCCATCGCTGCCACCGACCGCCAGCGCGTACAGATAGGGCCGCCCGATCAGCACGCCGCTGGCCCCCAGGCAGAGCGCCTTGAGGACGTCCGTGCCACGCCGGACGCCGCCGTCCAGCAGCACCGGCACCTTGCCGCCCACCGCCTCGACCACATCGGGAAGCGCGTCCAGGCTGGCGATCGCGTAGTCGAGCTGGCGGCCGCCGTGGTTGCTGACGATGAGGGCCCGGGCACCCGCGTCTACCGCCCGCCGGGCATCGTCCGCGCGGACCACGCCCTTGACGATGATCGGCACTGAACTCTTGGCTACCAGCCACTCGAGGTCCTTCCAATTCAGGGCCGGGTTGGTCTGCGCATTGACATCCTGGGCGAAGGGATCGAGGCCGGCGGTCGTTGCTCGGGTCCGAAGGCCGCCGAGATTTGCGTAGCGAATGCCTTCGGGCAGCGCGAACGCGTTGGCGATGTCCCGCTCGCGGCGGCCGGTCCTCGGGAGGTCCACGGTCAGAAGGATGGCGCCGTAGCCGGCGTCGACGGCGCGCTCGACGAAGGCGGCGCTGACCGCTCGATCCGGGTGCATGTAGAGCTGGAACCAACGCACGCCGGTGGCGGCGCCAGCGACCTCCTCGATGGAGGCGCTGGACAGCGTGCTCAGGCTGAAGGCGATTCCCGCGCCCGACGCGGCCAGGTAGCTAGCCAGCTCCCCCTCCGGGTGCGCCATCCGATGGATCGCCGTTGGTGCCAGGTGGACCGGCATCGTGAAATGCTGCCCGAGGACCTCGTTACTGAGGTCGGGACGGTCGGCTGACGCCAGGACCTTGAAGCGGAAGCGATACCGGGCAAAGGCTTCGCGGTTGCCTGCGAGTGTGGCCTCGTCCTCGGCTCCGCCCGCGATGTAGTCGTAAATGGGCCGGGGTAATACCGCCCGGGCGGCCGGCTCGAAGTCATCCAACTTCAGCGAAGCTGCCGGGGCGGTTCTGCGGTGGGGCGGCGCCTCTGCCATTTCGCCAATTGTGGCGTTTTGCGGCTGCGCTGTGTAACGTTTGGGTCAGCGCCTGTACGTAAGGACGGATCCGAAAGGAAGGGAGGTTTCCGCGTCATGAACGGGGCCATTGCGATCCTCGCGTTTCATCAGGTCTACCAGCCGCTGGGCGGCAGCATTCTTCTCTCGGCGATCGTCGCGGGCATTCCTCTTTACATCTTGTTCGTGATGCTGGCGGTTCTCAGGCTGCCGGCATGGATGTCAGCCCTGGTTGCCATGCTCTCGGCGGCCGTGCTCGCCCCGGTGGTCTGGGGCATGCCGCTCGGACTCGACCTGTCCGCGACCACCGAAGGAATGGCGAACGGATTGTGGCCGATCAGCTGGATCGTCCTCAATGCCGTCTTCTTTCATAACCTGACGATCGCCAGTGGCGACTTCGATGTGATTCGGCGTTCGCTGACGCGTCTCACCGGTGACCGGCGGGTCCAGGCGCTGCTGGTGGCCTTTTGCTTCGGCGCCCTGATGGAAGGCATCGCGGGCTTCGGCGCCCCGGTCGCGATCTCGGCGGCGATCCTCGCCAGCCTCGGCTTCGAGCCAATCAGCGCGGCGGTGCTGGCGCTGCTGGCCAACACCGCACCGGTCGCCTTCGGGTCGATCGGCATCCCGATCGTGACGCTCGGTCTACTGACCGCGCCCATCATCGGACACAGCGTGAACGATCAGACGCCGGTGACGCTGGCGCTCTCCGCCATGGTGGGCCGGCAACTTCCCGTGTTTTCGATCATCATCCCGGGCTTTTTGATCGTCGTCCTCGCCGGCTGGAAGCGAATGGTCGAAGTCCTGCCGGCCGTGCTCACGGCGGGCATCGTGTTCGCCGTGGTCCAGTTTCTGGTTTCGAACTTCATCGGTCCCGAACTGACCGATGTGCTCGCTGCCCTGGTCTCGATGGCTGCGGTGGCGTTGCTGCTTCGGGTCTGGAGGCCGAAGACCCTCTGGGGCTTTGCCGCCGACCGCGTCACCGCGCCGGCGGGCGCGCCGCCTCGATTTCGCAGCGTCGGCGCGGCGGTCGCCCAGGTGGTCGATACACCCGGGCGTGTCGTGCGCGCCTACATGATGTACGTGATCCTGGTGGTGGTCATCCTGATCGGCCAGATGGGTAACCTACCGTTCTTCTCCGGCAGTCCGCCTGGCAACATCAAGAATGCGCTGCACACCCCGGCCAACATCACGGCCGACCTCAAATGCGGCCAGCCGGCGTTCAAGCTCTGCCCCAATCCGTGGATCGGTCCCAAGCCGACGGTCGACGCCGGCGCCTTCAAGTTCCCGTTCTGGCGCTTCCAGTGGCCCGGGAGTTATGAGGGGACCTCAGCCAAGCCCAAGCCGCTGATTTTCCAGGAACCACAGATCGTGACCAAGTCCGCGCCCTATCCCATCACCTTCACCTGGGACTTCCTGTCGGCGGCGGGCAGCCTGGTGCTATTCGCCTCGATCATCGCCTTCATCGTGATGGCGATCCGGGGGGCGCCGCTGCGGCTGTTCTTTACAACCTACGGCCGTACACTCCGCCAGCTGGCCCTACCCATCATGACGATCGCGTTCATCCTCGGCATCGCCGCCGTGATGAACTTCTCGGGCATGACGTCCACGCTTGCGTTATTGATGGCGCGAACGGGTGCGATCTTCCCCTTCTTCTCCGCGGTCATTGGCGCGCTGGGCGTCTTCCTGACGGGGAGTGACACCGCCTCCAACACACTGTTCGGCCCGATGCAGGCGTTTACTGCCAAGCAGATCGTGATCAGCGGGCATCATCTGAGTCCCGTTCTGACGGCGGGGACCAACTCCTCCGGCGGGGTCATGGGCAAGATGATCAGCCCGCAGAATCTCTCGGTCGGGGCTGCGGGTGTCAACCGGGTTGGTTCGGAGGGTGAGATCTTCCGCCGGACCATCGGCTACAGCCTGATTCTCACAGCAGCGGTCGGTCTCGTCGCCATGATCGAGGTCTACCTGATTCCGGGGATCATCCCGACGCTCAACTAAGAGAACCGTCTCCGATGGGGAGGGAGCAATTTTTCCCTCCCCCTCTGGGGGGTCAGAGTGGGGGCGGGGGTACCCTTTAGCCAAATGGATTCTGGGGATCGCGACCGACTGCTGGCCCGCCTTCGCGAGGTGGTGGGCGAGCGCTACGCGTTTGCGGATCCCTACGAGATGCGGCTCTATCAGTACGACGCCAGCCCGGAGACGGCGCTGCCCGATATCGTCGTCATCCCGGCCACGTCCGAGGAAGTCGCGCGGGTCGTCAAGATCTGCGCCGAGTCGCGCGTTCCGCTCACCCCGCGTTCGGGGGCCAGCAGCCTGGCCGGCGGCACCGTCCCGGTCGAGGGCGGGGTCGTCATCACCTTCGCGCGCATGGACCGCATCATCGAAATCGACACCGAGAACCTGCGCGCCGTGGTGCAGCCCGGCGTCGTCAACCTGGCGCTCAGCCAGGCACTCAGGCCGCACGGCTACTACTACGCGCCCGATCCGTCGAGCCAGGGCGCCTGCACCATCGGCGGAAACGTCGCCACCAATGCAGGCGGCCCGCACACGCTCATCTACGGGGTGACCGTCAACCACGTCACCGGTCTGGAGGTCGCGCTGCCCAGCGGCGAGCTGGTCCGAGTCGGCGGCTGCAAATCGGCCGAGGCCATCGGCTACGACCTCACCGGACTGCTGGTTGGGTCCGAGGGCACGATGGCCGTCGTCACGCAGGTCTGGGTAAAGATCCAACCGCTGCCGCCGGTGCAGAAAACGCTGATGGCCGTCTATCCCGACGTCGCCACCGCCAGCAATGCCGTCTCCGCCATCGTCCGCACCGGGATCCTGCCGGCTGCGATCGAGATGATGGACAAGCTGTCGATCCAGGCGATCGAGGCCGCCTCGCACGCGGGCTACCCGCTCGACGCTGGAGCGGTGCTGCTGCTCGAGGTCGACGGTATCCCGGCGGTGGCACAGGAGCTCGGTGAGCGGATGGCGAAGGTTTGCCGCGATAACGGCGCTACCGAGGTGCGGATTGCCCGAAACGAGCAGGAGCGCCAGGCCTTGTGGAAAGGTCGCAAGGGCGCGTTCTCGGCGATGGGCCGGTTGTCGTCCGACTTCTACGTCATGGACGGCGTGGTGCCGCGCACCAAGCTGCCGGAAACGCTGGCCAACATCGACGCCATCAGCGAGCGCACCGGCTTCAAGATCTGCAACGTCTTCCACGCGGGCGACGGCAACCTGCATCCACTGGTCCTCTTCGATGCGTTCCAACCCGGGCAG
>Ga0137392_10002278_pt1 | contig 11494 bp, 12 predicted proteins | sample 15con2h34AmetaG_FD_101394 | JGI IMG/M metagenome (GOLD analysis project Ga0137392, IMG submission 101394) | Vadose zone soil microbial communities from Angelo Coast Range Reserve, California, USA - 15con2h3.4A metaG | ecosystem: Environmental > Terrestrial > Soil > Vadose zone > Saprolite... | reverse complement strand
GTCGCGGAGCAGCACCAGCCGGTACGTGCGCGCGTTGGAGCCGTTGATGACGCGAAGGCGGTAAGTGGCCGGCTGCACGTCGAGGATCGGCCAGACTTTCCCGTTGACGACGGTAAACGGCGCGAAGGCTTCCATTACTTCCGGATCGGTCTTGTGGACCAACTGTCCGGTCAGCCGTCCGTGGTCGTCGACGTTGAAGTTGCGATCCTGAATCAAGAGCGGCACCTCGAACGGCGGACCTTCGGGTAAACCCAACTCGCGCTCGCGTTCATCCCGTACGATCCACAGGCCCGCCAGGCCGGCGTACACATCGACCTTGGTCACGCCCATCACGTGGTCGTGGTACCAGAGCAATGCCGCGCGCTGGTTCATCGGATAGTGAAAGGCCGCTGGTTGGCCGGGAGCAAAGAGGTTTTCAGCCCACCCGTCAAACGATGCCGGGGTGAGACCCCCGTGGAGATGCACCACCGTGTGGCCGGAAAGCCCACCCGCACGTGGGTCGGGCGTGCCGCCGCTCAGGCCAGGCAGGCACTGCACCGGGACGCCGTCACTGTCGGCGTGCTGAGGAGCAATCGTGTCCACCACCGGCAGCGGCCCTTCGAGTTCGTTGCACCACTCGACCATGACAGGTTTTCCGCGCTCGGCCTCGATCGTCGGCCCGGGCACGCTCCCGTCATAGCCCCAGATCCTCGACTCGGGCAGGTCGCGGTGGAAACGATGCGTCGCGGTCCGGATCCGCACCGTGAGCTGACCGTGGTGCGCCACCGCAATCAGTCGCCGCGGCACGAGGAGAGTGTCAACGAATGGAGTCAGTGGCGCAGTTAACGGTTGAACCAACCCCTGACCACGAGCTGCTGACGCCGTCGTCACCTGTGGGTCCCTGCTCATTGCCTACTTTCCAAAAGTAATGCCCTCAACGCCATTATCGGCACGATTCGCTGACCAGGGCGGTTCTGCGCAAACAGGCGACTTGCCAGAAAAAGCTCGTCTCGTTGGAGACTATTTTCAGTCCGTGCCGCTCCAGCGTCGCGATGATTTTGTCAGGCGAGTGAAGGAAGATCTGAAACTGTCGGCGGCCGACGCGGAGTGCCAAGTCACCCAGGCTTATCACGACCCGCGTCCACCAACGCTCTTTGGGGAAGCTAACCAGGAGAACTTCTCGGGTGTGGTCAGCGGCGGCGCCGGCAAGCTTCGGCATATCGGGGTAACAACAGAGGACGCGATTCATGATCACGACGTCTGCAGCCTCGGCCTCGCGGGTCGCCTGAGCAAAGTCCATGACTCGACGTTCGACGCGATCTGCAAGACCGGCCTCACGCAGAAGCGTCTGCGCAGCTCCCTCATACGTGGGAGTCAACTCGATATTCACAGCCCGGGTGATCCCCGCCTTTAGAAGTTCGATCTGGATGGCGCCGATGCCACCACCCACTTCGAGGAGCGTACGGCCTTCGACGCCCTGCTGCTTCGACAAGTCGGCGATGCGCCGCGAGGTTGGATCGAGGCCCCGACGCCGGTAGCGCCGTGCCTCGGCGTGCGCTCTCTTCTCGCTGAAGATCCAGCGGTAGCCCTTCGGTGAACAGCAGGCGCTCATGCCCGGATTATCGTAGAAGGCGCGATCGAATTGGTCATTTATGGGTCCGCCGGCCGTCCGGTGAAACTCCAAGTCCGAGCCGGTGATGCGCAGGAGCGTGACACTGAAGACCCGTGAAATGCTCGTTCTAGAGCGAGCTCTACAGCAATGAGATAATCCTCGCATGTCGAATCCCGTATTCGAGGCGGTTCGTACCGTAATGGCCGTTCGCGACTATCAGGACAAGCCGGTTCCAGGCGAGGTCGTGGACCGCATCATCGATGCGGCTCGGCTCACCGCCAGCGCAAGCAACCGTCAGCCCTGGCATTTCGTCGCCGTCCGTGAGCGGGCGCACCTGCGGGAGTTAGGCGCGCTGGTGAGGACGGGTCCTTACACGGCGCGGGCGGGTCTCGCGGTTGTCGTGGCATACGTGAAGGAAAGCCCGATCGCTATTTCGGACGTCAGTCGTGCCATCCAGTCCATGATCTTGACGGCCTGGGCCGATGGCGTCGGCTCCAACTGGACAGGGTTCGGCGGCCTAGAGGGTGTCCGAAAAGCCGTGGGGTTGCCGGATGACTACGACGTTCTGGCGGTCGTGCCGTTCGGCTATCCTGCACTGCCCGTCAAGGGAATCAAAAAGCGAAAGCCACGGAATGAGGTTGCGTCCGCCGAGCACTTTGGATCGCCGTTCTCCTGAGCTGATCTCGCTGCGGCGCTAAGCGAGAGCGCGCGTTGCCGATTGCACCCGGACCAGGCCGAGCTTTGCCGCGTGCAGCTGACGGCGGGACTTTCGTCACACTTCGTCGGCGTTGCTCTCAAAAACGGGCCCAAGACAACCTGACGATTGAGATACCCAAACGGTGGAGCCGTGTCCGCTGCCGCGCTAACATTTGGTGCACAGTAGGAGGACCTGACAGGTTGCTGTCACGGGTGCTGTCCAACCGGTTTTGCCAACCCGAGCATCGCCTCTGACAAACCTTTCGTACAGAGAAGTCGCATCGATTTCGAATTCAAGAATTGGCGGGGGCGCGACGGGAACGATCCGTCCGTCGACATCGCCAAGGATGCCGACCAGCGGTTTTGAAGGTGGTCACAAGAACGTCCGCGGCGTCCACCCGCGACCGCTTCGGTCCATCGTGAATTTGGCCCCAGGCTGGTTTGTGGGCAACTGCCCGCGGTCGTCCGTCGGCGGCCGACGACTATGCCGTCAGTTATACCGTCATCAGCCGTCAGGGAACTGACGCCGGCGACTCTACGAGGAGTGGGGTATCTTCTCGGTTCGCCCACTCAGCCATCGCGGCGTCGTATGCGCGTACCCGATCCCAGCCGAGAAGTCGAAGGATGAATACACCCTGTGTCGTTCGAATCCCAGCCTGGCAGTGGACGATCACCTCTTTGGCCGGCTGTACACCAGCGTCGCTAAGTAGAGCGCGAAGCTCAGGCGCAGATCTGACCATCCGGCGATCATCATCAGTCACGAATTTTTGTGCGAACAGGTGGAGTGCCCCAGGGATATGACCCAGCCGCTTGTTGCTGAAGTCATTCGTCGCTCCCGACCATTCTCCGTCCGGCCTAACGTCCAGGATTTGGGTCCCCGGGTCGTCCAGCCTCGACTTCACGTCATCGAGGCGGCCGATCACCGACGCGTCAGACCGCGGTGTAAACCGACCCGGTTTTGGGGCGGTCTCCTTGAAAGTGACTGGCCGGCCTTCGTTAATCCAGCGGTACCACACGCCATTGAGGACCCTGGCGTCAGTGTGGCCGTAGTAGTTAAGTACCCACCACAGCCTGGTGGCGTAGAACATATTGCTGTCGTCATAAGCGACAACCGTAGTGTCGTCCGACACGCCGAGCTTTTCCATTAGATCCCCGAAAGCCTTGGGCCCCATGACATGCAAGCCAGCTTCGGGTTCTTTCAGCCAACCATTTACCGGGAGCCCCACCGCACCAGGGATATGGGCGCGGCGGTAGCGCTCCAGGCTGGCGCAGTCAATGATCCGAACTTTCGGATCGCCTCGGCGTTCCCAGAGCCAGTCGGGCTCGGCTAGAAGTTCCGGTCGTGCGTAAGCCTGCTCCACCATCGTCCATCCTCCTTCCCCGCTCAGGAACTGACAGCCTCAACATAGTCTGCCGGCGCCCCGAATACAAGGGAGGTCGGCTCTGCTCAGGGCATGCGCACCAGGCGCTCGCCGGACATCGCCTATTTACCGACCAACCCCGGAGTTGGCGGCCGAGCGCACGTTCAGGAAACCCAAGCGAGCGCCGTGGCGTAAGCGCTTTTGAGTGCGTCCCGGAGTTGTGATACCGGAACGTAGCTGTCCGCCCGCTTCTCCCCGTAATTCCACACATGCACGCCTACTTTGTCGTCGGCGTCGGGCGGATCAATCCAGATCTGGCACTTCGCGCCCGAAGAAGTGACGACGTCTGTCGACCTGACCTCTATGTCCTTGTACTCTCGGTACACGGTGAGCCTGAAATCCGTAGCCCAGGCGGTGATGATTTCATCGATCCACTCGAAGCTCATGACGGTGAGCAGACTGCGGGCTCGGCCCGACCCGCCCTCCACCATCCCCTGACGCGTCCGAGCGTCCCTTTTCGGCCGAATGTCCGAAAACCGGCTGAGAACCGGCCTTTTGACGGATAGGAGGCAACTCGCGTTTCCACACGCGAGGCTCTCCAAAAAAGTGCTAGAAGAACTCGCCCTGGGAGAGATGAAGGGTGGGGGAATGACGAGAAGCAGATCAGGCGCGGTCGAAACTCATCCGCCGAAATCGCCGCCAAAACGGGCCCTTTAACAGATGGCGAGGTGATGAGGGAGGTGCAGCAACCCCGGGAGCACGCGGGGGTCTTCAGGGCGATGACGTGGGTGATCGTCCTGAGAAGCGACGCCTTCCGAAGCAGGAGGTGAACGTCGACCGATCTCGCAGACGCTCGGTGTTTTGCCCCACGACGTTGAGCGACTGATCGACGAAAATCCAGCGCCGATCAAGGAGGACATGCCATGGAACCGCTGTTGCTGAAAGCTGAGGACGTCGCCAAGCTGCTCGGGTTGGGCCGATCAAAGGTGTTTGCGATGCTGGCAATAGGCGAGCTGCCGGTCATCCGGATCGGACGATCAGTTCGGGTGCCGCGCGCCGCCCTCGAAGACTGGATCGCCGAGCGCACGCAACACGCGAGCGGCCGGACCGGGAATGCCGGTCCTCTCTTCGTGGGCACGGAGGATCTGGATTGGCGTCCCTGGTGCCGGCCCCAGCCCGCTCACGCGAGGTGATCCCCAAGAGCCGATGTTGGGCCCTCGACGGGCGTCGCGCAAAGCGTCGTCCGGGGCGTCGTCCTGAGGAGCGACGCCCTTTTTGAACCAGGGTCCAACGTGGATTTTTATCGCAAGTGCTCCTGCATTTTTGTGATCAGCAATCGGCCGTAAGGGCTCATCACGTACGGAACAAGGACGAGCTCATCGGAAGTGCCCTGACGTTCGTGGTCCGACGTGACGTCGGCGGCGTGTGGCCACACAAGGCCGGACGCCCGGCCGATGGCGTCCATGCGCCACCCGTGCGGGAGTCTGGGCAGGTGAGGCCACACGTGGGCACGTCGGCCCGAGAGCCGAGGAGCTTCTCCGATCGCCATAGCACGCGGCAGGAAGAAGGACTTGCAATTCCGGCTGTGAGAGTTACGATGTGCGACCGCCTCGAGCCGAGCGATTTATCGGTTGGGCCATGAGGGAGGGAGGAGTGATGGCGAGACGAGGGCGAGGCGAAGGGACCGTATACCGGCGCGCGGACGGTCGCTGGGAGGCGGCCTTCGGCTTCGGCGGCCGCCGGCAGCGCTATGTCGCACGGTCCCAGCGAGACGTTCGGATCAAGCTCCTGGCGGCCCGCCGAGCGCTGGAGCAAGGCATCGTACTCGCGGGTTCCAGCCAGCGGGTTGAGGAGTATCTGATCCGGTGGCTGGAGGATAGCGTCCGCCCCAGCGTTCGCTGGACCACCCATCGCGCGTACGCGTTGTGCATGCGCCGCCTGTTCCCGCTGATCGGCCACCTGCGGCTGGCTGCGCTCACGCCCCAAGCGGTTCAGGCCGCTTACGCCGCCTTGCTGACAAATGGCCTCTCGCGCCGCAGCGTGGAACAGACCCACACGGTCCTGCACCGGGCCCTCCGTCAAGGGGTGCTATGGGGTCTCATGCTTCGAAATCCGACCGAGGCGGTGACCGTCCCGCGTCCGGCTCGGCGGGAGATGCACACGCTCACCGAGGAAGAGGTCGGACGGCTCTTTCGGGCCAGCCAGGGTCATCGCTTGCATGCGCTCTGGGTCCTGTTGGCCACCACCGGGCTCCGCCTCGGTGAGGCCCTCGGACTGCTCTGGAGCGACATCGACTTCGCCCACGGCCGGCTGGTGGTCAACCGCGCGCTGCAGCGGCAACCCGGCGTCGGGTATGTCTTCGTCGAGCCCAAGACCGCCCGCAGTCGGCGCACCGTGTATCTGGCGGCGGGAACGGTCACCGCGTTGATGGAGCACCGCCGCCGCCAGGTCGCGGACCAGTTGGCTGCAGGACCGGACTGGAACAACACCGAACTCGTCTTTGCGTCGCCATTCGGAAGACCAATCGACGGAACCTGGACGACGAAGTGGTTTCATCGATCCCTCGATCAGGCCGCACTCCCACGAATCCGCATCCACGACCTCCGGCACACGGCCGCCACCCATCTGCTCAATCGCGGCGTTCATCCCAAGGTCGTTCAGGAACTCCTTGGCCACAGTACGATCTCGCTAACCCTCGACACCTATAGCCACGTCGCTCCCGCTCTTCATGCGGAGGTAGCGAGCCAAATGCAAGCTCTGTTCAGATAAGCTTCGCCCGGCTTTAGGGGAGGCCAAGCTCAGTTCGTAATACTGAAATCGATCCGGTTCCAGGTCTCGCCACCATCGTGGGTCTCAAAAATCTTGTCCGGAATCTCGTTCAGCCCAAATCCGAAGGAAGCGATAGCCCAGCCGCGTTTCGTATCGATGAAGTCTAGGCCAGTCGCGGACCAGTTCTGGGTGGCGCTGTTCGAGTAATGAGGATTGCCACTCGCGATTGAAACGAGCGTCTTAGTGGACTGCCACGTCACACCAGCGTCGGTCGTTGCGTAGACGATCCGACCGCGGTCAGCGGGTACCCAGCCAACCGCCGCATTGATGAACTCCGCAGTACTAAAACCATCATGCAAGGGCGTCGAGGGCTTCCACGAAAGACCCGCGTCATGCGTTGAGTAAACGGTGACATCCGAGTGAGTCTGGCCACCAGCTTGGGTGAGGTCAAATGTTACGGAAATTACGCCGTCTGAGGCATTGAAGAAGGTTGGTCCCGAGACACCCGGCGAAAAGCCCTTATACCCTTCGGGAATTGGCAGATCGAAAGCTATCCAATCGCTTCCGCCATCAGTCGTGCGCAGCACGGTTGCTACCGGACGCAAGTTGTTTGCCATGACTATCCACCCATGATCGCGATCAGTGAAGGTCATTCCGCCCACAGCACCATTGCCCGCCAATCCATGACTCGCGGACTGGCTCCCTGCCTCTACCAGCTGTCCCCAAGTCGCCCCACCGTCCGTGGTGTGGAACAAAAGCACGCCAGCGTCATTCTCGCGCGTGACCAGGACCCACCCACGGAGCGGGTCCACGAAAGAGAAACTCGCCCACTCGCCAGCGACCGCGATTGGTGTCGATCGCCAAGTCTTCCCTCCATCCGACGTTCGGAATATTTCCATCGAGTGCCGCTTGTAAAGCCAAGCATGCGAATGGTCGAATACTCCGACCTGGAGCAGGCCACCCTGGCGACGCACGACGGTTGGCGTGACGTCCTGCCAGGTCGTCGGCCCATGCTCCGTGCGCAGCAAAACTTCGCTCGCGATCGTCTGCTCGGCCACCGCCCAACCTGTATTGACGTCAGACATCTTCAGAACCGAAAAAGTTGGGCCTGTCTTGGCGTTGGGTTCCGTCTTGACGACGACGCCAGGTCCAAGTGGCTTCCGCGCGGCGAACATGGTCGTAACGATGATGGCCGCAACCAAGATGGCCGCAGCCACGGCGCCAATTGCCCAACCTAGACCCTTTCGCTGTTCGCGCTTCACGATGCTGATGCTTCCACACCAGCTCGGTTCAATGTAGGGATCTTCCAGAATCCAGCAGCGTACGCGGGACTGCCCATAAACCCGGGGCCCTTCCCGGGTTGCGATGCTCGGCGGTTGGCCCCAGAGAGCTTGTCACTGAAAAAAGTGCGTTCGACATCGATAAAGCTGTTGTTCTGCCGTCAGATAAGCCGTCAGAACGTTGGCTCCCGAATGCGACCTTACTCCTGTCAGTGACTGGCGCCGCAGTTCGCGGTCACTCCCCAAATTCGAAACTGGCGGGGGCGCGACGGGAACGATCCGTCCGTCGACATCGCCAAGGATGCCGACCAGCGGTTTTGAAGTTCGCGGGCGCATCGTCCGCCGGCGTTCGCCACGGTTCGCCAACGTTCATTTTGAGGTTGACCGCCGTGGGCAATAGTTCGCAGTGGTTCGCTAGCGTTCGCCACAGTTCGTCGGCGTTGCTGTCAGCGTTGCTGTCAAAACGGACCCCCAGGAGCCGGGTGCTGTCCGGCGCATCGAACAAGTGATGGAGAGCGCCGGCAAGGCCGGCGCATATCATACGGGGGAGTCAGACCGCCGCGTTGAGCAGTCCGAGTGAAACTAGGCAAGCTGCGAGGTGATCGCGTTTCCTTTTGCGTCGAGAACGTACCAGACGTTGTTGTAGCCCTGGCCGGCCACATCGCCGGCGGTGCTGTCCTTGATGAAGTAATAGAGTGGGTGGCCGTTGAAGGTGACCATCGTTGCGCCGTCTGTCCGGGCCGAGATCCCGAGTTTGGTCCGGTCGATCCCGTCACCGCCGAGTGGCGTTCCCTCCGTCGTCAGAGGAGGCCAGTATGAGGCGCACTCCCCGTAGCACGTGGAGTTGGCGTCCTTGTCGGATGTGAAGAGATAGAGCGTGCGGCCCTCGGCGTCGACGAGTATCTTGCCAAGCCTCGTGCGCCGGAGGGAGACGATCGCTTGGCCGGGATCTGCCGCGGTGACCTTGCTCCCGCCTTCGTTGACTGTCTTCATTCCTGAACACCTCCTATGGATTTTGTCTGCGACGCGCGACCGTTCGCACTCAGGCCCGGTTTCGAAAGCTACGTCGTCATCGCCGGCTGTCTGGCTTCAGATCCGACGGGTCGTCCCGCGAGAAAGTCAAGCAGCGTCTTGTTCACCACGTCGGCATGCGTCCACAGCATGCCGTGGGGCGCGCCCTCGACGTGCACGAACTGACTTCCCTTAATCAGCTTGTTCGTGAGCACGCTCGTCGCAGCGATCGGCAGGATCCGGTCTGCGGTGCCGTGCATGACCAGCGTGGGCACACTGATCTTGGCCAGGTCCTTGCGGAAGTCCGTCAGCCACATGGGCGGGCATTGGTAGGTGCCTTCCGGCGAAGCTCCGGCGCCGACATTCCAGCTGTCACGCACTGCCTCCTCGCTAACCCGATTGCCGAGGAAGCTGTCGAGGTTGTAGAAGTCCTTATAGAACCCGGTCAAGAAAGCGAACCGATCCTTTTTTATCGCGGCCTGGATTCCTACTACGCCGGCCTGGTCGAGCCCCCCCTCGGGATGGTCCGTGCTTTTCAAAAGGTACGGCGTTATTCCGGACAAGATGGCGACTTTGCCGATTCTGTCCAAGCCGTAGGTGCCCAGATAGCGGGCGACCTCCCCGGCCCCCATCGAAAATCCCACGATCGTCGTATCGCGAAGGTTCAGGTGTTTCATTAGCTTGTCGAGGTCTGAAGCGAATGTGTCGTAGTCGTAGCCGCTTGTCGGCTGGCTCGACTCGCCAAACCCACGGCGGTCGTAGGTGATCACCCGGTGACCGACACCAAGTAGCGCAGCCACTTGCTTTTCCCAGGACCGTCCGCTCAACGGATAGCCGTGGATCAGCACCACCGGCGCCCCTGAACCGTGATCTTCGTAATAGAGATCGATCGATTGAGAATTTTCCTTGCCGACGGTTATAGATCCCATAGCCCTTACCTCCGAATTCCAAATAATTTGAACCGCTAGCCAGTTTTCGAACGCGCAACAAGGTAGTTCACCAGTGTCAGGTACTCGTCCGAATCAGCGGAACCGAGTTGGGACTGGTCATCCGGGTACCCGAAGAGGGCCAGAAATTCTTGGATGGTCAGCTTTTCGGTGAAATGATTCGACATGTTTGCGATGTTATGCAGGTGGCGTCCGCCGCGAAACAGTCGAAGGGCCTGAGCTTCCCTAAGACAACAGGCGTAGCGAGGCTAAGACCTACATCGGATGACTTCAAGGAGACGGTCAGGGCTGCCCAGGGCAATGACCACACCGATCTGCGTGTGGCATCCAAGCGTCGGCGAGGCTCCTCCTTGCGCTCGTGCTAGTCAGCAATCGATAGCAGGAGCTTAGGAAGGTGTACCCAGTTACTCGGTCAATGTGAAAGCGCCCAAAGTGGTGCGCGCCCTAAGCCTTTCGTCCTAGGGGCAACGATTTCATCGATCCTTATTGGCTTTTGAGGGATGCAAGTCCGGTGCGAATCGCATGTAATGCGGCCTGGGTCCGGCTGTGGACGCCGAGTTTGGCAAAGACATTGTTCAGGTGGGCCTTGACGGTCTTTTCGGTGATCGACAAGCGCCGGGCGATCTCCTTGTTCGAAAGCCCGTCCGCGACACATTTCAAGATCTCGGTCTCTCGATCGGTTAGCCGTTCGACATGATCTGGGAATCGCAACTCCTTGGCGAGACGGGTCGCCGCCTCTGGCGACAGCTGCACCTTTCCGTCCACCGCTGAGCGGATTGCCCGCAGCAGTTCCGCGCCGTTGGTGTCCTTGAGCAAGTAGCCGGTGGCTCCGGCCTGGATCGCCTGAGACACGCTGTGATCTTGAAGGACGCTGGTCAGCGCAATGATCTCGACCTTCGGCATCTCAGCCTTGATGCGGGCGGTTGCCTCGACGCCATCCATCTGCGGCATGAGAATGTCCATGAGGATCACGTCGGGCTTCAGTTCGCGTGCCAGGGCAATCGCCTGGTTACCGTTGGAGGCCTCGCCAATCACCACCAACCCCGGCTCGTCCGTCAGGTATCTCCGCAATCCTTCGCGCACGACCCAATGGTCGTCAACGACCAAAACCCTGATGGCGACGGTCGAGGTGGCATCGTTCATGGGAGACTATGCTGAGAGGTCGGCTGGCATACCGAACGGCGCGGGTGAGGCGCTTACGCCGTAATGGTATTCCAGCTACAAGGGGAAGCAGTGGCGGCTGTCATCAACGCATCGAGTAGCCGAGCACAGACTCGTACCTTGCTTGACCTTGCCGGGATCCTCGAGCGTGCGCTTGATGACTGCCTCGAATTGACTGGGTCGAACCTGGGATACGTCGACCTGCTGAATGCCGATGGCCACCGTGAGCTGGCGGCCGTCAAGGGCGCCGGTGTGGACGGTGCCTTCGTGAAGCCGCTTATCGGTTTGGCCGTGCATACAAACCTTGCCAACGCCGTAATCCTCAAGCATCAAATCAAGATCTCGAATGACGTTGCTGACGACCGCGACAGCGTCGGGGTTCCAAACGGCCATCCGCCGGTCAGGCGAGTCATGGGGGCCCCACTTGTCGCAGGGGACGCTGTTCTGGGTATGGTGGTGGTCGCCAACAAACGTGGCGAATACACACCAGCGGACGCCAGCTCCTTTTCGATAGTCGCAAATCAGTTGGCGGTCGCCATTGCGTACTCCCACCTGTACGAGCAGCAGCTTCAGATAAACGCTGAGCTCGAGAGGCTCTGTACGGGGGCATCCGATCGCGCCGCCTCAGACGAGCGGCAACGGTTGGCGCGCGAGTTACACGATTCTGCCGCGCAATCT
>Ga0137392_10002259_pt1 | contig 11516 bp, 11 predicted proteins | sample 15con2h34AmetaG_FD_101394 | JGI IMG/M metagenome (GOLD analysis project Ga0137392, IMG submission 101394) | Vadose zone soil microbial communities from Angelo Coast Range Reserve, California, USA - 15con2h3.4A metaG | ecosystem: Environmental > Terrestrial > Soil > Vadose zone > Saprolite... | reverse complement strand
CTGCGACAGTGGCGACCAGGAGAATGCTGGCAGCCACCGCAAGCAACGTTCGGCTGCGGTCGCGCTGAGAGGCTTCTCGGAACCGAGAAAAATCGTTATAGCAGGGGCTGCAGGAGCCGAGGTGGTCTAGCCACGCCTCCGCTTCCGAAAGCGGCATCTTACGATAGGCGATTTTCTTGAGAACCTCGGCGCCTGGACACCCGATACGCTCGGGATTCGGGAACTCCTTGCGCAGACCACGGCCTAGCACATCCAGAATGCGCCTTTCGTCTGCGACCGAATATCCCTTTGCGTTCAGGGCTGCCTCACTTTGTCCACCACACAGCGAATATTACATCCGGTCGACCTCAGCCGGCCTTCTTCAGCGTTTTTCTTTTCAGCAATCGAACAATGTGCTGCCGGATCTTTTCCAAATTGTAGCGGAATTTCATTTTTGCTTGTTGCTCGGTCATACCTAGCCACCTTGCAATCTCTTTCCAAGAATATTCGTATTGTCGCGCCTCCCAAACCTTTTTCGTCCAAGCGTCCATGCGGTCAGTTATCTGCCTCACGGCAATGTCGCGTTCGAGTTGTTCAGCCCATTCTGTGTCCAGAGCAGCCTCGAACCGCTCAAGGTCCAAGACTGACGAAACCAACTCGATTGTTTCAGCCCTTCTCTGTTCTTTCGTGAGTAGCCTATTGAAACGGTGGTGGAAGACTCCAATCAGGTAGGATTCCAGGTCGGATATGTGTGGCCGGTGATCTTTGTTTCGTTGCCGCGTCTTCGCGACCGACCGGAGCACCCGGTCCCAGATGTCCGCTGCCAGAGCCGTCCTCTCCGGGCCCAATTCTTTGTCGAACAATTCGCCGCGGACGTGCGCCAGAACGCGCGGCCAAGCTGCTCGGGCCGCAGCCAACAATTCTTCGTCAACAGCAAGCGGCGGTCCACCTGGCCCCTGCTTGGTCCCAAGTAGCACCCATTCGCCATACGGGTCCGGTTTATCCGTTGGGTCCATTGGGTTTATGAGCCGTTGCGTCAAACTAGGCCAAAAAGAGCCTGGCATCAGGTTACGGGGTACGTCAATGGTACGAGGCATAACTATCCGTACCTGAAAGATTTTTTCTTACTTTTTCCCTTCTCGATGTTCCCTAGTAAGTGAGGGGAGTTCTCGCCGAATTTTCCTCCGAGAGCTTGGCGGACCCGAATCACCAGTGTGATCCGCCAGACGTCGTGGACGGCTGAGAGATGACGCGCCGGACGCGAAGGTAGAAGCCCACTGCATGGAGCTAGTGCTCCACGTGTGTCTCGGCACCATGATGGTAGACAGTTGGGGAAATACAACGGGTAGCTATTCCTTCCGGTTTTTCTCTCCGGAACAGGTCGACCGAATCTTGCGCGAAGGCGCAAAGCGTGGCCGGACTGGTTCGCACAACGCCATCGAAAGAATTCTGAAACACGAACCAGGCCTCACTCGAGCGGAACTGTGGCGACAAATTCGCCGGCTCAAGCAACCTTCGAACGGAAAGCTCTATCAGCGCACGGCCTGGAGTCCAGAAGACGACCAAATAGTTCGCAAAGGTTATGGGGAAGGGTGGAAAGGGAAGCGAGAAGCGGTACGCGAACTTCTTAGGCGGCATCCCGGCTGGCAGCCTCACTCGATTTGGGGGCGGGCCTCCGAACTCGGTCTCGTTCGGAAGACCCCGCAAAAAACCCGGCAGCGTTCCCGACAACATTGGACCGAAGATGACGACCGAATTCTGCTCACCATGGCAGGGTACAAGACCGCAGAATTCATCGCCAAAGCTTTACATCGATCAGAAAACGCCGTTCGTTATCGCCTCGCTGTCCTAGGCAAGAGCAGTCGTGTTCATTTAGAAGGATATGCTCGACGCACTCTAGCGCAAGAGTTACATTTGGGCAGCCGCACAATCCAACGCCTGATTGTTCAGGGTGTGCTTGAGGTTCGGGATCCGCGCATTACGCGGAAGTCTTTGGAAGACGCATGCAAAACAGGACGCCTGACAGCGTCGCTGTGTGACCAACTGCCTGATACTAAGGAATCCGCAACGGTCCTGATCGAAGAAGGGCCTGCCCCACCACCGTCGAACAATTCCATACCAGTTGCGCCCGGCGGCCCCTCAAAGCCGACTCGTTCTTGTCGAGCCAAGCGAATTTGGGCGGATGTGGCGAGGCAACTCAACGTGGACGCCAGCGTGATCGAGCAGCTCATCTTCCGTGGCGTGCTGAAACTCTACGATCCCCGAGTCACGGAAAAGTCTCTCACGAAGTTCTGCGGGCGATACGGCGCATTGATCAAATCCGATTTTCTCGATGCGGAGACACGCGATTGGCTTGCCGGCTCAATGGATCTTGCGCCGGCTGCCGGCAAGGTTATGGCGCAGGGGATGGAGGCCTTTCGTAAGCACGCACGAGTAGTCAGAACCTGTGAACGCTGCGGCAGAGTGATTCGTGGCAACGTGTTCTTCAGACACAACAAGAGGTGTCCTCAGCGGAATGCTCGCGCTGAATCGAAAGTGTCGTAGGAGAAAGGGTGAGCCGAGAGGAAGGTATACACTCAAGCGCAAATCAATTGGAGAACGTCTTTAGCGCTCCGGGGACCGGCGCACCTGACTCGGGCGTACCTCTGTAGTCGCCGCAATGTTTATCAGGATTCGTTGTAATGATTCGACAACACAATGGGCGACTGGGCTAGTCGGTTTACCCTTTATGTTAATTAATAACTGTGCTAATGCCTTCCCGCGATCTCTGCGCCCGTTGATCACACATGCGGTTATTCACAACTTTGGACTGAAGTCGGCAGCTACATCAGCCGCTTCCTCGAGGGGGCGGGCTCAATTCGTTGGCGCGCCGGTGTCCGAGACTTCCAGTCTTGTGTCGGTGGGGGCTACAAGAACATTCCTCCTCCCCAAGCCGTTTTTCGGGTGCGGTCACGGCCTCACGCTTTGCACTTTATTTCAGTCAACAACCGCTCCCAACATCGACTTGCGCTCAGTGCATTTCCGTTGAGTCTCAGTTAGGTGATCCAAAGATGGGCGCACACTGCCCGTTCCATGCAGTCTGATTTAATTCACAAACCTGTAAAAGTAACACTTGACATACAAAAGCAAGTCATCTATATAGCTGTTCCGTTAATCCCAATTCTTAGCGTGTGCGGAGAGCTATATGGACCCACGCCCGGCTCTAGCTTTGATCCCCAACCGAAATTGGTTGTTCCTCGGAGTCGTCTTCCTGGTTGTGGGTCTGGCTTTTGCAGTTCTGATAATTCAGTTCTGATGATTGAACCCGCGTTGGCTCAAGAGAGAGTCGGTTGGGTTGTATCCGCTCACGGCAAGGAAGTATTGAATGATAATCGCTCCAAGTGGACTAACCGAAATCAACGAGACCGAATGGGCCAGTGGCGGGAAGCAAGTTCGGCTCAAATGCCTCGTAAGGGTTACGTCGCTGGATGAAGGAGGCCGTCCAATGCAAGAAACCATCAGGAATCTCAAAAGGGAAGCTGGTGTGGAGTTGTTCCAGAAGGAAAGTCAGTGTGAGGTGCCAACCAAAGCTGGTGAGGTAGTTGCATTACCCAACCGAGGTGGTGGCGATGCACACTGAACCCGATCGATTCAGTCTGGACCTTAATAATCTAAGAATTAAGTTAAGCAATACAGTGAGCCCTGGAGGTCTGATTGGCACATCTCCTGAGATGCGGTCCGTTCGGTATCTAATTGAAAAAGCAATAAACCATAATTTCCCGGTAGTTATATTGGGGGAAACCGGAACTGGCAAAGAACTCGCGGCCCGCTGGATTCACTACGCAGGTCCACGCAAGAACTCTCCGTTCGTCCCCGTCGATTGTTCATCACTTGCACCCACCCTGATCGAGTCTGAACTGTTCGGCTATATACGTGGGGCCTTCACTGGGGCTGCCAGAGATAAAAAAGGGCTGTTCGAAACTGCCCATAAGGGGACTCTTTTTCTGGATGAGATCGGAGAACTACGTAAGGACCTGCAGGCAAAGCTCTTGCGAGTTGTTCAAGAGCGTGCGGTGCGTCGGGTGGGCTCTACCGCAACTAAACCCGTAGATGCCCGCGTCATCGTTGCGACAAACCGTGACCTGAAGCAAGCCGCAGAGGAAGGAATCTTTAGGGAAGACCTCTATTATCGCCTTAACGTATTTAGTGTAATGATGCCGCCTTGGCGCAAGCATAAGTTAGATATCCCGCTCCTGATTACAGCCTTCCTTATCAAGCACGCGGACCCCACGCGCGAGATAACCAGCGTAGGCCAGGGTCTTTGGACAGCGGCAATGTCATACGATTGGCCGGGCAATGTTCGTGAACTGGAAAACTTTGTCAAACGATGTATTGCACTCGGATCGGGATCAACACTGGAGGATGAAGACCGATGCCTGATACTTGGACGGATAGGCGAAAATCTTATCCGCCATGACGCTGAACCGCTTCATGTCGAAAACGAACGTATGGAACCGCTTCATGTGATGGAACAACGGATGATTTACAAAGTCCTGGCGGAAACAAGTGGCGACAGATACGAAACGGCTCGAATATTGGGCATCGGTAAGACTACCCTGTACCGCAAGCTCAAGGCGTACGGGCCCAACGCTCCATTTCAAGAGCCAATCATCGCGGAAAATCCTTGAATCGTGGGCTCACCTTGTCGTGACCGTCAGCGGATTCGGTCGATCCTTGGCATGCCTAAAGAGATCGGGGATGATTCACGCGGGAAAGTATACCGATGAAGGGCGCTCCGATATGCGTGGGGTCATCCATCCTTCCTTGCTTCCCTCCCGGAGGTAGGTGGACGAAACGGAGCGCCCTTATTTGTAGAGAGCCTTAATATTCCTAAATCTTTCTGTTGTCAAGAGGATAAATCTGGCGAATCGGTGCCGGTGAATTTCGTACATCCAGGTCCCTGCTTATCGCATAGACGGTCAGCCGATTACCTGCCGTTCTACGCGGATTCCGTTCGCGTGAGTGAGGAAGACAACTTCTACCAGTTGAGCATGGAATTGCTCGCCAAGATTATTGGGCGAGTTTAGAGGTTCCTTTGCCATACTCTCAAATTTACAATACGCTTACCCCAATGCTCATAAGCGAACGATTAAAGCAGTTAAGAACAGGGAAAAAATTAACCCAAAGCGATATCGAAGAACGTACAGGTTTAAATCGGACTTACGTGTCTGCCGTCGAAAACGGCCACACGGTGCCGACTGTCGAGAGCTTGGAAAAATTCGCAAGGGCACTAGAGGTTCCGATGTACGTCCTGTTTTACGATGGGATGGAACCTCCGAAGGCAATTCCCCAGGCTACAAAGGAAACCACATGGGGAGACCGAGGTAAAGATGCTCCATCACTTTCGAGACTTCGCCAGGAATTGGGGAAGATGTCGCTCCGCCAACGTAAGCTTCTGCTGGACTTCGCCCGGAAATTCGCAAGCCGCGCCAGGTAGCAACTAATGCTTCTTTCATTTCTGGCTATCGCCAACGGTTCTATAATCAGCATCAAAAGCGCGACTGCAATCCCCAAGTCCGATGAGTGCTCCATTTGGGCCTGTTGAAACCCCTTGACACTAAGTACCTGCGTGGGATATGTATGGCGCAGTAAACACCCCTCGCATCCTTTCTGTCAAGGAGACTGCCCATGAAGAGACTAATAATCCTTCTCCCTCTCTGCTTTGCATTACTAGGTGCGAATGCCCAAGCACCCGCTTCCAACATGGACGATTTCGATGGCTGTGGCTTGGACGGGACCGCCACAACTGCGCGACTCAAGAACCTCAATCAGCTTAAGAATCGCTATACGGTGCCTGATGCTAGCCAGATCAATCACGCCATCACGCTCAGCGCTCTTCTTGCTCCCGGCGATGACAAGACCAGGTGGACATCAACGAACGGGGCCGAGGTTACTGGCTTTGTTTTGGATGTGAAGCCGGGAGGCTCGGAAACTTCCAATTGTGGCAAGGCGGACGCGGGGCACACAGATTCTCATATCGAATTGGTATTGCACGCGACAGACACTGTAACGACTCAAAGCGTGGTAGTGGAGGTCACGCCACGATTGCAAGCAATCATGCGAAACGCCGGAACCGATTGGACGACGAAAACTCTACGTAAGCAAATTCTTCACAAGTGGGTCAAAGTTCGCGGTTGGATGACATTCGATTCTCAACACGCAAACGCGGCCGAGAACACAAATTCGGGCGGTGCGCACAACTGGAGAGCTACTGCTTGGGAGATTCACCCGGTGACGGATATTGAGGTAGTTGCAGCTCCTCAGTAAAACAACGTCGCGCTGTTCATTTCAGGTTTGAAAATGACGAAAAATATAGTGGTCTGCTGTGACGGGACAAAGAATGAATTCGGCGAGCAAAACTCTAACGTCGTGAAACTCTACAAAACCTTGGTCTGCGACGCGTCTCAAATCGCGTACTACCACCCCGGCGTTGGCACCATGGGCGCCCGAAGCGCGCTCAGCCCAATAGGTAAATGGTGGACCCGCGTCATTGGGCTCGCTTTTGGCTACGGCGTCTCAGATAACGTCGCAGACGCATATCAGTTCCTGATGCGAACGTTTCAGCCCGGTGATCGCGTTTACGTTTTTGGCTTCAGCCGTGGAGCCTACACTGCCCGAGCCCTGTGCGGGTTGCTTCATCTTGTAGGCCTCCTCAGTGAGGAAAACGAAGCATTAATCCCCTATGCAATTAGAATGGCAAAACGCAAAAGGATCGACTTTAAGGTCGCGGCGGATTTTAAGAAGACCTTCTCTCGCGAATGTAAAACACATTTCGTAGGCGCCTGGGACACTGTCAGCTCGTTAGGATGGATTTACAACGCCGTCGATTTCCCATTCACCAGGGTGACGAAAAATCCCGACTTTCATATCGTCCGGCACGCAGTTTCCATCGATGAGCGGCGAGCTTTCTTCCGAGAGAACTCGTTCGGTGAACCGCACGACGCTCAACAAGACATCCTTGAAGTTTGGTTTGCAGGAGTACATTCCGATGTGGGGGGCGGCTATCCAGAATCAGAGAGCCAACTCTCACAGATTACCTTGCGATGGATGTTGTGCGAGGCCGAGCTTACGGGGCTGATAGTTGATCCGCGCCGGAAGGTTGACATCCTCGGAGGCAAGCCACCCTATGTTCCGCCCGACCCCGTTACGAAAAACCAGCACGAATCACTTAACGGCCGCTGGTGGGTTGCTGAAGTTTGGCCGAAGATAGTTCATCGTCAAACCGCTCAAGGCGCGTGGCACAGGTCGCTGCGTTTGAACTTTGGTCGCCGCCGTTGGATTTCGCCCGGTTCGCTCGCCCACAAATCGGTGGAGCAGCGATTGAACGACGCCCGGCTTGGTTACAAGCCAAGTAATCTGCCTAGTCAGCGAAGCGTTGTTGAAGACCGTTGTGCGAATACTGGAAATGCTGAACGAACTGCCCCTTACGAAAGCAGTACCGCCGTAAACCAAAAGATATGAACATACTTTGCTCAGAGCCGGGGATCGTGAATTTTGCTTTCCAAGGCCCGAGGGTCTTCTTTGCTGGAACCTGTGATGTGGATTGATGCTCGCCAGCAGACGGTTCCTTACGAGCTAAAACAACCGTGTAGCGGGCAATTACAATCGTTAAGACAACGAGTACGACCGTGAGGCCGATCAAACATTTTGTCAGTCTGCCGCTGCTCTGCTCGAAGTTTTGCAGCGCCCGAAGGTTTTGTAACTCAAGACAGTCTCATTAGCCGTCTCGCCAACTTGATTCATCCACGGAAAAAGATCACGACTTTCGTCTGAAGTCAGTGGGGTGGGGCGGGATTTCCGAGTCGATTTTCTGCTTCCTGCGAACTTTTGAAGGACATGTCCGACCTTGGGCCGTATCGTATCGTGTGCTTAGTCCAAAGAGAAACAGCACCATGTTAGAATCCAGGCACGAAAGGCACGCGGAGATTGTGAGATGCCGAAAAAGAAGCCAACGCTGTCAAAATGTGTATATTGTAAATCCCAAATATCTGCGAAGGAGCGGCGGAATCCGATCTGCCCGAAATGCGGGAGGCGATGGGACGGAGGCTTTATCAGACCCGACCGTGCCGCTCAAAAAAGTTCGGAGTAATCGCAAGATTCGCAGCCCGTTCGGGTGTGCTATCCTACGAACCCGTCTTCTCTTCACCCTGGAGAGGATCATGCAGAAATCAGTCTTTGCTTCGCGCACTACAGCAGGAAATCCGCCGACACGACTTCAGTTGTTTCGTAGATGAGCCGCCATCAATCGCGCAAGGAGATGATCTTTCCCAGACATCGGAGTTGGATCGAGAATCTCCTGAAATCGGGAGAATTCGAGAAAGCAGAACCGCTGGTCCGCGAATGCCTTCGACAGGTACCTCATGAAATTTATTTTCTGGGTCAGCTGGAGATGTCCTTGAATGGACAGGGAAAGTACGCCGAAGCCGACCAGGTGGCTGCCCACGTTCGGCAGGTATGGAAGAGCGAATACAAAGAGCAATGGATTGCCAATGGATCTCCTGTCGCCGAGGCGTCGTGGGCCAGGATCATGATTTCTTTAAGAGATTACTATGTGATTGGCACGGAGTACTTCATGCCTCACCCGGTAGGCGGGAATCCGGCGGCCAAAGACAAAACGCTTACTTTGATGGCCGAGTACAAAGTAATCGCGTTGCCAAAGCGGAAAGACGGTGTTTCAAGAATATTCATGCTGGATAAAGCGGCTTTTGAGAAGCACTACTTTCTCGAGGAGTTCTCAGCCAAAGCTATCCTTATGGTGGCCACATACGGCAATGAAAAACCCGACATTCGCACCCTGACAAAGGTGGTGGCGGACTATCTGGACAAGGGTCGGACGGATGGGCCAGGATTTTACCCAGGGCGGCCTTGATGGGCTCCAGCAGAGGCGTCACTCTTACTCAAATCCATTGGCATAAGAGGTGTGGGAGTTTTGGATGCGGCGGGCTGGGAAGGTTCGTTCTATCCGAAGGGAATGCGGTCTGCCAACTACCTCGCATTCTACGCAGAGCACTTTACTACGGTCGAAGTGGACTCGACCTTCTACGGTTGCCCTTCTGCTCGCACTGTCAACAACTGGGCCGCGCAGACTCCCGAGGGCTTCCTATTCTCCGTCAAAGTTCCGCAGGTCTTCTACCGCTATTCCATTTCCTGTTGCGAGAACTTATGTCGGATGAGCGGCGTGTGTTGTTGGAGCTGATCGACGAGCACAACGCAACTGCGCGCCAGACTGAACGGCGATCTCGTCCACTGCTCTTCTCAGCGCTCCGTTTATATTGCATTTGACAATATCGCGATTTGAGCCTATATAGCGAAGTAAATCCTGGTCAAACGGCCCTATCGTCAAGGAGGTCGTCATGAAGTTGAATGCTAAGTGGACTAGTCTTTCGCTGCTCTGCCTCGCATTTTGTACTCTCTCTTCAACACCACTGCAAGCGCAGTGCGGCGGAACTGAACGGTGGGCGGTAAAGGTGGGCACCGACCCCAAGGCCGGTACTATCGATTTGACCGCTCGAACTCCAATTAGTCTACAAGACCTAATCAACCTCCATGAGCCAAAGCGACCACCTAAAAACGACAACAGCACGCGTTTAAATGAAGAAACACATGTATATGTGGTGCAAGCCCGTCTCGTGGAATTCAAATTCGAGACCAACGACAACGACTTCCATCTGGTAATGACGGATGACACCCTGAATTTCAGTCCCGGAGGGCAGGGCACTACTCCATCGGGCCACAGCTTTGTCGCCGAGATTCCTGACCCCAACTGCATTGGAGGTGCGCAAGGCAGCTCAGCACAGAGCGCATTTATTGACGGCATTAAAAACGCGAGAGCGGAACTAAATGCCCAATTCCAGAACATCAACACGAGCGGGAAGTTCAATGACGTAGGTGGGATTCCAGTACAAATCGTGGGAATCGGGTTCTTTGATCGCCAGCACTTTCAAACGGGTCGCGCCCCCAACAACATCGAGATGCATCCTATTTTGGACATAATTTTCAACCCCCCTCAAGGAAATCTGACGCTGACTGCTTCGTTAACCACATTGACCGTGCCACAAGGCGGCACAGCTAGCACAACGATCTCGACAGTTGCTGCAGGCGGACTCAACTCTGACATTACACTCTCGGCCAGCACACCACCGACAGGCGCAATGGTCACATTCAGCCCCACGTCCATTGCGGCCCCCGGCTCTGGAAGCTCCACGCTATCAATCACCGCTGGCTCCGCAACGCCGTTGGGGAGCTCCACGTTGACAGTTAGCGGCTCAGGCGGAGGTGCATCACAGAACACGAACATCAACCTGACCGTAACACCTTCGGGGGGGATTTCGTCTGTCCCCACAGCTTCGGTCAGTGCTCCGCCAGACGGGACATCCGTCACTGGTCTTGTGAACGTGGCAGCGACTGGTTTGGATGCAGTGGGCGTAGTAAAGTTGGAAATTTACATCGACGGTGCTCTCAAAGCCTGCAACTTTGGCGCAACTTCGATTTCGTACCCGTGGGATACGACGGCGGTCCCGAATGGAACGCACACCGTTCTCTCGAAAGCCTATAACGCAGCCGGGGGAGTTGGGACCTCCTCCACTTCGACTGTCACCGTTACCAATTGACGTAGTACGGCCCGACAACTTCGGAAACTCTCTTTGCCTAGGCGTGACGACAGGTCGATGCAACACCATCTAGTAGACCTTCTACTTAAGGATGGTGTTTATGAGCGAAGGAAAACGATCGAGACTTTCTCTCACCCAGAGATCCGAGATCTGGAGCCGTTGGAAGTCCGGGCAGTCGTTGCATGAGATCGGGCGCGCCTTTGGTAAGCCACATACTTCCATTCGCTGTTTGTTGTTGCCTCGCGGAGGGATTCCTCCAGCAGCCCGTTGTCGCTCTCGTCTAGCCCTCACCCTTGCTGAGCGAGAGGACATCTCGCGAGGGATCGCTTCCGGTTCGTCGATTCGTGAGATAGCTAGACGCTTGGATCGAGCTGCCTCGACGGTGAGCCGGGAGGTCAACCGCCATGGTGGCCGTCCTGTCTATCGCGCTCATGAGGCGGATGACCAAGCCTGGGAGTCGGCCTTGCGACCGAAGAGGTGCCTTCTTGCCCTGCACCAGAAGTTGCGAGAGGTCGTTGCGAGTAAACTGATCCTGGACTGGTCGCCCGAACAGATTTCCGGATGGCTGAAGACCCAGTATCCCGATGACGAGAGCATGCGAGTGTCGCACGAAACCGTCTACCGTAGCCTGTTCATTCAAGCGCGGGGAGTATTGAAAAAAGAGCTGATGGACCACCTGCGGTCGAAGCGCCGCATGCGCCGCTCTCGACATGCAAGCGTCAGCGGACAGTCACGGGGTCAAATCGTCGATGCCATCTCGATTCGCGAAAGGCCCCCGGAAGTGGAAGACCGAGCGATTCCTGGCCATTGGGAAGGCGATCTGCTGAGCGGTGCAAAGAACAGCTACATTGCGACCCTGGTAGAACGTCATTCGCGCTTTGCCATGCT
>Ga0137392_10002256_pt1 | contig 11522 bp, 11 predicted proteins | sample 15con2h34AmetaG_FD_101394 | JGI IMG/M metagenome (GOLD analysis project Ga0137392, IMG submission 101394) | Vadose zone soil microbial communities from Angelo Coast Range Reserve, California, USA - 15con2h3.4A metaG | ecosystem: Environmental > Terrestrial > Soil > Vadose zone > Saprolite... | reverse complement strand
CATGATGGAAGACACCAATCTCGCCGCCATGTACCAGGCCAACGTCTATCCCATCTATGTCGTCATCGATCGCGACGGCTACATCGCCGGCACCCAGCGTGGCGCCGGCGGCGAAGAAGCCCTCCGCAGGCTCATCGGTCGCGCCGGCCTCGAATCCGAATCCGACGCCGATTCCGACTCGAACTAAGCGTCTTTTCACAACGCCTCTCATTCTAAAGTTCTTACGCCAGAACCGTCCCGCCACTGCGTCTTTCCGGCCGGTACCGCTTTGGAACACCCTGCCCCTCCGGCCAGTTGGCCCAATCGTTCGAATCCCCGATAAAGGTATGGATGGCTCGGTGTGTCCCCGGGCCGAGGAGGGGGCGATGTTACGTAATCGTTTTCTGATTCTCTTGGGGGTGTCATTTCTCGCGGCTTCCGCCGCCTGGGCCGACGACGTCGGCTACATTGATTGTTCCAATCACTCGGAAGGTACTCAAGTCTTCGGCAAGCCCCGCAGGACTCCAGACGTAGTGGCCGCTTTGCCGTGCGGCGAGCGCTTCACCATCCTGCTCTACGGCTTCGTTTTTTCCCGCATTGAAACCAGGGACGGTAAGGTCGGCTACATCTACTCAAACCTGATTGCCGTGGATCGCAACGCCACCGCCGTTCAGCAGTCCGCTTCGTCACGCATGGTCACGGCCTCAGAAAAAGTCCCTGTTCCCCGTGCGGCCAGCGCGAATCCTAATCCGCCAGCGCCTGCCGCGGCTCAATCCGCACCTGCACAGGCGTCCGCGCCACCACCGAGTGTGACCGCTTCGTCCGCATCTTCATCGTCTGGGCAAGCCGTGTCCCCGCAAACAACGCCCTCGGCAACGACGCCTGCACCAGTTACCAGTGTTTCGGAATCATCCATCGCGCCTGTAGCGCCACTTGCTCCGCCGGCGCCTGCACAACCTCAGCCCCCGCCAGTCCAATCTTCCCCGGCGACCGCGTCCGTTTCCGCGCCGTCCGGACCGGAATCGTCCGTGTCGGCAACACCGGCGCCGGCCACGCCTGCGCCAACAGCGCCCGCACCAACAGCAAATCTCCCGGAAGCGGCTCCAGCCGCCCAGCCGGATCCGCAACCGGCTGCTCAACCTGAACCCGCGGCCGCTCCGCCAGCCATCCGGCCCGCAAACTCCAGGGCGAGTTGGGAGAGCCCTCACCCAGGCGCTCGTCACTCATCCAGGGTCGAAGTCTTCGGCGGTTACGCTTTTGCCCGTCTCGACGGTGGCGGGGGATATGGGACGAACATGAACGGCGGGCTCGGCTCGTTCGGCCTGAATCTCAAGCCGTGGCTGCAGATTGTTGCCGATAGCAGCTACAGCTTCGTTACCGCCGGCACCACCAAGAATGTCCTCTACGGAAATCATTACGGCCCGCGTTATTTCCATCGTTCGCGAAATCGTTGGGGCGCCACACCGTTTGTGGAAGCTCTCTTCGGAGCCTCCCGCGCGGATACCACCATCACCGGCCCCGGCGGCTACACCATTTCCAGCAACAGCTTCTCCTACAAAGTCGGCGGCGGCATTGACCTCCACCCCTCTTCTCACTGGGAAATCCGGCTCTTCGACGTCGACTACTACCGGACCTCCTTCGGCCCCAACATTCATCAGAACAACTATTGGGCCTCGACCGGCATTGTCCTCCGCCTCTTTGGCGGCGCCAACGACCACTAATCCGTTCCGCGCATAAGAAAAGGGCGGCTCTCTGTAAGGGCCGCCCATTTTCTTTTCTTTCATCGAGACACAGCCTTCACTCCCCGGCGTTATAATTCCCCGAAAATATCGAGGCGCGTCCTCTGTTGGGCACCCAACCGGAAGTTAGACAGAGGTTTCTCATCGCCAAATAGTCTTGATGCCTGCGGCTTGGATTCGTGCGTCTCGTGTGAGAAGCGGGAGGCTATGATGAAGAGCGGTAGCGCCGATGATACGGTCCGGCATGTCTGGGACGGTTTGTCGGGAACCTTGAAGACCCCCTGCGTGTGCGAGCGAGGGATCCCGGTGCCGGCTTCCGGTTCCGGAAGCCATCCAAGGGCCCCGACACGTCTAAGGGCTGGGAGGAAATCCTCGATGATCAAGCGAATGCCGATCTTTCTGCTGTTGCTTTTGGGTGCTCCCGTTTTTGCGCCCTTCCAATCGGCCCTTCAAGCGCAAGACAAGAAACCCGCCACTCTGCGAGAAGTGCTGCTCGCCGAACTGCGCTCCACGCACACGAAGGCGGAATGGTTTGTGCCCGCCAATACGGCCGTGAAAGGCTTGACGGCCGAGCAGGCCAATTGGACCGACGGCAAAGGAAATCACTCCGTCGGCCAGCTCGCCTATCACCTGGTTTTCTGGAATCGGCGAAACCTCGCTAACCTCAAAGGAGAAAAGGTCGAAAAATTCGCCGGCAATAATGACGAGACGTTCGACAAGTTTGACAGCAAGACTTGGAATGAAACCGTGAAGCAGCTTGACGATGTCATGAGCGAACTCGAAAAATGGGTGGAAACCGCCGACGAAGCCAAGCTGAAAGAATCAGCCCAGGTGTTTACGCATATCAGTACCCACAATGCCTACCACATCGGCCAGATTATTTTCGTGCGCAAAGAGCAAGGCTCCTGGGACCCCAAGAACGGTGTGAACTAGAAGCTGTCATATAGATGGCCTTTGGGGAGGGCACGGCTGCCGTGCCAAAAACGTATTGGAATAAACTGGCTTTAGCCCCCAGGCATCCGGATTCTACCGAGGCTCTGATTTCTCAGATGACTCGTAGTTCTTTGGCGAGCGGGAGTTGACCTCATCCCGTATCTCTTAGGGTGAACCTGCTGCGCGACGGGCCGCCGAATGCGCTGAACCGATGCTATGCTCCCTGGTGATCCGGCATCCAGCCACGGAGGTCACACCATGAAATTGCTTGCAGGAATTGGCGTTCTATTATTTGTTTCCGCGTCCGCGCACGCACAAGCGGCAAAGCCCTGTGAAGAGCTGAAAGATGAGATCTCCAAGAAGCTCGACGCAAAAGGCGTGAAGGGCTACACCCTCGAAATCGTCGCGAAAGACAAAGATGCTGAAGGCAAAGCCGTCGGCGCTTGCGACGGCGGCACAAAGAAGATCATCTATACCAAGACACCAGCCACCGCCGAAACCCCGGCAAAGGAAACGCCCAAGCCTTAATCCACGGTCTAGCCTAGTCTCCCGTAGGCGCCGGTTCATCCCGCCTTCGTCGTTTTCTGTCCTCCCGAACCCGCGAGGCGGGAGACGTCACACGCGGGGCTTTCGACTTTGCTTGCCCACCCAACTTCCCCATCGACCGCCGTTCAACCCGCCCCAGCTACCATTCAACCCCCAAAGTCCTACTTTTCAACGCTTTTCACTTAACGAATTAATACTGGCCTGCCACCATTCCCCGTGTTTGCAAGGCTCCATTCTCAACTCGATCTCCCAGGTCGTACGCCCTGTCTTCTCCCACCTGACCACCGCCCATCCGACCTGCCCCGATCAAAGGTCCCGATCCCGTCCCGACCTTGTTGGGGTCACTACCTGCTGCCATTTTAAGTCCTTTAGCTGCAACACTTGCGGACCTCCCGGTAAATGTTGTAAACAAGGGACTTACGGCAGAGCTAAATCCTTTGGATGCAACATCTACAGAAAACAGGGGGGGTGCCCCTCGAAGTTTCGGCATCCCACATCCGTCCCATTGCAGCCAAACGCCTTTGGTGCAACAATTCGCAAAAGGCACGGGATTTCTTCACGATCTGGGGAAACTACTCCGCTCTCCCCGGTGTCTAAGAGTACGAGAGCGGATTTCGGGAACTGGTCAACACCGCTCCCGGTCACAGCCCCCGATCAGTTCGGGGTCGCAAGTCGTGCCTGGGTCCACCGTTCTAACGTTGGACTGCAGCAGGGTGGCTCGAGTATCCCATCCGCGAAGGATGGTGAGAATTACCGCATACCGCAAGGATGCCGGTAAATCTCGAGTCGGAAAGGCCGGCAGTGTCCGATTGGGCTAGTGCCCTTTCATGGGGCCGCGACGAAGCCGATCTTGTCCACGAGCTGCAAGCCGGCTCGGAGACGGCCTTCGACTGGCTCGTCACGCACTATCATGCCCCGGTCTATAACCTGATCCTCGGCATGCTTGGCGATACTTCCGATGCCGCCGACGGGGCCCAGGAAGTTTTTTTGAAAGCCTTTCGCGGCATTCGCAATTTCCGCCAGGGCAGCTCTTTGAAAACATGGCTCTACCGCATCGCGATTCGCGAAGCGTTGAATCACAAGCGGTGGTTCAAGCGCCATCTGCAAAAAAACGTTTCCGTTGACGCTGAACCCGAAGAAGGCAAGACCCGGATCGAAATCGAGGATCTGTGCCCCACTCCTTTTGAGCAACTCGCAGCGCTGGAAATTCAAGTGGCCGTTCACGACGCCTTGCAACACATTCCCGATGTTTTTCGCAGCGCCGTGATTCTGCGCGACCTCGAAGGCTTGAGTTACGAGGAAGTCGCCGAAGTTCTGGAGTGTAGCGTTGGCACCGTGAAGTCCCGCATCCTTCGCGGACGCCGCGCGCTAAAAGAAATTCTTGAGCCGCTCCTGGGCGCACAACAGGTACACGGCAGCCGCGCTCAATCGTCGTCGCATGGCAGTGTTTCCGAGGCCCAGCCCTCTCCGTTCGGCGATGCATTTTCCGCCGCGCGGCGCGTCTCGCTCTCTTCTGAGGAGTTGACCGCTATGCGGTCACCAGAATCGATATCCCCGCGGGCAAGTTCCACGGGCAAAGGTGTCCAATGAAGTGCAATACAGTACGAACGAATCTGGCGGGTTATCTCGATGATGCAATCACCGGCGGAGCGCGCGTTGCAGAGCGCGCCCAGATCCGGCAGCATCTCGAAGGTTGCGATGTTTGCCGTGAGGAACTCGAACGTTTCCGCAGGCTGGCGGTGTTGCTCTCCCGCGTCCCCAGGAATGTTCCTCCTGTTGATCTTGCCATCCGCATCAAAGTCGCCGCTGCTCAAGCGCAGCATTCGCGCGATTGGCCCAGCCGCATACGCCGCATGAAGGATCGCGCCGAGATTCTTCTCGACAACGTTTTCCGCCCGCTGAGCGTTCCAGCCACCGGCGGATTCTTCTCCGCCATACTTGTGTTTGTCCTCGTCCTCCAGATGATCGTGCCCGGCACCACCGTTCGCGCCGTCCAGAATGACGTCGCTCTCAATCTCATGCGCCCCGCCGAGCTCGTTTCGCTTTCGGACTATCCGCAGTCCTGGCCATCGGAAGGGCAGGACCTCGAACTTTCTCTGCCGCACGGCTTGCTCATTGATGTCACCGTGGACTCCCACGGCCAGATGACCGATTATCAAATTCTCTCCGGCCCAACGAGCGCGGAGCTTCGCCACCAACTCGACCAGATGCTGCTTTTCTCGCGCTTCAGTCCCATGCTGAGTTTCGGCCGCCCCACTTCCGGCGGCCATGTGGTTCTCAGCTTCAGCGCCGTCCGCGTCCGCGGCTAATTTTTCCCGGCATGAGAAATCCAAAATTTCTCTTCGCCACCGCTTCTCTTCTTTTCTTTTCCGCAAGCGTCAGCGCGCAGTTGCAAAGAAATGATTCCGAGCGCGAGCTTTTCGAAGCACTCAATCGCGAACGCTCTGCGCAAGGTCTCGCTGCGCTCCGCTGGGACGCCTCACTCTTTAAAGCCGCGCGTCTCCACGCTCTTCGCATGGCCGATCTGAATATGCTCGAGCACCAGCTTCCCAGCGAATCCAATCTCGAAGGGCGTCTCGCGGAAGCCGGCGCGCATTTCAGCCTCATCGCCGAAAACATCGCCATCGGTCCGAATCCTCAGACCATTCATAACGGCTGGATGGATTCGCCCGGCCACCGCAAGAATATTCTTGACCCGCGGCTCACTTCGGTCGGCATCGCAGCGGTGCACGGGCCCGGGGGACTTTTCGCCGTGCAAGATTTTTCACAACTCGTCCCGGAACTAAATGCCGAGCAACAAGAGCAGAAGATAATCTCTTTGCTCGCGGCGGAAGGATTTCGTTCGTCGAGCGCGACGGAAGCGGCGCGGAAAACATGCGAGAATGACTCCGGATTCGCAGGTACTTCCGCAAAATCCATGGTGCGATTTGAAGTGACCGACCTGAGCAAACTGCCGGAACAAGTCGAGCGAAAAATTCGGAGTGGGCCATACGGCCGAGCGGCGGTGGGTGCGTGCCGCACGAATGGCCCGGCAGGATTCACTCGCTACCGAATCGCGGTTTTGTTTTTCTGAGAACGCGGCAAAATTCGGCCACTGGCAGAAAACAGAAAGAAACAGAAAGAAACCGTTGTATCCGCGAACGAGAAGAAATACACTATCGCAGTCATGAACGGCGTCTTCGCCAACTCCTATCGCTGGTATCGATTTACCGGAGATCCATCCAGGTGGCGGGGGGCGTTTCTGTAAGCGAATTCAGCAGCAAAAAGATTCGACCCACTCGCCAGCCGAGTGGGTTTTTTGTTTTAAGGGACGAAAATAAATTGAGAGGGCCGGAAAGATGATTATCTCCATGAAACTGCACGCAAAGCGCGAAGAGATTGACGAAGTTCGAAAACAGGTGGAGCACTTCGGTTATAAGGTCCATTCCATCGAAGGAGAAGAACGCGTGGTGATCGGCGTCGTCGGAGTTGGTGACGTGACCGCGTGCATGGAATCGATCGAGGCCATGCCGCAGGTGGACAACGTGGTGCGAATTTCGGCGCCGTACAAATTTGTGAGCAAAGAATTTCGCGCAGGCAAAACAAGAATAAAAGTGAACGGAACGGAAATCGGCGGCGCGGAATTCGTGGTGATGGCCGGCCCGTGCTCCGTGGAATCAGAAAAACAAATCATGCAGGCGGCGGAAGGCGTCGCGAAAGCGGGCGCGAAAATGCTTCGCGGCGGGGCGTTCAAGCCGCGGACTTCGCCTTACGATTTCCAGGGCATGGAAGAAGAAGGGTTGAAGCTGCTGAAGAAAGCGAAAGAGGCGACGGGGCTGGCGATTGTCACGGAAGTGATGAGTGACCGCGACGTGGATTTGATAGGGAAGTACGCGGACGTGATGCAGGTGGGCGCGCGGAACATGCAAAATTTCATGCTCCTGAAAGCGCTGGGAAAATGCGGGCGGCCGGTGCTGCTGAAACGCGGACTGAGCAGCACAGTGAAAGAACTGCTGATGTCCGCCGAATACATCACGGCTCACGGAAATCCAGACGTGATTCTGTGCGAACGGGGAATCCGCACGTTCGAAACGGTTACGCGAAACACCTGCGATATAGCAGCAATCCCGGCGTTGAATGAATTGACGCACTTGCCGGTGATTCTCGATCCGAGCCACGCGACAGGGAGGCGGAGCCTCGTGCCGGCGCTTTCTCGCGCGGGCGTGGCGATTGGCGCCGACGGATTAATCGTGGAAGTGCATCCCGCACCAGAAAAAGCCATCAGCGATGGCGCCCAGTCGCTGGACATCGCACAATTCCAGAAAATGATGAAGGACCTCGAGCCTTACATTCAGCTGTGGAGCGAATCGAGGAAGACGGAGATCGCCGCAGCTGCTAATGGATAAACCGTTGTCCAACCGGCTTCGGAAAGCATTCACTACGGAAACGTGTGAGGTAGAACAGTCTTGGACCGCTTGCGGAGTTGTCTGCCACTGTTCCGTTTCCTTGCGGTATTCGCCAAAGAACGATACGGTGGCTCGTTGCATTCCCGCGCGGCGGGCGATGAGGGTGGACCCGCTGGTAGCCTTGCGGTATGAGTGACGCCTCTAAAGGCATGCTTGAAGGGACCACACCTGTCTTTCCGCCGATTGAATCATGAAATGACTTAAGCAGCTGTTATCGCCGCATTTCGCTTGCACCACCCGCTGCGGTGTTATTCTTCCTGAGACATGAAGACGCTCAATGAGCGGTTCACCGCGCTTTCGATGCGGCGGAGGTATGAGGTTTGGTTTTTGCGGATGGGTTTGCGGGACGGGAGTGGAGCTTGGTGGTTTCGGTATTTGATGATGAATCCGAGGCAGGGCGGGTGCGCGAGGGATGCGCAGGGGCAGCCCGTGCAGGTTTGGGCGACATGGTTTCCGCGGGAGGGGAAGCCGGAGACTTGGATCCAGGGATTTCCCATCGAGAGTCTTGGTTCGAACGGTGGACGAATGAGCGAGCGCGGAGCCAATCCGTTTTTTCTGGAGATTGGTGAGAATCGCATTGGCGAGAACGAATGTCGGGGGCGTATGGAAGTTCGCGGGCAGCGAATTTCCTGGAATTTGCGGTACCGGTCGATTTTTCGAGCCGAGTTGAGCAGCAAGGGCTGGATTGGATTCTCGCGGACGCCGCATTCGGATGCGATTTTCTCCGGCGAGATTGCCCTGAATGACCGGACATTCCGTGGTGAGCCTCTCGGTTACGGGATGCAAGGTCATAACTGCGGTTACCGGCACCGGTATTTTTGGACCTGGACGCACATTCATTTTTCCGGCGAGCGGGGACAAAGCTCGACGTTTGAGGCGCTGGTTTATGAGATGCCCCTTGGGATGATGTTTCGCACGGCGGTGCTGTGGCACCAGGGGGAGAACTACACCTTCGGAAAATTCAGAGAAAGCACGCGCGATTCGCAAAAATTCTGCTGGAAGGTGGAGTGCACCGATGGGCGAGGGACACGCGTGGAACTGAGTGTCTCAGGGCGTGAACGATTCGTGCATCGTCTTCCGTATGTGAAGACGGATTGTTCGGGCCAGTTTGAAGTGGCGAACGAGAGTCTGGCGCTCGCGCGCATGGTTCTCCAACGACCAGGGAAGGCCGCAGAAGAACTGACTACAGATTCCGGCGCCGTGCTGGAGATGGTTGGGGGCTAAAAATCGTGGCGGATCGATGAACTCCTCGGCAAGTGGGGCCGGTTTGCAAATTGTTCCGAGTCTCTCGACGATACGTGAGGCGCAAGGATTCCTTGCGAAATATTTTGCGCCGACGCGGTTGATTGGCGCGCCATTTCTGGGACAGAAGACGGGGAAGAACGTTTATTTGAAATTGGAGACGGAGCTGCCGACGGCGTCGTTTAAGGTGCGGGGGGCGTTTTGGGCGCTGGCGCAGAGAATGAAGCGGGGGCCGATCCGGGAAGTGGTGGCTTGCAGCACGGGGAATCACGGAGCGGCAGTGGCTTACGCAGCGAAGGAGTTTGGCATTGCGGCCAGGATTTTTTTGCCAACGAACTGCAACCAGGTGAAACGCGGACGCATTGTCACGCTAGGGGCGGCGATTGTGGAGAGCGGAGGCAGCGACCTGGCTTCGGCCTTCACGCTGGCCGCTGAGTATAGGAAGCAGCCGAGCGTGTTTTTCTTGAATGATGCTACCGATGAAGATCTGCCTGCGGGGCCGGCGACGATTGCCTGCGAAATATTTGAGCAGCTTCCCGCGACCAGCGCGATCTTTGTGCCGATGGGGGATACGGCGCTGATTCGCGGGATGGCGGCAGCGGCGAAACAGATTGCGCCACAAGTGAAGATCATTGGTGTGCAAGCGGAGAGCGCGCCTTCGTATTACTTGTCGTGGAAGGAGGGCAAAGTGGTGGGCACGGAGACTTGCGACACGATTGCCGATGGACTGGCGACGCGAACGCCGGAAGCGGCGAATGTGCGGGATGTCATGAAACTTGTGGATGACGTGGTGCTAGTGAGTGAAGAGCAAATGCTACGGGCGATTGAACTGTTACTGCTGGAAGAACACGTGTTGGCCGAGCCGGCGGGGGCCGCGAGTACGGCGGCGCTATTGCAATCGAGTCGTGGATACGGAGAGCACATCGCACTAGTGGTGAGCGGAGCAAATATTTCGCGCGAAGTGCTCAGACGGGCCGCAGGCGGCGCCTAGCCTGCGGGGAGCGTCACGAGCGACTTCCATGGACCGCCGTTCGAGATGGTCAAGCGGACTGAAGTAAGGTGTTTACCCTAGGCATCTTTGCGGAATTTCCCTCCTATTTTTTCTAGCCGCACTAGCCCTATTTAGTGGGACGAGCCGGACTGGCTTTTGCATCCCGGTCTCCTAACGATTTGCCTCCGAGGGGGAATGGGATGCGTGGCCAGTCCGGAAGCTATGGGGCGATTCAGCCAGGATTCTGCAGGTGGAGTAATCCAATGAGCTGTCGATCCTAGAAGATTATTTCTTGGCGTGAGAGCAGGAAGCGCGAGAGGGGAAGTCGATGCGCATGAATGAGTTACTGGGGCGAGATGGGAAACAGAGTCTTCGAGGGAAAGCCAGTGCATGGCACCCGGCAATGAACGAAAACAATCGATGGAAAATGAGGAGTGCCGAGCCATGAAACGCCGGCTGTGGCTGCCGGGCTTATTGGTAGCCCTGCTCTGGGCCGCGCCGGCCCGGGCGGATAACAGCTTCATCGTACGCTCGACGCTCAGTCTCCAGGCGCTTCAGACTGCATGCAATCCTGCGTTGCTAGCCCCAATCTGCACGGTGGTTGGCGGGCTGGGTGATCCTCTGGGGCAGCTCTTCTTAATCACAAGTCCACTCGATCTAAACGGCTTGCTGAACCTCGTGGGCAATCCGCTGGGGATCGTGGACGCTGAGGTAAATCAGTTGCTCAATCTGGTGGGTGGGCTGAACCTTGTTCCCACGCCGATCTCACCCACGCTCATGCAGAACAGAAACTCGGTGCCTTATCCTGCAGGTTCCACGACGACAGCCTGGGACAGCTATGTCAATCAGCCAGCGGCGTCGATTGTGGGAGTTCAGAACGCGCAGAAGACGTTCAATGTAACAGGGAACGGGATTGTCGCGGACATTGACACGGGAGTGGATCCCAACCATCCGGCACTACAAGGGGTGTTGCTGCCGGGGTATGACTTTACGAGGAATCAGCCGGGTGGTTCTGAACTGAATGACGTGTCGTCAACGGATTTTCCTACTTATCCTCCGCCCTCGTGTAGCTCTACCAATTGCCCGTCACCTGCGCAAGTAAATCAATCAACTGCCGCAGTGCTCGACCAGTCCACGGCGGCCGTGCTCGACGGGAATGGGACGCCCAATAAATATGCGGCGTTTGGCCACGGCACGATGGTGATGGGCATCGTCCACCTGGTGGCTCCGACGGCGCAACTGCTGCCGCTGAAGGCATTTCATTCGGATGGCACGGCGGCGCTATCCGACATTCTGCGCGCGATTTACTACGGCGTACAGAACAGCGCCAACGTGATCAACATGAGCTTCGACACCAAGACGAGCTCGGTGGAGCTACAAAAGGCTCTCGACTATGCCAACCAGCACGGCGTGATTTGCGCGGCGTCAGCTGGAAACGACGGCATGCAGGAGACTGTTTATCCGGCGGCGCTGCAAAGCGACGTGATGGGTGTGGCGTCCACGAGCGACCAGGATACGCGTTCCTCGTTTTCCAATTTTGGAAACGCGATTGTGTGGGTGGCGGCTCCGGGAGAATCCATTGTGAGCACCTACCCGTTCAACACTTATGCGGCGGGATGGGGAACGTCATTCAGCGCGCCATTCGTT
>Ga0137392_10002252_pt1 | contig 11535 bp, 16 predicted proteins | sample 15con2h34AmetaG_FD_101394 | JGI IMG/M metagenome (GOLD analysis project Ga0137392, IMG submission 101394) | Vadose zone soil microbial communities from Angelo Coast Range Reserve, California, USA - 15con2h3.4A metaG | ecosystem: Environmental > Terrestrial > Soil > Vadose zone > Saprolite... | reverse complement strand
TCAAAGTCCTGGCCCGAGTTACGCCGTCAGGTGCGGGTCCTCCGCGAAAGGTCCGCACGCTCACTCTCGCTCAAATCCCAATGCCGGTCATGACACTCAACGTAGGCGCGAATCGGTTTGTTGTTGTCGAGTGCGTCCAGGATCTCGTGTTTGGTCCGCACGGAGGTCGATTCCTGCTTGCATATGGGGCAGTGCACGGGGAATCGGATAAAGACTTCAGTCACAGCACTCTCCTTGTGGTGCGGTGAGCACCCGGTCCGCCGCCTTCCGAATTTCGTACATGTCCCACACAGCAATACGCTCGCACTCCTGTGCGATCGATTCCGCTTCCTGGCGCGTTACGCTGGTGACACTAAAACTGATCGCGGTGATGCCGTTGCTTGCGATGAAGCGGCCAACGCGAGATTCTTCCTCGTACGCGTGGGAAAAGCCCGACTGATGCTCGCTCAACATTTTGGCCAGATTGCGGTATTCCTGGATCGGCAATATTAGAGTCCGCACCGCCACCGCATCGTCAAGGCGCACTTTCGCCAGCAAGATTTTGAGCGCGTCTCTCATTGAGTCCCCCGAGCCCCACCCTCAAAAACAGTCCACTGAGTCCGTGCACGCCACCATTTTACCGCCGCTCGGATATTACTCGCTTTCAATCGTCGATGCTTCTTTGCCATGATGAAAGCATCCCGAGTTCGGGCTTGGCGATCCAACGGGGATATGTGCCGCAATTGCCGCGATATGCCGGCGCCACGCAGTGCCAAGCTGCGTATGAAACTGAACCGCCGCCTGCCATGATCCGGCCGATGCGTTGCCTGAGCTGCGTTGCATAAGGCACCCTTAGTTCGATGAAGCCAAGGAATGATGTCTGAGCTATGTTGGTGCGATCATCGATCCGCAGCAACACCCCCGCCACAAAATTACGCCGCCTGTCGCAGGTGAAAAGACATTATGTCGCAGCGGCCCGCTCAGCAATGACACAGCTCACGAATTCCTTGACAATGCGCTTATCGTTATATAACGTGGTTGTTATATAACTAGGAGCAACATGCTGAGCCTCGACACCGCTTTTTCAGCGCTCGCTGATCCGACCCGGCGAGCGATCCTCGCCCGTCTCGCCTTGGGTGAAACGACGATCAATGAACTGGCCGAGCCGTTCAAGATGACGCAGCCCGCCATCTCTCGTCACATCAAGGTGCTGGAGAATGCGGGGCTGATCGTCCGTCGTGTCGAGGGCACCCGGCGTCCCTGCCGATTGGCGCCCGCGGGGATCACCGAGATCGATCGCTGGCTCGGCATGTTGCGGGATGCCTTGGCCGAGAACTACGACCGGCTGGACCAGGTTCTGGCCAGCATGAAACCCAAGAAGCGAAAGGGGAAACGATGAGCAAGATGACGCTGAACACCGAAGGCGATCGACATGTGGTGGTAACGAGGCGATTTGCAGCCGCGCCGGAATTGGTCTATCGCGCGCACACCGAACCGGCGCTAATCCAAAGATGGCTACTTGGCCCGGCTGGCTGGACGATGCCTGTCTGCATCAACGAAGCCAGGTCAGGCGGAAAAATCCGCTATGAGTGGACAGATGGAAAAGGCGGCGGGTTTTACCTGACCGGGGAGTACGTGGAGCTGGTTCCGTTCAGAAAGATCGTTCACGTCGAACGGATGCACCTGCCCGCCCCCACGCCGGACAATCTCATCGAAACCACATTTGAAAAAGACGGAGCCGGTACGCTGATGACCATGCGAATGACCTTACCCGATTCCGAAGCGCGGGCGGCCATGCTTGCGACCGGCATGGAGCACGGCATGGAAGCGAGTTATGTCCGGCTTGAGGCCCTGATTTAGGCATTCCAATAGACAGTTACAGTGTATTTAGGAGTTAAAGCGATGCTAACAGCGCCACAGATTATCCAGACCGAGGTCCAACATGCCGCCGTCATTCATCTCACCATTCCGCGTCACGAGATGATGAGGGTGTTCGGCCCTGCCGTCGGAGAGTTGATGGCAGCGCTCGCCGACCAAGAAGTACAACCCGACGGAGCCGTCTTCGCTCACCATCTTAAGATGTCCCCGAGCACCTTCGATTTCGAATTGGGTGTGAAGGTCTCGGCGCCGGTCAAGGCTATCGGGCGCGTGAGACCGAGTCATCTTCCTGCCGCCAGAGTGGCGCGCACGGTATACAGCGGTCCTTACGAAGGCCTGCCTGCGGCCTGGGGTGAGTTCAACAAGTGGATGAGTACGAACGGATACGAGCAAGGCGAGAACTTGTGGGAGCTCTACCTGGTCGGCCCGCAATCGACCCCTGATCCCGCGAACTGGCGCACCGAACTCAACAGGCCAATTAGGAACTGACCGATAAGCTCAGGCAGCCTTGCGCCGCCGCATAAAGCCGAGACCGGCGATACCGCCGAGGAGCAGCGGCAGCGCGGCGGGCAGCGGGACAGCGGTCGGAGTCAGCGTCTGTGACACGAGATTGTATTTACCAGATTTGCTTCCGAGCCATTGAATCTTGAAATCTGGGTTGTAACCTGCAAAGTCACCGGCTTGGGCGACGGTCAGATCGAAGGTGAGTTTCAGCTCGCTATTCGCCGCCAGCGCGGGCGCGGTCGGCGCCGTGATGGCCTTAAAGCAGAAAAAATTTCCTGTCCCGTCGCAACCCATGGCATTCAAACCGCCCGTCATGAACGTGAATCCAGACATAGTCCCAGTCACGAGCGACCCCTTTGGCGGTGTCCCCTGTGGCGGTGTCTCATTGAACGCGAGCGAGTTCACGCCGTAGCGGCCGCTTTCCGTATCGGTCGCACCATTGATGCCGGTGATGTCTAGCGTGAACTGATCCACTGTTGGGCTGAGAGTGGATTCAAACAAGGTGTACGTTACACCGTCAGCAACCAACGAGGCCCACGCGGGTGTGCCCGCGGATATCGCGATCACGCCCAAAATTGTGGCGATCCATGAAGTCTTGAAGCCCATCCATTTGCTCATTCCGCCGCACCCTTAGGCATTGGCCGATGCCAGTCTCCTCAGCCCCCACCATACCGACAGGAAGCATCGACAGAATGACGGGAATGTGACCGTTCCATAACATGGCCGCGTCAGATTAACTGGAATGAGTTCATGGCGCACTGAACATGTGATCGGAAGCGATTGCCGGGTGCGTGTCCTTCTTCGACCCGGTTTTTCCGGAATCAAGGAACTCACGCACGATGGGATTGATTAAGTCGTGGAGGCCTCGGTTACTTCGTGCCGACCGCCGCTTGCACGATAAAACTCGCACTGAATTCGCCCTTTGCGTTGAGCGCCTCTAGATCGGCAAGGACGGCCTGTGCCGTTGTCTCCTCGATCAGCTGAGCATGAATGAACATCGGCATTTGCTGGACAATGAATGCGCGCCAAAATGGATGCGCATCCAGGTTGTCGGCATGAGCCAGGACGACCTTGGTCCGAACATCCTTAAGACCTGCGGAATGAAGATGCCGAGCAAGGTTGAGGCTCACGAAGTAGTCGTAGCACGCCTTCCTGAAGATCGCGTTAAGCGCATCGAGCGTTTCCGGCCGGCTTGAGCTGATGGCAAAGAATGGCAGCCATTCGATCGCGCCCACGTGTCCGCCGCTGCGAGTAACCCGCGCCATCTCAGACAGCGCCGCCTTCGGCGGACCGGCATGGATTAGCACCTTATCGCAGAATGCGGCGTCGAACTCGCCGTCTTTGGCCGGTATTGACCGGATGTCGCCGATTTCGTATCGCGCGTTGGACGCGCCAAGCTTTTCAGCCCGCGCGCGCGCGCTTTCGACAAAAGCCTTGGTCGTATCGTTGCCGGTGATGCGTCCGTTCGTCCCAACAATGCGCAGGATATCGGATAGTGCGGCGCCCGTCCCGCAACCGGCTTCGATCACTGACGAGCCCTGCGATATTCCAATGTTTTGCAGCAGCCACTGACGCGTTTCGTGATAGGCCGGAAGCGTGACCATCGCCTCCAAGATGTGGCCAATCCCGGTCACCGGCTCCGGCGGCAGGTCATTGAGCGCCCCGAAAAAATCGGATCCCCAGTCGGCCGGGTTGGGTTGATTCGCCCCTTTGCTCATTGGCCTTCTCCCACTGATTGCGAATCCCGCGATCGCGCCGAATGCAAAGGTTGCCACGTGGACGACATGTTCGCAATACGCCGAACGGCGTATAAGTCGGCACCATGGACCAGATCACCGCACGTGATTCGCGCAACCTCCTCCGGGCGGTCCAGACCCTCAACGTAAGTCTTGATCTTTCGACACTGGCGCAGCGTACGATTGCTGCCGTGAACCATGTGGTGCCTGCTGACATGGTGACCTATAACGAGGTCGATTTGGTTCGCCGGGTCGACCGCATCTTCGTCGCGCCTAACGATGAGCGGCTGGCGCCCGGAACGCGGCACTACGCCACATTCATTCGTCATATTGACGAGCATCCGGTGATCGCGCACAACGCCCGCATGGCCGATCCAGTGCCCCGAAGAATCTCGGATTTTCTCACCGACAAGCAATTTCGATCTCTAGCGTTACACTCCGAATTTTTCCGAGTATTTGACATCAATTACCAGATGGCGATGGTCGTGCAACACGCGGGACAACAAATGATCGGGGTCGCCGTGAACCGGGTGTTGTCCGATTTCACCGAGCGCGAGCGTACCTGTCTTGCTGTGCTGCGTTCGCACGTGGTTCAGGCCTACGGTCACGGCCTGACCATCGAACGACTTCGGACCGAGTCCCGTTGCGCTCGCGACGCCCGTGCAGCTGCATGCGCGACGGCCGGCGGCCTCACCCAGCGCGAGGGCGAGGTTCTCCACTGGGTGGCGGGCGGAAAATCCAATGATGATGTCGCGCGAATCATCGGCGTAACCTCGGCGACGGTGAAAAAGCACCTCGAGCATATCTATGACAAGCTGGGTGTTGCGAACCGCACTGCGGCGAGCGCGATGTATATCCGATTCCAACGCGGCTGATTGGCTGACGAAACACCACCGAAATGCTGGGGCCGTAGGGACATCTCAGGATACGAGGCCGCCTCCATGCTCGCTATCTCTCATCGGCTGGCAACTTCCTCGGAATTGGGTGATGCATATTCGGGAGCTGGCGCGAGCGGCGGGCGCTAACCTGAATGAGAATCGGCGGTACCGGACGGTCTTTCCCGATCGTTTCCAACGTGTCCCGCGACCGCATGGGGCGGATTGACGCTGGTCTGTAACCAGTTATACTAGTTACTTACATGGACACGGGAAAATTCGAATTCATAAGTGGCAGTCTGTCTTTGGATTTCGTCGATACGCTTGGAAATCGGCGCGCCGAGCCGATCGAGCGTCTCGCGATTCCCGATGATTTGGATCGATGGCTCCGTGCAGCTGGGTTAGCTGGCGCTGTTGTCAGGAAGTCAACGCGCGCCAACCTCGCCCAGGCGCGGGCACTGCGTGACGCCATTTTTCGCTTTGCCCTATCTGTGACCGAAAACAAACCGATCGGTTTGACGGACACTGAAACGATCAACCATTGGGCGATTCGGATGCCATTGCGCCCAACCATTGTCGGCGGTCGCATTGCGCTGACTGCCAGGCAACCGATCGAGGCGCCGTTGTCCACCATCGCTGCAGACGCGATCGAATTGATCCTGGGTGTGCGGCGGTCACGCATCCGAGAGTGCCCGGAATGTCGGATGATCTTTGTGGACACCTCCAGACCCGGAAAGCGGCGATGGTGCTCGTCAGCGTCAGGCTGTGGCAATCGATCCAAAGTGCGCGCTCATCGCTCTCGAATGTCCGAAGCTTCATGAAAGGAGGTACTGTGTCGGATAAGCGCGTCGCCTTTGATTTCGCCGTGCAGTTTTCGAATGGGGGCGGACTTCAGGGCCAAGGGTTTCGCCTCGACATCGATGTTGACACAATTTCCGACGATGACCTGGCTGCCTACCTCATCAGCGATCTGCGCCTCCTGATGGTCGGGAAGATCGACATCCTGAACAAACAGATTATCGAAGAGCAGCACAAGCGGAAGTCCGGGCCGGAAAATGCTGCTGGGCTGCTCCCGCCTGACGTTGGCCTCGTTGACTTGAGCCACACGATCGAGAACGGCATGGTTACCTACAAGGGCCTGCCGGCGCCGATCGTCTGCGATCATATTTCTCATCTACAGTCACGAGCGAACTACGCCCCGGGCACGGAGTTCCAAATCGGTCGCATCGATATGGTCGCCAATACCGGCACATACATCGATACGCCATACCACCGCTATCCAGGTGGGACAGATCTATCCACGACACCACTGCCGAACATGGCGCATATCCCCGGGGTCGTTGTGCGCGCAACCGGTATCGAGCGTCGCGCCATCGATTGGACGAACTTTGCGGCAATCGACGTCTCGCGTCGCGCCGTGTTGGTCAACACTGGTTGGGATCGCCACTGGCGCACGGACCAGTACTTTGAGGGGCATCCGTTCTTGACTAAGGCTGCTGCAGAGTACCTCCGAGACCAGGGCGCTGCCCTGGTTGGAATTGATTCGCTGAATATCGACGATACCAGCGATCGAACGCGACCGGTACACTCGATCCTTCTTGCAACGGGGATTCCCATCGTTGAGCATCTGACCAATCTCTCGGCGTTACCGATCGACGGCTTTATCTTTTCAGCGGCTCCGCCAAAGATCGTAGCTATGGGCACTTTCCCGATTCGTGCTCACGCAATTCTGCACCTTACATAATCACTTTTAGAGAGAAAGCAACCGCCGCCGACAAGGCCACAACCCGCATCGGCCTCATTCCTCGGTCTGCCCGCTTGTCGCCGAACAATTTCGAGAGGAAACTAACCGTAAGACAGGGGGCGAGAATTTAGCACGCGATCCGCCCCACGAGCGGATGAATGTCACTACCGTCCGGATGTGATGCCTAGGGAGAGGACGATGCGTTTGCGCCACGAGTTATTTGCTGGCTTGGTTGTACTGGCCTCGACAGCATCGAGCTGCCTGGCCGCCGATGCTTTGACCCTGCCGAAGGATCTGGCGCTGCCAGCCAATGTCGCGGTGGCCATTTACTTGCCGAAACAAGTGCGGGAATTTCGCAGCGTTTTCCGTTCCGCGAGCGGCTTTCAAACCACCGACTCCGTGCAGCTGGGAAACACGTTTGAGGAAACGACGCTCGAATCGGCCCGCCACTTCTTCAATACGAGTTTCATGTACGAAGCAGCGGGCACACCCGGATATGGGTTGCTGATCGCCATGCATCCGAACTTGAAGAGCGAAGATCGCCAATTGGTCGCCACCGCGCATTACGCGGTTTTCAACTCCGCCGGCGTTTCAGTATTGAAGGGAGATTCCGTGGTCCGCTGGGCTCCGGGAATTGGAGGGTATAATTCCGATGTCATGGGTCGCCTGACGGAGCAGGTGATCAATCGAACGCTGACCGATATCGTCGCCCAATTGCGTCCGACCGCCGATAAATTCCCCACGGGAGAGAAGACGCCCCTCAACATGGATTTGCTGGTTGATAAGGACCACGCCGCAATGAGCGGAACCGGGTTTTTCGTAAATAGTACGGGCCAGCTGCTTACGGCAGCGCATGTCGTGCATAACTGCGCGGTCATCGACGTGCGCTATGGGGGTAATGCCCTCCCGGCGACCGTGACGGCAAGCAGTGCCCTGTTGGATATGGCCGTGCTTGACACCCACGTAAGCAGCGAGCATTTCCTCCCGCTGCGTCACGAGGGTCGCCTGGAATTGGGTGAGAACGTCGCCAACATCGGATTCCCGCTCCAATCCCTGATGACCGACGCACCGACGGTCACTCGCGGCACCCTGAGCTCTCGCGCAGGCTTGAGCGGTTCCTTGGGTCAGTTCCAATTCTCAGCACCCATCCAACCGGGCGCCAGTGGCGGCCCGGTGATCGGCGCTCGTGGGGATGTCGTCGGAGTGGCCGTGGGCACCCTAAATGCCCAGGAACTGCTCAAGCAAGGCGTGTTACCGCAGAACGTCAATTTTGCGCTCGAAGCACAGTACGTTCAGAAATTCCTGCATAACAACGCCGTCGCTTTCACCGAAGGGGCCACCGATCCGCATGTCTCCCCCGACGTTCCCATCGACAATGTGCTGCCCGCGGTAGTGGGCGTCAGATGCTACCAATAAGGCATACCGCCATGGAACGAGCTCTTTCCGGCACTTTCGCACCTCACGTGATAGTGATGCTTTGCCTGGTTTCATGGCCGGTCGTGGCCGACAATACCGAGTCAAGCACCGCCTCGTCACCCGCAAGCCAGGCCGGCGATCAGGCGGCCGTGCTGCTCCCTACCATCTCGTTTCGCGCCGATGCTTCGGGGGATGATCTTTTCGATGGGCTGCAATCCGCTCACCTATTCGCGCACCTTTCCAAGGAAGCCCCGGGCTCCCCGATTCAACTGCGCATTTATCACTCAGTGCACCCAGCGAAAGTAGACGCAAAAAATTTCTTCAGCGGGTTGTTATCGGTGGGCACCCTGGGGCTTTCGCCGGTGATCATGAGCGGCGAACACACCATGCACTACGAGATCTATGTCAACGGCCAAAGAATATTGCGATATGAATACACTGCGAAACTATCGCGCAGTGAGTACATGCACGGCAAAAAAGCAGATGCCACCCATGGGCTCGGGCCGGATGGAGTGGTCTGGGCGAAGTCCACGGTCGATCTTTTCCTGAACGATCTCGCGCATGACAATTCCGTGCGCGCCCTGAATGACGAGTATCAGGTGTACTTCGGCGCTCTCGCACCCGCCGCGGGCATTGCCACCACTGCACAGCACTAGGTAGCACGACGACGCCTGCCGGCAGTCCACTCAGTACTTCAGCCTACCCCAAACTCGCCCGAGGCTGATTGTCGGCGAGTATCCGGACCATTGGTGGCGAAACCATTCGTAGCACATGAATACTTAGTGGAGCGGGCGATGGGAATCGAACCCACACGGGCGGCGCTTCCGGGCCTTTAAAACAAGGAGTTTGGTGCGATGGCCGACGCCAAGTGTGACTAGCGTGTGAATTTTCGTGGTACGTGGGGCCATGTAGGGATGCATCGATAGATAACCCCGGGCTCGCGCGGATTTTTTTGATAATCTACCTGTCACAACGGCCACCACGACCGGGATTATGCGACGCAGCGGGACTGAAGTAGTCGATCCGTCTCGAGCCGCAGCGGCGATCATTGCTCGCCTCCGGTCCGGCATGCCAACCGGCCTCGCTCTCCTGTCGCTTTGGCTTTTGGTGCAGCCGCATCCCGCCTGGGCGCAGGCGCCCTTCTACACCGACGACACCGGCGTCGCCGATCCCGGCATGCTGCACGTGGAAGCATCCGATGAACTCGACGCACTGCAGTCCATGCAATACCCCGACCTGCGCCAGAACACCGCGACTCTGAAGACCAACGTCGGTCTGCCCCATGGCCTGGAACTCGATCTCGATTTCCCGTACATCGTCATCGACCGCTCCTACGTCACATCGAGTTCCCGGGGCATCGGCGACACGAACCTCGGCGTCAAGTGGCGGATTCGCGAAGGGTCCGCTACATCCCACAGTCCTGCGCTGGCAGCGAGCTTCTACACGGAGTTTCCCACCGGCGATTCGCGGCAAAACCTTGGATCGGGCTTGATCGACTACTGGCTCAATTTGATTGCACAGGTGCCCGCGTCGGAACGGACTCGCATCACCGTCAATCTCGGCATTCTGTTCGCTGGCAACACCAGCACCGGCGTCGTCGGGATTCAGACCACGCGAGGGCACGTCTACACGGGCGGGCTGTCCGTCCTGTGCGATGTGAGTCCCCGCCTCACCCTTGGCGGCGAGGTGTACGGAGGCATCGCGGATACCGTCGGCCTCGACAGAACGCAGCTGCAGACCATGCTGGGTGCGCAATATGCAGTCCGCGAGGGTCTCTCCCTATATGTCGGCCTGATCGCCGGCACCTACACCGCGAGCCCGCGGTTGGGCGGCGTGATCGGCTTCGCCGTCGATTTTCCGCACCTGTTCTACGCACCCGACCGCAGCGCTCCGCAACGCTCGGCCCGCGCGCCCGGCGACACCCGGTCCCACTTATTTCTACCATCGACAGGAGATTTCCATGATTTGTAATCCCGACGTGCTCAAGAGCGTGCCGCTATTCGCCCTGCTCGACGCGGAGGAGAGCGCCGTGCTCGCGGCGCAGGTCGAACTCAAGGAATTCGCCCCGCGCGAGCGGATCTACAAACAGGGGCAGCCCGGAGGCCAGGCCTACGTGTTGCTCTCCGGACGGGTGCGCGTCACCACGATCGATGAGGATCATCAAGAAGTGGTGGTGGACGAGCCCGGCTGCGGCGAATTCTTCGGCTTCGCCTCCATGCTCGAGCAGACACCCCACCACACCAACGCCATCGCGGTGGAACAGACGTCCTGTCTGGAAATATCCCGGGACGACATCGCGGTCCTGTTGGAACGCAAACCGCTGGCGGGGATGGATCTGCTCACGTCGCTCGGCCGGCAATTGCACGCGTCTCAGGAGCTCATTCGCATGCGGGCCAGCCGCAATCCAAACGAACTCATCGAAGCGGAGGCCACGATGGGCGAACGGGTCGCCGATCAGGTGGCGCGCTTCGGCGGCTCGTGGACCTTCATCATCACCTTCGGCGTCCTGATGACCATTTACACGACGATCAATATCCTCCTGGGCGCCAAGGCCTGGGATGCGTATCCCTTCATCCTTCTCAATCTGTTCCTGTCGATGCTCGCCGCGCTGCAGGCGCCGGTGATTATGATGAGCCAGAATCGCCAGGACACCAAAGACCGCTTGCGCGGCGAGCTCGACTTCGACGTCAATAGGCGCGCCGCTTCCGACATTCAGGGCTTGGCGCGCAAGCTGAACCTGCTCGATGAGAAGATGGACGATATCGGCACAATGCTGCGTCACCAGGAAACGGGTGCGCTCCGGCCATGAGCGGACAAGCGCTTACCGCCTCGAGTCTGTTCTCGCTCTTCTGATACGGGAGTGGGCAGCAGGCTGCGTGTGAGCTTCGAGCGACTCAAAATAATCGACACGTGGGTCTTTCGGGTTCTGGTCAGGTTGGCATTGACTGGTACTCCACGTACCAGCTGGTATATAACGTGCTATCCGTGATCGAACTGTTTTGGCAGTGGAGGTTGCAGATGGGTTCTGATGAACGAGCTATTCGTGAGGTGCACACGACTTGGATTGATGCAGTCAATACCGGCGATCTTGCCCGCTTGCTCACCTTGATGGCGGACGATGTCGTGTTTCTGAATCCGGGCCAAGCGCCGTTCGGCCGAGATGGATTCCCCGTCGGCTTCTCGGCCACCCACCAACAATTTCGGATCCGTTGCATCAGCGAGTTGGAAGATGTCGTGATCGTCGGCGAAGTCGCCTACACATTGTGCAGGGACTCGTTAACTGTAACACCGCGCGCCGGCGGAGAAGCAACGGAGCTGGCCGGTCATCGGATCACCATATACCGCAAACAGCCCGACGGCCGCTGGCTTCTGGCCCGCGACGCCAACACGCTGTCCCCGGTAG
>Ga0137392_10002240_pt1 | contig 11569 bp, 9 predicted proteins | sample 15con2h34AmetaG_FD_101394 | JGI IMG/M metagenome (GOLD analysis project Ga0137392, IMG submission 101394) | Vadose zone soil microbial communities from Angelo Coast Range Reserve, California, USA - 15con2h3.4A metaG | ecosystem: Environmental > Terrestrial > Soil > Vadose zone > Saprolite... | reverse complement strand
TGGCGCGTTGACTGCGTTGGAGGGCGCGGACGTAAGCGACCACCGCCCAGCGCGACGCCGGAGGGATCTGCTCGGCATAGGACGGCATCAGGCCGAATCCTTCGCTGATCACCGTGTAGAAAGAGCCGGCCGGGCGGTCGACCATCTCAATCTTGATCAGCGACGGTGGCGCCCGCAGGGACATCTTCTGGGCGACCACGCTGTCTCCGTCTCCGAGCAAACCGTGGCAGGTGGCGCAGGTGATCTGAAATTCGTGCTGTCCCTGCTTCAACATCGTCAAAGTGATCGGGACGGGTATCGCCTCCACGTAGTCTCCGTTCTGCCCTCGCCCCTCCAGCGCCGGATTGGACGGATACCCCTCGCGCGCCACCGTTCCCGGCATCGGCGTTCGCATCGCCCGACCATCCTCGAAGAAGTCATTTTCGACATAGGGGAGGAACTTCGGCTGCTCCACCATTCGCTGGAGCTGCTCGTTGGTGCAGCCGGCGGCGAATACCGCCAGTCCGGTGACGAAGAGCCGCTTCATGGTTGGTCCCGAACCACCGTGACCTGGCGCGCCCCCAGGGCGCGGAGTCGCTCCGCCAGGCGCTCGGTCTCGGACGAGAGCGCTGTTTCCACGCTGAGCCAAAGCCCATCGATCGATGCGCTGCGAAAAGCCTCTACCTCGAAGACCGGGTGGTACGGCTGAGGGAGGCGAAGGAGGGTCCAGAGGCCGAAGAAGATGGAGAAGGCGGCGATCAAAACGCCGGTCTCGAAAGTGATCGGAACGAACACCGGAGCGCTGTGCGGAGGCCGTCCTCCCACGTTTATCGGCCAGCTCACCGCGTTGGTGTAGAACTGAATCAAATACGCGACGGTGGCGCCGCTTAGCCCTGCGACCAGAGCAAACAACGGGAGCTTGGACGCCTTCAGCCCCACCGCCTCCGGCGCGCCGTGAAGCGGATAGGGGGAATAGGTTTCCACGTCCAGGTGCCCCTTCTGCCTCAGATCGCGAGCCGCTTTGAGCAACTCTTCCTCGTTTCCGAACTCGCCCAGGATCCAGTCCGCCATCGCCGACCCCTACGCCGCGGTCGCTTCCGCCCGATGCTCGGCGAGCTCCTTGCGGAGCTCCTTGACCTCGGTCGCCGAGACGGCGGGAAGGAAGCGAAGAAAGAGAAGAAAGAGGGTTCCGAAAAAGCTCATCGTTCCGAACAGCAGCCCCCAGTCGACCCAGGTCGGTTTGTACTGAGCCCAGCTGGAGGGCAGGAAGTCCCGGTGGAGCGATACCACCACGATCACGAACCGCTCCGCCCACATCCCGACGTTGATCAACACCGACACGATCCAGGTGACGATCAGGTTGGTCCGGATACTTCTCGACCAGAACAACTGAGGAGCCAGAACGTTGCAGATGATGAGCAACCCAAACATATACGCAAACGGACCGAACATCCGATTGGTCACTGCAAACAAATCGTACTTGTTCCCGCTGTACCAACCCATGAAGGCTTCCATCAGATAGCCGTAGCCGACCATCATCGATGTCGCGAGCACCACCTTGTTCATGTTGTCGATGTGCTTGAGGGTAATCACATCTTCCAGACCGAGAAGCCGGCGGGCGGGAATGATCAGCGTCAATACCATTCCAAAACCCGAGAAGACTGCCCCGGCCACGAAGTAAGGCGGGAAGATGGTGCTGTGCCATCCGGGAAGCTGCGAAATGGCGAAATCGAAGCTGACGATGGTGTGAACAGAAACGACCAGCGGCGTCGCCAAACCCCCGAGGAGGAGGTAGGCGATCTTGTGGTGGTGCCACTGTCGGGTGGACCCGCGCCAGCCGAGCGCGAAGATGCCGTAGACAATCCGCTTGAGACGGCTGTGCGATGAATCCCGAAGCGAGGCCAGGTCAGGAACCAGGCCCACGTACCAAAACAAAAGCGAGACGGTGAAATAGGTGCTCACCGCGACCACGTCCCAGGGAAGCGCGCTCTTGAATTGCGGCCAGATGTTCATTCGATTCGGGTAGGGAATGAGCCAGTAGGCGAACCAGGGCCGACCCAGATGGAGCACGGGAAACATTCCCGCGCACATCACCGCGAACAGGGTCATCGTCTCGGCAAACCGGTTGATTGAGTTGCGCCATTTTTGTTGAAACAAGAGGAGGATCGCGGAGATCAGCGTCCCGGCATGGCCAATTCCAATCCACCAGACGAAGTCGGTGATTCCCAGCGCCCAGGCAACCGGCATATTGTTTCCCCAGGCGCCAATGCCTTGCGCCAAGGTCACCGTCACTGCGGCAACGAGCACGCCGGTTCCTCCCAGACCCAAAACGAAGAGGAACCACCATCCGCGCCGGGTCTTTTCCCAGACCGGCGTAAAGATGACTCGGGTCAGACTCTCATCCTCGTGACGCCCGGCGATCAGCGGAAGTGGATCGAGGGTATCTTGAATCGCGGGATCCACTAGCCGAGCTCCGGATTGAGGTTCTTGATTCTCGCCAGATACGCGGTGCGCGGTTGCGTCCCCAGCTCGTGCAGCAGGTCGTAGCGCCGCCGATCCCGATGCAGTCGGGCGACCGCTGAATTCGCGTCGTTGAGCGAGCCGAAAGTGATCGCCTGGGCGGGGCATGCCTGCGCGCAAGCGGTGGTCAGCTCACCGTCGCGGATCGTTCGACCCTCGATCCGGGTCTCGATCCGCGCCCGCTCGATGCGTTGCACGCAATAGGTGCACTTCTCCATCACCCCTCGCGCCCGCACCGTCACGTCGGGGTTCATCAACATTCGCTCGGTTTTCGGCTTGTCCTGGGTGTAATGGAGGTAGTTGAAGCGGCGCACCTTGTACGGGCAGTTGTTCGAGCAGTAGCGCGTTCCAACGCAACGGTTGTAGACCATTTCGTTGAGGCCCTCGTCGCTGTGCACCGTGGCGTTGACCGGGCAGACGTATTCACAGGGGGCCTTTTCGCAGTGCACGCAGGCCACCGGCTGAGTCACCACGCTCGGATCCTCCAGGGTTCCGCCGAAGTACCGGTCGATTCGCAGCCAGTGCATCTCCCTGCTCTTCAAGACGTTGGTCTTCCCGACCACCGGAATGTTGTTCTCCGCCTGACAGGCGACGACGCAGGCGCTGCAGCCGGTGCATCGATTAAGGTCGACCGCCATTGCCCACTTGTAGGGTTCTTTTTCGTAATCGACCGGACGATAAAAGGACGGGGTTGGGCCACGCAGATGCTCGAGTGCCTCGGGTTCTTTCTCGAAGTCCTCGAGCGTGGACTCAATCGCCAGATCCCGGCCCTCCATCGACCAGTGATCGTGGGTTATCGCCAGCTTGTGCTTTCGTCCTTGTTTTTTAAGCGTCAGCTCCCGATCGAACCACGGAGCGGAGGAGTCCCTGAGCAGGAAGGCGTTGAAGCCAACGCCGCGGGCGACATTCTCCGTTCCGGAACGGCCATACCCCAGGGGAAGTGAAACCGTGTCATCGGCGTGCCCCGGCAAGACAAACACCGGCGCCTCCAGCCGGCGGCCGCGGTACTCGAGCAGCACCAGGTCGTCTCGCTCCACTCCCAGGCGTCGCGCGGTGGCGGGGCTGAGCAACGCGGCGTTGTCCCAGGTCACCTTGGTGATTGGATCGGGAAGCTCTTGCAGCCAGGCGTTGTTGGCGAAACGGCCATCGTAGACTTTGTAGTCCCCGATAAAATTGATCTCGAGGTTGTCTCTTCCAGAACGCGTCTGGCTTTGCGCCTGATTCTTCCAGTCGCGAATCGCGGAGATCAGTAGGCCGGGGCGAAATACCGCGGGCACGTTCGGGAAGGCGGTGTTTGAAACCAGGCCGTCCTTCAGCCAGCGCTCCCAATTCTGCTCGAAACCTCCGGCGGGCGCCCGTCCGATCCAGAATTCCTTGAGGAGCTGATACGCCGACTTATCCGTGATCCCGAGGAACGCCGAGACCAGCTCGACTTCCGGAATGCCATTGAACAACGGCGCAATCAGCGGCTGGGCGATGGAGATGGTGCCGTCGTGAGCCCTCGCATCCGACCACGTTTCCAGCGAATGCGCGGCGGGAATCCCCCATCCGGCTCTTTCCCAGGTCTCATCTTCGTACAGGCCGTGGTAGACGCAATTGGGAACCGAGGCGAGGCGGGCGCCGAAATCCAGATCGGCCGGGGCGCTGTACACCGGGTTGCGCGCGGTGATCACCAGGGTATCGACCTTGCCGGACTTGATCTCTTCGGTCAGAGCCGCCAGGGACCCAACCCCTGTTTCCTCGTCCGCCTGCACCGGTTGGGTCAGACGAACGGTCTGGCCGAGACTTCCCAGCGCGGCGTTGATCGCATGGGCAAGCCCGTGGACGATCGCCGGCTGACCGCGGCCGGCGATCACCAGCGACCGGCCCCGGTGGCGCGCCAGATCCGAAGCCACCGCCTTCACCCATTTCGCGTGCGCAGAAGCGGGGAGCGGCCCGGAAGCTTCCGACACGCTCACCAGCGCGCCGAGCCCGGGTTGCCGGGCGAGCTCGGCCGCGAGCTCAAGAGCGAAGGACTGGATCTCGGAGGGCCGCATCCGCAACCGGTGGTCCGCCACCGTCCCGGTGACGCTCAGGGTGCTCTCGATTGCGTAGAGGCGATTCATCTGGGGACCTGGCTCGCGGCGCTGGGCAAAGGCGCGCGCGTGTCGCAAGTGCAAACCCGACCCCTGCAGAAAGTCCGCGTCCAGCGACACCACGATGTCCGCCTGACTGAAATCCCATTGCGCGTCGAGGGCCTGACCAAAAGCCAGCTTCGCGCCCCGGCTGCCGTTGTCATCGGCGAGCGGCTCGTAGCTGTAAACGCGAGCGTTTGGATAGGCCTGGGCAAGGCGGGCGCGAAAATCCGCCAGGAATGCCGAGCCGCTCGGCTCGAGGAGAAATCGGAGCCCCGACCCCTGGTCCTTTTGCCTCATTCCCTCCAGGCGGCGGGCAGTTTCCCCGAGAAAGGATTTCCAGGCTCGCGGCGTCCCGCGCTGCTTGACCAGCCTCGCCCGCTGCGGATCGTACAGCTGCAGAAGCGCCGCTTGCTCGTAAACTCCCGAAGAGCCCTGGCTGGAAGGATGCAGCGGATTGCCTTCGAGCTTGGTCGGTCGACCTTCCCAGCTCGTCGCCAAAAGCCCGGTGGCCCGGCCACCCAAGGCGAGCGAGGTGGCGAAGTGAAGCGGGTTTCCCGGGGTCAGCCCCGGAGGCTGGCGGGTATAGGGGAGAATCCGTTCCGCCGGAGCGCGGGTGCAGGCTCCGACCGCCGAGACGGCGAGCGATGCGCCGAGCAACTGAATGAAACTGCGTCGCCCGATGCCATCCGACAGCTCGGCGGCGCCGGCCGGGAACTCGCGCTCGAGGGCCTCGCGGAGCTCCGCCGAGCCCTCCCGCTCTTCGATGCTTCGCCAGTGGTGTTTCGGAGTGGGCTCGCCTGATCCACCCGACGGGGTTTGATGCTCGGCCGGCAGCTCTCGATTGGTTTTCATCGATGGCACGTGGTGCAACTGATGCGGGTATGTACGGCGTTTTTCTGCATCAACTCGCGACCGAGTCGCTCGCGATCACCTTTGGGTTCCCACGCCATGTTCGTCACTTCCTCGATCGGACGAAGATGCCCGGCCGGATTGCGATGGCAGTCCAGGCACCAGGCCATCGTCAGCGGGGCGACCTGCTCGACCGTGGCCATTTGATCAATCCGGCCATGGCAGCTGGCGCAGCCCACTCCCTTGTTCACGTGGATGGAATGGTTGAAATAGACAAAGTTCGGCAATCGGTGAACGCGAGACCAGGGGATGGCGCGATCGGTGAAATAGCGAGCCCTCACCTCATCGAGCAGCGGGCTTTTGTTCCAGATTTGCTCGTGACAGCCCATGCACAGCGAGGTCGAGGGGATCCCCGCCGACGGGGATTGTTCAACCGATCGGTGGCAGTATCGGCAATCGATCCCGTCATCCCAGACGTGATGGCGATGATCGAACTGCACTACCTGTTGTATCTGGCTGTATTGCCCGGTGTAGAGGGGGCTGAACGCGTAGACGTAAAGTGCGCCCAGCGCCAAGGGTGGTGCGGCCATGAGAACAAGCACCGCCACCCGGAAAATCGTGTTTGAACTTCGCGGAAACAGTGCGCTCATGAGAGCGATTGGCCTGCGCTGCAATAGCCTGCGTCGGTAGGGAGGTCAAACCCGAATTTCTCCGATGATCGACTAGAGCCGACGCAGAACGTTACCGAATCGCAGCGATGAAATTTCCAACAGTTTGCGCGCGGGGACAATGCTCCTGTCGCCCAGAATACAAACGGAGATTCCGATGGAGGGCCGCTGCCCCTTCCCCCTCAGCGGAGATCGAGTTGGTAAAACAGCGCGTCCGGGTGCGGGTTGTCGTCGTAACGCTCGATCTGCCTGAAACCGAGCGACTGATACAGCGCCACCGCTTCTCGCATGAGCGGAAAAGTGTCCAGGCGCATCGATGGATATCCCGCGGCGCGGGCGCGATCGATCAACGCGGTTGCCATCCTTCGACCCCTTCCTTTGCCGCGAAATCGGGGACGCAGAAACATCCTCTTCAGCTCGCAGGCGCCATCCGCCAGTGGGCGAAACGCCCCACAACCGGCAACTTCGTCCGCTTCCATTGCCAGCAGCAGCGCGCCTCGCGGCGGCAGGTAGGGCATAGGCAGCGACGAAAGCTCCGCCTCGAAGCTCTGGAAGCAGATCTCGATCGTCAACCATTGCTGGTATTCGCGAAACAAGGCGCGCGCGGCATCCGCCTGGGCGACCGATTCGACCTGCGCAAAGGAGAGGGGCGACGACACGCGCGCAGCATGCCTAGCAGCGACCGGAGCGGTCAATTGCCACGCGCGCGTATCAATTCCGGTCGAGGTACCTGCCGACCAGGGGGGCAAGGCGCCGGCGAGCCTCGATCGGAATCTGCGAGCGGTCGGACCAGATTCCCATCGAAAGCGAGGATTGACAGGAACACCTTGTGCCAGCCTCGCGACCGATCGAAGGCAATACCCGACGGACGAGCTCCAGGGCATTGTGGGTGGCCTGCTTCAGATTGCGGAGGATCTCCTCGATAACCTGAACCTGGTGGAGGTCTCCCCGGCTCGGCCGCCAGCAATCGTAGTCGGTGGGGAGCGCGACGACCGCGTAGCAAATCTCCGCTTCGCGGGCCAGCTTCGCCTCGGGCATCACCGTCATTCCGACCAGGTCGGCGCCCCAGGTCCGGTGAAGCTCGCTTTCCGCTCGGGTCGAAAGTTGCGGGCCCTCGATACAAACGTAGGTGCCCTTCTCGTGCACCCGGGTGGAGACTTCGGCGCCGGCGGCCAGAAGGTCGCGGCACAGGGTCGGGCAGAAAGGCGAAGCGAAGTCGACGTGCACCGCGAAATCATCGAAAAACGTGTTCGGCCGAAGGAATGTCTTGTCGATCACCTGGTCGGGAATCACCAGCTGGGTGGGCTCGATCTTCTCTCGCAGGCTTCCCACCGCGGTGGTGGCAAGGATCCGCGTCACCCCGAGCAGCTTCAGCGCAAAGATGTTCGCTCGAAAAGGGACCCGCGTTGGGTTGAAGCGGTGGCCCTCGCCGTGGCGGGGGAGCAAGGCCACCGGCACCCCAGCGATCTCGGTGGTGACGATGGGTGCCGAGGGTGCGCCGAAGGGCGTCTCCAACCGATGAGTCTCCCCGGAGCCCAGCGTCCCCAGCGCTTCACCCAATCCGGTGCCTCCAATGATGCCGATTCTCTCTTCGGTCACAGGATCTCCGGTGCCTCGAGGCTCGGTACCCCTCGCAGCGATTTCGCCCGACGCGAGGAAATCGCCGGCTCGACTCGCAGCCGCCTCGCTTGCCCTCCGAGCGCTTCTGACATGCGGCGGTTGAATAGCCGGACGGGGAATGTAAATCCAGTCGGCTGGAACGCACAAAACCGTGCAGAAGCCGTCGATGGGGCGTTACCAGCCTTAGCTCACAAGGGGTAAGTTCATCCTTTACGATCGACTGGTGGGCGGCCGGCCTGCCATCATCCTGAGGCGGGGTTCCATGGTGACCGAAGACCTATCCACGCCAAGAGTTCCCGGCCCGCTGGTGCTCCTCGTCGATGACTACGACGACTCGCGGGAGATGTACGCCGAATTTCTGGAGCTGGCGGGATTCCGGGTCTGTCAGGCTCGGGATGGACGTCAGGGCGTGGAGAAAGCCCGCGAGTGCGGTCCCGATTTGATCCTGATGGACCTTTCCCTTCCCGGAATGGACGGCTGGGAGGCAATCAAGCAACTGAAAAGCGATGACCGCACGCGGAAGATTCCGGTCATCGCCCTCAGTGGCCACAACCAGAGCGACGTCGCCGGGAAGCTCGGTCCCCGCTGGGACTATTTCGTTGCCAAACCTTGCCAGCCTGAAGATCTGGTGAAGGAAATGCACCGCGCCCTGTCCAGCGCAGCGCTCGCCGGCGGCCGGCAGTAACCCACTCCGACGAACCGGAGCTTCAAGGCTCGGAGGCGACTTTCTTTGCCTCCTTGACCAGGTCCTCGCCCACGGCGTGGACCTTGACCCATCCAGCCGTGTGCTCCGTTCGAGCGAACATCTCTGGAACCGGGGTGGAGGGTACCGTTCGCGGCTGCGTCACTTCCATCCACCCGACTGGTTTTCCACGGCTGCGGTAATCGATCCGCACCGCAACCTTCGGCTCGCCCGAGGCGGGAACCTCGGATCTGCCCAGGACCTCGGTGACCACCAGGTGCCACATCCGCTCGTGCCAATTCCGGGCGAAATCGTCCGGCTTCGTGGGTGTTTTCTTCGAGGCAAGCTTCGGGGGCTGGTTTGCTTCGCCGGGGATCTGCACCAGCTCGCGCTGCTTGTCGTCCACCTTGACCAGCACCGAGTCGTAGTCGGCCGGCTTGAAGGTATGGAGGCGGCGATCGACCAACCGCGTCGATGCCGCCTCGAGATCCGAGGCGATCGAGCCGCCCAGCAGATAAACCCGGTTATCCTGATCGTTCTGTAAATAAGGCGCTCCGGCGCCGAGAGCCGAGACCGCGAGCACGTACGAAGCGTGCTTGCCGCCCCGGGCAAAGATCTCCAACCTCTTCTTCGACGCCTCGAGTCCGAGCTCGCGGCGTTTCGCCGGATCGAGCACGCCCAGGGAACGGGACGCCTTGAGCGGGGTGAATTTGTCGAACAGTTTTTCGGCGACGTCGTTGGCCCGGAGGTCTCGGTCCAGGCTTTTGTGCTCGGAAGGGGACGAGGCGATTCCGGCGTCCGGCGCTGAAATACCGGCGTCGGGGGAGTCGCGGGTGCTGAGATGGATCCACAACCCCTTTTCAGGCCCGTCGCTGCGGCGTTCGAGATCGACCGACTTCGGTCCATCCAGATAGCGGACCCGTTCCAGGTCATTCCGTCCGATGTCGAGGACGACGACGTCGCCACCCGCCCCCTTCTCCGGTTGCCGCTGCCAGGTGGCGTAGGCCGCCACCAGACCCAGGACGGCCAAGGTTCCCTGGACTGCAGCTCCCCTCGCTTTCATCGCGGGACCTCCGCGCGAGCCGCGGGTCTCTCCGCCCGTCGGCGGCGGCGCGAGGTCACCCAGAAACCGGCGCCGAGCACCGCGGCGGGAACCAGAAAGATGGTGGAGTAGAACCAGAACACGTCCTGTTTTCGCGTGTGCTCGACTGGAACGTCGGTCTCGCTCACCGCGGGTCCCGCAATCGCTTCCTCCCCAAGAAGCCAGCGAATGCCATCCAGCGCCAGATACGTGTTTCCCGAGTTCTCAAACACCGCGTCGGTCAAGGCCGCGGCATTGGCGAGGACGATTGCCCTTCCATCCTCTTCGGGCCTCTGGCCGCCGGGCTTCTTCCGGGTGACCGCCGCCGCGAGCTGCCACGCTTTGCGCACCTCTCCCGGCGGGTCGAAGAGGAAATTGCGATTCAGATCGTTCCAGGTCGTGGGAAGAGCGGACACCGTAAAATCCACCGAGACGCCTTCCGGCTTCTCCTTGGCCTCTTCGAGATAGCCGGAGCCGATCAAGACCAGCGGGGCGCGGGCCCCCAGCTGAGAAAGGGAGGTGACCGAAGGGTGCGAGGAATAGGCGGCGGTGATGATGATCACCCGATCGCTGATCTGATTGGCCCTGCGATAGTAGAATTGATCATTGGCCAGAGGGACGGGCACGAAGCTCAAGCCCAGGCCCGACACCAGATCCTTGAAATCCAGTCGGGCATCCTGCTCGAGAGAAATCCAGACGCGCCCACCCCGGTCGAAGTACCGGCGGAGCGCCGCCGATTCTTCCGGAAGAAAACCGCTGGTCGGACCGATCACCATCACCGCGGCTGCATCTCCGGGCACCTCGGTGGCAAGCCCCTCCGCGGGTCCCAGGTTGCGCAATTCATGGTTCTGTGAGGCAAGCAGCTCGCGCAGCGAGCCGAGGGTGGAGCGCTGGTCGGTGGAAGAGGATCGCTCGTTTGAACGCTCGCCATGGCCTACGGTCAGATAGACCACCCGGCGAGGCTTGGCCACTGCGAGCAGCCGTTTTTGGACCTCCTGATCCAGGCTTCGAAGCTGGGTGCGCGCGCGCTCAAGCTCCAGACCGAGGAGCAATTGCTCGCGGCGATTGCCGCGGCTTAAGACCACCGCGCCGTTGCCGCTGACCCCCAGCTCGCGAGCCTTCGCCGGATCGACGGCCTGGTCATAGTAGTGCACCTCCAGCTCTTTCGCTTCGCCGCCGAGGTCCTGGAAATATTCCGCCACCTCGTCGCGAACCTCGTTCGCCGGTGGAAAGAAGATCGACACCAGCACCGGCTCGGTGAGCGCCTGCGCGATTTTGCGGGTCGCCGGTCCGGGTTTGGCGGTGCGGAAATACGACAAGTCCCATTTCGCGTCCCGCTCTGAAGCGACGAAGACGGCGCAGAAAGCGAAAATCAGCGAGGCGGCGACGCCCAGACCGGACAAAGTGGCATCGCGAACCCGCCCCGCTTCAACCTCGGGGGCGTGCGCCATCGCCAAATACGACATCTCCACGAGCAAGAGCGGCACCAGGGCTGCCACCATCAGCGCCGGCCACGCCGCGGCGAGGATCACCGAAAGCCGCGGGGACGTTTCTTGTAGCGACTTCGCTCCGAAGCTCGTCCAGAGATCCGACTGGGCGAAGTAGACGACCAGGGACGCGATGCCCACCAGCTCAAGGAGCAGCAAATACCCTTCGACGCGGCGCCGTTCGCGCGAGCTCGCCGCCACCCTCAGCGCGCGGACGATTGCCGCCGCGAACACAAACAATGCGCCGGCGATGGTGAACACCCAGCGCGCTTTCCCACCGCCGATGATCCGCTCGCCCAGATAAATGGAGAGCAAACCGACGGCGTAAAGGATCGACCAGAGATAACTGCGGCTTTTAGCGATCATCTCCAGCGCCTCGCTTCGAGCACGCGGGTGGCGGCAAACAGCGCCACGTAGGTGACCGCCAGGTAGTAGACGATGTCTCTCAGATGAACGAGCCCTGCCTGGAAGGGCTGGAAGTGCTGGTTGTGCAAGGCCATCGCGGTAAAGACTTCGGAGAGGGGGCGCTCGGTGACGTGCGCCAACATCCAGCAGGTGAGCAGGGC
>Ga0137392_10002234_pt1 | contig 11579 bp, 10 predicted proteins | sample 15con2h34AmetaG_FD_101394 | JGI IMG/M metagenome (GOLD analysis project Ga0137392, IMG submission 101394) | Vadose zone soil microbial communities from Angelo Coast Range Reserve, California, USA - 15con2h3.4A metaG | ecosystem: Environmental > Terrestrial > Soil > Vadose zone > Saprolite... | reverse complement strand
CTCGCCACGATTCCCGTGCCGTCGCGACGGACTCGATCGGCGATCGCGCCCACGTCGGATACCAGCGCCGGCGTGCCCGACACGAGCGCCTCGGAGAGGGTATACGAGAACGTTTCGCCCCATTGCGGGAAGATGACCGCCAGCCCGATCCCAAGGTCGGCGAGGCGCGAAACGATGGCGCCGCGCTCGTAGGGGCCGTGGATATGGAGTCGCTCTCCGAGGCCGCAAGCACGCAGTCTCGCGGCATAGCCGAACCGACAAGAAGGGCTGGCGGTGCCTGGCCCCGACGGGCAAGCTGGTCGTGTTCGGCGCCAGCTCCGTGATGCAGGGCCCGGTGGGGATGATCTCCTCCGTGCTGCAGATGACGCCCTTCTGGCCGCTGAAGGTCATGCAGGAAAACAAGGCCCTGATCGGCGTCAACATCGGCCGCCTGTGGCAGGAGGAGGACCTGCTCACCGCGGAGCTGCGCGCCATCCTGCAGGGAGTAGCGGAGGGGGCCTTCCGGCCGATCGTGGACGCGGAAGTGCCGCTGGCCGAAGCCCCGCGCGCGCACCGGCGGCTGGAGCAGCGGGAGAACTTCGGGAAGGTGGTGCTGGTGCCGTAGGTCAGCGCTGCGGGGGAGCGTTGGCCGCCGTCCCGTCCGGCGCGGCGCCGGGCGGCAGCTGCGCGAGGGCGTCGCTGCGGACCAGGAGCTTCAGCCCGCGGATCTCCACCTCCTTGGCGTGGCGCAGGTACAGGGTACGGCCGCGCAGCCCGTACCACTGCGGGCAGTTGTCCAGAATCACGCGCAAGGTCCGCGGCGCCCCCGCGTCGATCCAGAAGGACATGCCGTCCGGCGCGCGCTCCTTCCCGTCTGCGGATGGATGGTCGGACGCGACCGGTTCACCCGACACGGCGACGGATGAAGTCCGAGCGGCCCGCGCGTCGACGACGATACCGCTCACGGCCGACAGGGGCGGACCCGGCCTGACGAGGAGGGCATGGGAGCGGCGGACGATCCGGTGGGAGGCAGCGGGGAAGTCTGGGACCGTCACTGGGCCGCCTACGACGAGGCCGCGCGGCGCAATCCGGCGCACCGCTTTCGCCGCGGCCTGATCTTCTCTGCGCTGGAGCGCTCCGCTCAGCCGGGGATGCGGATCCTGGATTTGGGACGCGGCCAGGGAGATTTCCTGCGCGAGGCGCGGGAGCGGTTTCCCGGCGCCGAGCTCGCCGGGGTCGATGGGAGCACCGCAGGGCTGGAGCTCGCTCGCAAGCGCGCCCCCGGTGCACACCTGCTCCGTTTGGACCTCACCGGCGACGGACCGCTGCCTGCCGAGCTGGCCAGCTTCGCCACGCACATGGTCTGCTCCGAGGTGCTCGAGCACCTCGACGACCCGGCCGTGGCGCTGCGCAAGGCTGCGCCGGCGCTGGCCCCCGGAGGGCAGCTCCTCGTCACCGTGCCGGGCGGTCCGCGCTCGGCATTCGACATCCACCTCGGGCACCGCCGCCATTACTCGCCGCGCGATCTGGAGCAGCTCCTCCGCGGGGCCGGGTACGAGACCGTCGAGGTGCGCGGCGCTGGCTTTCCGTTCTTCAACCTCTACAAGCTGGCGGTGATCCTCCGCGGCCGCCGCCTTGCGCAGGACCTGGATCACGCGCGGCCGCTCTCCCGGGCATCGCTCGTGGCGCTGGCCGCTTTCGACCAGCTCTTCCGGCTGAACGGCAACCGGACGCGGCTCGGCTGGCAGACGTTCGGAGTGTTCCGGGTGGCGCGGGCCTGAAGCTGGGTCGCGGCGATCCGGCGGAAGCCGTCGAGCTTGCGCGGCCTGATCTGGCGCTCGCCACCACGCTGAAGAGCCGGTCTACCGGAGCCGGCGGTGTCGCTCGCGCAAAAATCGTCTCTCGATGGCAACAGGCGCCGCAAGCGGGCATTGCCAGCCTTGGTGATGCGCCCCTTGCGCTGCTTCTCCCCCGAGCTCAGCTCGCTTGGTGTCAATCCCAGATAGGCTTCCACCTGGTGAGCGTTCTTGAATCGGTGTACGTCGTCGATGGTCGAGGAGAACGCTGCGGCAGTGACCGGCCCGACGCTGGGCGCGGTGCACAGCCGCTCCACCGTTTCGTCGCTCTGCGCGAGATGCTCGAGGCGGCCGTCGACCCACGCGAGCTGCAGGTTGACCGAGAGCAGCACCCGCCAGCAGTGGCGCGATCTCCGACTTCAAGTGCCCGGACAGCGCGAGCTCTGCACGCGCTTGGCGAAGCCGCTTGCGTGGCCGCTCGTCACCCGGAAGCCCTCCCGCTCCAGCACGGCGCCGAGCAGCGAGAGGTACCGGGTCCGCGTCTGCACCAGCGCCTCGCGCACCGAAAGCTGCGCTCGCACGTGCCGCTGCCAGTCCGAGGTGCGATGCGCTGGCCGATATGCGCCCAGCCTGCAGGCGTCGGCCAGCGTGTGTGCGTCGCGTCGGTCGGTCTTCACCCCCGCCGGCTGCGCGTCGCGTACATCGCCGCGAAGTTCGGGTCGGCCACCACGACCTCGTGCCCCAGTTGCTCCAGGCAGCGCGCCACCCACTCGCTCTCGGTCGACGCCTCGATGAGGATCTTCGTCGGCGCCTTCGCACCGAACACCGCGGCGAACCGCTCCCGCTGCGTGCGGATGCGGCGCTCGACGATCTCGCCGCTCTCGGTCAGGATGCAGATCCGGCTTTCCACCTTGTGCACGTCGATGCCAATATGCTCCATGGCTGGCCTCCACCCTTTGCGGCACACGACCGCGTGCACCATTGTGGGGCTTCGGCCACCACGTCGGTGGCGGCCAGCCGCTTCATCCCATCTATCGCCTCATCTGTCTCAACGTGATCGAGCACGTCGACGACGACCAGGAGGCGCTCCGCAACATCCGCAGCGTGCTCGCCCAGGCGGGCCGGGCCATCGTCCTGGTGCCGCAAGGGCAGTGGAACTTTGGCACGCTGGACGAGGTGCTGGGTCACAAGCGGCGTTACAGCAAGGCCTCGCTGCGCGCGCTGGCGGAGCGCTGCGGCTTCGGCGTCCGAGAAGTGCTGGAGTTCAACCGCATCGGCACGGTGGCCTGAACGCTGAACGACAAGCTGCTTCGCCGCCGGACCTTCGGTCTCTGGCAGATCCTGATGCTCAACGTCCTGACCCCGCTCTGAGCCTGATCGCGGTCCTGGAGAATCGCGAGCCGGCCACGGCGCCCTCGCCTCTGGCTGCGAATTGACACGAAGAGGAAGATGGCTTACGAACACCCGCTCCGAAGCGGCGAGCAAGACGGCAACCGTTTGGAAGGTCGAATGAAAAGGTAGGCTGGTTTTCGTCACTACGAGACCATGAGCCGGATGGTCGGTGCGCATGCGGCCCTCGGTCCCGGAGGCGGTCATGTCGGAAAGCATTCGCGCACGCTTCTGCACCGAGAAGCCTTCGCCGCAGACGGCCCTGGACATCTTCAAGGGGGCCTGGAAGAGCAAGCTTCCGGGCGATCTGGCCAGCGGCGATCAGGAGCGCTTCGCGGACACCCGGGTCGAATGGTTCATGAAGACCGCCGGCCTCGCGGGCTTGCGCGTTCTCGAGTTGGGGCCTTTCGAAGCCTACAACACCTGGCAACTCTGCCAGCAGGGGGCGACCGATGTCACGTCGATCGAGGGCAACACCATCAACTTCCTGAAGTGCCTTGTGATCAAGGAGGTGCTCGGCTTCCCCGCGAAATTCCTCTGCGGCGACTTCATCGAGTATCTGCGTGCATCCGAGCGACCTTGCGACCTCGTGTGGGCCTGCGGGATCCTCTACCACCAGACGAAGCCTCTGGAGCTCCTTCGGCTGACGATGAACCAGGGGCGGTGGATTTTCATCTGGACTCACTACTTCGACGAGTCGGTCCTCTCGACTCACCATGCCCCCGAGTTCGAGCCAGCGAGGAACGAGGTCGCAGTCGTCGGCGGCGACAAGGTCGAGTTGCACTTCAAATCCTATCTCATCGACGATTACGAAAAGAACATCCCGCTCTATTACGAGAGCGGGTTCCGGCCCCACGCCTACTGGCTGCGAAAGCAGGACATCCTTCGGGCCTTCGAGCTGGGCGGCTTCCAGATCCGGGTCATGATCGACACCGAGCTCGATCGGTTGCCGGTGATCGCGTTCCTGGCCACGAGGGAGGAAGGGCGTGGCTGAAGGCAGCTCCTGCCACACCTACTACCGCGCGTTCGACCCGCGAGGCGATGACTCACTCGCGAAGATCGCGCGGCGGATCCCTCGCCGCAGCACCGTCCTCGACGTTGGTTGCGGCCCCGGGGTCTTGAGCGCGTATCTGACAAGGGAGAAGGAGTGCGTGGTCGATGCGATCGACATCGACGCGCAAGCGGTCGACGCTGCGGCTGGTCAGTGCCGGACTGCCCGGCGCGTCGACCTCGATCGGTCTCGCCCGACGGAAGTGTTTGGCGACCGGCGCTACTCGGTCATCGTGTGCGCCGACGTGCTGGAGCACGTGGTGTCGCCGGCAGCGGTTCTGGACGACCTTCGACAGCTGCTTGTGCCCGAGGGGCGCCTCCTGGTGTCCATTCCGAACGTCGCCTACGCCGGTGTCACCGGCGAGCTACTGCAAGGACGATTCCAGTACCGCGACGAGGGTATCCTCGACAGGACACACCGCCACTTCCTCACCCGCGCAGGCGTCGTCGACCTCTTGCAGGGAGCGGGCTTCGACGTGCTCGAGATGGAGCCGGTCGTCGTCGATTTGACCCGATCGGAGTTCGATCCCTGCATTGATACGTTGCCGCCGGAGGTGGTGAACTGCCTCCTCTCGGCGCCGGACGCCTTGGCGTATCAGTTCGTGGCCGAGTGCGCTCCGCGCTCAGCTACCCGTCCCATCAGACCGGGAGCCCCTGCCGAACGACCTGGACCCAAGCAGCTGCGGTTCTATGTGCAGGCCTACTGGCGAGCGGCCGCGGAGTCTTTTTCCGAGGAGAGGCGTTGCTGGGCCGCGGCGGAGGTCGGTCAGGAGCACCAGACCATCAGGCTGGAGCTGCCGGGCACGGTCCGAGGTCCGACCGAGCTCCGGTTCGACCCGGCCGATCGGCCCGGTTATCTCCGCATCGGCGGCATCTCCTTGTGCGACCATCGCGGCGACCGGCTGTGGCGATGGAACCACGATGTCGAGACGCTGTCCCGCTCCAAGCGCCACGAGCTCGAATTCTCCGCCGTCGGCGAGGACGCGGTGGCCCTCTCCGCCGGCCATGATCCGTGGGTGTTGCTCCCCATCCCGCGCGAGACCCTGGCTCGAATCACGCAAGGGGGAAGGATCGAGGTCGAGCTGTCCTGGCCGCGTTCGGCGGACTTCCTCGTGCTTGCGCCCAAGGTGCAGGAGCTGGAACAAGAGAGGGAGGCTGCGGGGGCGGAAATCGGGCAATTGAAGTCGCAACTGGACACCGCGAAGTCGCAACTGGACACCGCGCGAGAGGCGTGCGGGCAACTAAAGTCGCAGCTCGGTGAGGCCTTGCGCCTTCGAGCCGAGGCCGAGTCGCAGTCCGTCCGCAATCTCAAGCGGGCAGGTCGGGCAGAGGTCGAGAAGGAATGGGCGATCGGAGGCGTGCGCGACGTCTGGGGAGCCGTGACTTCCTCCCTCGTCGACGCTGTGAATACGCTGGTTGCGTCGCGGGCGTGGCGTTTGGGGAACGGCCTTGGCAACCTGGTGAATCGTCTGAAGGGCCGGCCCGAGGTCGACCTGACCCGGGAGGTGCGGGCCGCCTGCACGGATCTCGATGAGGCGGCACAGGGCGCGATGGGAGACGCACGGCAGTGGCTCGCCAGGCAAGCCACGGCCTTCGATCGGTTGAAGGCGAAAGCTGCGCAAGTGAGCGGCTCCAGGCGTTACGGGATCGGAAGACTGCTCGGGCGGCTGGCGAGCGCGGTGCGACCCTGGCGGCCCTGGGTCGACCCCGCCTCGGGGCTCGCCGCTGCCGTGCAGATGGCTTCGCGAGGGATGGAATCCTGGCTCGCAGCGGGGCGGCTCTCTGTCGTCCAGGCCGGGGACGTGAAGTCGGCTGCCTCGCACGGGAGGCAGCGGTTCGTCGATCCTGTCGACATCGTCGTCGCACTCGGAAACGTGGCCGCCGAAGAGAGGGCAAATCTGGAGAGGCTCATCGAGACCACGTCACCTCCTTACCATCTCTGGCTTGCCGCGCCCGCTGCGCTGCGCGGTGATTCGTGGCTGTCGGAGTTCGCCGCGACCCAGGGAGCGTTCGTGGTCTGGCGCGAGGCAGAAGGGACCCCGGACAAACTGCTCGAACAGCTTCGTCGTTCGTCTTCGCCGGCCGTCGCCTTCCTGAGCGCGGCGGCGCCGATGCCGGAGAGTTGGCTCGACGATGCCCTCGCGGCCCTGAACGAGGATGAGGGCCGCGAAGTGGTTCCTCTCGACGTCGCTGGTGCGGATGCGCCTGTCGACGCCACCATTGACGCGGGCTGGCCCCGGCGCATGTTGGCGCGCAAGAAGATCCTCGGCGCCCTGGAGCGGCCGGCCCCCTCGCGAGGAGCGTGAAGATGGGCGACCCGGGTCACGCCGGGAACACGGTCTCCTGGCTCGGGGCTGTTGCGGCCCGCCTCCGTCGGCGGTTTGCTTTGGCCCGCGAGGCGCGTCTGATCCGTGAGAGCGGACTGTTCGATGAGGAGTACTACCTTCGCAGGTACCCCGACGTGGCTGAGTCGGGTGAAAGCGCTCTCCAGCACTATCTGCGGCATGGCGCGCGCGAGGGACGAAACCCCAGCGTCTACTTCGAGACCGTCTACTACGTTCGGCAGCGCCGGGAGGTATTGGAGCAGTCGAAGGCAAACCCACTCATCGACTTCCTCGATGCCGGCGCGGCGGCAGGCGCCAATCCGAATCCGCTGTTCGACAGCTCGTTCTACCGGGCAACGCACAGCGCGGTGTTTCCGGAGAACGTCAACCCGCTCCTCCATTACCTGCGCCGCGGCTGGCGGGAAGGGCTGGATCCCAGCCCACTCTTCACCGTTCGCCAATACCTGAACGCAAACCCGGATGTCCGCAATGCCGGTCTGGAGCCGCTGGGGCACTTCTTGGCTTTTGGACTTGCGGAGGGACGGGGCGATCGACCCGAGGGAGGCGTGCCTTTGCGCCCCGGGATTGCACCCGTGAGGGGCAAGGCGCCGCCGATGAAGGCCCCGCCTGCGGCGGAGTGGGACGTGCTCGCGGCTCGGTGGGGGGACCGCCCCACCCCGGACAGACCGCTGGTCGACGTGATCGTCCCCGTTTACCTGGGCCGCGACGAGACGCTTGCTTGCATCTACAGTGCGATCGCCTCTTCGTCGCGGGTTCCACACCGGATCGTGGTCATCGATGACGCGAGTCCCGATGCGGATCTCTCACGGGAGCTCATGCGGCTGAGGGATCTCGGGCTGATCGATCTCTTGGTCAACGAAAGCAACCTCGGCTTCGTTCGCACCTGCAACCGCGGCATGAGCCTGCATCCAGACCGGGACGTCGTCCTACTCAACTCCGACGCCGAGGTGTACGGAGACTGGCTCGACAGGCTGTATCGGGCGGCCAGGAGCCGACCGTGGGTGGCGACCGTCACTCCGTTCTCCAACAACGCCGAGATCTGCAGCTACCCCACCGCCGTTTTCAACAACGACTATGAGCTCGAGCTGTCCTATGCCGATCTCGATGCGGTCGCTGCCCGAGTGAACGCCGGTTGCACTGTCGAGGTGCCGACGGGTGTCGGCTTCTGCCTGTACTTGCGCCGGGACTGTCTCCGCGAGGTGGGAGCGTTCGACGAGGAGCGGTTCGGGCGGGGGTACGGCGAGGAAAACGACTTCTGCCTGAGGGCCGAGGTGGGCGGTTGGGTGAACCTCCTCGCCTGCGACGTCTTCGTGCGGCACGCCGGAGGTGTCTCCTTCGGACCCGAGAAGGTGGAGCGATCGCGGCGCGCCCAGGCGCTCCTTCGCGAGCGTTTCCCCGACTATGCGCGGCGCATCCAGGAGTTCGTTTCGCGCGACCCGGCGCGCAAGTTCAGGTCGGCGATCGATCTGGAGCGCCTCCGGCTCCGCCTCGCGAGGCCGGCCTTCGCGCTCGTCACTCACAACCTCGGAGGCGGCACCGAGCGGCACGTGCGGGAACTGTCGCGCGCGCTGGAGTCCGAGGGCATCGGCGTCGTCCAGATTCGCCCCGACCGGCTGGCCCAGCGCCAGGTGTGGCTGGTCCATCCTGACGTCGGGCCGCTCCCGAATCTGGGTCCCTTCGATATCGGTCGTGATCCCGGGCCGCTCGCTGCCGCTCTGGAGCGGGTAGGCGTGGCCCATCTCCACGTTCATCACCTGCTGGGTACGGACGTCGGCAACGTCGACTGGGTCGCGATTCTCGCGGCGAAGATGGGTGTTCGTTACGACGTGACGGCCCACGACTACTTTCCCATCTGCCCGCGGGTCACCCTGGTCGGAGGGAACGGCAGGTATTGCAACGAGCCGGAGCCGGCGCGATGCGACGAGTGCCTTCGTGCGAACGGGTCGCCGGTCGGCGCCGTCGCCATCGGCGAATGGCGGACGAGGTTCGGACGGCTCCTTGGGGGTGCGCGCGCCGTCTTTGCACCCGGGAAGGACGCGCTCGAGCGCTATCGAAAGTACTTCCCGGAGGCCAGGCTTCTGCTCCGCCCCCATGCCGAGCCGCCGGTCCAGCGTTTCGAACAGCCCACCGCCGCCCGCAAAGGGGGCGAGCCCTTGCGCGTGGCGATCATCGGCGCTCTGGTGCAGCACAAGGGGTTCCAAAAAGTGCGGGATCTGGCGGAGGACGCCTCCTCGAGACAGCTGCCGATCGAGTTCATCGTGCACGGCTACTCGGAAGACGATCAGGGTCTACTCCGTACCGGCAAGGTGAAGATCACGGGTCCCTACGAGGACGGCGATCTTCCGCGGCTTCTCCAGGACAGCCGCTGCCATTGCGCTCTCTTCCCTGCCGTGTGGCCGGAGACCTACTCGTACACGCTCTCTCACGCGCTGCGATCCGGGCTGTATCCGGTGGTCACTGATCTCGGTGCGCCGGCGGAGCGCGTGCGGGACCTCGGCTGGGGTACGGTCGTCGCGCACGACATCGGGGCGCAGTCCATGAATGACGCGCTTCTGGCGTTGTCGATCGCGCCGCCGCCCGATCCGTCGGCGCTGGGGTTCGCGTCCTACGCATCGTACCTGAAGGATTATTACCAGTATCAACCGCCGGCGGCGGAGACCGGAACCGACGCCCCGGCGTCGCCGGCCGGGCGAGCCCTGGCTCCGGCTCGCGGCGGGTCGCCCCGCGTGTCGGTGGTGATGGCGACCTACAACGGCAACACCTTCCTGCGCGAGCAGCTAGAGTCGCTCTCGAGGCAGGAATGGCGGCCGCACGAGCTCGTCGTCTGCGACGACGCGTCGACGGACCAGACCTGGGCCATGTTGAGCGCGTTTCGGCGGGAGGCGCCATTCGAAGTTCGCACGTTCCGCAACAAGCCCAACCTAGGCTCGACGCGCGCCTTCGAAAAGGCGATCCGCCTGGCCCGCGGGGACGTCATCGCTCTCTGCGATCAAGACGATCTCTGGGCGCCCGACAAGCTGGCCATTCTGATCGACAAGCTGGCGAGGCCCGGCGTGAGCGTGGCCTTCACCGACGGGTTGCTCGTCGGCCCTCGTCTGGAGAGCCTCGGTGGAACGCTGTGGGAGAGCGTTGGCTTCAAGCGCTGGATGATGGGCCTGCTCGACCGGGAAGGCGCGCCCGAGCGCCTGCTCCGGCAGAACGTGGTGACGGGCTGCGCGAGCGCCTTCTGGGCCCGATACCGCCCCTTCCTGCTGCCCATCTCTCCGTACTGGGTGCACGACTACTGGCTGGCGGTGATTCTCTCTTTGGTGGGGGACCTCGCCCCCATCGCCGTCTCGCCCTTGGTCTACCGCCAGCATGGAGGCAACCAGATCGGCGCGATGCCACGCAGCGACAGCACTGCGCCCGACTGGCTCGGGTCCGTGGCCTCCGCTCCGCCCACGCACTTCAGCCTCTCCCGCCGGGCACTGACGGATCTCAGCGCTCACCTGGCCCAACTGGTCGCGCAGGCGGAGCGACTGTCGCTGGATCAGCAGGCGGTCGCGAGGGTGCAACGGCTGACGGCGATCTTGCAGACGCAAGCGCTTCGCCGCGCTGTGGCGGACATGGCATCGTGAGGCGCACCACGCCATCCGGGACGTCCGACAAGGCGGAGGGTCGGCTCCGTGCGTCGCCCTGATCCGAGCAACGGCGGCCAGAGCGGTTTGCTGGGCGTCCTGCCCTTCGTGACCTCGCTGGTTCGCGATCCGCGGCGCCTGCGATCTGCGCTGGGGAAGCTGGCGACCGTCTGGCGGACGGGCGGTCTCGCCGGTGTCTGGCACAGGCTGCGCCAGAAGTTCCACTGGGGCAGCGTGCGTTACTCCACCTGGGTGAAGGTCTTCGACACGCGCTGCATCGCCGATGGTGGCGGGCGGCTCTGCCCCCGGCGACCCGACGACGCTCCCCCGCGTGCATCCCCGTCACCGGGAACGGCGTCGGCGTCGGCGCCCAGGAGAATTTGGCGTCGAGCTCATGGGCCTAGAGACTGCACCTGAGCAAACCCGTGCGCCGGCACCTAACGGGGGACCACCGAACCGCCGCTCCGGTGGGAAGGGTGACGTCGAGCCGTCGGGATGAACGCAGGCGGCGGTCAGGACATGCGGGCCGGGCTTCAGGCCCGACGTGTCGATCAGCGCGACGAACCCGGAGTGCGTGGCGAGTGCCGCGTCGAGCTCTGGGAAGGCCTGGGCCACGTCCGGCCGGCTGAACCCGTGCTGCCGGGAGCGAAGCACCTCCTGCCCGTCGACGAGGTAGACGAGCTCGCGGATTCCGCGCGTTGCGAAGACCCAGCCGTTCGCCTCCATGCGCTCGCCCTGGTGGAAGCGTTTTTCTTTCGTGGGCGACGACAGCCAGCCGCGGACGTCGGGTGGTGCGCCCGTGCCGTCCATGGCGATGCGCGAGCGCTTGACGCAGAGAAGCGAGTCGCGCGCGGTCTCGTTCCGGCCGTCCGCGAGGCGGACGCCGAGCGTGATCGCGAGCAGGCTCCCATCCGGCTCGCCGTCTGCCGCCAGGCGCTGCGCGAACGAGACGCGGCTCGCCGCGGGCCGGATCGGGACGGAAGCCACGGCGGCGAACGGGCGGCCGTCGACCAGGACGTCTATGCCGTCGGTCCCGGGCGGCGCGTCGATCCAGCCGCGGACGACGGGCGCCTCGGCACCGGGCTCGATCACGCACTCGCCGCCGTCGGCCACGAGCGCGTTCGCCGGACCGCAGTGCGTCTCCTGCGTCGCGGGCGAGCGCGGGGAGCCGGCGTGATAGCGCGAGAGGCGGATCAGGTAGAGCGGGTAGTCATCGCGCAGCGGGTACTTGCACGCGAGCATGCGGCTCACCGCCTCGGTCACCTCCGGGCTGTCCTCATGCCACGCGAAGAGCGCCCACATGCTGGCCTGGCCGTCGGTCGCCGGCGTCACTTGGAGCGGCAGCGTCGCGTGGTCGCCGACGCCGAACATGCGCTTGCCGGGGTCGAGGTAGCGGCCGAGCG
>Ga0137392_10002230_pt1 | contig 11587 bp, 6 predicted proteins | sample 15con2h34AmetaG_FD_101394 | JGI IMG/M metagenome (GOLD analysis project Ga0137392, IMG submission 101394) | Vadose zone soil microbial communities from Angelo Coast Range Reserve, California, USA - 15con2h3.4A metaG | ecosystem: Environmental > Terrestrial > Soil > Vadose zone > Saprolite... | reverse complement strand
GTAATACTGCTGCCCATACGCTTGAAAGGCTGTGTAATGAGGCACATACCCGCTGCGGATGATCTTCCCCTGCACCAGGCGCGGGGTAGTGTCCTTGTCTGTCTGGAGGAAATCAATGGTCTTTCCTTCGTATAGAGAAAGCAGCAACTGCTGCGAGACCGGATCATTGCGGTAGTTTTGTTCGAGAATCTGGAGGCGGCGGCCGCTGTCGAGCGGGCGCAATATCACCGAATCCGGCTCGAGGTGCCCGGTGATGTCCGTGACCTGCACATGGTTTGCGCCCGACTTCAGATCGAGCGGTATCTTCTGTCGTACCACCGCGAATTGCTGGTTGTAGATGGTCAATGCGGGAGCTTCGCCTTTCTTTTCCTCATCCGCGCCCCCAGCCAACGCCCGATACGGATCGAGCACTCCCCATAGAAGGACTCCGCACAAACCCAAACTGCCAACCTGTCGAATATTTTTCACGTTCCCCTCCTGCCAACTACAAATGCCCCGGTTAGACGCCAACCCCTTGCCCGCTGTTGCCACACCACGAGCAGATAGTTCTCGCCCGAGAAGAACCGGACCAAACAGCTCTGTCAAGCGAGCCGTCTGACGCAATCTCGCAGAATTTCGCCCTCCCACTGCGGTCGCGTTGGGTTCTTTGGATGTGTTCGATTGGAGGGGATTCGTCCGGTCAGGCGTAAGAACACCGCCGCGGAATGCTTATATGCCGGAACGGGATCGCGAAACGCCACGTTGCCCAGGTACTGCAGCGCATCCGACAGCGAGTAGTAGACAGGATCACCGGCTTCCCACAGCCGGTCGCGCTCCGCAAATTTCTCCGGAGCAAACGTCGCCAATCCCAGCAAATAGTCGGAGCCGTACTCGATCATGTTGATGCCCAGGTCGTTTCCCGTGTAGATGCGGAAATCCGGCCGGTGTAGGTCGCGAAGAGCCAGCCGCTTGAGTTCGATCAACCGGTCGAGCGAGGAGTGCTTGATTCCTTTGATCTCCGGAATGTCCATCAATCGCCGGAAAGTTTCTTCGTCAAAAATTTCACCGTTCGGCGCAAACATGGGTCCCAGCTCGAACGCCAGCACGTGCGGATATCCCCGGCACACTGCCGCATAAGCCGCGACCTTTTCCGCCGGAGATTTTCGATGCAGCCGGCTTGTCTGGAATAGAATCGGAATTCCGCCATGCACGACGATGGCGCCCATTTGTTTTCGATAGAGCGCGACAACGTCACCGCGCTGCCCTTCAATGTATGCTCCGCCTACGAAGGGCACGTCTTTGCCCAGCGCCTCCCGGGTCCAGCGCAGCACGTTCACTTTCTCCATCTCGCTCAGGTAATTGACGTACCCAGTGTCCATGTTCACGGCATTCATCAATCCAGCTCGCTCTGTCGCGCGCAGATGATTCTGAAACGCTTCGACAGCGATTCGTCCATCGGTTGCAAACGGCAAGAGCGCTGCGGCGATGCCTTGCACTTTGCGCCCGGGCTGTTGCCGCTGAACGGTGGATCCAATGTTCATTGCTTCGCCTTTGCGGCCTTCAACCGCTCGGCTAATCGAGAGCTTTTGTAGTAGCTGTCGAGCGGGTAGCAACCGGAAGGCAGTCCCTTCCGTGGTGCGGTCGTGCAATCGCTGAACGTTCTGCAAACTCGCTTGTGCTGCATCGCGTTTCCTTCCGTTGCATCCCACAGAATCTCAGGATATGTCAGCACCATCCGGCCCAGCCCAACCAAATCCGTCCAGCCCTCGCGCACCGCCGCTTGGGCCACATGCGGCAGAAAATCCTGCAAATAAGTGTACGCACTACCAACAAAAATCAAATTCGGAAATCGCGTCTTCAATTCCCGCGTAACGTTCAGTTGCTGCGCAACTCCAATCAATGGATCCTCCGGAGGAAGATATCCATCCGACGGGGGATACAGCGCCGGCCGCTGAATATGCGGATTGTAATAAGGGCTCCCCGCCGTAATGTTCACGAGGCGGATTTTCAGTTCTTCAAGCAAAGACAAAAATCGGATGGTCTCCGTCAAATCGATCTTTCTGGGGTCGCTCTGGTCTACGCCGAATCCCCAGCGGTACGGAATCAAATTTTCTTGCTCTTCCGGAATTCCCGGTCCTAATTTTCCTTTTGTTGACTGCGCTGGATCGGGACGAAACGGCACGGAATCGAACGCAGAAAATCGCACCCCAATATCGATTCCCGGCGCAATCGCGCGAATCCCCTGCACCACTTCGCGCAAAAACCGCGTCCGATTTTCGAAACTCCCGCCATACTTCCCTTCTCGCGTGTGCGCGCTCAGGAATTCATGACCAAGGTAGCCATGACAATGCTTGATGTCCACGAAATCGAATCCCAATTCCTGTGCCATTTTCGCCGCGCCATGAAATTCTTCAAGGATTGCTTCGATTTCCGCGTCCGTCAGAACTGCATGTTCGCCGGATAGCCCAAGTCTTCGATCCAAAATCGGATGATGATAAAGAATGCGCGGCTCCGGCTCGTCATGCCTGTTCGGACGGCAGTAGCGTCCGGAATGCGTCAACTGCAATCCAATCAAAAGCCCTTCATCGGAGCCTGTCGTCCTCCGGTGTTCTTCGATCAACACTTTTCGCAATCCCGCCAGGCCACTGAGCGTGTGCTTCCCAATCACCAGCTGATTCGGATTCGCACGCCCCTGATGCGAGACGGCGACAGCCTCGCCGCCCCAAATCATTTTGCCGCCGCTCCGGCCAAATTTCTTCCATCTTTCGATGGTATGCTCGCTCGGATTTCCATCTGCAGTGCCGTCCCATCCTTCCATGGGTTGAACGGCGATGCGGTTTCCGATTTTAATTTCTCCGCGCGCCAAAGGTCTTCGAGGCGGCGACTCGGCGCCGCGCGCGATTTCGCTGTCGCACGGAATGGTCAAACCGAGTGCGTGAACATGATCCTGGAAGCGCGTCACATCCTTAACAGTGCCGAGGCGGAGAATCGGGAACGTGCTCATCGAGGATTCCGTCCTTTGGGCAGCGCCAGTACCACGGCGGCGCTCAGCAGGGCCATGCCAATCAGCGTGAGGAAACCCGCGGCATAACTTCCGGTGGCGTCGCGCAATCGTCCAACCAGCCAGGGAGATACTGCTTCGGCCACGCTGCCCGCGGTCAAGATCACTCCAAGCAACCGGCCGAGAACTTGCACGCCGAAAATCTCCGCGGTCACGAGAGGCACAATCATGTAGTCGCCACCGAGACCAATCCCAAAGACAGCCGCGAACGCGTACATGGCCGGCTGCGATTGCACCGCAAATAACAGAGGAATGGAGGCTGCGATGAGCAAGTATATGAGCAGCATGACGTACTTCTTCAGAAAGCGGTCCGCCAGCCAGCCCATCAGCAATCGCCCGGCGATGCTGAAACTCAATACCAGCGATAAGATTCGAGTGGCCTGGCTCTGCGTAAAATGGAGATCCAGGCTCAAGAAAAGTTTCAAATTCTGCTGCGTACCGCTGACCGCCGCGATCGAAAGCATGCTGCTCAGCGTCAGTAGAAAAAATGGAAGGGACGCGAACGCGGTTCGCGCCACGGGCACTGCTGATGTGTGGTTTTCCTTTGGCTTGGGCGCGTCTTTGGCAAGGAGCGCGGCGGGGAGAGCAATAAGCAAGATCAATAAACCGAGCGTTCGAAGCGCGGCTTGCCAGCCAAAATGCTGAACGAGCGTATGTGAAATCCATGGCACGGCCGCGCCGCCTAGCCCGATTCCCAAATACGCGAAACCCATCGCCTTGCCACGCGACCGTTCGAACCTGCGCGACAAGAGCACCTGATTCGGCAAGGGCCCGCCGCACACGTATCCCAGCGCGTTCAGCATGTAAAAGAAATAAAAGAGACTGAGCGTCCGAATGCTTCCCAGCCCAATCAACGCTGCGCCGGCCATCAAGATTCCTGCGATCATGAGGCGGCGCGGCCCGAAGCGGTCCACCATCCATCCGGCGATGAATCCGAAGACTGGTCCCACGACCAATTTGCTCACAGCATTTCCGGAAGTCACCTGGCCCCGGGTCCAACCAAATTGCTGGACCATGAAGTCGTAATAGAACGGAAGCCCCCAAAGGGCCATGCCGACAATGCAGAACAGGACAAGAAAAGCGGTTGCGGTAACTTGGGCGGATTCGCGGTCGAGCTCCGGGGATGGTGCTGAGTTCGGCTCGTTCGAAGCACGGGGCTCTCCCTCGGTGCCGGTTTCCTGTGTTCGGATCGGTTCGCTCAATTCGTAGCCCTTGTCCATTCGAACGTCTTGGACGAAACGCGCCTCTTGACAAACGCTGGCATGCTAAAGATTCTTTGTCTCGAAGTCGAGAAGCTTCTTCGGTGAATTGGTTTGAATTGACTGAACCATGATTCGAAGGAGAGCAAAAGGAGAAACTCATGGCCGTGACGCGACGTGAATTGTGCTCCATGCTTCCCGCGGTGTTGATTCCCGCAATTGTTCCGGCGGAAGCAATCGCCGAGCAGGACAAGTCGGCGATGCCGTCGGCGATGTTTCCTCTGGACAAGATGCCGGTTCGAACGCCGAACAACGCCGAGATTCGGGACGTGCTGAAGGGTAAGCTGGCAACGGGAGAATCGCTCGAAGTGCATCAAACGACGCTCGTGCCCGGCGGAGCACCTCATCCCCCGCATCGTCACCCGCATTCTGAAATGTGGCTGATTCGAGAAGGAACGGTGGAAATCACGGTGAACGGCACGAACTACCGGCTCGGGCCTGGCTCGGTGGGGTTCGTCGGGTCAAACGACGAGCACGGAATCAAGAATGTGGGAACCACCTCAGCGACCTATTTTGTTGTGGCGGTCGGCCCGGGCGCGAGTTAGAAAGAAGAGAGCCTCCATCGAAGGGGTTTAATTAGTGGCTCTAGTAGCCTTTCACCTTGATGACAAAGTACGTGAATTCGCGGGCGCCATCGAGGACCAGCTGGTGAGGCACGCGGGCGGGAATGCGCACGACGTCCCCGGCCGAGAGCTTTTGGCGTACACCGCCCTGAATCGTGCCGTTGCGCTTCTCATGAGGTGCAACCGTCTCTCCATTTAGCAACGTGCCTCCCACAAGAAGCGTTGCCGAGCCAGACTGCACGAAGAAAACATCCGCTTGAGTCTCGTGCCATTCGGGCTGGCCGTCGGCTTCCCTATGAGCCAACAAGAACAATTCGTTCGGATAATCGGAGAGCTGTTTCACGGCGACGTGATGAGGGTCGGCGGCAACCTGGCTGGAGAGTGCCCGAGAAATGCCCTCGAAGGCACCAGGCGACCAGTGCTCGAAGCCGGCCGGGACCGGCTCGTCCGATCTCACGGCAAAGAAAGGAATCGCAATCACGGAGATTAACCACAGTTTTTTCATTTCTCATCACCTCGAGACGAGTTCGGGATTTCCACAGGGAATCGGCATCCTAATATGTCTTAGCCCCCAAAATAACAAAAATCGGGGCGCCCTCCTCGAAAAGGCGCCCCGACGCTTCTTCCTCCGTTTGAGGGTCAGAAGAAAACTTTCACTGCCAATTGGGCGACACGCGGATCCCCGGCCTGGCCGGCACGGAAAGTGCCGAAAGCAGCGTTGCCATTGAGCTTGTCGAAGGCACTGATCTGGTCAGTGCCGTTGACAGCACCACTGCTGGTGCTTTCCGGCGCGAAGTTGGGATGGTTGAGAACGTTGAAGTATTCGGCGCGAAGCTGGAGTTTCCAGCGCTCGGTAAAGTTGAAGTATTTAGAAAGCTGGACATCCCAGTTGGAAGTTTTCGGAAGGCGAAGTACGTTCTTGCCGACGTTACCGAAAGTAGAAAAGATCGCCGGATTGTTGCAGGTTGTAGCGGGAGGCGTACATCCGGTCGTGATCTTTGTCGGCTGGAACGCGGCCGGAGTGAGCCAGCTTACGCACTTGGCAGTGACGCCGGCGCAGGAGTTAGAGCTATAGGGATCGACACTCGAGATGAAGGTGCCGCGGTCCTGGCCAATGCCAGTGCCCGAGAGCTCGGTCCCCTGCAGGACAGTGATGGGGCGGCCGGTAGCGGCGGAGACGATGCCACCGATTTCATAATCACCCAGAAGATAGCGAAGTAATGTGCTGGAGCTCTTGACGCCGGGAGAGTGCCATACATAGGACGCGGTGAAAACGTGGGTGTGATCAAAGCCTGATGGTCCGTAATCGAACTGGTGGCGGCCCGGCGCGTTGAATGGGAGTGTCGAGTAACCTGTATCGAAACCCGAGACGCCTTCGCCAAACGGGAGATCGTCCAAGCTCTTCGAGTAGGTGTAATTGGCCAAAACAGTCAGGCCGTGGGACATCCGCTTTTCGACGGAAGTCTGAAGCGAATGATAACTGGCGTTGACGTCCGTAATGTCGGCCTGAACGGTGGACGAAAAGGTGTTGGTTTTGAATTTACCGCCGCTGCCGAGGAATACCGTGCAATTCGCCAAGCCGGTGCCTGCCTTGCCGGGTGCGGAAGTAGAGTTAGGGCAACCGGCGATTCCCGCCGGGACCGCGGGATTGTAATACTCGGTTTCTAAAATGTGGAGCGTGCGGGAACCGACATAAGCGACGCGGAACAGAATATGGGAAGGCAGTTGACGCTCGACGGTGAGGTTCCATTCATACGTGGTGGGAACATGATAATCGCCGCCGGGATCATAGCTCACTGCGATCTCGTTGAACGGCGGAATATAGCCAAAATTCGTAGGCGCGGGGAATGGACTCGGGAACTTAGGGTAGCTGGCCGCCTGCGCGCCGCTACAATTAAGAGCAGCTTGAGTCGCCGCGTTCGTACAGAGGGGATCGCTGAAAGAGCCGGGGCTGGAAGCGGCAGTCGGGGCGCTGCTGCTGGCGGTGGATAGAATGAATTGCGGACTGAAAGGCCACTCATCCACGAAACGGTTGCTGAGCATGCCCATGACGCGCGTATCGTAGAAAATACCAGCACCACCACGGAGACTTGTTTTGCCATCGCCAAAAACGTCGTAGGCGAAACCGAGACGGGGAGCAAAACCGGTCCAGCTGGTATTGAGGGCATTTTTCGGCATGCCAGGGTCGCTGGCAATTCCATTTTGCGCGGAGAAGAAGACGCCTGGAGGCGCGTTGGGATAGACCCTCGAAACAGTGCCAGCGGCCATGGCGGCCAAGTTGACCTGAGCCCAGCGGTTTCCGGTGTCACTCCATGGAAATGCGGGTTCGTAGCGCAAGCCAAGATTGAGAGTGAGGCGGCGAGTGACCCGGTAGTTGTCCTGGACATAGACGCCGATAAAGTTCGCGCGATTGTTCTTGAACTCTCCTGCTCCTTGCTGGAGAGCGAAACCGTTGCCTACGCCGGCGCCATCGGAGAGGATACCGGCGAGAAAAAGCTGATAGGGAGCAAAACCTGTGCCGCCAAACAGGTAGTTGTCTTGTGTGCCGAAGCCAAAGATCCCGGGCTGGTTGAACTGGTTGTTGAGGTCCACCAAGCTACGTTCCAGAGATCCACCGAAATGAAAGTCGTGCTTGCCCTTTTCCCAACTGACGTCATTGGCCCACGTGTAGTTATTGCGGGTGAAGAAAGCGACGGGATTGTCCCCGAAGGAGAAACCCCCTTGAACCCCGACACCCTGAATGGCAGAAGGAGTCGGCTGGAACGGGATCGAAACGCCAAAGGCTGTGGCGTCCGCAGCATTGGATCCGGGGCCGCGGTGGGAGACTTCGCGCGAGTAGCTAAAGCGGAAATCGTTAACGAGCCGGGGAGAGAAAACGTGAGTTTCGTGCGCCAGGAAGTTTTGCGCGGTGATCGCGAAAGTACCGTCGGTGTAAGAAACGAGCTGCAGAGGATTAAATACGGGCGCCTTTGTGAAGCGATCGAATTCGTAACGGCCACTCAGTTTGTCGTTCTGCCTGAAGGAGTGATCGACGCGGCCCATGACGGAATCAAAGTTCTCGGTGTCGGGCTTTGAGAAAGGCACGGTTGGGTTTGACCCGGCGGGGATGGAGCCGGCCAAGCTGAACTTTGGAGAGGCGAGGGCGGCGCCCGTGGCTGGGCTAATGCCCAGGAGCGTGGCAACGGCCGGATCGATTACGCCGGCAGGGCCGGTTGCGGCAGTGGTGGGAGCGCCGCAAGTGGGACAGGCCGCGCTTTTAGGGGTCAGAAAGTTAGTGATGTCGGTCTTACCGACAACTTTTTGACTGCCAAGGACGAGGTTACGGAATGCCGTGCGTTGATAGCCGCCAAAGAAGAAAGTCTTATCGTGAATAATCGGTCCACCGATGGTACCGCCGTACTGATTGCGCTTGACGCGATCAGGGGTGGTCGGTGTGGCAAAGAAATTCTGGGCGTTGAACACAGGATTGCGGACGAATTCGAAAGCATCTCCGTGAAAATTGTTTGTGCCGGATTTAGTGATGACGTTAACGACGCCGCCAGCGTTAGAGCCATACTCCGCGCTGTAATTGCTGGTCTGGACGCTGAATTCCTGGAGCGCGTCGGGGAACGGAAAGGGCTGATTGACGTTGGTGTATTCGTCCACGTAGTTGCCGCCATCAAGCTGATAACTAATCGAATTCTGGCGGGCTCCATTTGCGGAGAAAGTGACGGCGCCGGGGAAAGTCTTGGTGGCGCCCTGATCCGCGCCGCCGTTGGGAGAGTTGACGGCGCCGGCGACGAGGAGAGTGAGCTGCGCGGCGTTCCGGCCGTTCAGGGGCAATTCGGAAATCCGCTGCTGCTCGATGACTTGCTTGATGGTGGATGTCGCCGTATCGACTTGCATGGCGTTCGACATTACAGTGACGACTTCGGTCGTCATCCCCAACTTTATGCCAACGTTTATGGTGAGTGTTTGATCCGCGAGCAAAGTGATGCCGGTTTCTTTTGAAGTGCTGAACCCTTTGGCCTCGACGGTCAGACGGTAGGTCGCCGGCTGAAGTGAAGGAATCACGTAGAGCCCGTCCGTATCGGTCAAGGCGCTGCGAGAGAAACCCGTGCCTTCCTGGGTCGCCGTGACTTGCGCTCCGGCGACGGAGGCCCCCTCGGGATCCGTGACTCTGCCAGTGATGCTCCCCAAGCCTTGCGCGTGCGAAGCCAGAGGAACGAAGAGAAGAGCGACTAAAGCAAATAAGACATTCTTCTTCATTTCCGTTGTTCCCTTTCGTCCGGTTGAACGAGACAGCCACCCCGGCGAACCCCGCCACCTGCGGCAAACCCAGTGCCCCGACGACGCGGCTACGACGTTCGCACCTTGAACGAGACGCAGCACTCGCTCCGCACCATCAAATTGCCAAATAGTCGCTATCGAATACTTGAATAGAACTCAGTGACGGGACATTAGGAGCAGTATCGCGGTGATGTCAATGCCGAAATTTTAAAGGAGTGGTTTAGCCAGACTAAAACCGCCGCGTTCGGCGGAACCTTCGAGGGTATGCGGGAATCGGCGTCGCCTGTCTGGATGGGAACCAGTTGGAAGTTCTCGGAGGGCGGTGACGTTTTTTCCACTCCTAAGGAAGCAACGAACGGATGGAATTGCCCCGCTTGTTAGGTCAAGCGTTCTCGACTATATTTCGCGCGGCAGGAAAGAGATAAAGGTGAACTTGTGGAACAAGTTGCTGGCCTCGAGGATTCATCCGTGCCGAAGAGACGATGGGGCATGGCGCTGCTTCTCGGATTCGGCGTACTCGTAAATTATTTCGATCGTGTGAATCTGTCCGTGTCTCGAGATGCGCTACAGGCTTCGTTTGGAATTTCCGCGGTGATGTTTGGTTATCTGTCGAGCGCTTACAACTGGACATACGCGTTACTCCAGTTGCCTTCCGGGCTGCTGCTGGATCGCTTTGGCGTCCGCCGGGTCGGCATCATCAGCACCGTGATTTGGAGTGTGGCTTCCTTCGCTGCGGCTATCTCGACTGGAGTCGGAAGTTTGCTTGGCGCACGCTTCCTCTTGGGGATTGGCGAGGCCCCGACATTCCCGGCCAATGCGAAAGCGACCGGCTACTGGTTCCCCAAAGACGAACGCAGTCTGGCCACGGCCGTGTTTGACGCAGCCGCGAAATTTTCTTCGGCAATTGGAATACCGCTGCTGGGTCTCTTACTGGTGTATTTCGGCTGGCGATGGAGTTTTGCAGCGACAGGTTTCATCAGTCTTCTATATTTCGCGCTCTTCTATGCCTTTTATCGAAATCCGAGCGAAGATAAATTACTGTCAGCCGCGGAGCGTCGGCTGATCGCCAAGGGGGGAGCGCAACCGGAAGATCGCGCCCGCGCCGCCAAGGGGGCCCCGCTGGCTTACTTGCTGCGGCAGCGCAAAGTGTGGGGCTTGGCCCTGGGATTCGCGTCATACAACTACACATTTTATTTTCTCTTAACCTGGCTGCCGTCCTATCTTTCCGCGGCCCTCCACGTGAACATGTTTCATGCCGCGCTTTATACAAGTGTGCCGTGGACATTTGCAACCATTACCGACCTTGTCGCGGGCGGCTGGCTTGTGGATGCGTTGATACGACGCGGTTGGAACGCGGTGAGAGTTCGACAGGTGGTGCTCATTGGCGGAACGACCGTCGGGCTTGCAATTCTCGGCACGGCATACTCCGACACTCCTTTCGCTGTACTCTTCTGGATCAGTATGTCGATCGGTGGACTGTCCGCCGCGTCGCCGGTGGGATGGTCCATCCCCTCGCTGATTGCTCCACGAGAAAGCGTTGGCACAGTCGGAGGAATTCTGAACTTTGGCAATCAACTCGCTGGAATTGCTGCGCCGATTGCGACAGGGTACATTTTACGGGAGACAGGTTCTTATTCGTGGGCGTTCGTGGGCGCCACGGTCTTTTTGGTCGTGGGGATTGCGGGTTATGTTTTTCTGCTCGGTCGGATAGAAGCGATTCCCGAGCCTTCCTGAAGCCACCGTCAACGTGGGGCGTAGCGCTTGGTTGCTTGCGTCCTTGAGTTGAAAACTTCGAAATGGCCATCGGCCCAGGCAGAAAGCTTCAAGTAACTCCCGGCATCAGGGCCGGAGAGATTAGCGATGAACGCGTCCGCAACATTGTGCGCAGCTCCGCCTTCATCAGAGAAATGAAGCTGCCACAGATCCTCGAGATGCGGAGATTTCTTGACGGCATCCCAGGAAGAGGGCGCTCCGCCTTTTCGAGCGCCATTGTCCATGATGGCCACGCGCGGAGCGATGCCGTCGAGAAAGAGCGGGCTATTGCTGGTGACCGAGCCGTGATGGGAAACGACGTAGATGTCAACTGGGCCAAGCTTATTGACGGGGCACATCAGCAGCATTTCCTTGTCTGAAGTGAGGTCACCCAAGTCCAGAATCCGCAACTTGCCAAACGTGAAGAGAGTGCCGAGAGAGCGAGGATTCTCAGAGGGATCAGCGGGAGGCTGGGCCGCAGTTTTCCAAGCCGCGTTCGCCGCGCCCGCCCCGAGCGCCACGGCCAGCGCCTCGGGCCAGTCCTCGCCGCGACCAAGCGCCACGATCAGGCCGGCCAGGAACGCGTCGCCGCTCCCCACCGGGTACGGCCCTTCGACGGAGAGCGAACCGGCCCAGGCCGAACCGTCCGGACCGACCACCACGGCACCGTCGATGCCCCTCGTGACGAGCGCGACGTGGTCGCC
>Ga0137392_10002225_pt1 | contig 11597 bp, 15 predicted proteins | sample 15con2h34AmetaG_FD_101394 | JGI IMG/M metagenome (GOLD analysis project Ga0137392, IMG submission 101394) | Vadose zone soil microbial communities from Angelo Coast Range Reserve, California, USA - 15con2h3.4A metaG | ecosystem: Environmental > Terrestrial > Soil > Vadose zone > Saprolite... | reverse complement strand
TCGCTGTCGCCATCCTCATCGTCGGCGTACGCCAACTTTGGACGTAATAGACCCGCTCCTAGCGCCGTGCCCGCTGCTCCACGGATCAAGTTGCGGCGGCTTAGCCAATGCTCCTGAAGCTTCTTCCATGGACTGTAGCCCGGTTCGTTCATTGTCGTTCTCCTTAGACAACGTCTGCGCAGATAAAATGAACCTGCTCACCGCGAGGGTTGACCGAGGGTCCCGGAGATACATATTGAAAAATCACGGGGAAAACCGCTGAGAAAACGAAAAACCAGGGGAACTACACAAACTCTGCTCCCATGGGTCAGCATTTGTCAAGCATGGACACAGCATGAAAACTAACAAACGGTGGAGTTCATCCTCAAAAAGCCATGGAACTTAATTCTGAATTAGCGGAAACAGACTGCCCCTTTGGGCCCCGTTAAGGATTCCGCCCGGATTACGGGCTAACCGGAAACTGACCCACTACCGCTGCGCGATATCCGGCCAAGGTCCAGACATCTTGCGCCTCTTCATGACGAAGCAGGTAACGGTCGCCGCCATCCACCACGACGCGAAAGTAAGTCGCTCCCGGTGAATACCAGCGGTCCTCAATGGCCACGACCTCCCTGGCTCCATCTCTTAGATTCAGCCTCACGGGACGCTCGTCCGCCTTATATCCGGAATAACACTCGACACTGACAATTTGTTCAAGCACGGGCTCGCGCCCCTTTGCGGCTCTCCGCCAGCTCCGCGTTCCAGGCAGCGCCGAGGAAAACAATCACCGCGGAAAGCTGCATCCAAATGATCAAGCCGATGACCGCCGCAAGGCCGCCATACACAACGCTGTAAGGGACGCGGCGCACGTATACTCCAAACAAGACGTCCACCAGCCACCAGAGGAGCGTCGCAACAGCCGCTCCGGGCAGAACATTGCGCAAGCTGTCCTCCTGAGGCCGCGCCACGCGGTAAATCACCGTCAGCGCCATCATCGCCAGCACCATGGCCATGACGGGAAAAAAAACATTCCACCAGCCTTGCAGAACGGTGTGTTTGCCTACTTCATGGGCAATCCACCGGCGTATCGGCTTTCCCAACACGCCGAGAATGGCTGCGCCCAGCAAAGGAGCGATCGTTGTCAGGAGGAGCATCAAGCCGCGCACTTGGCGATGCAGAAAGCCGAATTCCTGCGTGTCGCCGTAGATCGTGTGAATTCCTTGCATCACCAGCTTCATCACTTGCGAGCCTGCGAGTAGCGTGCCTGTCCACCCCAGCGCGGCGATTTTCCACGCTTCGGGTCCTCGCTTCACAAGAAATTCGGAAACGATTCCATGGCTCCCCGGAGGCAAAAACTGTGTCAAATCCGCGATCAGGTCAAACAGGCTCGTTCGGCCGCCAATACGGCTGGTCGCGAGCGCCACGGCAATGAGCAAGGCCGGAAAAAAAGCGAGGAAAAGATTGAAAGCGATGGCCTGGGAAATCACGCCGCAGCGCGGAAATACTCGCCCAAACATCCCGTAAGCCCGGCGAAGGAGTCCTGAAGCTGAAATCATAGCGCGGCATTATACCTGCCGTAGCCATTCTCTGCCTGAAGTCGCGCGCTTCCGGCGGCTAATTCAAATCGTGCCGAAGTTAAGCATGCTTCTCCATGTGAATCACCGGCAGCGATTCACCGTTCACCAATGGAATCGAGATGGGTTTTACGGCGACGTAACCCCTGGCGCCGAAGAGTTTTGCGCCGGTCAGCGTCGCTCCCATCTCATAGCGGGTAAACCCGGCGGACTTTGCGGCGCTTTCGCAAGCCTCCAGGATCATGCTGCCGACGCTGCGGCGCGCCCAATCCGGGTGAATGAAAAAAGCGCGAATTTTCGCCGCGTCGCGGAGAGGGTCCAGCAGCGCCTCCTCCCGGCCCGTCCAATGGTCGCCGCCGTAAAGCGTTTTGCGCTTGCTCCAGCCGCCACAGCCAACGATGATGCGTTCGAATGGAGCGCTCTTTGGTCCGTCGCGGCCGATCGCGTGGGCCTCCGCCTCAGCGACAATATACGTACCATCAGCGATGAGCTGGCTGTCGACGCCGAAAACGGTTTGGAGTGCGCCTTCGATCTGCGCCGGCGTGTAGTCTTGTGTCTGCAATCCGCGCACGGACGCTTCGATCAGTTCGCGCAGAATGGGAACATCTTCGGGAACGGCGAGGCGCAGGTGAATGTTAGTTTGCATCATGGTTCGAAAACAGGAGTTACGGATTCGATTTTATCGCCGAGCGGTGCAGCACCGCGAGAGAATTCATATTGTCTGGCATCATGCCCGGGCGGGAAGAACGATTTTCGGGCGGCATCCTCCACGAAAGGAGACAGGTGATCTCCGATGCTCTATATGGTCGTCGAGCGGTTCAAAAACCGGGATGCGAAAGCGGTTTATCGGCGTTTTCGTGAGAAGGGGCGCGTGGCTCCGGATGGGCTGGCCTACGTGGATAGCTGGGTGGAGACCAACTTCGATCGCTGCTTCCAGTTAATGGAGTGCGGCGATGCCTGCCTGCTGGAAGAGTGGGCGAACCACTGGCGGGATCTGGTTGAGTTTGAGTTCGTCCCAGTGCGCACTTCGAAAGAAGCGGTCGCGATCATCACGCCGCAACTCTGAATTACGCTTTTGCGCGGGAAGGCTGCGCCCCGCGCAGCCGGTTCAACAAGGCGGCCAGCTTCGGTCCGTCCTGCTCACTGAGCGCCGTGAATTTCACGCCGATTCCGGCGCCCGATTTTGCATGCCGCACGACGGCGTCGGCCCGAATCTGCCCCTCTTGCACCAGAAAATGCAGCCTCGTCAGGACACCCTCCGCCCGTGGCTGGGGCGTCTCGATGAACAAACCTCCCATGCTCATGTTCCGTACACACGACACATCCTCACGTCCCTGGCACTTCCAGTACACCCACACATCAGCGGGAGCCGGGACGCGGGAAGTCAATCTCCGGGAAGGGGAATTTACGGGCCGCACGTGACGTTCTCCAAACACTTTCGCCTGTGGCATTCATTGCCGAGGTCAATGTAAACGAGCGATATGACAGTAGTGTCAAAGCTGGTTGAATCGTTTCAGCGGGAAAAAAGAACGGCAGTTGACTGGCGTGAGGATGGCAATCGGGGCTTACGGGGCTACTGGGGAGGAAACTCAGCTATGGCGTCTGCCGTGAAACGCTGGGGCTTGCAGCCACGCTTACCTACGCGGAGTTTCACCTGGCAGTCGTTGGCACCCTCTTCAAAACGCGTCATCCCCTCACTGTACGCTGTGCGCAAACTCACGGGGGGATTGGCCAGAGCGCCGCGGTCCACGTAACCATGGCAGCGTGAAAGACAATGGAGTTGGTGCTTTTGGGAAGCCGTTCCGGTATCCTGAATCCATGCAGCATGTCACTATCGCCCTTCCTGATGAACTTTTGGAAGCTCTCACCGCTTCAGGCGAAGAGTTATCCCGCGCGGCCCTTGAAGCGTTGTCATTAGAGGCCTACCGCACTCGCAGGATTTCTGCTGCACAGTTGCGCCGCCTGCTCGGTTTTCAGACGCGCATGCAGGTCGATGCCTTCCTGAAAGAGCATGGCGTCGAATTGGAATACGGCATGGAAGATCTGGAACGCGACCGCAAGACCCACAACCAACTTGGCCTGTAGATGCTGGTGATCGTTGCCGATACAACCCCTCTCAACTATCTTGTTCTGATTGAAACCGTCGATATTCTACCGAAGCTTTACGAACGCGTTCTATCCCTCCGGCGGTAATGGCCGAGCTCTCTGACCTAAAGACGCCTGAAATGGTCAGAGCGTGGGTCGCACAATCTCCCCCGTGGCTCGATGTTATTCCTCCGAGGACTCCAGCGCATTCTCGCATGCTGCAACTTGATGCGGGCGAGCGAGAAGCCATCGCTCTTGCGTCCGAACAACAAAGCAGTCTTCTTTTGCTGGACGAACGTGACGGGACAATTACCGCCCGCTCAAGAAGATTAACGGTAATCGGCACGCTCGGCGTGCTGGATCAAGCCGCGATTCGCGGATGGATCGATTTGCCCGCAGTCTTCGACCGTTTGCGCCAAACGACGTTTCGATCCCCGCACCGGCTGATGGCAGCAAATGTTGGAACAGCACGTTCAGCGAAAGAAAAAGCAAGACGCCCTGACACGTTACCGCTAGCCTATAGGCCTGCCTGTTCTTTCCGTTGCCTCGCTTGCCGCCTTCGGAAGCGCGTCGTAGACTGAGAGCATCCTATCGATTACACAAGGACTCGTCCATGACCACGCCGGCCTCGTTCGTGCCCGTATCGCAACTGAGAAGGAGCGCGCGCAGCGATGAAATCGTCGCCAAACACAAGAAATTTCTGTGGCCCTCGGTGACTAACTACTTCCAGCAGCCGCTGGTGGCGGACCGCGGCGAGATGCAGCACCTCTGGGACGTAGAGGGCAACAAGTATCTGGATTTCTTTGGCGGCATCCTGACTGTCTCCGTGGGGCACTGCAATCCGAAGATTTCCAGCAAGGTGAGCGCGCAGGTCAACCGGCTGCAGCACACTTCGACGCTTTATCCTACGGAACACATCGTGGCGCTGGCGGAGAAGATCGCGCAGATCACCCCAGGCAACCTACAGCAGAGTTTCTTCACCAGCTCCGGCACGGAAGCCAATGAAGCCGCCATTCTGCTGGCGCGCATGTCCACTGGGAGCTTTGACGTAGTGGCGCTGCGCCACGCGTATTCCGGCGGCTCGGCGCTCGCCAAAGCCGTCACCGCGCACGCACCCTACCGCAAGGGCGGCGTCATCAGCGTGGGCATTTCCCATGCCGTGAATCCCTATTGCTATCGCTGCCCGCTGCACTTGAAATATCCGGATTGTGAAGTGGCTTGCGCGGGGGACGTGGAGAATCTCATCCAGACTGGGACCAGCGGCAACATCGCGGCGTTCATCGCTGAACCGATTCAAGGCGTCGGCGGATTTATCACTCCGCCGAAGGAATACTTCAAGATTGTCTTCAAGATTGTGAAGCAGTATGGCGCGCTGTTCATCGCCGACGAAGTGCAAACCGGCTGGGGACGCACCGGAAAAAAATGGTTCGGCATCGAGAATTGGGAAGTGATTCCGGACATGATCACCAGCGCGAAGGGCATGGGCAACGGCGTGCCGATCGGTCTGACGGTGACCACGCCGGAAATCGCCGGCAGCTACCAAGGCTCGAACATCGCCACTTTCGGCGGAAATCCGGTAACGAGCGTAGCGGCCCGCGCCACTATTGAGCTGATCGAAGAAGAAAATTTGCTCGAGAACGCGGACGTCGTCGGAAAATATTTCCGCAGCAAACTGGAAGAGTTGCAGGCCAAGCATTCGCTCATCGGCGACGTCCGCGGCATGGGACTGATGCAAGCTCTCGAGTTGGTGAAAGACCGCAAGACAAAAGAGCCTGCTCCCGAAGCCGCCACGCAAGTGATGGAGCGCGCGCGTCAGAACGGGCTGCTCATCGGCAAGGGCGGCCTCTACGGCAACACCATTCGCATGGCTCCCATGCTGAATACGACCAAGCCCGACGTCGATGAAGCCATCAAGCTCCTCGACAAGTCGTTCAGTGAGGTTAGGAATTAGATCCTGTGGGCCGTTCAACCGAGTCCCACCGCTATCAGGGACAACCATGCGTAGTGTGATCCTGCATGTCCTTTTGTTCATGGTGCCGCTTGTGCCGCTTGGGTTCCTAGCATGGTCAGTCAGACGGTGGTTGCACGCCGCGCCACGAATTGTGTCGCCCGCCTGGCGCAGCTATTTCGCGTTCGCGGCGACCAGCCTTGCGGGAGTATCGGTGCTGGTCTGGATTGTGATGGGAATTTGGGCACAGTCCATCGGCGGGTTTCCATTCTACGATCCTGCCCTCATGCGTCTCTACGCATGGGGATTTATGACTGGCTTTGCAGGCCTCGTGGCGGGCCTCGTAGGCAAAGGGAAACTGCGCTGGCCTGCGTGTGGAGTCTCAGCGTTGATGACATTTCTATGGCTCGCTTGGATGGCGGGGGAATGATGCTCCCGCGCGCTATATCCCTGGGGGTCATTCTGCTGCTTGTTTCTCATATACCATTCGCAACGCCACAGAAGCAGGTGTGGAAATCCGTCGCGTTCGCCATCGTGAAATTCAACGACGAGGCTCCGAAGTCCTGGAACATTTATCACACGGAGAAAAAAGGCCTGCTGCTGGTACGCCTCTGGAAGCGGTATCTGCTGGTTGATACGAGGGAGCAAGAGGCCTACGAAATCGATCCGCAAACGGTGAAGCAACATGGCGAAGATGTGGAATGGTCTCCCGCCGATAAGCCCGATCAACCGATTGAGACTCCCGAATGGAAAACGCGCGACGTCGGCAGCGTGCAACTGGTGAAATTCCGGCTCGGCAAAGATGGCCACGTCCTGGAGCTGCAAATCCCGATTCTGATCAACGGCAAACCGGCATACTGAACCGCAAGACAATTACCGGCGATACACGCCGTAGTACCACGGAATACCGAGCGCACCAGGCTCGACACCCACAACCACCGCATCGCCGGCGTGAAAGCGGTCGTAGTCGTCGAAATCCACCGCCAACCGCTCGATTTTCTGCCCTTCGCGCCAAGAATGCACAAACAGGCGGCGCGTGCCGCGGACGATGCCCGGCATGTTGTAGCGGCTGTCCACGGTAGTGGGGTGATACGCCACGTTATTTCGCGAGTCGAGTTTCCCGTTCACCAGCAGAGTTGCGGCCAGTATCCACGGCAGTGGAATGAAACCCAAGTAAACGCGCTTGAGTACTTCGATTTCGCGGCGATTTCGCGCGCGGCGGTCCAGGATCACCGCGAGGGTCAGCGCGATAAAGAAAAGCAAGCCGAAGAACACCAGCATGAGGTCCAGATCGAGCGGCGGATAAATCTGGCTGACGTAGGGAAACGCCAGCGACCCGGCGAGAAACACAGCCGTGCGCTTGAGCAAGCGCCGGCGGAACATCACCTCCGCCGCCGCGGAAGTCAGCCCGCACGAAGGACACTGATCCGCAATCCGCTCGGCACCGCAATCAAGGCAGCGTGTCATCGCCGTTATTATAAAACGGGATCAAGGGCGGGTGCTGGAGAGCGAGGAAAGCAGGTCCTCGAAAAGTTTCTGGCTTTCGGTCTCGGAAACCGCCAGGGACACCCCCATGCCCCTCCCTGGCTCGACGCGTTTCACGAAGCAATCGAGCTTCACCGGGCGTTCGAGTGTCAGTCGCGCGGTGAACCCGGCTCCCAGCCAAAGCGGGTCGGGGGCTTCGATAAACATGCCATTGGCGCTGATGTCGCGCGTGTTTCCGCGAAGGACCGCGGAGCCCCATTCGATCTCGAGGTCGGCACGGAACGAGTAACGCGGCGCCCAGCGGCGTTCGAGTCGCCGGGCGGGATGATCCCCACTGCCCATGGATGCGCTGCAACCCCCTGCCAGGGATCACGTGCCACGGCGCTCGGGCGAACTCGCCGCTCCTGTGTCGCAAGCATACGCTTTCTTTCCCCACAACACATCCGACGCCGAAGGCGCGTGTTTTGTTCCTGGCAATGTGCTTTTCGATGCCCGTAAAGTTCCGCAGGTGACATTCGCCCGGCAAAAATGGAAAAGCCGGTGCCTACTCCTCTTCAGGCTGGGTAGATTCGTCGGCGGAAGCTTTCTTGCCTGCCACTTTTTCACTGGCGCGCAGGCGCCGCTGCACTTCCGCCTGCAAATAGTTCCGCAGGCTCTCCGGAACGATCCCGGGCGCCGCCAATTCTCGCAGGTCGGAAACCGTAAGCTCGGGAAGATAAGAAAGAATCGAAGCGAGCGGCGTGGTAGGGTGCCGCACGAGCGCAAGGCGCACGTTGTAAGTGATCGACCATTTGCGGTGCTGAACGATGGCTGGAATCACGGAAATGGGAAGTTTTTCGCGGGAAAGCGCCCTCAGGATTTGTGCTTCCGTCATGTACGGATTGTCGAGAACAATCGAGATCACTTGCGCGTGTCCTTCGGCCAGCAGCGCTCCCGCGACGCGCGCCGGCCCGCGTCGCGCCAGCGTGATTTTTTGCCCCAGCGGAAGTTGCGGCAGGCGCGCCAGCAACTGCTCCTCGGCGTTGCGCTTCAGCTCTGCGGAAACACCGGGCAAAATCGCCACCTGCACCAAGTCCATTAAATAGAGATCGCGGAGAAGACGCAGGCTGACCAGCCGCGGCGTCCGCGGATGAAACGCCAGCGCCCGTTTCACACGGTAGCTCTTCAGCAAAGGTCTGCGCCGAGCCACTTCCTCGAGAATTTCTTCCGGGAGATTTTTTCGTTCCAGCAGCAGGCAGACCTGCGTTTCGTCCAGAGCGGGATTGTTGAGCAGCGCAAGCAGCACTTCCGCCGACGGATGATGCAAGAGCACGGCAAGCTCATCGCCCGTAGCGAAGAGCGCGCGTTCGCGATCCTTGGCTTTGGAGTCCGCCATGTCAGCTCTCGTCGAGAACTAGGGGATTTTTTAGCCCCTCTCGCGCCATTTCAGCCGCAGCTTCGGCAACGGTGCGTGGCAACGGACCGATTCTTGCCTTCGGCGCAATCTCTCGGACCATGCCATCGAATTGAGCATTGAGGAAGGCGCTGCCGTCAAAGACTCCTCCGGTTTTTGCGAGGAGAAAATTAGATTCCCTCAATTTTAGCTTCTCGATGACCTCGTGGGCCTGATTCCGCAAGTCCTGCGCCGCGCTGGCCAGCAGCGCTCGCGCCGCAGCATCGCCACCTTCTGCGGCGCTGGCGAGAACTGGGAATATCTTGGGAAACACGGCTGCCGGCTGAGAGCGCGCCTGATCCAAAAATTCATCGAACTTCCACGCAAATGCTTCAAGAATTTTCGCACCCAGGGGGAACGGCTCGTCGTTGAGGTGTTTCTGAAAGCACATGGCAGTGGTTTTCCTGCCGATGTCGTACGCGCTCCCTGGGTCGCCGATTACCGGCCCAAACCCGCCAGCTCGCGCCAATTCGGCTGCCCCTGTCCTTCCCAGAGCCGCCGAACCCGTCCCCGCAATCACCACCACACTGGGAATTTCTCCTGTGGCCGCCAGGGAAAGCACAAGATCACTCGTTATACAGATCTTCGCATGCGGAAACCTCGGCTGCAGTCCCGAGTGCACAGCCCAGCGCATGGCTGGTTCTCCCGCGCCTGAGACACCCGCAACAACATACGTTACATCATGATGCTCTGATTTTCCCGCTGTCCGCAGCGCGTCTCTTGCCGCTCCCGAGAGCGAAGCGAGTGAAGCCTCTACACCGAAAGTCGTGGGATTGGAAGCTTCGGAACGTGAGCGCGCCAGAATCGCGCCGGTCTCGTCCATGAGGACGCAGTCCGTCTTGGTGCCGCCGCCGTCAAATCCCAGAACGTATCGCATGCCTCAAGAATACGCGAGAACCTCTTCGCTTTATCATAGGTGGCTGTCGGGGTGTATTGTTGCGGGAACTCTCCCCGATCCGGCCGGTGCCGGACTACCCTACGGTTCGAGGGAGGCAACATGAAATTTACCATCAACCACGCGCGCGCCATCGAGGGAACGATATCTACGTCAGCGTGCAGGCGGACAACGGCAAGTCCATCGCTTCCGTGCGCACGGAATTGGACGGCCTCGAGCTCGCCACCGATGAGCTTTCCGCTCCCAGCGACTTTTATGAACACACGTTTTCCCGCGCGGGCACCGCCGGACCACACACCGAGCACTCCCTCATCGTCACCGCCGAACTCACCGACGGCGCGGCCCACAGTTCCACGTCCATTTGGGCCGATCCAATATAAGATTCCTTGCGCACGCACTTAAAGAAATCTGGCCGGACTGCCGCCCACACTGCATATAATCGCGAGCGCGATGCACATTCATCCGCTCGACCTGGCCATTGTCATCGCTTACCTGCTCGGCGTCACCGCGCTGGGCATGCGCTTCCGCCGCGGCCAGCAAAACGCCACGGACTATTTTCTGGGAGGGCGCACGGCGCCGTGGTGGGCGCTGGCCTTTTCGATCGTGGCCACTGAAACCTCCACGCTTACGATCATCGGCGCGCCGGCCATTTCTTACGGCGGAAATCTCACCTTCCTCCAATTGGTGTTCGGCTACGTGATTGGCCGCGTGCTCATCGTGCTCTTATTGTTGCCCGGCTATTTTCGCGGCGAGTTTTTCACCGCTTACGCCTTGATCGAAAAGCGATTTGGCCAGAAGATGCGCGCGGTCGCCGCCAGCACTTTCTTGATCACACGCGCGATTGCCGAAGGCGTCCGCGTTTCCGCCATCGCCCTGGTCGTGAGCGTCGTGCTCGGAACCTCGGAAAAGCTCGCCGTCGTCATCGTCATTGCGCTCACGGTCTTGTACACCTTTGAAGGCGGCATGAAAGCCGTGATCTGGACCGACGTCGCGCAGTTGCTGCTCTATCTCACCGGAAGTGCGGTCACCTTTTTCGTTTTGCTGCACCGCATTCCCGGCGGCTGGAGCGAAGTGACGCAAGTAGCGGCCGCGACCGGCCACAAGCTCCACCTTCTCGATTTTTCCTGGAATCTCGCCACCAAATATACCTTCTGGTCCGGAATCATCGGCGGCGCTTTTCTCACCATGGCCACCCACGGCACCGACCAAATCATCGTGCAGCGACTCCTCGCAGCGAAGAGCGAACGCGACAGCCGCCGCGCCCTGCTCGCCAGCGGCGTCATCGTGTTTTTCCAATTCACCGTGTTTCTGCTGATTGGCGTATTCCTTTATGTGTTCGCGCAGCATTCCCCGCTCTTGGCACCCGGCGAACGCACCGACCGCATCCTCCCGCTCTTTCTGGTGCGCGAGATGCCTGTGGGACTGGCCGGCTTGCTCCTGGCTTCCATTGTGGCCGTGGCCATGTCCAACGCCAGCGGTTCCTTGAATTCTCTGGCCGCTTCGAGCGTCCTCGATTTTGCAAAACTGCGCGGGCAAAGCGCCGACCCCGCCCGCTTCCTGCGCCTCTCCCGCGGCATGACGCTCCTGTGGGGCCTGGTGCTGATGGGCTTCGGTCTGGTGAAGTGGGGCCCGCTGCTCGAAACTGGGTTGACCGTGGCCTCGCTTCCCTTCGGCAGCCTGCTCGGCCTGTTTCTTCTCGGCACGTTCGACCGCGGCGCCAACGCGCGCGGCGCCCTGGCCGGAATGATTGTGGGACTCGCCGCGGTTTTATGCGTATTTCGATTTACGACCGTCGCGTATACGTGGTACTCCATGATTGGCGCGCTCGTCACGTTCCTTATCGGCTCGCTTGCCAGCCGAATCGCACGGGCGTAGGGGCACGATACATCGTGCCCGTCGATGGCGAAGGCGAGGATGAATTGACCGAAAAACGTCTCGAGCTGGTGCGCGGCCTGGGCGCGTGGGCCTCCGCAGCCATCGTCGTCGGCACCATGATCGGCACAGGCATTTTCCTGAAGCCTGCCGAAATGGCGCGCGAAGGCCGCAGCGTCTCCGTCGTATTCGCGGCCTGGATCATCGGCGCGATTCTTTCCATCTTCGGCGCGTTTTCCTTCGCCGAATTGGGTTCCATGATTCCCGAAGCCGGCGGCGAATACGCCTATCTCCGCCGTGGCTTCGGACCAGTTTACGGTTTCCTCT
>Ga0137392_10002222_pt1 | contig 11599 bp, 9 predicted proteins | sample 15con2h34AmetaG_FD_101394 | JGI IMG/M metagenome (GOLD analysis project Ga0137392, IMG submission 101394) | Vadose zone soil microbial communities from Angelo Coast Range Reserve, California, USA - 15con2h3.4A metaG | ecosystem: Environmental > Terrestrial > Soil > Vadose zone > Saprolite... | reverse complement strand
GAGACGCGGAGAAAGCTGCGGCGATCGAATAGCGTGGCTTGCACAGGACCTCCTTGTTGCTTACAAGAATTGCGGCGGGCGGGCAATGCGACCGGCATGGCAAGTATTGTAACGCGGTCTAGGGCGATTTGGCTTCACCGTTGTCGAGGGGATGGGCCATGACTTCGCGAAGTTTGACAGAGTCCAATTCTTTTTCCCAGCGGCTGACAACGATGGTGGCAACGCCATTTCCGACTACGTTGGTGAGGGCGCGGCATTCGCTCATGAATTTATCGATGCCGACGAGGAGCGCGAGGGATTGAATGGGGATAGAAGGGACGGAGGCGAGGATAGCGGCAAGAGTGACGAAACCGGTGCCGGTGACACCGGAAGCGCCTTTAGAGGCAATCATGGCGAAGAGAAGGATGCCGACCATTTGCCGGATGTCGAGATGCGTGCCTGTGGCTTGGGCGAGAAAAATGGTGGAGAGCGTGAGATAGATGTTGGTGCCGTCGGTGTTAAAGCTGTAGCCGGTGGGAAAAACGAGGCCGACAATGGAGCGCGGAGCGCCGAGGCCCTCGAGCTTCTGCATCAGGTCCGGGAGAACGGTTTCAGAGGAACTGGTGCCGAGGACGATCAGCAGTTCGTCTTTAATGTAGGCTATGAAACGGAAGATGGAGAAGCCGGCGAGATATGCGATCGTGCCTAAAACGAAAATGATGAAAATGAAGCTGGTGGCGTAGAACGTGCCGATTAGCTTGAGGAGATTCGAAAGCGAGGCGACCCCGTAGCTTGCTACGGTGAAAGCCATGCCACCAAGAGCACCAAGCGGTGCCGCGCGGACAATAATGCGGATCACACCGAAAACGACTTTTGTGAGGATGGCGAGGCCGCGGGTGAGCGGTTCGCCGCGAGCGCCGAGCAAAGAGATAGCAAAACCGGAAAGCGTCGAAACGAGTAGAACCTGGAGAACGTCACCGGTGGCAAAGGCATCAACAAAGGTGCGGGGGATAATGGCTAGCAAGAATGGGATGATGCCCGTTTCCCTGACGCGGCTGACGTAGCCAGCGGCGGTTTTGGGATCGAGGGAGGCGAGATTGACATTGAGGCCGGTCCCGGGATGGAGAACCACGCCGACAAGAATGCCGACGATGAGGGCCAGTGTCGAGACGACTTCGAAATAGAGTAGGGCTTTGATGCCGACGCGGCCGACTTTTTTGAGGTCGGTCATGGAGGCGATGCCTTGAACGACAACGCAGAAAATGACCGGGGCAATCATCATTCGAATGAGGGCGACGAAGGCGTCGCCAAGAGGCTTAAGGGCGAGGCCAGTCTTTGGAGAGAAATGACCGACGGCAATGCCCACGAAGATGGCGATGAGCACCTGGAGATAGAGGATGGAATACCAGGGCTTGTGCGGCGCGGCGGACGCGTTGGTGATCACGCCGGGTGCCTCGATTCGGGGATGCGGGTGAAGAAGAACGAGGGCGATGTTTTCATCGTTCCTCTCATAAGGCACGATTTTCAGGTGGAACGTCTTCGATTAGCACCCGTTCGATGTTGCGCCAGGCCGCGCGGAGAAGGAATGCAGTGGATTGGCGTGTGACGCCGGCGATGTGCGGAGTGAAGAGGACGCGGCGCGCAGCCTCGCCGGTAAGTTGCAAGAGCGGATTTCCTGGCTCAGGGGGCTCGTTCGAATAGACATCAATAGCAGCGCCGCCGAGATGGCCGGAGTTTAGAGAGTGCGCGAGAGCTGCTTCATCCACTATTCCACCTCGGGATGCTTGAATCAGAATCGCGCCAGATTTCATGGCGGCGAGTTGATCGGCGGCGAGAAGGCTTTGCGTAGCGGGAAGCAACGGAACCTGTACCGTGACGACGTCGGATACTTTCAGCAATTCACCGAGGGAAACCGATTTTGCATCAAGGGCGGCAGCAGATGTGGGATTGCGAGGCGCAGGATCGTAAGAGACGATGGCACAGCCGCGGCGGCGGAATGCCGCCGCGACGGCAGCACCGACTACGCCAAGGCCGATAATGCCGACGACGAGGCCGTCGATTCCGGCGAGATTGTCTGCAACCATACGCGCGCGAAATTCGACGTAGCGGCCAGCGCGGATTTCCGAATCGGCCCAGGCGAACCTGCGAAGAAGGACGGATGCAGCGGTGACGACATATTCGGCGACGGCGCTGTTGCTCCCGCCGGGAACATTGGCCACGGAAATGCCTATCCGTTTTAGCGCCGGGAGATCGAGGCGGTCGAGGCCTGCTCCGGTGACCTGGACAAATTTAATAGCACTGTTTTCGAAGAGCGCAGAAGAGAGTTTGTGACCGACGGCGGGGATCACCAAAGCGCGGACTTGCTTCATCAAAGCCGGAACATCGGAGTCTTCTGGAGCGCGGTAGAGGACTTTGAAGGCGGCAGGCGGCAACGCTCCGGCGCGCTGAAAATCGGCTTCGGGACGCAAGCAGAGAACATCGGCGGTCATGGCCGATGGGGTGTCCGGGGAGGGACGCCGGGCTCCAGAGTTCCTTTGCTGATATCGGCGACAGGAAAAAAGCACAGAAGAAGGAGCGGCCGGTCACCGGTATTTCGGGTGACATGCTTCTCGCCGGGAGGCATCAGCAATGTATCGCCGGGGTTGAGCAGGTATTCGCCGCTATCGGCAAAGGTTGTGCCTTTGCCAGACAAAACATAAATGCATTCTTCATGGTCGAAGTGCTGATGGGGGGCTCGTGGGGATTCACCGGGCTGTGGCACGGGAATCTCCGCGAGACGCAGAGTGACACCGATCGAGCCTTTTTCACCGGAGACGATTTCGAGGGATTTGCGGCCAGGAAGTCCAAGTTGCTTCGCTTCGGCTTGCCTGAAAACGCGCGCCATTAGCGCACCTTGCTCAATTGCCTGATCTCGGCGACGCCGCCCTGAATCCTGTCGAGTTCATTGAAGATTTCTGTGGACTGTTTGGCGATGGCGTCAGCGACATCATTCAGCATGCGGTGTGCTTTTTCGACGGTGGCGTGCTGCGGACTGCCGTACCAACCGCTCGGCGAAATAGAGCGCACGTCGGACAAGACCGGTTGATAACTGCGCGTGCGGCGAAGCGCGTCCATCTTATGCCCATGGACGTGGTCGGGGGAATTTTCGATGCGATCGAGGTGTACCAGGTCAGGACGGTAGGCGAGCACGGCGAGCGCCTCGATTTCGCCGCCGTGGGTCAGGCCGCCACACTCCTTGCCGAACATATCTTCGGCAACAAAACAGGCTTGCACGGTCAGGACGGTCATTCCGTGTTCGCGATGGAGCAAGTCCGCTGCGACTCCAAGAGGCGGGATATTGAGCTCATGCCAATTCAAGATGAGGAGATATTTGGCGCCGTGCCGAGCGGTAGAGGCACAGGTTTCCGTCACCACGCGCATGTAAGTTTCCGGTGTTAGCGTGATGGTGCCTTCGAACGGCATGTGCAACGGGGTCACGCCGAGCGGGCCTCCGGGCAAGACGAGGCCGTCCATGCGCTCGGCGACGGCATGAGCGATGACATTCGAAGCAAAGATGTCCGTGCCGGCAGGCAGATGAGGACCGTGCTGCTCGACGCTGCCCTGCGGCAAAATCACCAGGGGGGTTTTCTTCAATTGGGCGGCGATTTCCGGTTGCGTCAGTTCAATGAAATAGCGGCTAGGCAACATCATGGATCCTCTCGGCAACTCGCGCCCGCGCTTCGCTTAGCACTTGGGCGACGCGCGTGTACTGTCCGTTCTTCTCGATGGAGCGCAGAGCAGCATACACGATAGCGACGGCGAAATTGCCGTTGTAGGCGCTCAACTCCCCGGGCTGGCCTGTCCTGCAACTATCGGCAAACATTTCCAGTTCCGTGCGAAACATATCGCTCTCAGGAACCTTCAGCTCTTCACGACTGGCGTAGCCACCCTTGCCGCGCTGTATGTAGAGCGCCGATTTCTTGTGCAGCTGATCCGGCGTGTCCCAAGTATTGAAGTCAATTTCGTAATGCATCAAGCCTTTCGAACCAAAAACGCGGACGGAGAAAATGCCAGGTGAAGTCCAGCAGGAACCGACATAGCCGACCTTGCCATCGGCAAATTTCAGCAGGGTCATGGATTGATCGTCCACTTCCGCGCCCACAGGGGAAAGTTTAGAAGCCATGGAGCTGGCTTCGACGACTTCGCCGCCGAGATAGTGGAGCACGTCGAACTGATGGATCGCCAACTGTGACAGTGGACCTCCCGGCGCCTTGTCCTTGTACCAGCGCCAGGTCTTGGGAGTCAGCTCCAGCGCCCGCTCATTAGAAAAGTTTGCTTCGATAAAGGCGACGCGGCCGAGTTCACCACTGTCAATAGCCTCGCGAATTTTCCGTATCCCGGCCATCAAGCGCGCGCTGTGGCCCACGGTGACGGTGATTCCATATCTTTTTTCGAGCGCGGCGATTTCCAGCCCATCTTCGAGCGTGCTGGCGATGGGCTTCTCGGTATAAACGTGTCTTCCTGCCTTGGCGACTTCCGCGGCCACGGGAAGGTGCTGCTCGTTTGGAACCGTGAGAATTGCGCCCGCAATTTCGGGATTTGTGAGCATCGCCTTCAGATCGGGGACGGCCCGCACGCCGAGCTCCCGCTCGAATGCCAGGCGTTTTTCTTCGGAGCGGCTGAAGCCAGCGACGATTTCTATTTTTTCAGACTTGGCCACGGCGCGGGTGAGGACCTTGGCCCAGCGGCCGAGACCGACGATGCCGACTTTGACGGGTTTTATTTTCATGATGGGAACATTCTACTCAATCCTGGTATTGAAACTGAAAAGCATCTGCCAGCGGCCGTCCCGGTTCACCCACATGCGGGTATTGAAAAATGCTTTTGCATTCTGGCGCTGCTCATGGGCAATCATCATAACGGTGTCTCCAAAGTCAACCATCTGAGCGGAGAGTAGCGCAGGTGGCACGGACCTGGTCCCTGCGATTTTCTGTTTTGTGATTTGCGCGATACGGTCGGACTTGGCGTAGGGATGATCGTGGTGGGTATCGGTGGCTGTGAATTCGTCGGCGATCAGACGGGAATAGGCGTCCGCGTCGTTTCCCGATATGGCTTTCATCACGCCCTGCCAGGAAACAACGGCTTCTTTTTCGGATGGCGTCTCCGGTTGAAAAGGAATCGTTTCGCAGGGGTTTTCGCACTTGATCGAACCAGGGTCCACGGGGGGCAGTTCGGACTTTGGAACCTGCAAGACTTCCTGATAGTGAATCAGCCGCCACGCCGGGCCGCGCCTGATCCAGACGCGTAATACGTTCATGCTCGCGTGATTTGCTCTGACAATGGCGGAGTTGCCATAAACGCGGGCCTCGGGTTGCATATCCGAGTTCGCGACTGCAGGCAGGTCAGCGAGGACTTGGTTCCTTGTCAGGCGGACACCTTTCGAATTGATCCAGTTGAAGTTCGAGTCGAGCAGCGACGCTAGAGTCTCTCTACCAGAATTCTTGAAGGCGAGAAGCAGGGCGCGATCGGATTGCAGGACTGCCTGCGTTTCGTCGGCGTGAAGCACTGGCGAAACGCCAAAGCCCAGCAAGAATATCGCGTGCAAAAGAGCACCGAAGCGATTGCGACGGAAATGAAAGTTCAAACGCCACTCCCAAGTAAGGCCGTGCATTGGCAAAGAGTGTGAAAAATTCTTCAGGATTTAGGTGGGGCGGCCAGCACGGTTGTCTGATAGCTAATGGACATGACCCACTGATCGTTCCGCTTAATCCACAGGCGGCTCACGTGAACCGGTTTGCCGGTGTACGGCTGATGCTGGCAGGTCATGATCACAGAGTCGCCGAAGTCGAACATCTGCGCGGAGACGAGCGGGGCCGGCGCGGAACCGTGTCCAGTCTGCTTCTGCAGATTGAGCGTGGCGATGCGGTCGGCTTTGCTGAGGGGATGGTCGTTGCTGGAGCCGAGCATCACGAATTCGTCGGCGATATGCGGCGCCCAGGCTGCTGCATCATGGTTTGTAACGCCGGTTTCGAGGGCCTGCCAGGAAGCGATGATGCCCTGCTCCGCTTCGTTTCTCGGCTTATAGGGCACCGACTTGCATGGATTCTCGCAGTCATTCACGCCTGAGCCGGAGGGTCCAGGCGCCTGTCGGCCGAGAATGACTTCGTGATAGACGAGCAGACGCCACCCAGCGGGACGCCGCACCCAAATGCGCAAGACATGGGTCTGGTCACGACTCGACATGACGGCGCCGACTTGGCTGCGCGTTTGTTGCATCACGTCGGCGCCCTTTTCGTTGCCGAGAGCGGGTGTAGGGAGAGAGTCGAGGACTTCCACACGAGTGCGCGTCTTCCCATCGGCGTCCGTCCAGGTAAAATCCGCGTCGAGGACCTTTCCGACTGTTGAGGTGTCACCCTTTGCGGCGGCTTGGACAAATTCGTGGTCGGCTTGAAGAATCGATTGATCTTCGCCGGCGAGAACGACTGGACTGAGAGACATTGAAACGAACATGCCGACGAATACGAAGCCGAAGACCAGAACGCCCAGGATGAAGGCTTTGCGTTTCATCGTTTATGAATCCTCCCGAAAAGCTGCATATTTGGTTATACATGAAAAAGAGCCAGGCAAAATCCGGCCCCTTCCTGATATCCGTCAGCCCACAAGCCATTAGAAGATGAACTTCAAGCCTAACTGGATGGCGCGGGCACTGCCTGAACCAAGAACGGGGTTGAAGGCGGCATTATCGGGAGTGGAGCAGCCACAACCGAAGATACCCGCTTGTGACGGATCTGCAAATGCGCCTTGGCCATAGCCGCTGGTGGCGCCATTGGGATTGGCGAAGTTGGGGTGGTTGAATATGTTAAACGTCTCTACGCGGAACTGTGCTTTCATCCGCTCTCCGAACTTGAAGCTCTTGCTGACGGAGAGATCGACGTTGTGGAAGCCGGTATCGCGGAAGATGTTGCGACCCATGGTGCCGAAAGTTCCAAAACCATTGGGTATAAGCATGGAATTGCGGACCATGTAGCAGTAACCTGCGGCGTTTAGTGAAGCCAGAGTGCTTGCCCCAATTCCCGAGGCTGCGCTCGTGCAAGCCGCTGGGATGGTGGCACCCGTGCAAGCGGGGTTGCCTGGACCGAAGCATGGAATGCCGCTTGGACCGATGGACTTGAAATCAGAAGGATTGCCGATGAAATCCCAGCGATCGGTCAATTCGTTGGTTCCACTGAAGCCGTTGGCTTGATCATTCACATTCCACGGTTGGCCGCTTTGGAGGGTGACGATCGTGTTGAGCTGCCAGCCTTCAAGAAGCTGACTCCTGGTCTTCATTTCGGGAAGGGAGTAGGTCACGGACAACGTGAAGCGATGGCGAATGTCCTCGTCACCACTGGCATGATCCAGAAAGGGGCGCGAGCTGTCCTGAGGGAGGAACGCGACCCAGTTCGAGGACATGTCATCCAAGGCGTGTGAGTAGGTATATCCCGCAACGAAATCTAGACCATGATAATTGCGGGAGGTCAGAGTTGTTTGCAAACCGTGGTAAGTCGAGCCATAAATATTCGAGAGATAGTTGATGAAGCCAAGATAGGGATACTGCGCGGCGAAAGGTTGAACGCCCGTCGTCAGACTAGGCTGGTTTAAGTCAATGACGCCGGGAAGTTTCGTCCCATGATTGCCCACATAAGTGGCATCGAGCGCTAGTTTGCCGGCGAAGGAATGCTGGATGCCCAACGTCCAGTTTGTTACGTAGGGGGTGCGGAAATTGCGGCTCATTGAGAAGGTGTCGCAGGGACCCGGGCGTCCTGCCTGACCATCGCCACACTGCACTAATCCAGTTACGTTCGATGGGTAGATGGCGGTCGATTGATCCTTCCACGTAAGGCTTGAACCAGGGATGGTCACTCCAGTCGTGAAAATGTTTCCGATCCCGGCGCAGCCGGTCGGACACGCGGTATCGAAGATTGCTGCGCCGGTGGGAATAGTGCCGAGACCAAGCGTGACCGTATTTTGAGTATTCTGCTGAGACAGGAAGGTGCTCATAGAGAGCAGATCGTAGACAATGCTGCCACCCGCCCGGACAACGGTCGTGCCTTTACCAGTCACATCCCAGGCAACACCCAGGCGCGGAGAGAAGTTCTTGTGGTCACCTTTATAGATCGAGCTGATGTTTTTGCCGACCTGTTCGAAGCCCACGGAAGGCTCGAAGTTCCCGAGGAGATTCTTGGCCTCCGTAGGAACAGCCTGGTACTCGTAGCGAAGTCCGAGATTGATCGTAATCTTGGGAGTTATGCGCCAGTCGTCCTGGGCATAGCCGGCATAAAGCCATTGCGAGAGATTGCGAGTGGGATCCCCTGCTAAGAAGCTGGCATTTGTCGGAGCGCCGGCGAGGAAAGACTCCAAATCGGCAAATTTGACGCGGCCACGACCGCCGCGGAAAGTAGCCTGGTGGACCAAGTCCCTTCGCAACTCGCCACCGAATTTGAAGGCGTGCTTACCGCGCAGGTAAGAGACCTGATCAATGAAGCTGTAGACCTTGTCCGGTCCGACGATCTTTGGAAAATTGTGGAAGGCTCCCAATTCCGTGAAGCTGCCGGGAATTCTGACATTGGGAATGCCGTTCAAGAGGGCGTTGGACACACCAGTACTGATCTTGTAGGGGAAACTAATGTCGTCGGGGAGGATTTGGAGCACGTAGTGGGTGAAACCACCGCGGAGTTCGTTGGCCCATATGGAACTCGGCGTCCAGGCCCAGCGGCCGGAGCCAGTCTGTGCACGGGAATGGACACTCGTGCGGAATTGCGCCAGGAGTTCGTTGGAATCCATACCGGTGATGGTGTCATTGCCGAAGAAATAGGATCCGCTCAGGGAGTTATGGTCGTTCATGTGGTAGTCCACTTTCCCCAAGGCATTCTTTGAGCTGTTCTCGTTGGGAAAATTGAGTGAGACATTCGGTGACTGGGTAGCGTTGGGAGTATAAAAACTCAACAAATAGTTGCTGAGCGGATTTACGGGGATCCCTCGTAAGCCAAGGTCCGTCTTCGCATCAGCGGCGCTGATGGTGCAGTCGCCGGTGCCGAGTAGCACGCAGCCATTGCCGGTGGCCCCGGTTATCGGGGCACTCGTCGGAACCGTACCTGTAAGCGAGTTGCCGACGGTATAGCGCTGTGCTTCGAAAGCGCCAAAATAAAAAAGCTTGTCCCTGATGATGTGGCCGCCGGTGGTGACACCGAACTGCTCAAGCTCGACGGGAGTCTTCGGAGTGCCAACCGGATTGAAGTAGTTGCGAGCATCAAAGGAGTCGGAGCGCCCGAAAGCATACGCTGTGCCATGAATATCGTTGGTACCGGATTTCAAGCCGACGCTGGTAATGGCGCCGGGCTTCCAGCCAAACTCAGCTTTGGGGTTGACCTGAGTATTGAACTCTTGAATAGCATCGATGGGAATCAGTGTCGCGGCATCGCCTAGAACGGCAGCGGCGTTGGTGACGCTCAAGCCCATGAAGGCCTCGTCATTGGTGATGCCGTCGACGATGAAGCTGGTGTCTTCAGGACGAATGCCGTTGGTGGTCTGAGTCCAGGGACCGCCGCCCGGGTAAACCGCCGTGCCAGGACGTAGGGAGATGAGGTTCTGGTAATTGCGGCCATTCAAGGGGAGATCGTTAATGATCTCGTTGCTGATCGTTCCTCCCAGGGTGGTGGAGGTCGTGTCCACCATGGGGACGTCCTCGGTGATGGTGATCGTTTCCGTTGTCGCGCCCGGCTGGAGGACGGCGTCTATGCGTACATCCTTGCCAACTTCTACCAAGATGTTCTTGCGCTCAAAAGTCTTGAAGCCTTTGAATTCGGCACGGACACTATAAGTGCCAGGAAGTAGGTTCAGCGCCACGTACGCGCCGTCTGAGTCTGTGGTCAGGGTCTGCGACACACCGCGAGCTACGTCAGTAATGGTCACGGTCGCGCCGCCAACGTTTCCACCAGACTGGTCAGTGACTACACCGAGAACTCTGCCGGTGCTGCCTTGCGGGTAAGCGGCGGCGCTAGCGAACACCAGTACACAAACTAGTGCCAGAGTTCGAGTCAGTACGACCAGGGTGACACACCAAGGCGTGACATTCCGATGCGCTTTCGGCTGCATGAGGACCTCCCCCCAAACGAAATAGGTATAACCGCTGTACCACCGCACGACCGGAGCTGTCAAGCAATTCCTCAGATGGAGTGCATCTAGAATAGTGATTTAGCAGGGCCGGACACGCTTCCGGTACAGAGGTTGGACCACTGTTGGGCTACTGCGCTCGATGGTTTGGCCCTATCCGGGAGGCCATAGAGCCATGCCTGTAGCTGTCTTGGCATGGTCAAGGAGCAGTCCTGAACCGTGTAAATCCACATCTCCGCGCCATGGTCGGCGCGCGCGGGCACAGCGAGGAAAAAACGATCGAATCCCTTTCGTCGCTTACCAAAGTATCCGGCAGTGCGGGCGCCCAATGTCGAGGGCACCTTGGCTAGGAGCCGGTAATGGTCAGGATCGACTTGCTAAAAACGCTGATATAGCCCTCTCCCCCAGGAACGTAAACACGTTTTCGAGCCGAATCGAAGTACACGTCGTCAGCATCCCGCACACAAGGAAGCGCGGCTATGGAGTGACCCGAAGCGGTGTCAAACACGGCCAGGCGGGCTGGTTCGTGGGTGGCAACGAATAACCGGTGATTCGTCTCATCCAGCGCCATGGGGAAATTATGCTCCAGCGTCATCGGCCACAGAATGATGGCACAAGTCTTGCGATCAATCACGGCAATCTGTTTCAAGTCCGGCATATTCACATAAATGTTCGGTCCCGCCGTTTCCAACTGAAAGGATTCCGGATGCGCTCCTAACTTGTACTCCTCCTCTAGTCGCTCGTTGGTCTTGGCGTCCACCGTTCCAATCGCGCCGGTTTCGTCCTCGCCGTAACCTACGTAGACGCGCTGATTGGCTGCGTCGTATCACAAGTTGTCGACGTCACGGTGAAAGTCGATTGATTTTATGAATTCAAAAGTTGCTGCATCATAGATATAGAGCTGCCCCTTACTGCTGGCCGCAAAGAGTTTCTTCGTCTCCGGTGCGTAGACGACCCCTGGGGGTTCGCAATTCCAGTGATGCTGTGGACCCGCGTCCGCGCGCTGATATCGATCACTTCGACGGAATTGTTGCCCAAGGCGGCAACGAATAACTGGTTTTTCCGGTCAAATCCAAAATGATCAAATCGCCCTTGGACGCCAGCCAGAGGAATGGCTTCCGTCAAGACCAGCGGCGGCGAAACTCCAGGAGCAATCTCGTCCTGCGCGCGGACATGACTTCCGAATCCGGCCATCAATATCAATCCAATGCATATTTTGCAGACTATTTTCATGTTCCACCAGTTTCAGATGACGGCGAACTCGCCGGAATCGTACAGTAGGCCGGTCACCGTATACCAGCAGCACCGGACACCACAAATCCCGCCTGTAGCCACCTCAAGAAGTACGCTACAATCTATGATTACTATGTCGGGGCGTAGCGCAGCCTGGTAGCGCGCCTGCCTTGGGCGCACAGCCCGCGACTCCAACCACTCCATCCTTTTCTTCTAACTACTAACGTTTCCAACAAATCGGGGAATCTGCTTTTCG
>Ga0137392_10002220_pt1 | contig 11606 bp, 9 predicted proteins | sample 15con2h34AmetaG_FD_101394 | JGI IMG/M metagenome (GOLD analysis project Ga0137392, IMG submission 101394) | Vadose zone soil microbial communities from Angelo Coast Range Reserve, California, USA - 15con2h3.4A metaG | ecosystem: Environmental > Terrestrial > Soil > Vadose zone > Saprolite... | reverse complement strand
TGGGCGTGTAGCTCAGCTGGGAGAGCACCTGCTTTGCAAGCAGGGGGTCGCCGGTTCGATCCCGGCCACGTCCACCAAATATCTTTTGCAAAATCAGTTTGTTACAAATTTGGCCTTTGCACGACTTCACCAATTTGGGTCCGTTTGGGTCCAATAACGAGCCTCTCCACTCCCTTCACCGCTCGGCGTTGCTGCGCTGGAATCGCGTGCAGATAAATCTGTCGCGTGACCTCAGACGAAGCGTGACCTAATTGCGCTTGCACAGTGCCTAGTGGTGCTCCCACAGCGTCCAGCAATGTCGCGTGGCAATGGCGCAAGGAGTGCCAAGTAATTTTCGGCAGACCTAGCTTCTCGCACGTGGGTTGCAACTGACGATGCAAGAGATTTCGTCTGCACAAGGGTTGACCTGCACGAGTTGAGAAAACCAAGCCGTCAGAGTCATCTGCGACCTTGCGCAAAACCGAAAGGGTCGAAATTGCTTTTGGGCCAATTGGAATGGTCCGCACACTTCGCTTGGACTTCGGAGTGTCGAAGTGTCCGTCGTAAACGGTCTCCGTTATGCGCAACGCCTGCACGCCTAAATCAATACTTTTCCAGCGGAGAGCAAGAAGCTCGCCGATCCGAAGTCCTGTCATGACCAGCAATGTGACTGCGGACTTCGTCGGTTCTGGAAGAGCGACTATTAGACGCCGGATTTGCGCCGGTGCAAGGATGGACCGTTCTGATTTGTGCTCCCGCCTTGGGAGTCGTGCCTTACGTGCTGGATTATCCGCGATGTAACCCCATTCCTCCGCCGATCCCAGCACTTTGCTTAACGCGCACCTAAAGTGATGCACGGTTTCCCACGACAAACCACCACGAAGCTTTGTAATAAGAAAAGTCTGGATTGCTTCGCGCGAAATGTCGGAGAGCCGTTGTTCACCGAACGTAGGAATCAGGTGAACGCCAAGCACATACTTGTAGTGCCTTTGCGTTGCGTACTTGAGGGTTGGAAGCACAACGGGTTCCCAATCCATGCGCACGAAATCTTTTAGAGTGCGCAAGTTCTGTGGCCGTTGCGTACCACTATTCACCGAACGAAGCCGCTCCGTGAGGGCATTCATTGCGAGACGGCGCGTGGCGAAGTCCACGACTGTGCCGATGACTATAGACCGGCGCATCTTCCCCATTGTTCCGTCAGCGTTGATGATGTCCTCCCACCAGCGGGCAACCCAGACTTTTTCTCGTTTGCCACGCTTGAAGAGCGAGCCTCTTTGAAACCGCCTGCGAACCATCGTTCCTCCTTCGATGGCCCGCTTGGCTTGTTCTGCGTCAGCTATGAGTGTAGCGCCGGAGTCAAGCGACATGCTGACTTCCACGCTGGCGCTTGACCCACGCAAGTATCTCGTCTTCGCTGAAGCGCCAGTATTTCCCCAATCGGTAGCCCGGCAACCGCTCCGAGGATCGTTTCCGCATACGTTCATAGACCCAGGAGACGGGGACCTGCAACAGCACCGCTACTTCATGAACGGTGAGAAAGTGACTTTCTCGCCGTGTGTTTTCTCCCGCGGTCGTGCTCTCTCGCTTGTCGGATTCTTGGTCAAGTGTTGCCACTCGACCAGAAACCTGAGAGGGCACAGGTTCGGCTTCATGCTGCTTTTGAAGTCGTGTGCACGATTCTGATGGCGACGAGCTTGCTGCTAGACGCAAGCCATGCACTCGTGGTGAGTCTGGGTTCTTGCGCACGCCGAGTTGGGTACTGCGGTGTTTCATTGCGTTTCTTTTTGAGCCCCCTGGTCCTGTTTTCAACTTGACTTACCGTCTACGAAAGTCTACTATGTTTGCAAACATAGCGTCAAGATGTATGACTTGTGGTAAGACTCAAAGAAAAGGAGGTATCCCGGATGCCGGAGAAACCAGAAAAGTCCGAGAAGCCCTTACAGCAACAAACCCTCTCCCTTCGAATCAGCGACGCTCTGCACAGGCGACTGGAGCGCGCCAAGGAACTTCTGTCCTCGAAGACAGGCGAGAGTGTCTCGACTTCGGAGGTGGCCAAGCAGCTCCTAGAATCGGCTCGCGAGGACCGCTTCGAAGTGGCAGACCTGATGGAGAAGCCCACCGAAGCTCTCCTTCAGATCCGCAGAAAGGGAGAAGCTCAACACATATTGTCGAGAGCTGAGTGGATACTGCTCGCGCACTTTGTGCAGAGGGGACTCGAGACTTATTCCGACAGGACACCGAATCCTGTTTCTGGCGAGTCTTTGATCGGCGTGCTCGACGCATTCCTGGCAGTGCATGAACTGCGAACGGAACGTGCTTCCACACATGACCCCTACTACGTGAGTAACCTGCCTTCCGAGTGCCGCCCAGCGAAAGCGAAGGGGGCAGAGGACTCGGAGCGCGTGACTCCAGAGACGGTCCGCAAGACCGTGGCAGAGACTCGCAAACGTCTCAGCGATTCGGCGGTGAAGTGGGACACATTCCTCGCGGCTCGCAATCTACATGTCTTGCTTGAGGACGAGAAGCTTCCTGGAGTTGACGCGGTTAACCGTGCGCTCCGTCCCTACTGGCCCGTTCTATGGCGGCTTGCCGCGCGCGGCCACTACTGCCTCACACAAGAGCCGCTTCGAGCGAAGGCCACGAGTCAAGACTCCTTTTATCAGCCGCCGATTCCGTCCATCAAGGAGGGAGAGTTCACTCTCTCGTTTAATCGGGGAGAGGGCAGCGAAATTTCCCTGCTTCTGAGTTTCCCCGGTCCTCGTGGCCCGATGTACCCCATCAGCGGCTACCCAAAGATTACAGAGTTCCGAGCCATGCTTGCTGCACTTTCCTCGGACAGCAAGGACCGCCGTTGGGAGGGTGAGCACTTCCTGGGATATGCCACAGCGTCCGAGGAAAGCAAGGGTAAGGACTACTGGTTCCGCGCGCACCAGAATGGCATCACGTTTGGCCTGTCTGAGAAAGAATGGAAGTTGGTCCAAGCGTTGTTTCGCCGCGCGTGGGAGCTTCCCGAAATCCGCATGGCCTGGGACGCGCTGACACCGGAATACGGTGAACTGTGATGCGCCGCTGCTACCAATCTACGACCGGAAGGTGTGCGGCCAAGGGGCCGAATTGTCGGCCTCTGGCCAACGAAGAGAAGAGCGGTGCCTTCGGCACCGGGAGTTGGATTGACACGTCACCCCGTAACGGGTGCCGTATAGCAACGATGGTTGCTATATGGGAACTCGCTGCAAACGCGGCAGCTAGCAGATCGTCGCTTACCGTGGTTTCTGCGCAGGAACTTGCGGTTCCTGTACGGGAACTCGTTGATTTTCCTATGCATCATGCCACCATCGACGGCGCGCCCTCCATTTGGAACTAGGAAGAGGTTTATGCCCACACCGCGCACTAAGTCCATCAGCACGAAAGTCACCGAGGAAGAATACGCGCAGGTTGAGTCCCTCGCTGGCGCACAGACGATCAGCGAATGGGCGCGTGAGGTGTTACTCAGAGCCAGCAGGCCAAGTCCTTCCGACCAAACCATCGTGGCTGAATTGCTCGCTCTGCGGATGATCCTGGTGAACGTGCTGTTCTGCATCGCGAACCGCGAGCCACTAACAAGCGAAGACATGCAGGACATGATCAATCGCGCCGACGCGTGCAAGCTGGCAAAAGCGTTAGACCGGCTGACCACTGCAACTACAGAACCACAGGCGGGATGAAGGAGGCTCAAACGGAGCCTAGCGATGCGGACGGAATGGGGAAGAGACGAGCGGACGGACTGGCCCAGCAGTAAGCCGGTGTACACCATCGCGTTATTGATCTTGTCCGTGGCAGCAGGCGCAGGGGTCGAATGCGTTCGCTATCTGCGGGACTGGACGCCGCTCGAAAGGCAGTATCTCCTCACTTATGTCGGAACAGAGATCGCCGGGACCGTTCGGCAGAACGGACGGTACACGCTGCTTGAAGTGGCGACGCGGAAAGAGAGCCGGTTGGCGCTAGACAGCGAAGTAGTGCCGGTTGTGACGGACAACGGAGAGAAAACGTTCGCGCTCACCAGCGAAGCTGTGAAGCAAGGAGCATTGCGCCTTGAATGGCATCGAGCTCTTTACGACAACGCCGAGCTGCATTTCTTCCTCAGCGATTGGATTTATCACGACCAGACGCTCTTCGATCTGGGGAGGCCCGCGCTTTGGACCTTGCCAATAGTGTTCCTCGTGGGTCTATGGCCAGCCACGTGGATGGAGCGTAAGCGCATAAGGGTGCTGCGCTACGGAAGGAAACTCAGGGGGCCGGACTTGATTAACGTAGCGCAGTTCAACTGGAGACACCGCCGCTCCAGAGGCATGGGCTTTGGGAATGAGGACCGCACCGCGCTTGAGCGGATGCTCGGCCTCAACAAGAAACTGCGTATCCCCCTCGTCAAAGAGAACCGCCACTTCGAGATTATGGGGGACACTGGCGCCGGCAAAACGCAACTCATCATTCAGCAACTTCTGCAGATCGAGGAGCGGAACGAAGTCGCGATTGTGCACGACCCGGAGCGGGAATACACGCCGCGCTTCTATAGGCCGGAGCGGGGCGACGTGATCTTGTTTCCATGCGACCGGCGAATGCCCTTCTGGAGCATCGGCGACGAAGTGCGGAATCCCGCCGAGGCGTCCGCGCTGGCGGTATCACTCTTCCCGGACCGGCCCAACCAGGACCCCTTTTTTGCGGAAACACCGCGAAAAATCTTCGCGCATTTGCTGACCTACAAACCAACGGCGCAGCAGTTGATCCATTGGATGTCGCACCCGGTGGAGATTGACCGGCTGCTTGCGGGCACACCCTACGCGACGATGATCAATCCGCAGTCACCCGATCAACGAAACGGCGTACTCGGTTCACTCAACCGAGTAGCCGACGCGCTGAGCCTCTTGCCAGCCGAAAACGAAGCCAACGGATGCTGGAACACAGTGGAGTGGTCGAAGACGCGTACAAGATGGCTGTTTTTCCCAAGCACCAATATGACACGCGACCGCCTTATGCCACTCGTCAGCTTGTGGTTCGATTTATTGGTGATGCGCACGCAGGACGAGGGCGCGGAGGACGAGGAAAGGAAACTGCGCCGCGTGTGGTTCATTCTGGACGAGGTTGCGCTTCTGCAAAAACTGCCCAAGTTGCACGATGCCGTCACAAGGAACCGTAAGACCAACAACCCGATAGTTCTGGGTTTTCAGGGACGCAGCCAGCTGCAAAAGCATTACGGGCTGGACGCCGAAGTGATGTTCTCGCAGCCGGGTACGAAAATTTTTCTGCGGACGAGCGAGCCAGTTAGCGCGAAGTGGATCAGCGAAACCATCGGAGAGGTAGAAATCGAACAGGTACGCGAAAGCCGCACGCGCGAGCAGTCTCCGCGCTATCGCCATTCGAGAAGCGATCAGCTGGAGCGGCGCATCGAGCCACTGGTCTTGCCGTCGCAGATCATGGGGCTTGAGGACCGGCGCGGCTACGTGAAATTCGGCAACGCCGTCGTGCAGCTGAGCTTCCCTTACGTGAAAGTGCCGAAGACGCAGCCCGCGATCATCGAACGACCGACAGAGGCATTGCCATCGGAGCCGCCGAAGGCAGCTCCAGCCGCGGCGGGAGCCGCTGGTTCTGCAAAGCCCATTGGGATGCGGCAGGAGACCACCGGAGCAGAGCAAAATCCGCGCCAGGAACAAAGCCTCGAACATGCTGTGACGCCCCGTAAGAGACGCCTTTTCGAGTAGAGCCCTATGCTTACGATTTCAAAGCCGCTCAGTGCAGGACAAGCCCGTGCGTATCATCACGAGGAATTCAGCAACGCGCAGGAGAATTACTACAGCGAAGGCGACCGGATACGCGGCGAGTGGCACGGAAGGCTCGCCGAACAGTGGGGGCTACGCGGCGAGGTTCGCGAAGAGCACTTTCAGCGGCTCTCGGAAGGCCAACACCCGATCACTGGCGAACAGCTAATCCGCCACCAAGCAGCCCGAGAATACATGAACAGGCGCGGCGAGCAGGTGAGCCCGATGGAACACCGCGCGGGATGGGACGCAACGTTTTCAGCCCCCAAGAGCGTATCACTAACGGCCCTTGTAGGCTGTTTTGTTTAGGGACACGGCGCCCACCGAGAAAGCGTCGCTGTTGCGCTTGACGAGTTGGAGCGGTACACGCAGGCGCGGCTCGGCGGGAATCTTCCAGCAGAGACAACCGGCAAATGGATAGCGGCGAAGTTCGAGCACGACAGCGCAAGGCCGGTAGACGGCTACGCCGCACCGCAACTACACACGCACGTCGTCTTTTTCAATCTTACCGAGACTGACGATAGTGAGGCCCACGCGCTACAGCCACGGAAACTGTACAAGACGCAGCAGTATGCGACAGCAGTGTATCGCTCGGAACTGGCCCATCGGTTGAAAGAACTTGGCTACGAGATCGAGCGCGGCGAGAGCAGCCAGCCGGAAATCAAAGGCTACAGCAAAGACTATTTGGAGGCGTCGAGTCCTCGCCGCCAGCAGATCGAGGAACATCTGGCGAAGCACGATCAGCGAGGAGCTGGTGCGGCACAGATCGCCGCGCACCAGACACGGGAAGGAAAGCTGCAACTGTCACACGAAGCAATGCAGGAGCGGCATCGGGCGATTGCGGAAGCGTTCGGCAATCAGCCCGAGCGCGTTGTTGAAGTGGCGCAAGAGCAAAGAGAGCAACTAAACGAAGAACCCGGAGAGAGAATCATCAGCCAGGCGCTCACCTACTCACAAGAGAAAAACCTGGAGCGTGAAGCCGTGGCCGAGGAGCGCGAGCTGCTGAGGGATGCACTGAAACGCTCAATGGGTGACGCCACGGTTGCGGAGGTTAAAACGGAGTTCGAGAAACGCGTGCAAGCAGGCGAGTTCATCGAGACGAGCAATCGCGCGCCGGGCCGCGCGTTCACCACAAGCGAGATGATCGAGCACGAGCGCAACACAATCCAAGTGATGCGCGCGGGGCAGAACCAACATTCACCAATCGCGAGTTTCGAGACACGCCGAAAGATCGAACAAGACCACTCGCATTTGACCGAGAGCCAGCGTGCAGCAGTCGAGCAAATCCTGTCGAGCCGCGATCGGGTGACGGCGCTCGAAGGCGTCGCCGGCGCGGGCAAGACTACTTCTTTAGCCGCGATCCGCGAGGCCGCCGAACGCGATGGCTACAAGGTGGAAGGCTTCGCGCCAACGTCACGCGCGGCGCAGAAACTCGGAGAGGCCGGAATCGAATCGAGCACGTTGCAGCGGCATCTAGCGCGGAGCCAAGAGCCGTACGACGGACAGAAACGGCTTTACATTCTCGACGAATCGAGCCTAGCGAGCACGAAGCAGATGAACGACTTCCTGCATCGGCTAAAGGAAAGCGACCGCGTATTGCTCGTAGGCGACACACGCCAACATGAAGCCGTCGAAGCGGGCCGACCGTATCGCCAGCTCCAGGAAGCAGGAATCGCGACGGCGCGGCTCGACGAGATCGTGCGGCAGAAAGACCCGGCGCTCAGGGACGTGGTGGAAAAACTCTCGCGAGGCCAGGTCAAAGAAGCGATGGAGAAACTCGATGCGCAAAGCCGCGTGCACGAAATTTTCGACCGCGACGAGCGGATGGCCGCCATCGCGCACGAGTATTTGAAGCAGCCCGAAGGGACGCTCGTGGTATCCCCAGACAATCAGTCGCGGCTGGAAATTAATCAAACGATTCACTACGCGATGCAGGATGCCGGAAAAATGCCATATCGCGAGCACGAGATGACGGTGTTAGTCGCCCGGCAGGAGATTACTGGGGCAGATCGACAGTGGGCGGCGCAATATGAACCTGGCGACGTGGTGCGCTACACGAGAGGCAGCAAGACGCACGGCATCGAGGCTGGAGAGTATGCCCGCGTCGAGCACACGAACGAGAAAGAGAATCTGGTAACGGTGAAACGCGAGAACGGTGAGCACGTAAGCTACGATCCGCGCCGGTTGCATGGTGTTACGCTCTACCGCGAGACGGAGCGCGGATTCAGTCAAGGCGACCACGTGCAGTTCACCGCACCGAATCGAGAGCGACACATTGCGAACCGCGAGCTAGGCATCATCGACAAGATCGACGATAGCGGCAACCTGCAACTACGCCTCGACTCAGGCCGGAGCGTCGCATTCAACATCAAAAAGAATCCGCATCTAGACTACGGCTATGCAGTGACGAGCCACAGCAGCCAGGGACAAACTGCCGACCGCGTGCTCGTTCACATAAACACAGAGCAAGCGGGTGAAAAACTCGTGAATCGTCGCTTAGCGTATGTGGCGGTGTCACGCGGACGCTACGATGCCCAAGTCTACACAAACAACAAAGGCCAGCTTGCCGAGCAACTCGCGCGCGACGTGTCGCACCGATCCGCAATGGAAGTGAACCGTGAATCCGTATCCTCGACGCACGAGATCGAGCCGTCATCCTCACGAAGCCAGGGACACGAGCATACGCAGGCAGAAGGCCACAGCTTCAGCAGATAACGGTGTATAATCGCTTCATGGCTAAGGATGTGATCCACATCTCCGAGGCGAAAGCGGCGAGCGCCTTTGCTACGCTAATGGCCCGGGTGCGGGCAGGCGCGAAAGTCATCATCGAGAATGGCGCGCGGCCCGTGGCGGTCCTTCATGCCGCCGAGCCGGTACGTCGCAGCATCTCCGAATGCATCGCGTTGGCCAAAGCACACCAAGAAGAAACCGGCAAAGCCCCGGTCCTCGATCCAGACTTCGCGGAAGGACGTTGAAGATATTATCAGCCACCGCAAGCCGTGGAACCCGCCAGCGTGGGAAATGTCCTCGACTCAAGCGTCATTATCGCTGCCGAACGCAGAGGCCATACCGTTCGGGAAATCCTAGAACAAGTGAAAGCGGTTCAGGGCGAGATCGAAATCGGCGTGTCGGTCGTGACCATCGCAGAGTTGGTGCATGGAGCCTATCGCGCCAAGACCCAAGCGCAACAGCAACGACGACTGGAATTCATCGAGCGACTATCGAGCGACGTGCCGGTGCATCCGGTCACGCTCGCCATCGCGCGACTAGCCGGGCGCATAGAAGGTCAACGGGAAGCGATGGGTGTCCAATTTGCGTTCGAGGATTTACTGATTGGCGCGACGGCATTGCATCTCGGCTACGAAGTCGCCACGTTGAACCTCCGCGACTTCCGGAGAACCACCGGTCTGTCTGTGATTCAACTCTGAACGTTTGACCGCCAACGAAATTTCCCTTTGCTCTCGCCGCCGTCAAGGGCAGGCCCGCTGGCGCGGCTCCCTGGGTCGCCCTTGACGGCGGCTTCGCTGCGCGAGAGATCCACCTATGAAGGCGAGGGCCTCCCTGCGCTTATACCGCCACGACACGAAGCGCCGTAGGGTAGATTGGTCGGTGAGCCGAATCAGCGACGTTTCTGGTCCGGCTGCTGAGAATCGAACCCACATGCCTTTTCTGAATCCAATGCCCTACCGCGTCAATGGCTTAGATTCATCACCTGCTCTTACAAATCTCCGTTGGAATTGCCCTTCATAGTGGCTCAGGAATTCCGGCTATAATCGCCCAGCGGGGTGCCCAATGTCCGAATCCGACTTTCATAGAATCAAACGAATATTGATAGAAAGGAAGATTGATTTCACTTCAAGCGATCAATCCGAACCGCGCTTCGCAATTCGGGGCGTCACGTATTTGATGCGATTCAGGATCAATCAAGTCGATGAAGGCGGGAACTTTGTTTTCGCTCACGGAGTTCCTCCCGGTTAAACGGATTCCCGCAACCAGTTTTCTCCTTGGTTCACGTAGATTCTAGCTCCAACTGGCTCCAATTCACTTGCTTGGCGGTGGGTAGTACCGTGAAAACGTAGGACTTAGTGAATTAGATCAACAATTCGATCCCCACCGCCCTACCAGCCATCCTTTTTTCCAACAACAACTTAGCGTTTTGTCGAGGCGGCAAAAGACGGCAACAAGAGCCTCAAGCGTGGCACCAATGGCTCGAAAGAATGAATCCCTGCGGTGTTACGTGAAAGATCTTCACTTGGATGTGTAGTGGGATTACCGGACGAGTGGGTCGAGGGTCCCGCTCGGCAGCTGGTCACAGATACCAGCCGCTGCGAATCGATCTTCGTTTTATGAGCACACCTGATTAGAACACGGCTCGCTGAGCCTGTGCGATTTAGCCTCTGATTTGAGAGAAGGAGTTCTTTCCCAAATCTTTCCCGGGACGCCTGGCGAGTTTGCGGAGCCACGCGTCGATTGAGGAGTGCTGCTCGGCACCCATCTCTTCAAACAGCACGCCCATGCCGAAAATTCCGAAGCCGCCGCCAGAATGCATATAGAGCACTTTTCCGTGAAGTTCGCATGTGTTGGTGCCATCGCAGATGCGGAGACGTAGTTTCGTACGAATGGGAATGGGTTCGAGCGAATCGATATAGCAACCACGCGAGCTCAATTCGGCAAGCTGCGCGCGAACCCCCGTTCCGTCGCGAAGGGTAACTTCGGCATCTGCGAAAAACGAGAACCGCGGATTGGCGCGCCTTACTGCGTAGGGAGCTCCAGCCATTGTGTCTCTCCAGCAATTCGTATGAATCCATTGTATAGAACCGCAGCGCGGCACATCCAGACGTTTGTGCTCTGGATCGCCGAAAGAGGTAACTGGCTCTCCGTACGGGTGGCTGACGCCGCGGTACGAACCCGAAACACAGCGGGATCTCGTACATCAAATAGCTATACTTATATCGGTTCAAACGGCCCTCTGTTAGTAGTGATTCTAGGGCGGCAACAATTGATATGACAGCGAGGATTCGCGCCCGGTGATGATACCTTCGGTTATATGGGCAGTATCCCACCAGCAATCAGTGACAATAAGGCTCCGCGCCGCAGTCAGCGTGTCATATTAAAAGTTTCTGTGATGGTTCTAGCGGAGGCAGCCGACAACAAGTCAATCTCGGAAGAAACGCGAACAGTCACTGTAAATGCGCATGGTGCACTGATCCTACTCGGTTTAAGGGTTTCGATCGGACAATTACTCACTCTTCGCAATTCGAGAACCGGAGAAGAGATCGGGTGTCAGGTGGTCTATGTCAGCCCTCATGAATCGGAGAAGAGACAAGTAGGCGTCGACTTTATGAAGCCTTGCCCTCGATTTTGGCCCATCTCGTTTCCTCCACCTGATTGGACAACTCGAAGTCCTGAAGCGAAAGGAAATACAAAGGAAACCACCCTTCAGATGGATTCACGACGGGAAGAACGATATTAGGTTTCGGCTCAACTGAAGACCCAAGCCGACGCCTCACCAGGGCCGAGGCAAAGAAGGCGAACAAGCAAGCTTTGGATGATTTGAGAGAAACCGGTTCCTGACTCTCGGACTCTTCAGAGCAATGCTTCTTGAGTCGGGGCAAGCCTTCAGCCTTCGTCACAGCCGAGCGTGGCTGACAAGAGAATCCTTGATGCTTGCCGCAATCTTTGCATCACTCCTCAAGTTCTCAATTGCGGACCCAAGTTGGTGCAACTGGGCGCGATGTTGGGCCTATATTATTAGCCCCGTTTCTTCCCCTTACTCCAGAGGAGAGTGACAGGCCCTGTGACGTCACATTTAGAAAGGGTCCTCCCCGCTGTTCC
>Ga0137392_10002214_pt1 | contig 11623 bp, 8 predicted proteins | sample 15con2h34AmetaG_FD_101394 | JGI IMG/M metagenome (GOLD analysis project Ga0137392, IMG submission 101394) | Vadose zone soil microbial communities from Angelo Coast Range Reserve, California, USA - 15con2h3.4A metaG | ecosystem: Environmental > Terrestrial > Soil > Vadose zone > Saprolite... | reverse complement strand
CTGACTTCGGCCCAATTGTCTCCCGCGTCGACGGTCTTGAAGACGCCACTGGCGGTCCCGGCGTAAACCGTGTCTGGAGTGCCTGGATCGGCGGCGATCGCCCGGATCGTGGTGTTGGCAAGACCGTTGCTCGCTCGCACCCAGCTGATCCCTCCGTTGGTGCTCTTGTAGATGCCTGAGCCTGTCCCCGAGCCTGTGCCTAGATAAACCGTGCCTGGATCGCTGGAGCTGACCGCGAAAGCCGCGACCGTGCGATTGGTCAATCCGGTGTTGGCGGGAGACCAGGTCGCTCCGCGATCAACGCTGCGATAGGCGCCAGAGGTCGTCCCCGCATAGACGACGCTCGCGTCGCTCGGCGAGGCTGTCACCGTGGATGCAAACGGCCAGGAAATGCCTTGAACCGCGGGCGCCCAACTTGATCCGCTGTCCTGGCTCTGCGCGATGCCGCCTCGATAGGAAATCACGTAAACGTCACCGGAGCCTTGGGGGCCCACCGACATGAATGAAACAAACAAATGCGCGAGCCCGGTGTTGATTTCGGACCAACTGCCGCCGGCGTCAATGCTCGTGTAGACCCCACCGCCGGTGGCGGCGTAGAGGACGTTCGAATCGCTCGGAAAAACAGCCATGGCGTAAATGAAGGAGTGCGCCAAACCGCTGTCGGTTCTCACCCACGCTCCTCCGTCGATGCTTTTGTAGAGCCCGCCGATGATGCCCAGGTAAGCCGTTCCGGTGTTTGGATCGAAAGCGATGGCAAAGCCAAACGGGCCGCTCGGTAATCCCTGGTTGGCCGCCGACCAGCTCGCGCCTCCATCGGTGCTCTTGAAAATACTGCTCGAGGTGCCGGCATAGACGAGGTTCGGGTCGAGGGGATTGACGCCAATGACGAACACCGCCCGATTGGTGAGCCCGACGCTCGAGTCGGTCCAATTCGCGCCCCCATCAACGGTCTTGAAAATCCCGCCGCCGTTGGTAGCGGCGTAGACCGTATCCGCGGTGCTGGGGTCCACGGTCAGAGACCAGACATTGCGGTTGGTGAGACCGTTGTTCACCGCGGCCCAGGTGACCCCATCGGTGCTCTTGAAAACGCCCCCGCCCAGCGAGGCGCCATAGATCGCGTTTCCGCCCGGGATGTCGATCGACAGCGCGTTGATCGACGATGGGCCGCTCGCGCGTGTCCATTGCTGTCCGCCGTCCGTGCTCCGATAGATGCCCCCGGCGCCACCCGCGTAGACGGTGTTGGAATCAGCCGGATCGATGGCAACCGCCCAGATGGAGCGATTGGTGATGCCCGAATTCGCCTCGCTCCAACTCGCGCCGCCGTCGGTCGTCTTGGCGACTCCACCGCCATAAGAAGCGAGATAGGCGATATTGGGATCGTTCGGATCCACCGCGATCCCCTCGCTGTCCGCGCCCGGCGGGCCAATGCTGGCCATCGCTTTGGCCGTCTGATACGCCGCGCACACGATACCCAGAAGTAAAAATCCAAGGATGCGCCTGCTCATGGTGAACCTGCGTCTTTCTCGTCGAGTCGATGCTGGAGAACCACCCGCCCGACGTTTCCACTACCTCAAGAGCAAAGCTGAAGTCGAGGCCGACAAGCCAAAGTCGGAGAAGAATCGAAAATCGAGTTTTCCCAAGCTCGAGGCCCGACCCGCTCGTTTGAAGAAGTCGACCGATACCTGGAATGCGGGCTTTCCTTGTTCGCGTGGCGAGCCGCTCTGCCGCAATCACCACTAAACATTCCTCACATCGCGCAACCCAAGCAGCGAGTACTTGTCATATACGTCGCGGATCCAAAGGGAGGTTGTCACCATGCAACGATCGTGCGTTTTGATGGCGTTTGTGTTTGCTGTTGTCATCGCGCTGCCCCATCCGGCAGGAGCTTGGAATCGCGGCGAAGTAGAGACCTTTGCCGTTCTTCCTGCCGGGTCCTCCGGTCCCGAGGGACTCGAGGTCGATTCCTCAGGCCAGGTCTACGTGACTACTTTCGGTTTTACCTCGGCGGGCGAAGCACCCGGGCCTGGCCAGCTCTTCGTGTTCAATGATGAAGGCGGGCTTCTGCGGCAGGTCGCGATTGCCGGCTCCACCTCGCACCTGCTCGGCCTGCGCTTCCATCCGATGAGCCGGGCGCTGCTGGTGATCGACTTCGGCGGGGGAAAGGTCCTCCAAGTGAATTCCGTCACCGGCGCTTCGCAGGTCTTCATCACGCTTCCGCCGCTTCCGCATCCGGAGCTGGGCGCTGGGCTCAACGACATCACCTTCGACAGGGCGGGGAACGTCTACGTCTCGGACTCCTTCCAGGGCATCGTGTGGAAGACCGGCCAGCACGGAGGCGTGGCGACAGTTTGGGTGGACAGTCAATTGCTGCGGACCAGCGGTGTACCGCCCTTCGGCGCCAACGGCCTGCGATTCAACAACGAGGAGACGGCGCTCTTCGTCGCCAACACCGGCAACAACACGATCGTAAAAGTACCCGTCGCTGGAGGATCCGCAGGCACTCCCGCGGTGTTCGTCAACGGCGTTCACGGGGCCGATGGCCTGCTGATCGATGAGCACAACAACCTTTGGATCGCCGCAAACCAGGCCGACGAGATCGTGGTCGTTGATCCGACCGGGCGGGCAATCGCCAAGCTCGGCGATTTCGACGGGGTGACCCGCAGCGGCATGCCGGTTCACATGCTCTTTCCCGCGAGCATCCGCTTCAGCGGGGAGGATTTGCTGGTCACCAACCTCTCGCTCGACCTGCGACTCTTCAGCCCGACGTTCGCCACCGTCGACTCCCAGTGGTGCTCGCGGGTTTCTCGCTACACGATCGTCAAGGTTCCGGCCCGCATACCTCCCATATCGGGATTGCAGGACGGGTCCGGTCGGGGCGATTGATCGACACCGCTGGATGGTGTTGACGTTTATACGCTTTCGCGAGAGCTCGCCTTCTTGACAGAGCCTCAATGCTCATACTGCCGGTGGCGGGCCGGGCTGGATTCTCTACGCGAGGGTGGGACATGGGCAAAATTTTCTTGGGGTTGTTCTTGATCTCCACTGGCACAGCAATTGACAGTGGGGCGGATGATTGCGACGGGATTCTCCCGAATGCTCTGCCGCCGAGTCACAGCATCGTTACCCCGCACCGAGACGGGGATGCCTGCGGCTATGTCACAGTGGATGGCGGCGGGAACGTTGCCAGTCTCGGAAGTGGCAGTTGGACCGTCGTTAGCCGGGATGGCGACATCCTCGGTGCCTTCGCGGTTCAATCAGACGTCATGCCTCAACCCAGCGGCTTCCAGGGCGTGTCGACGTCCGTCAGGTGCAGTGTCGAAGACCTGTGCTTTTATCATTACCACTTCAACCCTGATGGCACCGTCAGGGCAAGGTCGTACCTCGGGGCTGGCGACGCGTGCGGTGGAACAATCGGTAGAATCGTCGGAGGCGGCTCGGAGGTCCGTCGATTCTGTGCCAGCCAACTGAGCCTGCTGAGGTTTGACTCGGACGGCAACCTGGTTTCGAGCGGGATTGTTCGCTCGGGCGCCTTTTGGGTGGCGGTCGATACGAACGGTTTGAGCCTTGTCGTATATTCCGACGGCGCCGCTTTCGGATACGGCCCCGATGACTACGTCGGCCGCTGGTTCGACGAAGCTGTGAATCCAATATCCGATTACTTCCTGATTCTGACCACGCCTGGAACGCGACCGGTGCCGACGTTGCGGCCCCTCATTGGCGGAGGAATTGTGGTTCAGCTGGGAGGAGACTGGGTCGCCATGTCGCCCAGCGGAATGCCCGAGTCACGCCCAGCCCCAGACTGGCTCGCACCGTATTCCAACTACGACATCGAAATCGTTCGCAGCGGCCGCGCGCATGCGCTGATTCCGAAATATCCGGTGCCGGACCGAAGCACCGTTCCGTTGTATTCGGCGTCGGGAGCTCACTGCGGTGACGCTACCTTCCCTCTTCCTAATGTGACGGTTGGAATGGATGGAACGGCGATTTCGTCAACCGGCGACGATGCCTGTACGATCACCTGGTGGCCGCAGGTCTTGCTATAGTCCGTCTTGATCGCTCAGCCGGCTCGCGGAGCGAGCATCGGCCCGACAGATTCAAGCTGATGTCATGACGACATCGGGCCGGGAGACCGGAGCACGAGCATCTTGCGGTCTTCTTCGTAGTCGAAGAGCCGGGCGTAGCTGCCCCAGTTGACCAGCGTCCAGAACTTCGAAGGTGCTTCTTCAACGGGTACGCATAAAGACATTTTGCCGAGCAATTCGTCCGCTGAGGCTGCCCCGCTTCCAGCGCGGCGCATCTGAGTGCAGAGCCAGCGAATCGGCTTCAGGGTCGCCATCTGATGATGAAGTACGCGTTGGCGTTCCTGGGCATCGCCCTGGATCCAGGTCCGCCCGAGCGCGCTCAGCGACAGCTCACCCTCGTGCAACTTGACGAGCCCCAGCATCCTCGCTCCTTCGATGGTGAGAAACATCAGCCTGGCATGACCGAACTCGCGCGCCAGGTCGTGGACGTCGACGCAATCCCCGTACTCGTGGACGAGCTCGCAGATCCCGATCACCTCGTCGATGTCGATCAGGGGAAGCGTTTCGAGGTGCGACGCATCGCCTCCGCGCTCGCCGGTAAGCGGGGCGTCCATCGGCCTGGCGTCTTCAGAGAAGGAATCGGAGTGCGTCATGGCGGGGCTCCCGGTGGGAGAAGGTCTTCGGCACGTTCTGGAATGAAGCTATTCACGGTTCGCCGGCTCGCTGCGCTCGGGCTGTCTTTCGAGTGCTCGAGCGCTGAGCAACCGCCACGCCGGCTGCCCCCTCGCAGCCCATCAGGGCAATCGTGCCGGATTGAGCTTGGTGGGCAGAATGGCTCGAGGGCCGTGCTCCTCTTCTTTGTCACTAACCCTCCGGCGACGAGGCAGCAGTCGGGTGGAATTAAGGATGAACGCCAATTCCGATGAGACGTGGATGAAGGCCGCCCAGAGCGGGGTGAGCAACCCCAGCGCCGCAAAGAGTATTCCCAGCGAATCCACGAGGAGCGTCCCGTAGAAATTCTGCATGATGATGCCTCGACAGCGGCGCGCGATGCGCAGCATCTCCACCAGCACCATGAGATCGTCGCCGAGGAGCAGGATTCCGGCGCTCTCTTGAGCGATGTCCGTCCCGGATCCCATCGCGATGCCGACGTCGGCCGCCATCAGCGCCGGTGCGTCGTTGATGCCGTCGCCGACGACAGCTACCCGCCGGCCGGTGGCCGCAAGCACCCTCACCGCGGCCAGCTTCTGGTCGGGGAGAAGCTCGCCTCGAACGTCATCGACGCCCAGCTGCTTGCCGATGGCGGCTGCAACTGCGGACGAGTCGCCGGTCAGCAGCACTGTCTTCAACCCCAGACGCTTGAAAGATTGCACTGCCGCGTGCGCCTCCAACCGGGGCACGTCGGCGATTCCGATGACTCCCAGGACGCGCCCTTTGCTCGCCACCCAGACTTCGGAGAGATGGCCGGCCGGCGCCGGGCAGTCCGTCACCTCGAGCCCAAGGTCCGCGAGGTATGTCCGACTGCCCACGACGATGTCTTCCCCAAAAGCCCGGCAAGTGATTCCGCCGCCTGGGGAGTACTGAAATGCCTCCGCCTCGGGAATCTCCAGGCGCATCAATTTCGCCCGGTCGAGGATGGACCGCGCCACCGGGTGCTCTGAGGGCCTCTCGGCGATCGCTGCTGTCCTCACGATGGATTCCGCGGTTACTCCCGAGCAGGCGATGATCTCGACCACTTCGGGCCTGCCCAGGGTGAGGGTACCGGTCTTGTCCAGGACGATGGTGTCCACTCGCCCCAGCGCCTCGAGGTGACGGCCCCCTTTCACGATGGCGCCGAGCCTTGCCGCGCGGCCGATGGCTCCCAGAATGGCAAGCGGGGTGCCCGCCGCGACGCCACAGGCGCCCGCGACGATGACCACGGCGATGGTGGAACGCATGTTGCCGGTGGCGAGAAACGTGACCGCCGCCGCGCCGATCGCGAAATAGACCAAGAAGCCTGCCAAGCGGTCCGCGGTTCGTTGAATCGGCGCTCGCGACTTTTCCGCTTCTTCGACCGCCCGGATGATTTTCCCAAACGCGGTGTCTGGCCCAATCCCGCTTGTCTCTACTTGGAGAGTCCCTGACTGATTGATCGTGCCCGCGTAAACCCGCCCGCCCTGGACCTTCTCCACCGGGATCGACTCTCCGGTGACCGCGGACTGATCGACGAATGAATGGCCGGAAACGACCTTGCCGTCGATGGGCACCCGCGCTCCGGGCCTGACCAGGACGACCTCGCCACAGGAGAGCCGCGCAATAGGCAGCTCTACCGTCTCACCACCTCGAACCACGGTCGCCTGGCGCGGGAGAAGCTCGAGAAGATTCGCAATCGCGGTGCGGCCGCGACCAATCGTGAGGTACTCGAGAACTTCGGCAACGAGGACGAAAAGGATAATCACCAGTCCGGTGAACGACTCGCCGATGGCGAACGCCGCAACGATGGCGATGCTCATCGACAATTCCATCGTCATTTTGCGGGCGAGGAGAGCGGAAAAAGCCTCGCGCAGAATCGGCCAGGCACCGACGAGGGCGATGGCGATCGCCCACAGATCGACTTTGCCCGCCGGCTTCCAAAGTCCAAGCCAGGTGGCAAGCGCACCCAGCGCAATCAGTGCAATCCGCACCCATCCGCTCAGATGAATCGAGCGCTCGGGAGTCATCGCGTCGGAGGCTTCCCGCATCGGGCTCCCCCTATCTCAAGTACATCTTGAGGACGTCGAGTAACTCCTGGGCAGCCTGCGCGCGAGGCGACTTCGGCTTGTCGTCCGGATCGATCACGTGAAAGCGGATATGCCCTTCGATCAGCTGCCCCATCAGCCCGTTCAGCGCGCCGCGACAGGCGGAAACGAGCTGGAGCATGTCGGTGCACTCCTTCTCGGCAAGAAGCGCCTTTTCGATCGCGTCCACCTGTCCGCGAATGCGGCGAACGCGGTGGATGAGTTTGTCTTTGTCGCGGGTGATATGGGCCATCGCTCTCCATAACATGGGGGCCGTCGCCGGTTCCAGCCGGGTACCCATACCAGTACGGCTATGGGGCAAGCGGTGGTCGCATCAGGCCTGTTCCTAGAGCGTCAATACGGTCTCGAAGGGTCCGCTTCGCGCCATACCCACCAGGGTATCAAAAAATTACGCTTGACAACGTTGCAGAGCAGTTTTACTTAGCGCCCCAAAATCTGCGGGTGCTCTCGTTAGGCGAGGCGTCCGCGCGAACATAGGCCACTGTCCCGGAACGACGAGAGTCGCCAAGGGGTATACCAGGGCTTGCCGGATTAAGGCTTGCTCTAACGTGGCTGAGGAAGAGGCCGAAGGCCTCCTCTACGTCGCGCGGTGCTGAAGCTCGACTTGGGGAGCGTCATTGGCCGTGATCTCTCACGGCTTGCCGACTCTTCCCTTTTTCGGCCGTCACACGCGATGGCTACGCGCGGTGGAGGAGTCGACATGGGGAAGCGAAATAGAGCTCGGCACGCGAAGTGGACACCACGGCTGTTTGTTCTTGTCTTGTCTACGATGGGGTTCCGCGCCAGGGGGGCCGCACCGCCGACTCCAGAACCGCCGCCGAAAATCGTCAAGGCGGAAGGGCTTACCGACGAGCTCTTCAGCTTTCATTTTCAGGCGACGGTGGTGACACAGGCTCACCCATCCTTCTCCGCAGCATACTCGGGCAAAAACAGCATGCGGACCGACGCGGAGTCTGCCACCTCGATCGTGACCGACATTTTTGCGGGAATTCGATTGTGGAAAGGGGCCGAGCTCTATTTTCAACCCGAGCTCGCGGGCGGATTCGGGCTGTCGACGACGCTCGGCGTCGCCGCCTTCCCCAGCGGCGAGGTCTACCGGGTAGGCGACCCGCAGCCCGTTCTCATTCCAGCTCGCCTATTCCTCAGGCAGATCATCGGCCTCGGCGGCGGCAAGGTGACGGTTGAGCCCGGGCCCAATCAACTGCGCGTCACCCGCGACCGCGACGCTCTCACGCTGACCGTCGGCAAGGTCTCGACCCCTGACTTCGTCGACAAGAATCCTGTTTCCTGGGATCCGCACACCCAATTCCTCAGCTGGGGTCTCTGGGCTTCCGCGGCCTATGACTACCCGGCGGACACGCGTGGATACACCTGGGGTGCCGCTGCCGACTTGTCGATCGACTGGTGGTCGCTGCGCGGCGGCATTTTTCTGGAGCCGCAGTACTCGAATTTGATGCCGATGGAATGGCACATCAACAAGGCAAGGGGCTTGGTGGCCGAGCTCGAGGGACGGTACAAGCTGATGGGCAAGGATGGCGCAGCTCGCGTCCTCGTCTTTCTCAACGACGCGCGGATGGGGAGCTACCGTCGAGCTCTTGAGCTATCAGGCACCAACCCCGACGTGACGGCGACGCGCGCCTTCGGACGGACCAAGGCTGGCTTTGCGGCGAGCATCAACCAGGACTTCGGCGGCGGGCTCGCCGCTTTCGCGAGGGTCAGTTACGACGACGGTCAAAACGAGACCTGGGCATTCACCGAGATCGATCAATCCGTTGCCTTGGGCGCAACCCTGTCCGGCGAGCGCTGGGGGAGATCTGACGATCAGGCCGGTATCGCAGTCGTGGCGGGTGGCCTTTCTTGGGTTCATCGCCAGTACCTCACGGCCGGAGGCTACGGTTTCATCATCGGGGACGGCGCCCTTCGCCGCTACGGTCCGGAAATCCTGGGGGAGGTTTTTTACAGCTTTGCGGTCACCCACGAGATTTCCGCGGGAGTCAATTATCAGCCCGTTTTAAATCCAGCCTACAACCGCGACCGCGGTCCGATTCACATTTTCAGCGGGCGCGTGCACGTCGCCTTCTAGAGGAGCCCACCATGAAACGTCGAATCATCGTGCTATTGTTTGTTTTGGCCGCCGTAGGTTGCGCGACGAAGGCCGACAACGTCTGCCAAGACATTTCCTACTGTACAACCCAGTCTTCAGACCAAGAGCATGCCTGCGAGGCGCAAGCGAAACAGCTGGCGCGCGAGGCGGCCGCATCCGACTGCTCGTCCCAATACAACGCCTACTTCGACTGCGCAGCTGACAAGTACCAGTGCAACGGGAATGTGGTCAGCTTCCCCGGCTGCGAATCGGCTCGCGACGATTTGGACTCTTGCTTGAATGCGCAACGCGCAAATAACGCGTGCGGTGAGCTTGCCAGCAAACTGGACCAATGCCCGGATTTGACTCCACCTGACCCTGCTCCACCCGACCCGTCGGCGACGACCCCTCCGCCGTGCGGCGGGCCGGAGGTCTGTTCCTCGCGCTGCTACCTCGACAACGTCGCCAACGTGTGCCGTCCGCAACCAAACGAGCTGGCCCGCGCCGCTCAATGTGCTCAGCAGTGCCCGCTGTAGCGATGGGCCGCGCTGGGAGACTCGAACAGCAACCGGAGCCAAAGACCATGGATCAAGCATCCAATCTGACGCCCAGGGCCCAGATGAGCCTGACCGCTGGGCTCTTTTATCAATTCCGAAAATCGATCAAGGCCTTGAAGATGTTCGCGGTGATTGCCGGGCCGGGGATCATCGTCATGGTCGCCGACAACGACGCCGGCGGCATCACCACCTATACGGCCACCGGCGCCAAGTACGGAAACCATCTTTTATGGTTTCTCATCCTGCTCGGACCCGTTGCCTATTACGTTCAAGAGATGACGGTGCGCCTGGGCGCCGTCACCAAGCGAGGCCATGCCGAGGCGATCTTCGAGGCCTTCGGCTCATTCTGGGGCTGGTTCTCGCTTCTCGACCTCGTCCTCACCGATTGGTTGACGATGATCACCGAGTTCATCGGAATGACCGCGGCGATGAGCATCTTCGGCGTGCCTGCCTGGGTGACCGTCCTCGGCTGCTGGTTGGTCATGGGCTCGATGATCATGAGCGGGAGCTACTGGACCTGGGAGAAGCTCGCGCTCGTCTTCTGTGTCGGGAATCTCATCTATATCCCGGCCGCTTTCCTCGTCCAGCCGTCGGTGGGTGACATCTTTCGCAACGCCCTGATCCCACACTTCCCGCCCGGCGGATTCACCAACGAGCTGTTCTTTCTGCTGATGGCCAACATCGGAACCACCATTGCCCCGTGGATGCTTTTCTTCCAGCAGAGCTCGGTCGTCGACAAAGGGCTTCAAGAAAAGGACATCAAGTTTGGGAAGTGGGACACCGCGATCGGCTCATTCCTGACGGTCATCGTGGCGACTTTTCTGATCATCGTCTGCGCCAAGCTGCTGCCCGGTCAGCCGATTGACAGCGCCGCCGAGGCCGCCATTCGAATCATGCCGACGAACAAGTACGTCGGGACGATCATCGCCATTGGTCTTTTCGACGCCGGACTTTTGGGCGCAATTTGCATTTCCCTCGCCAGCTCCTGGGCCTTCGGCGAGGTCTTCGGTTGGGCGCATTCGCTGAATCACAAAATCAAAGAAGCTCCCTGGTTTTACGCTTACTACTTCTTCGACCTGGTGTTGGCCGGGATGGTGGTGCTCATTCCCCACGCCCCGCTGGTCCTGATCACGCTCTTTGTCCAGGTCATCGCCACGACGTTGCTTCCGGCCGCCCTGGTATTTCTCATCCTTCTTCTCAACGACAAGAAGACGATGGGCAAATACCGGAACACCGCATGGAAGAACATCGCCAACGTCACCATCGTGCTGGTGATCATCGTCCTGTCCACGATGTACGGCATCACCACGCTCTTTCCCAATTTGCTCCAATGATCGACTGTCCAGAGGTTTTCCGATGAATGCCTTCAGCGCGATATTCAAGAGCCTCGCCAATGGTGTGAGAGCCACCAACAAGAAGTACGCCAGGCCACAAATCGAGATGACGTTGTTCGTCAGGATTTGCCTGCTGACGCTGCGTCTCTATCTGTTCAGCTTGGTGGGTCTGATGATTTACAAATTTGTGATCACCCTCCGTCATTGACCGAGTCGAGCCGCAATGAGCAACGCAACCATCAATGGAAATGTTGTCCCCACCAAGTTCAACCTGAGCGAGATTCTGAATATGCCGGCGATCGCGAAGGGTGAGCGCGTCGGCACTCTCGATGATCTCGTCGTCGTCGATCGGGATAAGTACGCCGAAGTCACCCACCTCCGCATCCGGCGCCCATTCGGCCGGCCCGCACTGGTGGTCCCCTGGGAGAAGGTCGCCTCTTTGGGGGAGGTGCGGGTCGTCCTGGACATCGACGAGATGGAGGCTTTCGCCACCGCGCTTCCCCCGTCGGCCATCCTGCTCAAAGACTACGTTCTCGACAAGAAAGTGCTCGACCAAAGAGGCGGCGAGCTCGAGGTGGTCTACGACATCGGGATGACGCTCACCGGGAACAAGCTCCTGGCGGTGGACGTCGATCTCAGCAAGGCGGCTCTGCTGCGCAGGATGCGGCTCGCTTGGCTTTGGAGACTTCTCGCCAAACCTTCCAGCCGGGGCAACGGGGATCGCATTCCATGGAGGTACGTCGCGGCCTTGCCAGAGGACCTCGGCAGCTTCAAAGGCGCCCTCAAGCTCAAGGTCCTCAAGGAGCAGCTCTCCGAGCTTCCGCCGGTCGACCTGGCCGACATCCTCGAG
>Ga0137392_10002196_pt1 | contig 11664 bp, 15 predicted proteins | sample 15con2h34AmetaG_FD_101394 | JGI IMG/M metagenome (GOLD analysis project Ga0137392, IMG submission 101394) | Vadose zone soil microbial communities from Angelo Coast Range Reserve, California, USA - 15con2h3.4A metaG | ecosystem: Environmental > Terrestrial > Soil > Vadose zone > Saprolite... | reverse complement strand
TGCGCGCGGCCCGAAGGCGATGGCGGCCAGGTTCCCCTCGCGGTCGACGATGAAGCTCGCGGGCAGGCCGCGGACGCCGTAGGTGTTGGCCACCGACATCTTCGGATCGAGGCCGACCGTGAACGTAAACGGCTGCTCCCCGAGGAAGGGCGTGATCGACCCAGGATCCGCATCGACGGAGATCGCCAGCATCTCCACGCCAGTGTGCTTCGTCCGCTCGTAGAGCCGCTCCAAGGCCGGCATCTCCTCGCGGCACGGCGGGCACCACGTCGCCCAGAAATTGATGAACACGATCTTGCCGCGCTGCTCGCTGAGGCGAAACGTGCGGCCCCGCGGCGTCCGCACGGCGAAATCCTCGGCGCGCTTCGGCAGCGACGGTCGGATAAGATCCAGCTCCTTGATGGCGTTCTCGACGGGGCCCGAGCGGACGCGGTCCACGGGCGGGCCTGGTGAGCGCATCACCGCCGCCACGGCGATCGCCGTGACGACGATGAGCGCGGCCAGACCGAGGGCGAGTCGGCGCCTTTTCACGGCCGCAGTCGGGCGAGTGCGGCAAGGATCTGCTCGTTAGTGGCCCGGACCTTGTAGTCGACCTCGACAAACGTCCAGCGTACGATGCCCTGGCGGTCGATGACGAAGGTTGCGGGATGCGGCCAGCCCTGTCCCGCGGGATTCCAGAGCCCGTAGCGATCGATCACCCGATGACCTGGGTCCGAGAGGAAGATGAATTGCGGCGCCTTGCCATCGTCCTTCGCGATCTTGTCGGCCATTTTCTGCAATTCGGCCTTCGAGTCGATGGCGACGGCCAGGATCTCGGCGCCCTTCTTGCCTTGCTCGTCCAGCAGCGTCCTCAGCTTGCCCAGCTGAGCAGTGCAGTACGGTCACCAGTGGCCCCGGTAGAACACGAGGACGACGTCCTTTCGGCCGCGGAAGCTCGAGAGCGTGACGGTCGCTCCGTCCTTGGACTCGAGCGTAAAGTCCGGCGCCGGTGCTCCCACTGCGACCCTCGTCAATTCCGTGGGCGGCAGGCCGGTACCATCCTTGGGCCCGAGCGTCGTGCCCACCTGGCCCGCCGCGACGGCAACGCTCCAGGCCAGAATTACCAGAACCACGCTGAAGAGCCTGAGCCTCTTACACATGGGGCCTCTCGCCATTCGGGCGCGCGGGAAAGTCCGGCTTCAGCCCGAGAGTGTCGGCGATTTTCGTGACCGTGTTGAAGAGCTGGACAACCTCCACGGCTTCAGTGAGCCCACGATCAGAGAGGCCGAGGCGGCGAGCTTCCCGCAGATGGAAGTCGACGCCATAGTCTGACTTGGCCGTCATCGACGCGGCGAAGGCGAGGATTTCCTTGGTCGGGCGATCGAGCGCACGGTCAGCGAAAGCCTCTCGCGTCGCTTGCCAGTAGGATTGAAGAAACCCGGGGTCTCGCGCCATCCAGCGAAACACGGCGGGCACCCGCTCGACAGCGTAGAAGTTGCGGATCTCGTCGAAGACGGTCTTGAGGTCGGTCTCCTCGTCTGCCGGATCGGGTAGCGGTACGAGCGGGTGGCGCAACGAGGCGGAGAACTCCGGAGGAAATCGCAGACTGTCTGCCACCGTGTTCAGCGCATGCGTCACCCCGGCGACGTAGGCGACTTCATACCAGATCTGTTCGTCGGCCAGCCCTTGCAGCTTCCCGGCTGCGCTGTGGGCGACCAGTCAGTATTCGCACACGTTGATCGCGCTGACGACGCTGGCAATGAGCTCTTTCTGGGCGCGGCTCAGCGCGCCGTCCGACATGGCGCGCCGCGAGGCGCGGCCGTACGGCCGCCCGAACTCGGGGACGGTCAGCAGCACACGACTCATCTTCGGCACGAAGTCGATCTTGAACCAGGCCTTCGTCGCTTCGCAGAACTTCTGATCCTCTGGGGCCAGTTCATGCACGTCGGTGACGTGGACGATTTCCATGCACCCTCCTTTTTCCGGATCCGTCGTGTGACGCCGCGGCGCGCCGGTCAGCGCGCCTGCTTCTTGTAGTGCTGGACCAGGCCCAGCACGTCTTGCCAGACGAGGCGCCCTATGGGCCCCGAACTGTACTGCGCGACCGCGATCGTGCGGTCGGGCCTGACGACGAACCCGGTCGCTTGCAGTACACCGCGCTTCTCCTCGTAGAAGGCCCCGAGCGCAGCTGCCGTGTCCTTGAGCGGCAGCCCGTACCCGACGGGCATGCCAAGCCCGAGCTCAGCCACCGTCTCGGCGGCCTTGTCCTGGGGGTCAGTGGACGCAGCGATGGCGCGGATGCCCTCCGCCTGCAGTTTGTCCTGTGCCCGGTCGAATGCAGCTAACTGCTGCTTGCAGTACGGTCACCAGTGGGCGCGGTAGATGAGAAAGACGCCCCAGCCGTCCCCGAAAGCTTCCGGGAGCGTGAGCCCTCCCTGCTTCACGGTGTCCATAGAGAGATTCGGGAACCGTTCCCCGCTGTCGAGGATCGTCGGTGTGGCTCGCGTCATGGTCGGCTCCTGATCGACTTCAGCAAGGGTACGCTGTGCGGGTTGAGTGTAGCGTATCCGGGAGCGTCGGGCTGGACCGGGCTGCTTACAGACGCGTCTCCCGGGCGCGCTCGGCACGGAGGCGATCCGCGCATTCAAGCAGGGCGTCGTAATCGAGCAGCGAGACCAGGCTGAACACGGCCCGCCCATCGCGCCAAGACACGGTCCGGAGACTCTTGCGGTCGCGGGTGAGATACTCGTGGCCGCGGTAGCTCACCGCCTTCCCGGGTAGGGTCCCTGCCTCTGCGGTATTGGGAAGCATGAAGACCGACATCAGCATGTGCCCCTTCTCGTAGAGCAGGTAGGCGAGCTTCTGCTCGTCGGCCTCCGACATACGCGCTCCGACCAGGCGAATGCCCGCATGGGAGTAGTCGGGCACCGGGACACGCATTCCGATTCGATCCCGGAGCCACGCTGCCACCTCACTGGGCTCGCTCGAGGTGAACTCGGCAGGATTCTCGATCTGCGCATAGGCCAGGTGCTTGTTCACAAGCGTGTCAGCGAGCCTGGGCGCCCCCGGACCCGGAGGCATTACACGCGTCACAAGGAGTGCGACCAGTAGGATCGCCGCGGTGGCGAGCGCCGGCACGCCAAGCCATGCGCGCAAAGCCGTCCGCCGACGCTCCCGGCGAGCCACCGCGAGGAGGCGCGCCCGAAGCTCTGACGGCGCCACCTCCTGGGGCTGCTGGCGCAGCAGGACACGGAAGCGACGTTCCCCGTCCGCCCGGCCGTGACACTCCGGACAGGACGAGACGTGAGCCTGCGCCGCCGTCATCGTCTCGACGTCCAGTTCGCCGTCCACGAAAGCCTGTAGCCGTGCCGCGAACTCCTGGCAGATCATCGCGAATCTCCGCTGTAACCGTGCTCGCGGGCCAGGACCTGAAGCTCCTTCCGGAGCAGTCGCCGGGCGCGAGACAGCCGTGACATCACGGTGCCGATCGGGCAGCTCAGGACCTGGGCGATCTCTCTGTACGTGAACCCCTCGAGGTCGGCCAGCATGATCACCTGCCGGGATGTTGCAGAGAGGGTCTTCAGCGCGCGCTCGACGTCGCCGTGGAACACTGTCTGAAGAAACTCCTCCTCGGGAGTCGACCGCTCCACCGCCGAGTCCTCGAAGGCTGCCGAGCCGCCGCTATCGCCGGCCGCCTCGCTCTCTAGCCGCTCACGGCCCTCCCGGCGGAGTCTGTTCAAGAAGGCATTGCGCAGGATGGTCACCAGCCAGGCCCGGCAATTGCTCCCAGGATCGAACTGGTCGAAGTGCCGGAGGGCCCGGACCCACGTTTCCTGGACCAGGTCCTCGGCCTCTGGCCGGCTGTGGGTGAGGCGGAGCGCCGTCCGGTACAGAAGGTCCAGGTGGACCAGCGCCACCTCCTCGAATTCCGGCGCCTGCCCGCGACCTCTGAGCCACCTGAGCATAGGTCCCTCTGGGCGAACCTCCACATGGTAAACCCCGATTCCGGCTCTTTTATTCCCTGGATTCTGGGAAGATCCGCGATTCGCTCGGGGGCCTGGGAATAATCGGCCGGCGGTCGGTGTTAGAGAACCGAGTCGAGGCGTCCGCGATCGATGCTCCCATCCACCCGTGACCAGGAGGACAGACCAGATGAAGACGACCCGTGTACTCATCACGACCGCCGTCGCCGCCGCATTCTCCGTGCCGCTGTTCACCAGCGCGCAGGCTGGCCCGGCCCCGGTGCCGAAGTTCGAGCACGAAAAGTGTTTCGGCATCGTGCGGGCAGCCAAGAACGACTGCCAGACGGCCAATTCGTCCTGTGCGGGCACGTCCAAGCGGGACAAGCAGGGCGATGCCTGGGTCTACGTTCCCAAGGGTACCTGCGAGAAGCTCGTGGAGGGAAGCCTGCAGCCCAAGAAGGCGTAGGCGCGTCGAAACGAGGCGCGACGGGCGGGCGAGTGGCGGAATGATCAGAGGCGACGCGCCGGCCGCGGCAGGCATCGGACTGCGGGCGCCACATGTCCACGAAGTCATCGACACTCGCCCGCCCACCGCGTGGCTCGAGGTCCATGCCGAGAACTATCTGGGAGGGGGGCCGGCGCTCAGAAGCCTCGACCAGCTCCGGCCCAGCTATCCAATCTCACTTCACGCCGTGGGACTCTCGCTCGGCAGCGCGGATGGTCTTGACGCCCACCATCTGCAGCGGCTCGCGGCGCTGATCGAGCGCATCGAGCCCGTGCTCGTGTCTGAGCACCTGTCGTGGAGCATCACGGGCGGCGTGTACCTGAACCATCTTCTCCCGCTGCCGTACACGGAAGAGAGTCTCGAGATAGTCTGCCGGCATGTCGACCAGGTCCAGCTCGCGTTTGGTCGGCAGATCCTGGTCGAGAATCCGTCGAGCTATCTCCGCTTCCGGCATTCGCCAATTCCAGAGCCCATGTTCCTTGTCGAGCTAGCCCGGAGGACGGGCTGTGGGCTGCTGTGCGACGTGAACAATATCTACGTCTCGGCCCACAACCTGGGCTTCGATGCCGTGGCCTACGTGGATGCCTTGCCGCCCGAATCCGTGCGCGAGATCCATGTGGCCGGCCATGCGCGCAATGACGCCGACGGGCTCACCATCCTCATCGACGACCATGGCTCGCGGGTCTCGCCCGAGGTCTGGAGGCTGTACGCCCACGCCGTGGCGCATCTCGGTCCGGTGGCCACCCTCGTGGAATGGGACACCGACCTCCCGGCGCTGGATGTCCTGGTCGCCGAAGCATGCGTCGCAGATGGTCTGTTGTACAGGGCGCGCCCAAGGACGCCCCATGCCGCCCCTGCGTGAGGTGCAGGCCGCGTTCCGGGAAGCCCTGCTTGGCGGCCCAGCGGAGCCGGCCGCGGCGGGGATCCTTGGAGACGGCCTCGCGCCCGAGGCGCGGCTCGATATCTACCGGCATCACGTCTTCACGACGCTCACGGCGGCGCTCCAGGCGACCTACCCCGTGATCTGCCGTCTCGTCTATGAGCAGTTCTTCAGGTATGCGGCGGATCAGTATATCCGTGCGCATCCGCCGGCCGGGCCCTGTCTTTTCGAATATGGAAGCTCATTCCCAGCCTTCCTTGCCACCTTCGATCCCTGCCGGCACTTGCGGTACCTGCCCGATGTGGCTCGGCTTGAGTGGGCGTTGAACTCCGCGACCCATGCTAAAGAATCGGCGCCACTTGATCCAATGGTGCTCTCCCAGCTGCCTGAGGATGACCTACCAGGACTGACCCTTCGCCTTGATCCGTCGCTCTCACTGCTACACTCGCCCTGGCCCATCGACCAGATCTGGGAGGCCAACCAGGCGACCGCAGACTCCAAATCCGTGGTGGACGTGGCCTCAGGGGGTGTCCATCTGGAGGTTCGGCGGATCGGAGACGATGCCGTGTTCCGTCCCCTCGACCCGGCGCCCTACTTTTTCCGCTGTGCGCTCAGCCGAGGCGGGTGTCTCGCGGATGCAGCGGGTGTGGCTTTCGAAACGGACGACGCCTTCGATCTCTCGCAGGCACTGCGGGACCTGTTTGCCGAGCATTTGCCCGTCGACCATGGAGTGGCGGCGCGGGGCCCGGAGGAGGGGTAATGCCTGAGGCTGTCCGCATTGCTCGGGGCGTTCCGACGTCGCGGAAGCTCATCGGAACGGTGACCGATCTGCTCGGGCGCGTACCCCTCTCCGTGCACCAGCTCCTGTTCCGGCTGGCCATCGCCAGCGTGTTCCTGCCGGCCGGTCTGCTCAAGCTGGCGAGCTGGGAATCCACGATCGCGTTATTCCAGGACGAGTACAGGATTCCGCTGCTCCCGCCGGTCATCGCGGCGATCATGGCCACCACGTTCGAGCTTGCCTGCTCGTCGTTCCTGATCGCGGGGCTTGCCACTCGCCTAGCTACCCTCCCCCTGCTCGGGCAGATCGTCACCATCCAGCTCTTCGTCTACCCACAAGCGTGGCACGAGCACCTGGTCTGGGGATCCATCCTGCTCTTCCTGTTGACGCGGGGCGGGGGGACGATTTCAGTGGATCACGTGCTCTGCCGTTGGTTCGGACACCAGCCTTCCTGAGCCGGCGACAGGAGAGCCGTTACGTAACGCCCACGACGCGGCGAACTGAAACGCGACTTTTAGTTCCCCTAAAACTCGAACGCTACGGAGTACTCGGGCGCCACGGGTTTCATTCACCACAGCCTAGGGTCCGGGCTCGGTCGAGGTGGCGAGCCGATCCTGGCCGAGCAGAACTCTCCCTCAGGATGGAGAAGTGCGGCCAGTACGGTCGGCCAAGGCGCTCGGCCTGACAATCCCCAGTCGCACCTGCCGCGGGCGGATCAGGCCAGTCAGTCGCAGCCGTCCGGAGAGCCCACTTGACGAGCACCCTCTCTGGGCAGATCCTCTGGCGTATCGAGCGCCTCGCGGAGTATCCGAACGTGATCGAGAAGCCGGTGGTGCGGAGGACGGGAGACGAGAAGGGGAGCGATTCTCCACTCACAAGGGCGCGGCGAGGGCCGCGCGATTCTCACCCAACAGTCGCGACGCCCTAGCGGAGGGCATCCCATGGCACGGCAATGGACGCGTCGACAGGTGCTCACCCAGATCGGGATCGCAACGGCAGCCATCCACACGCTGGACCCTCACGAGTTGTGCTGCGTCATGCCGGCGCACGCGCAGACCGCCGAGAAAGACCTGTTCGAGTTGAAGAAGGTCGGCGACGGCGTCTACGCGGCCATCGCGGCGCCCCGGTACAAGGTCAACTGCAACGCCGCCGTGATCCTGACCAACGACGGAGTCGTGGTGGTCGATTCCCATTCCAAGCCGTCGGCGGCCCGGGAGCTCTACAAAGAGATCCAGGGGCTCACCAAGCAACCCATCCGCAAGATCATCAACACGCACTTCCACTGGGATCACTGGCAGGGCAACGAGGTGTACGCGGGCGCCAACGCCGGGGTCGAGGTCGTCGCCTCCGAGCGCACCCGGGAGAATCTCACCAAGCCGGATGCGGGGGTCGGGGGCATTCCGTTCATCGAGAAGCAAGTGGCGGCGCTTCCCGGGGAGATCACCAAGCTCAAGGACGATATCCAGCGGGCAAGCGATCCCAAGATGAAGGCAACGCTCGAGGCGAGTCTGCGGCAGGCCGAGGAGTACCTCCAGGAACTGAAGGACATGAAACCGGCGCTCCCGACACGAACCGTTGCGACGACGACGACCCTGCACGAAGGGGGGCGTGAGATCCAGCTCCACGTGCTTGGCCGCGCGCACACGAATGGCGATCTCTTCACCTACCTGCCGAAGGAAAAGATCGTCGCGACCGGCGATGCCCTGATCGACTGGATGCCGTTCCTCAACGACGGGTACCCCGAAGACTGGGTCCAGACGTTGACCGCGCTTGAGAAGCTGCGCTTCGACCACATCATCCCTGGCCATGGAAACGTGTCTCCCCGGAACCAGCTCAGATTCTTCCGGGGCTACTTGGCCGATCTCATTGCCGCCGTAAAGAAAGCGGCCACAGAGGGCGCGAGCCTCGACGAGATGAAGAAAACCATCGCGGAGCAGCTTGCGCCGAAGTACGAGCGCGGCATGTCGAAGCATCCGCTCGGCCAGTACCGGGATCGCGTCGGCCTGAACGTCGAGATGGTGTACCAGAAGGTGGTCAAGAAAGCCTAGGATCAGATCCGAGCACGTCGACGGCGACGCGGCACCGCTCCAGGTGTCCCGCCATATCAGTCATCGCATTCGTTTGTCTTGTTGCGGGGGTCGGATTTGAACCGACGACCTTTGGGTTATGAGCCCAGGCAGTGATGTGATGAGGCCCAGAGGAATCCAGGCAGTACAGACACTTGTCCCCACTCTTGTCAACGCAAGGTTGTTGGCCTTTGGGTCTCCCTGGGACCCGTTCGCGGCCAACACGCCCAAGATTGGCCGTGAGGCGAATCTCAAGGCAGGAAGCTCCCACGCACGCTTCAGGCGCCCGCACAAAACCCTTCCTTGGGCCACTTGACCTCGTGAGGGGCACGACCAGCCCGTGGCATAGCAAACGCGAGGTCGAGCATTGAGAGGGAAGCACGACGAGGAGTCAGGGCCGCAGGGGTTTGGGTCGGTCGGACGAGTGGGCCGACCTTACGCGGGTTGCTGGTCGATCGTCAGCGGCAACGTGAAGATGAAGGTCGAGCCGGTTCCCAGCTCGCTCGTCACCCAGATCCGGCCCCCGTGCAGCTCGATGAACTTCCGTGCGAGGGCCAGGCCGAGGCCGGTGCCTTCGGCCTTCTTGTCCGCCGTCCCCACCTGGCGGAACTCCTCGAACACCGCCTCCTGGTCCGCCGGGGCGATGCCGATGCCCGTGTCCACCACGGAGATCTCCGCCATCCCGTCGTCCAGCCGGGCCCGGACGTCGATCCGGCCCCCTTCGGGCGTGAACTTCAGGGCATTGGACAGGAGGTTCAGGAGCACCTGCTTGACCTTCCGCTCATCACCGCTCAGCATCCCCAGCCGCTCGTTGATCGTGCTGCCCAGCTTGACCCCCCGTCGGTTCGCCCGTTCTCTCACGAGGATCAGAGCGTTGTCGATGGCGCCCGGCAGATGGAACTCTGACAGCTCCAGCTCCATGCGCCCCGCCTCGATCTTCGAGAGGTCGAGAATGTCGTTGATGAGGGAAAGGAGATGCCGCCCCGACTCCAGGATGTCTTGCAGGTATTCGGTCTGCTTCTCGTTGATCTCGCCGAACATTCCCTCGGCCAGGACTTCCGAGAACCCGATGATGGCGTTCAGCGGGGTGCGCAGCTCGTGCGACATGTTGGCCAGGAACTCTGACTTGTGGCGGCTGGCCGCCTCGAGCTGGGCGCTCTTGTCGGCGATCTCCCGGAAGAGCCGGGCATTCTGGATGGCCAGGGCGGACTGGGTGGCGAAGGTCTTCAGGACGTCCACGACCTCCGAAGGAAACTCACCCGGCGCCTTCCGGTTGAAGGAGAGGCTGCCGATGATCTGATCCTCCCGGAGCAGGGGCACGGCGAGGAGCGCTCGGTACCCGAACCGGATGAGGGTGTCCCGGACGCTGCTCTGGTAGGCCCCGGGCTGGGTGATGTCGGGGATCTGGATGGGTTCCCGCATCTCGGCCGCGCGCCCCATGAGCCCCTCGCCCTTCCGGAGGGGCACTGCCCGTAGGGCCTCGACAAACTCTGTGTCGTCATTGTGGGTGGCGCGCAGCTCGAACTGCTGGGCGGTTGCGTCGTATTCATAGATCGAGCAGCCGGCGGCGCCGGCCAGCTGGCTGGCGCGGGAGACGATCGTGTCGAGCACCGTCTCGACGTCCAGCGTCGAGCTGACGGCCCGGCTGACCTCGCCCAGTGCTGTCAGCTTCTCGACCGACTGGGTCAGCTCGCCCGTCCGCGCCTCCAGCTCCTTGAAGAGGCGGACGTTCTCGACGGCGATGACGGCCTGGTCGGCGAAGGTCTTCAGCAGCTCGATCTCGTTGTCGGAGAATGGCCCGGGCTCGGCGCGCGACACCGCAATGACGCCGATGGGATTGCCCTCCCGCAGCATGGGGACGCAGAGGAGGCCGCGAGCGCCGATCGCGCGGGTTAGCGCTCGGTGCTGATACTCCGGATCGACCTCGACGTCGGGCATGTGGACAACTGCGCGCTCGAGGATCGCCCGTCCTGCCAGGAGGCCCCGGGTTGGGCGCATCGGGAATATGCGGTGCGCCGTCTCGAGGGCCTCAGGGGTGAGGTTGTGCTGGGCGACCTGGTGGATCAGCTCGCCGTCGAACTGATAGAGCGCGCAGAAGAGTCCGTCGCACAATCTCGCGGCGCTCCTAACGATCGTGTCAAAGACCGGCTGCACATCGGTTTGCGATTGGCTGATGACGCGCAGAATCTCAGCGGTCGCCGTCTGCTGCTCCAGCGCCTCGGTCAGGTCGCGATTGCGCGCCTCCAGCTCCTTGAAGAGGCGGACGTTCTCGACGGCGATGACGGCCTGGTCGGCGAAGGTCTTCAGCAGCTCGATCTCGTTATCCGAGAATGGCCCGGGCTCAGCGCGCGCTACCATGATGACGCCGTCCCGCAGCATAGGGACGAAGAGGCCGCTTCGAAGGCCGATCGCGCGGGACAGAGCCGAGCCTTTCACCCGGGGATTCCTATTCATGGGGTCACGGGACGAGGTGTTTTCGGCGGGCGCGGCCAACCCGCGGGGAGGCCGTCCGTGAGAGAGCGTGGCTCTGGCTCCCTCTTCCGGGAAAAGTACCGAGACAAGAAGACTGGCCTGCTCAAGGTCTGCCGGACGTGGACGATGAAGCTCTGGGTGGGCGGACAGCGGCTGAAGCGGTCGGCGGGGACCGCATCCCGGGCTGCCGCAAACAAGAAGTTGGAGCAGTGGAAGGCGGCCGTCCGCCAGGGCGTGTACGTGCCGGATGCGGACCAGACGCGCTTCGATGACCTGGCCGCCCTCCTTTTGAGCGAATACCGAGCGAATGGCCGGAAGTCACTCGACCGCGTCTTCGACGCGGTCGACCATCTCCGAGCATTCTTTACGGGCTGCCGAGCACAGGCGATCTCCACGGAGCGCATCCTCGCCTACATCCGGCGTCGGCAGGAGCAGGAGGCGGCAAACGCCACCATCAACCGAGAGCTGGCAGCGCTCAAGCGCATGTTTCGGCTTGGTGAGAAAGCGGGGAGGATTGTCCGTCGGCCATCGCGATCATCTCGTGGATGTTCCACCGCGCGGGAAAGCTCATCAAGTCCTTCCGGCGAGCCTGGGTCACCGCCTGCAGGAAGGCTGGGATACCCGAGCGCCTTCCCCACGATTTCCGCCGCACCGCCGTCCGGAACCTCGAGCGCGCCGGCGTGCCCCGGTCCACCGCCATGAAGATGGTCGGCCATCGAACCGAGAGCATCTACCGGCGCTATGCGATCGTGGACGAGGCCATGCTCAAGGAAGGCGCCGTGAAACTTCAGATCCTTCACGACACCCAACAGGGTCCAGCGTCCAATGTGGTGTCGCTCGTGGACGTGACGAGGTCACGACGCCTCGGGTCGAGTGCCGGCCGAGTCACGGGTCGGACGGGAGGCAAGATTGGACGTGGGTCGAGAGGTAAATCGTCGAAGTCTGAGGAAAAAATCATGGTGGGCAGGGACGGGATTGAACCGCCGACACCAGGATTTTCAGTCCTAGTCCACGGTCCGTGT
>Ga0137392_10002190_pt1 | contig 11681 bp, 7 predicted proteins | sample 15con2h34AmetaG_FD_101394 | JGI IMG/M metagenome (GOLD analysis project Ga0137392, IMG submission 101394) | Vadose zone soil microbial communities from Angelo Coast Range Reserve, California, USA - 15con2h3.4A metaG | ecosystem: Environmental > Terrestrial > Soil > Vadose zone > Saprolite... | reverse complement strand
TGGAACGCAACTACAAGGAGGTTACCTCGGAGTTCTTCCCGCGTTGCCGTAGTTAGCACGTCAATTAGCGGCTGACGGCTTGTGTTCGGAAAGTTTGCGTCTTTCATTCCGTACCGTGTGCGGAGTAGTTGCTCTGCAAGGGCTTCCCACCACTCGAAGATAGCGCGATTGGATGCCCCAGGAGAATAGATTCGTTGAATAGTCCGACTCCTGAAGTTGAAGAGCCATCGCGGCTTGGGTTTGGGCGGAGGAGAATTAGGTTGCGGTGGAGCAACGTTCAGAAGGCGGTTCAGGTAGGGCAAAAGAACTTTTTCGCGTATCCAGCCTCGAAGTAAAAGGTACGGCTTGTATGCAAACTGTAGCAAATGCTGAATTAAGATCACCAGGTTGATTGATGCGGAGCCGACCACGAAAGCCAGAAAAAGGGCGACGAAGATAAGCGCGAACTGTCCGAATGGAAAAGCAGATTGGAGTTGCACGCTGAGTTGTGCAGCGAGCGGCGCGTTTCCCAGTGCTATGCTGAATAGAAAGAAAAACCCTGGGATGAGCGCGGCCAGGTGCCGCAGCGCGCTAATTGGAAGAACTTTGGAGAGATCGATCCTAACCATTTTCTACTCACCCGCCGCGCGCTTCCGTGCTGGCGCGCCCCGCTGTGAATCGACCACTTGCAAGCCTGATGTCGCCTGCGGCGCTGTCGCTCCGGCTGCATTGAAAATATTCCCGAAAGTATTTGTCGCTTCCCTGAGCGCCGAATCCGCCAGGTGCGCGTACCGCATCGTCGTGCTCGCTTGAGTATGTCCAATCAACTTTCCGACGACCTGGAGGGACGTTCCCTTACTGACGAGATGGCTTGCGAAGGTGTGCCTCAAATCATGTAGGCGCACGGTCGGCTTCCATTTCGTGATCTTGCGCCGCTTGCCTTGCAAGACGACGGCCTGCGCGAGTTCAGCGGCCTTGCAGACGGCCGTCCAAGGCTTCCTGAGGCCCACACGCGCTGCTTTGCCGTCTCGGCCGGGGAATAGCGGCCCTGTCGCATTTTGCGGCTTCATCCGGCGCAACAGCTCGAGCGCCGCGCTGCTCAAGGGAACGTGCTCGACTTTTTTTTGTTTCGTGTGGTGACTTGGCTTCGTCCAGACGGCGCGCTCTAAATCGAACTCGTTCCATTTCGCTTTCAGCACTTCACCCTTGCGCGAGCCTGTGAGTGCAATGAGGCGAATCGCATTCGCTGCCTGCTGGTCCTGATATTTGTCGAGCGCCGCGTGCAGCCTCTTAAGCTCATCCTCTTGCAGCCATCGCTCGCGCCGATGTTCCTGATAGCGTTCGATTCCCCGCGCGGGATTCTCCGTCGCCCACTTCCACTTGATTGCTTGCTCGAACACAGAGGAGAGGAGCGCCAAGACTCGATTCGCGCGATACGGCGTGCCTTCCAACTCTCGGTGAAGTTTTTCCACGTCGCGTGCATTGATCGCCCGGAGGCGCAGCGCGCCGAGCCGCGGGCCGATGATTTGGCCAAACATTTGCCGGTCGTTTCGCTTGCTGTTTGCGCTGGCATCTGGAGAGTAGTGGCGCTCCAGATATTCTTTCCCCAAGTCGCGCAGTGTCGGCTCTCCGCACGCTTTTCGTTTTTCTTCCAGCGGGTCGTATCCTTGGGAATCGATGCGCGGCTTTATTTTCGCGGCCTCGGCTCTCGCGGCTTCCGCGCTCCATTCGGGCGCGCGGCCAATCTTGTAGCGTCTCTGCCTTCCGTGCGCTCGATAGTTCAGAATGAAGGTGACGGCGCCGGCCGGGGTGATGCGGACTCCAAACCCCTTCAACTCCGAATCCCAAATGATTCGATTTCCGCTTTCTGCCGGCCTCAGATTCTTGATGGTTCGCTGGGTAATTTTTTGGCTCATACGCCCTCCCGTAGCGAGGAAAAAGTCAGCACCGTGTCAACAGATAACGGCATTTCGTGGCACCGACTGGCACCAAGTGTCAGCGAGCCTGTCTCGTATGTCAAGGAAAGAAAAGGGGTTTTCGCGTAAGTGCTTTGCTCTCTTGTCAGCAGTCGAAGTACGGAACGCTGACTCTTAATCAGCGGGTTGCAGGTTCGAGTCCTGCCCGGCTCACCAAGTGTTTTCAATGAGTTAGATTCATCGTTGGAGCAGGGAGTAGAGTCACGAGCGGCGCCATCAGAAAAAATGGCCACCGGCGTCCGTTTCTAACTAGCACAACGGACGCTCCTAGACGCCGAGGTCCGGAACAGCGCGCAGTGCGTCGTTGAACCGGTTGGTGAAATTGGCGGCGCAAATCACCAGCGTAAGCTCAACAATCTGACCTTCGTCGTAATATTTCCGCAACTCCTCCAGAGAACCGGCGCGGATCGCGGAAGCGCCGCGGGTCACGCGCTCCGCGTAAAGAAGCGTCGCCTTTTCTTTTTCGTCGAAGAGTGAGCTTCGCTCGTAGAATTGTACAGCTCGAATCTGCTCGTCGGTGATGCCAATCCGCTTCGCCGAAGCGGTGTGCGCGCGGGTTCAATATTCGCAGCCGTTGATCAGAGACGTTTTCAGATAGGCTAGTTCTTTATAGCGGGCCTCGATGGTGCCCCCTTCCATGACGGCGGAATAAAACGGGAGGAACTTGGCGAGAACGTCCGGCCGGTGGGCCATAAGGCCGAAAATATTGGGCACCTTGCCAAATTTCTTGGACACTGCGTCATAGACGGGGTGCAGCTCGGAAGCGGCTTTTTCCTTGGGGAGAGGATTTACTGCGCTCATGAGAACCTCCTGATTCAATCACTTTAACCTAGATTCGCCATTCTTTGACGATCTCGCGCCCAGGTGAGCAAGAAAGGCTTCGCTCGTCCGCGGCAGGGATCTTCCGTTCAGCGTGACTGCGCCAATCGTCCGCGCGGCGCGCTCATCCTCAAGCGGAACGTAGCAGCATCCGCGCCGCCTCTCGATCGCCATTGCCGGGACAATCGAAATACCGAGCCCGGCGCTCACCATGCTCAGAATGCTGCTGAACTGACCGCTCTCAAAAATGATATTGGGCTTCAGCCGGGCCCGGCTGCACGCCGCCACCGCCGTTTCGCGGAAGCAATGGCCATCGCGCAAAAGGAGAAAAGGCTCATCTCGCAACTCGCCAAGCGAAACCGCGCGGCGCCTTGCGAGCGCATGTTGCTTGGGGAGCGCAGCATACAGCTTTTCCGCCGCCAGAGGAAAAGATTCGAATTCGTGACCGCGGACCTGCAACGGCAGCGCAACAATCGCCACGTCCATGGTGCCCGCCCGAAGTTTTTCAAGAAGCAGCGGCGTGATCTCCTCCACGATGGTGACGCGTGCCTGCGGGTATTTCCGGGAAAAGGAGGTGAGGACGGGTGGGAGAAAATAAGGAGCGATTGTCGGGATCACGCCGACACAAATCGGCCCGCTAATCGAGGTCTTCCGCTCGACGACATCGCTGCGCGCCGCTTCAAGGTCACGCAGAACCGCTCGCGCGCGGGGCAGAAACACCCTCCCAAGTTCCGTCAGGCGAACGGTGCGGCCAAGACGATCGAAGAGCCGCGCTCCCAATTCATCTTCCAGCTTCCGAATCTGCTGCGAAAGTGACGGCTGCGAGACGTGCGATTGCTGAGCCGCGCGGCTGAAGTTCCCCGTCTCGGCGATTGCACAGAAGTAGCGAAGCTGGTGAAGTTCCATAGGCTATGCCTATCCATTCTATGCGAACTATATATTGGATGTATAGGAGCGGGCGGACTACTCTGGTGCTGGAGGTACACGATGTCAGAAGAACGCAAGAGAATGACGACGGATGCGGGGCGCCCCGTGGGCGACAACCAGAATTCGCTCACGGTGGGGCCGCGCGGACCGGTGGTGTTTGAAGATTTCTTACTGTTTGAAAAAATGGCCCACTTTAACCGCGAGCGAATTCCCGAGCGGGTGGTGCACGCCAAGGGGTCTGGTGCCCATGGTCACTTTGTCTGCACGAATCCCAATATGACGAAATACACAACCGCAAAACTGTTTTCGGCCGTGGGGAAGGAGACGCCGACGTTCATACGGTTCTCGACCGTGGGCGGGGAGAAAGGATCGGCGGACACGGAACGCGATCCACGCGGATTTGCGCTCAAATTTTACACCGAAGAAGGTAACTGGGACATGGTGGGCAACAACACTCCGGTATTCTTCATCCGCGACCCGCTGAAATTTGGCGACTTCATCCACACGCAGAAGCGCGACCCGGAAACGAACCTGAAGTCGCCCACGATGATGTGGGACTTCTGGTCGCTCTCCCCCGAATCGTTGCACCAGGTCACGATTCTTTTCTCCGACCGCGGCACTCCCGATGGCTACCGCCACATGAATGGCTACAGCAGCCACACTTTTAGCCTGATCAACGCCAAGAACGAGCTTTTTTACGTGAAGTGGCACTTCAAAACGAAGCAGGCCATCAAGAACTTCACGCGCGAACAGGCCGACGAGATGCGGGGCAAGGATCCGGATTACGCCCAACGCGATCTTTTTGAGGCCATTCACACCGACGACTATCCGAAGTGGCGCGTTTGCGTGCAGATCATGCCGGAGAAAGAGGCGGAGACGTATCGCATCAATCCGTTCGACCTCACAAAAGTTTGGCCACATGGCGACTACCCGCTTGTAGAAGTCGGTGAGCTCGTTCTTGACCGCAACCCGGAGAACTACTTCGCGGAAGTCGAGCAAGCAGCTTTCGAACCGAAGAACATTGTGCCGGGCATGGGCTACTCACCCGATAAGATGCTTCAGGCGCGCTTGGTTTCTTACCCGGACGCGCATCGCTACCGCCTTGGCGTGAACTACGATTCGCTGCCAGTCAACAAGCCACAATGCCCGTTTCATACTTACAACCGCGACGGTGCGATGCGTTTTGACGGGAACTCCGGCCCCGCGGTGAACTACGAGCCCAACAGTTTTGACGGCCCCACTCAGGATCCCGCCTTCCGCGAGCGTGCCCGGACCATCACCGGTTCGGTGGACCGCCACAATCACCGTCTCGACAGCGACTATTACACGCAGCCCGGCAACCTGTTCCGCTTGATGAAGCCTGATGCGCGCCAGCGCTTAATCGGCAACATCGTGGCCAGTATGAAACCCGTTCCGCAGCACATTCAAGAGCTGCAAATCCAACACTTCTACAAGGCTGATCCCGCCTATGGGACCGGCGTAGCAATAGGGCTTGGCCTCAAAATTGAAAGGATTATCAGTTCAGAAGGCAAATCCATCGCCGCTGACTGAACTTTCTATACAAACCACAGAGGGGTAGGGGACTCCTCCCTGCCCCCTCTTGTGTATCACTGGACCAAAACAATCGCGAACCGTGGCAGACGGCTCCGTCCAAGTCTCTTCCGTTCAATTATTTGTAATGCTCGCTATCTGTTTTGCGCGTCTGTCATCCACTTCTGCAGAACCTTGAGGTATCGCTCTTCCACGTTCTGGAATGCCACTCCCATGCCCATGTTGGGCTGTGAATACACGACCGTCGCGCGTGCCTCGAAGGTGGCCGGGCTTTCCGAGATTTTGATCAGCACCGATGTTCCTGCGGGGAAGGGATTCATCATATCCAAGTAACACCCATACAATCCCAACTCGCTCAGCCGAGTCGTTATACGTACGTCCGACTTATCCTCGATGAGTTCGGCAGAAGCAAAAAACGGATATCTCTCTGAGCGCCGTTTTTCTTGTCCCATGCAATCGCTCCCGGAAAGAATCCTCATCAAATAGTATCCCGGATTGCTGCGAAACCCTTCCCAATGGTCTTATTGATAACCGCGCCGCGCGGCCCCGCCCTCGGTTGCTTTCCACCCACTGTTTACTATCTCTTCGCCAATTGCAAAGGAAACGCGGTGGCAAACCAGGTCCCGTTCGGCAACAAGATCTTCGGGCACGCCAAAAGGTCCCGTCGATCTCGCAGGCACTGGCCTAGACACTGCGAGAAGCTAACCGACAATAAGGCCCCGCTTTGGTGGGTGGGGACTTGACATTCCGCACGTTCCCGTTCCCTCGACCCATCCTCGACATTCGCGCGAACCCTCCTCTAAGGACTCCACCGGATACTTGTATCCCTTTTCTTTTTCAATCACTCGTTGACCCTTTCGTCTCTGCCGTCATCCAACGGAATGCCATATATCCCCTTTATTTTCATGTCATTTCAAACTTTTTTCCGTCACAACGAACGGGTACACCCCTGCTCTCTTTTCCTCGGCTGCTCCTTGCTTTCTCTCTTCGGTTTCCCGTTTTCCGGCCACGCGTCACCTTCCGGCCCATCCCCGTCCTAGTACATTCGTACTTTTCCAGCGCGAGACCTTTTTGTACCCGGAGTTCTATTGTCCACAACCCCGGCTCCCGGCTACACTTGTCCTTCAAGCAGGAGGTTCCCCTTGACCGGCTCCGAACGCCGAACAACCCAGCGCTTTCAAATGCGCCTGCCCCTCACCGTGCGCTGGACCACCGGTGCGGCCGTGGGCGAAACGGCCACCGAATCCCGCGACGTGAGTTCCCGCGGTGTTTACTTTTTCCTTTCCAAGGACGTCAGGGAAGGCTCTCCCGTCGAAATTCTTCTCACCCTGCCGAACGAGATCACCCTCGCAGGTCCCGTGCGCGTGCGTTGCCTTGGCCGCGTTCAGCGAACCGAGCCGCGCGACGAGGGCTCCATTGGAGTGGTTGCCGCCATCGAGCGCTACGAATTTCTCCGCGGCAGCGAGGACATCCGGCAGTAGCGCTGTAGCGCCTCTTGCGGAAACAGTTTGCAATCGCTTCTTCTGCGAGCAGAATTTTTGAGCAGGCCGTTCCCCGCCGGCCCGCTGGTTTGGTTGGCACGCTGTTCTGGAAAATTTCCGATGCTTTTTCGAAAAGTTTTTCCGTCCGCGGATTCACGGTGCGCGTTTTCTAGCAACGGACCGGAAAATTTTCGGACACCCACTTTCTGTGGCACGCGGCATTGAAATTTTCCGACCTGTGTTTTTTTGCAGGTGCCTTGAGTTTTTTCCAAAAAGTTCCTTGCTCGCTCACTGCGGAGGCGGGCGGGATAAGCCGGGGTGCCTCGGCCCCTCAGCGGAGCCCCCGGCTCTTTTCTTTGTTGCGCGATGCACTCTCCTAAACGATAATTTTCGTATCCCGCAGCCCGCACGTTTCCATGAACGCCGCGCAGCGACGTTACCACTGCGCCGCCTGTACTTCCGGTCAGGCGACTTCCACAGCCCTCCTGCGGGATGATGGCCGCAGCCCAGCAGCCAACAATCGGGGTTCAACGCGCGGAGAATTTGCTCTGCGCCAGGCGGAGCGAGTTCTCTGCGCGGGCCGGCCATTTTGCCCATTGTGGCGTGAGGGACGCGATAGGGAACTATTGCGGGAAATTCTTGGCGAGATTTTTTGGGGGAAAATTTGGGGATGGCTTCAAAGATTCAGCAAGAAATTCACGCAGAGAACTCCGCGGAAAATAGCGCAGGAGCTCAATCGCTTCTCGAACTTGCGGAGATACTGGACCAGCACAAAATCTGGGTCGAGTCCGGCGGGGACTCCGGAACCAAAGCGGATTTCTGCGGTGTCGATCTCGCGAACGCAGACCTGACCGGCGTGAACCTGCAGGGAGCGCACCTGCACAAGGCGAATCTTCGCCACGCGGATCTGTCACTAGCGAATTTGCGCGGCGCCAGCCTGGTGCGCGCCGACCTGCGCGACGCAAACCTTCTCGGAACAGAACTGCGCGGCGCGAATTTAATGGGCGCAAATCTTTATGGCACGGAAGGTTTGTGGGTTGGGCGTCTCGGTGGAACAAATTTGTTTGACGCGATTCTGCCCGAATCTATTTCCACTTTTGACGGCCCCACAACGATCGCGCAGGCGACGAAAATGGCGCGATGGTTTTATTTCTCGTTGCTGCTAATGAGCGCCGCGTGCTGGCTGCTCATCTCCACAACCACGGATCCCCGCCTCATGCTCAACGCTTCCGCGATTCCGCTTCCACACATCGGCAATGTACTGCCGATGACGGGCTTCTACTTGGGCGGCCCACTGCTTCTGCTTTTGTTCTATTTACGTTTTCATTTTCTGCTTTTGCGATTGTGGGGGAACATGGCCGCTCTTCCAGCGGTCTTTCGCGACGGGCAGACCCTGGAGAAAGATAGCGCGTGGTTCTTGATAGGGCTGGTGCGGCGCCATTATCGGTGGTCGCGGGATACCCGGTCGCCGCTTTCCTTGCTGGAAACGGCGCTTTCCGCGCTGCTGGCCTACTGGGTGGTGCCGGCGACGCTGATTTTTTTCTGGGCGCGCTATCTGGTGCGGCAGGATCTTCGGGGAACGATGCTGCAAGTACTGGTGGTCGCGGCATCGATCGCGGCGGCCACGTGTCTTCCCCCGATTGTTTCGCGCGTGCTGCGCCAGGGAGATTTGCACCGCCCAAAATCGAAAAACACATTCCGGATTGTCGCAGCGACGTTGCGTTCGGCGGCAGCGGCAGGATTGATTCTCTCTTTGCTTTCTTATGGCGTAATTCGAGGAATTCCTTCCGATCGAAGCATCGCTCCGGAAGTTGCATCCACCGATATCCGCCGGTGGGCTTCTCAAGCGCTTCAAATAGCGGGTTGCCGTCCCTATGCAGAGCTTGCGGAAGCGGCTCTCTCGCCACTGCCGGGGCGCGGAAGTTTGTCCGAGGAAGCGCTAGCGGCCGTTCCAGGAGCGCGGCTCAACCAGATGAATCTGAGGTACGCGCGGGCGTATCGCGCGGTTCTCGTAAATGCGCGGTTGTGGCGGGCCGACCTCGAGGGCGCTTATCTTTCCGAAGCGGACTTGCGCGGGGCGAACTTGCGCGAGGCCCTGCTGCATGCGACGTCGCTGGACCGGGCGCAAGCCAGCCACGCAATTATGGTCTCCGCGGATGGCAGCGGCGCAAATTTCTCGGCGGCGGATCTGCGGGGCGCGGATCTTTCCTACGGAACTTTTGAGAACGCCATTTTCTCGAATGCGAAGCTCAATGGCGCTTCACTATACGCCGCAAATCTTCGCAACACTCATTTCCTGCGGACAGACCTTTCGCGAGCGGACCTGCGGGACACGAAGTTTGAAAGGGCCGTGCTTTCGAGAGCGGTGCTGGAGCAGACAGATTTGTCGTCGACAAAACTTGAGGAAGCCAATCTCACCGGCGCGCAATTGAAGGGCACAATCCTTCTGGACGCGGATTTGAAAAGCACGGACTTACGCGGCGCGTTCCTGGCGGGAGCGATTCTGCGCGGCGCGGAACTCGAAAGAGCAAACCTCGATGGCGCCGACCTGCGCGGCGCGCTGGGGTTGACAGTCGAGCAAGTGTGTTCCGCGGCGAACTGGCGTGGCGCGCTGATGGACCCGCAATTCCGCCAGGAAGCCGAATCGCGCTGCGGCGCCACCCGCTAGTTCGAAGACAAGGTTCTGAATTCTCCCACACAGCGTGATTGTTGCGTCTTCCGTGCCCCGACGCGCGGCGTCGACGGCCTCGAGAACGATTATGCGTCCGACTAATTATTTGATATCTTAACTCGCAAGTAGTACACCTATACGGTAAAGAGCGCGCGATTCCTGGCCGGAAGGCAGGGGTTAGACACTTGGAAACTCTGGGACAAGACGTTCGCTACGCACTCCGCATGATCCTGAAAAGCCCAACGTTCAGCGCGATTGCGGTGCTTTCTCTCGCGCTGGGCATCGGTGCCAACACGACCATCTTCACCGTGGTGAACGCCGTTCTTCTGAATCCTCTTCCCGTGAAGGATATATCCAGGCTGGTGCAGATGGATACGGTGGACACCAAGACGATGGTGACCCAGGCGAACGCCACAAAGCTGGGCATGTCTTATCCGAATTTCCAGGATTACGAAAGGCAGAACCAGGTTTTCACAGGATTAGCGTGCGTCTCAGGAGGTCCGCTCACGTGGAGCGGGGGAGCAGAACCTCAGCGAATTTTTGGGTTACTCGTGAGCGCGAATTATTTCGACGTTCTGGGAGTGCGCCCGGCCCTCGGCCGTTTTTTCCTACGCGATGAGGACAAGAAGCCGGGCGGGAATGACGTCGCGGTACTGAGCTACAGCCTGTGGAGCAATAAATTCGGCTCCGATGTAAACCTCATCGGCAAGACGATAACGCTGAACGCGACGCCGTACACAGTGATTGGTGTGGGCCCCCGGGGGTTTAAGGGGAATTTTACGCTCGTCCCCACGGAGCTGGTCTGGATCCCCGTCAGCATGTACACCCAGGCGCTCGCCGGGTTTTTCAGAGACAATTTCAACGATCGCCGCCTTCTGGGGACCATAACAGTCGGCCGCTTGAGAACCGGAGTGAGCTTGAGTCAAGCACAAGCATCGCTCAAGACCATCGCGCTGCATCTGGAGAGCGAATATCCGAAGGACAATGGCGGCCGCAGTGTGGCCTTGACTCCGCTGGCAGATGCGGCGGTGGGAACTAACAATTCCGCCCAAATCAAACTTGCCGGCGGATTGATGATGGGGATTGTGGGCCTGGTGCTTTTGATCGCCTGCGTGAACCTGGCAAATCTCCTTCTGGCCCAGGCTGCGCGCCGTGAAAAGGAAATTAGTGTGCGCGCGGCGTTGGGAGCCAGCCGGGGCCGCCTGCTGCGTCAAATGCTGACGGAAAGCGTCGTTCTTTCGCTTCTCGCAGGGATTGTGGGCCTGGGGATCGCGTACGGCGGCCGTTCCGCGCTCTGGTCGTTCCGGCCGCCTTTCATCGAGAAAAATGACATCGATCTTGCGCTCGATTCCCATGTGCTGCTGTTTACGTTGGGCATCGCGCTTCTTACCGCTCTGTTGATCGGCATGGCTCCAGCGATCAAGTCCGCCAAACCCGACCTGATCGAAGTACTGAAGGTTGGCGGGCGAGGGGGAACCGTAAACTGGACGCGGAGTCCGCTGCGCAGCATGCTGGTGGTGTCCGAAATTGCGCTGGCGCTGGTCGCGCTGGTCGGAGCGGGTCTTTTTATCCGCAGCATGCAAAACGCGCAACGCATCGATCCCGGGTTCGAATCAGAAAAACTCTTCATGATGGCCTTCGATTTGGGGGCGCTGCACTATGAAGAAGGCCGCGCGCAAGAGTTTTTCCGAGCCGCCGTGGAGCGCGCGAAAGCGTCTCCCGGCGTGGAAGCCGCGACGGTAGCTTCCAATTTTCCTCTGGGAGGGGGCTTCGAGCACACGGTTTTTCCCGAGGGTCAAGACGAAACCACTGGTTATCGCGGAACGCTGACGCAAGCCGATGACGTCACCCCCAGTTTCTTTGAGGCGCTGCGCATCCCGCTGATTCGGGGCCGCGTTGTGAATGATTCCGACCGTCAAAACACGGTGCAGGTTGCGGTGATTAACGAGGCGATGGTCAAACAGTTCTGGCCGAACGCGGATCCATTGGGCAAGCGGTTTCACTTTTTTGGAGAGCCGGCTTTGCGCGAAGTGGTGGGAGTGGTGAGAAATACAGTGGTGAATCAAATTGGCGAGGAACCCCAGCCTGTCATCTATTTGCCGATCACGCAGGACTTTTCTCCTGCGGTGACGCTTCAGGTACGCACAACCGGCCGGCCTGAAGCGGTGATCGGGACCGTGCGGGGCCAGCTCCAATCGCTCGACACGAACATGGCTATCACAAACGTGCAGACGATCCAGGAAATTATGCGCCAGGGACTCTGGGCGCCGCGCATGG
>Ga0137392_10002187_pt1 | contig 11684 bp, 10 predicted proteins | sample 15con2h34AmetaG_FD_101394 | JGI IMG/M metagenome (GOLD analysis project Ga0137392, IMG submission 101394) | Vadose zone soil microbial communities from Angelo Coast Range Reserve, California, USA - 15con2h3.4A metaG | ecosystem: Environmental > Terrestrial > Soil > Vadose zone > Saprolite... | reverse complement strand
TGTGGTCGCCCGACAGCAAGAAGCTCCTCTATTGGGACAAACTGCACAAACTCTGGTACGTCAGCGTCGAGGACAAAAAACCCATCCTCGTTGACACCGCCGATTACGCCGACATCACCGACGGGAGTTGGTCGCCCGATAGCCTGTGGCTGGCCTATTCGAAGACTCACCGCCGCGGCTCCAACGACGTTTTTCTGTATTCGCTCGGCACGAAAAAGATTTCTCAACTCTCGGCCGGCTTCTACAACGAAACCAATCCGGTCTTCGACGCCAACGGCAAATATCTCTATTTCATTTCCACGCGCTATTTTTTCCCCAGCATTGGCCAGCTCGACCAGCGCTTTAACTATTACGCGACGGATGGCGTCTTTGCCCTCACTCTAAAGGCCGACGAGCAATCTCCTTTCAAGCCACAGAGTGATGAAGAAAAACCCGCCGAAGAAAAGAAGGACGAGAAGAAAGACGACAAGAAGAGCGGTGATGCCAAACCTGCCGGCCAAAAATCGGACGAGCAAAAAGAAGAGAAAAAAGAGGAGGCCGCCAAGCCCATTCAGATCGATTTGGACGGCCTCGGAAGCCGCATCGCGCCTGTGCCCATCGAGCCCGGCATTTTGACCGGCCTCGCCGCGCGCAAGGACAAATTCTTCTATATCGCGACGCCGCAGGAGGCGCGCCAATTCGGCAGAAATGACCCGAGTCCCAAGAATGTTCTTCACGTCTACGACGTCGACAAGCGCGAAGATAAGGTGCTTCTCGAAGGCATCGACGGCTACGACGTCGACAAGGAAGGCAAGAAAGTCATTTACAAAGCCGGGCCCGTTTACGGCATCGTGGAAGCCACCCCCGGCAAGGCCAAGGTCGGAGAGGGCAAGCTGAACCTCAGCGGCTTGCAGGTAAAGGTCGATCCGCGCGAGGAGTGGCGCCAGATCTTCCGTGAAGCGTGGCGCATCGAGCGCGACTTCTACTGGGATCCCGAGATGACCGGCCACGACTGGAAGAAGATCGGTGCTCGTTATGAAGCGCTGCTCCCGTGGGTCGCGCACCGCAGCGATTTGAATTACCTGATTGGCGAAATGATCTCCGAGCTCAGCACTTCGCACACCTACGTCGGCGGTGGTGACCAGCCGCAGAAGCCCCGCGTGAGCGTCGGGATGCTCGGCGCCGATTTCGAACCGGATGGCGGCTACTACCGCATCACGAAAATCTATCCCGGAGAAAACTGGAACGATGCCACGCGCTCGCCCTTGACGGAGCCGGGACTCAAAGTGAAGGCCGGCGACTACCTCATTTCCGTGGACGGCCAGGAGGCGCGCGCGAATCAGGATGTCTATTCCTACTTTCAGGACCTCGCCGGAAAACTCGTCAGTCTGAAAATCAACAACAAACCTGGCTCCGACGGCGCCTGGGAAATCACAGTGAAGCCCGCGGGCAACGAAGCCGGCATGCGTTATCTTGACTGGATTGCGGCCAACCGCCGCAAAGTTGAAGAAGCGACCGGCGGCCGCATTGGCTACATGCACGTGCCGGACACGACCATTCCCGGCATCATCGCCTTCGACAAGCAGTTCACCGCGCAACTCGACAAAGACGGCATCATCGTCGACGAGCGCGACAACTCCGGCGGACAGATTCCCGACTTCTACACCGAAAAGCTCAAACGCCAGTTGCTCACGCTGGTCGCGCCCCGCGATACGAAGGACATCCCCTGGCCTCCGGTGGGAATTTTCGGACCCAAGGTCATGATCGTCAACGAACTCGCGGGCTCAGGCGGCGACGCATTTCCGTGGTTTTTCCACCGGGAGAAGATCGGCCCGATCGTCGGCACGCGTACCTGGGGCGGTCTTGTCGGGATCGGGAATGTTCAGCCGCTACGCGACGGCGGCTTCGTCACCGCTCCCGGCTTTGGCTTTTGGAGCACCGACAATGGCGGCGAATGGATCGTGGAGAATCATGGCGTGGACCCGGACTACCTGGTGCCGCAGCGGCCAGACTTGGTTGTAAGTGGCCACGACCCGCAACTCGAAAAGGCCATCGACCTGGCCAAGGAGGCTCTAAAGAGCTACAAGGGGATTCCTGCAAGGCCGAAGTATCCGGTCGCAAAATAGTTCGCCTTTTTTCTTTGCATCGCTAGAACACGAGGAAAAGGATTGGCGATCAACCGGCCTGTTGTTCCGCTCGCAGCAAAGCATTCTGCGGGTGATGGCCTGAAAGGTCAGGCACGAAGCGACGGATTTCCGCGCTTGCCGAAAATTGCGTCTCGTTGCATCCCTCACCGTGGGTGTCATTCACCCAACGCTGCAGACTCTCAATCGCCCGGCGGTCCAGCATCGACGCACGTACAATTCTGCGAGGCAGCGGCGCCGCCGCAGCGACCGCGGGGTACCACCATAGTCATGGTGCCAAGCAACAGCACGGCAAGCATGTGCCTACTCGCGATTCTACAACCTCTGCCGGCTCGACATTGCTTCGTGACACTTGCCACCGCGTTCATGGTGGACTCCTTCGACCTATCGTTCCTGCATTCGGAGAGCTGTAATAGCCGCCAGCCGGGTGGCGCGTTCCGCATGGCTGGCGGAGGGACAATCTCTGGCAGCTTCGGCGAAGCGCGGCGGTGCTTGCCTGCATGCTCATGATCTTCCCTGCCTTCCAGCGATGCGTCCCGAGCCACCCGCAGTGGTATTGGCTAGCGGAGACTCTGTAGCTCAAGCTTTCGCCTGTGCAAATTCCACTTTGTCCGGCGCGTGCTTCTGGACGCCTTCTTCCGCGCCGTAACTCTTCGCGCCGGATTCGTTCTTCGTGCGCCACGAAAGCAGGCGGAGCAGTTGTTCGGAAAGGAGGATGTCGTAGACCACTAGGGCGCTGGCGCTCCCGAACAGCCCGATACCCAGAATCATCAGCAAATATTTCAGTGCCAGCATCGTCTTAGTCCCTTCCACCCTGCACCAGGGAGCGCTAGGCGGAGGGGTGACCGCCAACTCCGCCACTCGCGCTGGGCCAGGGGAAATAGCAGAAGCACACGTTTCAACCTGTGCTCTTTCCTCGCGCCAGCTCAGCGCTGCGTCGCATACGCGCGCGCCAGCTCCGTCCGGGCAGGCATCAACCTCGCGCTTGCCGGCCGCATCAGCACGAACGCAGCGCGCAACAGCAGCGAGTTGAATCCGACGGCAACAGCCGCGGCAAATATCGTGACAACCGTGAGTGTGACGAAATTCATCATGGCGATCATGGCGTGCCTCCGTGTCTTGCGTTATAGGGAATGGCACGACGGCCGCCAATTTCAAGCTGTTGAAAACAGGGGGATTAGCTAAAGTGGGGGCGGCTCACTTTGTGGGGAGAGAAACACGCCGTGGCCAGGCGGACGCGCACCCATGCCGGAGTTTGGCGGTGTAGCGTTTCAGAGGTAGTCTAGAGGTGTGAGAAAATTACCAGGATCATTGCGGCTGATTTGCGCCTCAAGCTTGGCGGCCGTTCGCATGCGCGCAAAGCGCGCGCGCCAGGCAGTCTCCCGAAAAAGAGAACGCGTAAAATGACGCCCAGGCCCGGACTGCGAATCGGCAAAATCCTCGGGATACCAATCTATCTGCACTCGACGTGGGTCATCATTTTCGCCGCCATCACCTACATCATTGCCATGCAGTTCACTCAGGATCATCCTCAGTGGTCGGTGCAGCAGCATTGGATTGTCGGGGTTCTCACGAGCTTGCTGTTTTTCGCTTCGGTTCTTTTCCACGAGCTCTCGCACAGTGTGGTGGCCCAGCACTACAAGATTCGTGTCGTCTCCATTACGCTGTTCATCTTCGGAGGCGTGGCGCGCATCGAGCGGGATCCTTCAAAAGCCATCCAGGAATTCAACATCGCGATCGCCGGACCGCTGGCAAGCGGTTTTCTGGCGGCGGCATTTGGCGGAGTGAACTTCATTTTTCCCAAGACGCAAATGGTGGGCGCTCTCGCGGACTGGCTTTGGAGAACGAATCTGGCGCTGGCGGTCTTCAATCTTCTCCCAGGTTTCCCGCTCGATGGCGGAAGAATTTTCCGGGCCATCGTCTGGGGGGGAACCAAGGATTTTGCCAAGGCTACTCGCATCGCCGGTGCCAGCGGAAGGCTGATCGCCTACGTCATGATTCTGTTTGGCGCTTGGGCGGCGTTCAACGTCTCCCTCACGCTCGGGATTTGGACGGCCTTCATTGGCTTCTTTCTTCTGAACGCCGCGCAGGAAAGCGTCGCCCAGGTCGCCCTCCGCGAAACTCTTTCTGGTCTCCGCGCCTCGGACGTCATGAGCCACGATGTTCCCGCGGTGGGCCCGGCCATTACCCTAGAGGATTACGCCGCCGAGGTGCTGCGCTCCAATCGACGCTGTCATCTGGTGGTCAATGACGATCGTCTCGTGGGCTTGATGACCGTGCGCGCTCTGAACTCTGTGCCCCGGGATGAATGGGCAAATACGTCAGTGCAAGCCGCCATGATCCCTCGCGAGCGTATCCTGTGGGCCGCGCCTGACGAGCCCTTGCTCGGCCTGCTCGAACGGCTGCTCACCGCAGACATCAATCAAATGCCCGTGGTCTCGGAATCTGGCGAGGGCGCCGCGCAAATCATTGGCATGGTTTCGCGCGATTCCATCTTGCGCGTGATGCAAACTCGCGCTGAAATTGGCCCGCTCTCCTACGGCAACAGCCGTTAAGCCGGCAACCCGCCTGAACGCGCTCGCGGATGCTTTAGCAGGGGGTTGTAGGGGCGCCGCACGCTGCGCCCCTATTCACTACATGCCACTGGGGATCCTCAAGAAGGAAGGATCAGTCGGCGACAGCGGATTGCGGCCCTCGAACGGCCGTTTCATCACTCACGGCAGTTCTTTTTGCGCCATGAATCCCGCGCGCTTCCAGCACTACGCGAATCCCATGCCGCGGCCTCAGCGTAATCGACGCCATCGGCACAACAGGATGATTTGGCACGAGCCGGAAACGAAATCGCTGTGCGATCGTCGCGAGAATGAGTGCCGCTTCCATTGTCGCGAACGTGTTTCCAATGCACTGGCGCGGCCCACCGCCGAACGGAAAATACGCAAACCGCGGCAAGCGTTTGGCCAAATCCCCTTCCCAGCGTTCCGGCCGGAACTCTTGCGGCGCATCAAACCACCGCGGGTCGCGGTGCACCACCCACTGCGACGCGGAGACGCCGCAACCCTTGGGAATCGTGTATTCGCCAATCTTCGCGTCCTCGATCGCCAGCCGCGCCATCCCCCAAGCCGGCGGATATAGCCGCATCGATTCCGTAATCACGTGCTCCGTGTAGCGCAGCTTAGGAAGATCCTCGAGCGCCGGCTTACGCCCGCCGAGGATCGAGTCGAGTTCGCTGTGCAAATTCGACTCGGCTTCGGGATGCTGCGCCAGAAGCCACCAGGTCCAGGAGAGCGTAAGCGCCGTCGTCTCGTGTCCCGCCAGAAACAGCGTGATCACTTCGTCGCGTAATTGCTGGTCGCCCATCCGCGATCCGTCTTCGTCCTGCGCGTGCAGAAGCATGGACAGTAAATCGCCGGCATCATAGCTTCCCGCGGCGCGCCGCTCGCCGATAATCCGGTAAATGATCTTGTTCAACCGGCGAATCGCCAGCGCAGCGCGTATATTGCGCAGAGTGGGCAGCCACGCCGGCGTCAAAATCAACTTCCGGAAATCGGAGTTATGCTCCATGATGGCTTCCAGCGCCCGGCCAACTTGCTGCGCGTCCCGATCCACATCCGCATCAAAGAGCGTCTTCGCAACAATCTGCAAGGTCAGCCGCATCATCTCCGCGTGAACGTCGCGCGTTTCTCCGTCGCGCCAGGTCTCCACCATGCGCTCCGCAAACCGCGTCATCGTTTCCGCATATGTTGCGATCCGGGCGCGATGAAACGCGGGTTGAGCCAGCCGCCGCTGGCGCAGCCAGAAATCTCCCTCGCTCGTCAGCAACCCGTTTCCGAAAAGCCGTTTGTTCGCGCGCAGGATTCGCCCTTTTATGAATTTGCGCGCCTGATTCACCAGAATTTCCTCGATGTAATCCGGATGGCTGACGTAGTACACGCGAAATTTATAAAAGCGCATGGTGATGATGTCGCCGTATTCGCGCGTCATTTGTGGCAGGTAAGAAAGCGGGTCGCGGCTGTATTCTTTGAATGAACCCGAGCGCGAATTGGGCGCCGGACCGGGGGGATATTTTCGCTGGAATTCACCGCTCATAGCGAAATGCTATGCCGCAGCTCCGCTCCGGTCAACGTGATATCTGCGCGAAAGCCTCAACCTTCGCGGGCGCGTAGCGCGCGAAACCGGAAAGCGCCACGCCGAAAATCCACCGTCACGCGGGAAAATCCCGCAGCCGTCAGCCGCGCAAACGCCGAAGCCGGCGGTACCGGCGTAAACGTGCTGCGAATATGTCCCACTCGCTGCAACCACCCATCCTGAATCTCGAACGCAAGGAACACGCCTCCAGGGCGCAGTACGCGATATATCTCTGCAAATGCGCGGTCCTGCAACTCGCTCGACCGCAAATGATGCAGCATGAGCACTGCGATCGCTGCGGTAAAAGCGTTCTCGCGAAACGGCAGCGCCGCCGCATCTCCCTGCACCACTCCGCCCTTCGCGCCGTTTTGCCGCCCGGCAAGTGCCACGACAAACTTGTGGTCATATTCGAGGCTGGTCACCCGCGCCGCTCGTTTCCACAACTCATCTGTCGCTGCGCCCGGTCCCGCCCCGACTTCCAAAACATGCTCTCCCAGATTTGCTCCCGACAAAACCCAGGGTAGCAACTGCTTCCGCGTGACATAGCGCCACAACGCCGACGCACAAAACCAGTTTTCAAACGAGTTCATGGGTTCTCGATGTGACCTTCGTACTTCTAGGATTTAGATTATCGCAGGATTGTGCGGATTCGCTGCAGCGCGGACGCGAATTGATCGGCTTCGTATGCCGCGCCGCGGACCTGGATTCCGGCAAAGCAAAGACCGTTCCGTGGGAAAAAGTGCAAGGGCGGATTTCGTCCAGACTCGCCGATGACAAGCAAAAAAGTTGAGTTCCACGAAGAAGCAAGCCTGGGAAACGAAGCTGCTTTTGAGTGGTACTTTGCGCGCAGCGAACAGGCATTCGCAAGATTTGCCGACGAACTAAGCAGGGCGGATAGGCTTAGTCGCTGCTCATGAGGAAGAGGGGCTTCATTTCAAAACTGGCGTAATGCGGGCGGAGGCGTTCAGTGTTGTAGTTTTCCTTGACGTTGACGATTTTCTTGGTGGCGATAACGGCGTCGATGGGCATGTTGTCATAGCGGCCGTTCTTGAGGACCACAAGGCGGCCGTGGATCTTGCCGAGAATGAGGTCGAGTGCGAGATTGCCGAAGGCCATGGGGGCGATGGAGTCGATGGCATCGGGTTCGCCGCAGCGGACGAGGTAACCGAGCTTCTGGTTGATGACCTCGATTTTCTTGCCGTTGTTGAATTTGGCGGAAAGTTCGGTGAGCTTGTCGGAGACGAGGTCGCCGATGCCGCCGAGTTTTTTGTGGCCGAAGGCGTCGGTGGTTTCGTTCTCGAAAACCATTTCGCCGCCTTCAAACATGGCTCCTTCACTGACAATCACGGTCGAGTAGCGGCTGGGATTCTTGCGGCGGTCGGCGACGAGCAGCTCGGTGAGCCGCTCGATATTGAACTTGTGCTCTGGGATCACGCAGCGATTGGCGGCGCCGGCCATGGTGGGAAGCATGGCGGTAAAGCCGGCGTAGCGGCCAAAGACTTCAAGGACCATGAAGCGCTCGTGGGAACCGGCGGAGGTGCGGAGGCTATTGGTCAGGTGGATGGTGCGGGTGACGCAGGTGCTGAAGCCGATGCAGTAATCGGTGCCGGGTACGTCGTTGTCCATCGTTTTGGGAATGCCGATGACTTTGACGCCTTCCTGATAGAGGCGGACGGCGTAACTGAGAGTGTCGTCACCGCCGATGGGAATGAGGTAATCGATGCCGAGCCAGGCAAGATTCTTGAGGACATCGGGAGTGAGGTCGTTTTTGTCCGCGGTGTAGGTGTCTCTCAGGTGAGCGGGGACGCTGGACTTGCTGACGCGGCTGGGATTGGTGCGCGAAGAATGGAGAAAGGTGCCGCCGGTGCGGCCGGCGCGGTTGACGACTTCTTCGGTAAGAACCTGGAAATTGTCGGAGTTGTCGTAGTTCTTATCGCGGATCATTTCAATCAGGCCGGCCCAGCCATGACGGACGCCGATGACTTCGTAGCCTTCGCGGAGAGCGCGAAAGGTGACGGCGCGGATAGCAGGATTGAGGCCGGGGACGTCGCCGCCGCCGGTGAGGATGCCGATGACGCCTTTCTTGGTGTTGATGTTGGCCATGACAGCAGGATCGACCTTTCCGAGAAGACTGAACCTTAAATTATCCACGCACGAGAGGAATTTAGGAAGACCGGAACGTGAATCGCGTCGATTACTTTAGTAAATGCAAGACCTATTCGGCCACGCTGCGCGAACAGTTCAAGGCTCGATGCGGGTGCCGAGGACGGAGAGGAATTTGGCGAGCCAGGCCGGGTGCGCGGGCCACGCGGGAGCACTAACGAGATTGCCGTCGGCGACGGCGTCGGTCATAGCGAGATTGACATAAGTGCCGCCGGCGCGAGTGACATCGGGGCCGACCGCCGGATAGGCGCTGCACTTTTTGCCTTCCAGGACGCCGGCGGCGGCCAGGATCTGCGCGGCGTGGCAGATGGCAGCGATGGGTTTATTGGCTTTTGAGAAGTGCTGGACGATTTCGATGAGGCGCGGAATGAGGCGGATGTATTCCGGAGCGCGGCCGCCTGGGAGGACCAGGGCGTCGTAGCTTTCGGGCTTGACTTCGTCAAAGGTGGCGTTGAGCGCGAAATTGTGGCCGCGCTTTTCGGAGTAGGTCTGGTCGCCTTCGAAGTCGTGGATGGCGGTGCGGACGGATTCGCCGGATTTCTTGCCGGGGCAAACAGCGTGAACCGTGTGGCCGACCATGAGGAGCGCCTGAAACGGGACCATAACTTCGTAGTCTTCAACATAGTCACCGACGAGCATGAGGATGGATTTCTTGGACATGAGAGCCTCCGGAACGCAGAAGTGTAGCAAGAATTTGAGATGCCCAGTGGACGCCCAGCGGTGCAAAAAAAAGAAGGGCGGATTGAAGTCCGCCCTCTACCCAAAAGAAAAAAACCAGGCGCAATTACTGGATGTTTTGCGGAGTTGACGCGGCGACGGGTTCGGCAGCGGAGTCCTGAATGGTGAGCATGTCGGTGCGCATTTTCTCCCACTCAAGCAGGGTGAGGCCGTAGGAAGCGAAGAGGCGGCGGATGCGCGCGGAGTCCCAGCGCAGAACTTTTTCAAGCACGGGGACAAGGACGCTCATGGCGTTGTCGCTGAGGACGGTGCGTCGCGCAACACGCGTGATGAATTTGGCTTCGGAGACGGCGATGGTCAGGCCGTCGTGCTGATTGACGTGCATCATCACGGGCAGATCGGAGCTGCCGTCGCCCATGTAGATGATGTGGTCGTGGCTGATGCCGAGTTCCGAACGGCGCTCTTCGAGGATGGTGATTTTGCCCCAGCCGGCGGAGGCGCGAATGATGGATTCGACTTCGCCCGTGGAGTCGTTGTAGCGAAAGCGCGTGCCGAAGATGTTTTCAGGCGGAACGATGCCTTCCAGGGCCGACTGGATGATCTCCTGGGGTGCGGCGGAGATGACGTTGAAATGGAATTTGTAGCCTTCCGCAAGATTGTCTAGCGCGCGCGCGAACAGCGCGACGTCGTGCTTCAGGCGGATGCGCTTGCCGGTTTCGACGAGGTGCTCGCGCCGAACGCGGCGGAATTCCGGGTCGTGGAGAATGAGGTAGCTGAGCTCGGCGCCCTGCTGGACGAGATTCATCTCCGACAAGCCCTTGACCTTGTCGTGGAAACCGTGAAATCCGATAAGCTCGCTCAAAACGACACCGGAGTCGTTGAAGCTGAGCGTCTGGTCAAAATCGCTGGCCAGTAGGAATTGCTTTAGCATGTTCTAGTACTCCTTCTTACCTTCATGAGGCCCTGCCTGCGGCGGGCCTCGGCCGCTCTGGGTGCGGCGTGTTACCCCCACCCCTATAGGGTAGCGTTATCGGGGGCTAGGTCACCCACGAATAATTTTAATGGGTGCTATGCGTTAAAAGCATGAACAAATCATTGGATTTGTGTTAGATGCAGAGCTGGGGCAAATGGTTAAAAGGAAAGGGGATGTCTATCTCGGAGTGGACAGGATCGAGTCAAAGTCCCTGGGTGCAGAGGGATAGGCGTATACGAACAAAATACGAAACTGGACCTACCGGCCCGCTGTCTGGCATTAAAGGTGGAGAGCATCCATCTTGGGCATTTCGTAGTCGCCGTCTTCGCCGGGGTAACGGAGGCGCGAGTCGAAGCGGCCGGTCTCTTTGGCCAAGGCCCAGACCAGGCTTTCGCCAGCGGGGAGGGTTTGGGGCTGACGGCGGAAAACCTCGTCTTCGAAGGCGAGCGAAGCGTCAATCCATTGCCAGCCAGCGGATTCGAAAGCCGTCATTACGTCCGGGAGGACCATAGCGTTGAGGACGTTGTAGTGGAGCAGAAGCGTATGGCGAGTGTCGCGGCTAAGGAGATCGAGGGCTAGCTGGCGATAGAAAGTGGCTCGATCGAGAAGATGGGAGATGAGGTAGTCGCGATAGGGGTTGACGGATGCCTTGGGTTCGTGTTCCCAGCGACGGAGAAGGCGCTGGTTCACGTACCAGTCGGAAGCGTCGATAGTGACATGGCCGACGCGGTAGCCGCGCTCTTTCAGAAGGGCGCGGAACCGGTCGCGCTTGTCGGCCGTGTCGCCCTCTTTGAGAAACGGGTAGCGAAAAAGAGAAGTGCGGTTGCGATAGGGAGCGATGACCTGCTCGTTTTTGAGGAAATCGGTGGCGAACTCGGCGTAGCCGGTGCGCTGCAGGTACACGAGGTGCGAGTAGGAATGATTGCCGATGAGATGGCCGGCCTGGTCCCAGGCGGAGAGGAGCTTGGCACCGTCGGGCTCATCGACGCGCATGCCACAGACGAAGAGGGCGGCCTTGATGTTTCGCGCGGCGATGGCTTTCAAGAGACGAGTGTTCGCTTCCGGCCAACGCAGAGTGGCGCCGAGGTTCAAGGCAGGATCGTCAATCGTGAGAGCAAGCTGGGGCTTGGCAGGAGCCGAAGAGGTTCGTGGCGCGAAGTTCTCGAGATGGAGAAACGGATGAAGCCCGCGAGAAAGCAGCGGCGAACAAGAGAAGGCGGATGCGGTCTTGAGAGCAGATGAGAGGAATCTGCGACGATTCATAGTGTGACCTCAGCGAAAAGATTTCAACCAATCACGAGCACGGCTCCAGAAAGAAGTTAAGGGTGTAAACGAGGTTGAGGACGTAGACGTAAAGGAAATGGAAGAAGAGGTTGAAGAATAAGGATGCTCGACGGGTTCGTCAGCAACGGAGTAGAACTCGCCAGTGCGGCGGTGGATGTAAAGGCGCAGGGCTTCGGCGCGGTTGAGGGGGCGGGCGCCACGGCGCCCGAAGACGCCGAGCTGGTTGCCGGACTCGTCGACGGCGCGGTCGCGGTCGATGCCTTTGGAAATGGCGCGAAGAGGATCGATAGCAAGAGTCGAGGGTGAGGCGATGGCTTGGGCGTTTTTTGTCGGGACGA
>Ga0137392_10002181_pt1 | contig 11701 bp, 7 predicted proteins | sample 15con2h34AmetaG_FD_101394 | JGI IMG/M metagenome (GOLD analysis project Ga0137392, IMG submission 101394) | Vadose zone soil microbial communities from Angelo Coast Range Reserve, California, USA - 15con2h3.4A metaG | ecosystem: Environmental > Terrestrial > Soil > Vadose zone > Saprolite... | reverse complement strand
TAGCGTGTCCCGGGCTCGTGTCGACCATTCGACGACCAAAGAGCGCAGCGCCGGGTGGGTGAAGACAAGCCAAACCATATTCCGTTCGTCCGGTGGTACTTGCTCGAAATCCAGGAAGAAGGCACGAGCTGCGCGATTCCATCCGAGCACGTCCCATCGGCGACCCATAACAAATGAGGGCATGATGTCCGACTGATCGAGCATTCGCTGGAACCGCGGGCTGACCGTTTCGCGCGGCGGCGTGGAATCGATAGCAGGCTCGCGACGCGCGAGCCGAGACAACTGGATCCGCTCGACGGGATTAAGCTGTAACACACGAGCCAGGTTGTCCAACATTCCGCGAGACACGCTGATCGGACGTCGCTGCTCGAGCCACGTGTACCAGGTCGCGCTCATCCCGGCCAACTGAGCTACTTCCTCGCGCCGCAAACCGGGGGTTCGCCGCCGATGTGCCGCCGGAAAGCCGATGCCGGCCGGCGCGATGCGCGCCCGCCGAGTGCGCAGAAAATCGCTCAACTCGTGCCGTCTGATCTCGTCGTGGGTCATCGCGCTGAACCTCAAGTCGGTACTTTTTATACCAGTATAAAGAATGCCTCTGGTACTGGTTTTGTTTGACTATATACTTTTCTCATCAACCGCGCCAAAGCCGCAGCATGCGATTTCCATCTTCAAGCCAAATCCGGAGAACCGTTGCGGAAGGAGTCTTCTCGCGGGTTGCGTGGAGCCTGGATCAGCGAGGCGGACAGAAAATCGGCGCAGGTCAGCATGCCGCCGATAAGGAAAGAGAAAATGCCTGGACGAGCTGCATCCGCCGCGCGGCCCGCTGTGCGGAGACAGAGATATGACGCAACCAAATTTGCCGGCACAATCCCGTCGTCGACCCATAGGCCAACTCCCTTCCCCCGAGGAGCCCGACGGCCGACTCCCTTCCCCCGCGGAGTCACATGTGGTCAGCACGGCGGGATTGCCGCCGGCTTTTGTTTCGATTCTGGCATCCGGTCTGCACGTTCTCGCAAGGCAAGAGGTACACGACGCGGCTTGATTCTCGCGCTGACCGCAATCATGAGCGTGACGGCGACGGGATGCCTGGTCGGCCCCAACGACGAGCGTCCATTCATGAAGCTGCCGGCGCTGTGGAGCGGCGTCGATGAGAAGTCCGAAGTGGGAGCCGGCCAAGGTGCCAAAAGCGATCTCGCGCAATGGTGGCAATCCTTCGACGATTCCGCTCTCAACGAGATAGTCGAGCAGGCGCTCGCCTCCAACCTCGACGAAAAAATAGCAATTGCCCGGATTCGCGAAGAGCGCGCTTACCTCGCATCGAGCCGCGGCGCGCTCCTCCCGAGTGTCGGTTTGGATGGTTCGTACACTCGTCAGCGGTACAGCGCCAACACACCCTTCGGGGAGTTTCCCCAGGCCATTCCAAGAGAAGAGGACATGTATGAAGCCGGCTTCGACGCGAGCTGGGAACTGGATGTCTTCGGCGGCCTCCGGCGTGGAGTGAAAGCCTCGCAGGCCGAGCTTGCTGCGTCGATCGAGAACGCACGCGACGTACGGGTAACGCTGCTGGCCGAGGCCGCACGCGACTACGTTGCCGTCCGGACGCTCCAACGCCGGCTCCTGATCACCAGAGAAAACGTGCGCGATGAAAACGATTCGCTGGGACTGACCCAAGCGCGATTCCGGATGGGCTTTGCGCCCGAACTCGACGTCATACAGGCGAGATCTCTGTTGGAGACTACGCAGGCGCAGGTGCCGGAACTCGAGAGCGAGCTTGCGCAAACCGATCATCGCATCAGCGTGTTGCTTGGTCGCGAGCCCGACGCACTCAACGCGCGGCTCTCAGATATGGCGCCGATTCCGGGTATCGCGGATCCCGGCGCGATCGCGGTGCGGATTCCCGCCGGCCTGCCTTCGGATCTTCTCCGGCGCCGTCCCGATATTCGCGGCGCCGAGCGCGAGGTCGCGGCGGCCACGGCGCGCGTCGGCGTAGCGACGGCAGACCTGTATCCCAAGTTTTACATCACTGGCGCGGCCGGGCTCGAATCGATCAGCACCAGCGATTTTTTCGCCGGAGCAAGCCGGATGTGGACGGTCGGTCCAACGATGCGCTGGCCAATCTTCGAGGGCGGCCGGATTCGGGCCTATATCGAGGCGCGTAACGCCCAGGAGGAACAGGCGCTGCTCATTTATCAAAAGACCGTCCTGAACGCGCTCGCCGAGGTCGAAGACGCGCTTGTCGGCTATGCCAAGGAGCGAACGAGGCACAGGGCGCTGGCGGATTCCGCGCAGGACTTCAAGCGCTCCGAAATGCTCGCGCGCGAACGCTACGAGGAGGGCTATGCCAACTATCTAGACGTCCTTGAGGCGCAGCGCTCGCTCTACGCGGCGCAGGACGCACTGGCGCAGAGCGATCAGCAACTGATCGATTATTTGATCGCTATCTACAAAGCGCTCGGCGGCGGTTGGGACATCGACGCGCAACTCCGCCCGGCTTTGGAGCCGGTTCCAACGGCGCGCGGGCAGGCGTCGCCGAGCACATCATCGAGCGGCTTGAACGGCCGACTCAGTCGATCCAATCAGCCAAAAGTCTGACCGGCCAAAGTGTCATGCCGGAGGTATGTTAACTTGAGCAGCGAATCTCCTTCAGCGCCTGGTGAGACGCCGAATCGGAACCAGGATCGTGACGGCCCCGTCGAACCGCTCCACAACGGAGACGACCGCCAGCCTGGCATTGCGGATCGCGATAGCACTGATCGTCCAGCAGCGCCAGAAATAGAAACATCCTCATCGTCACGATCTCGTCGCCGCCGAAATCTCATTTTAGTGATCTTGCTCCTCTTCGTAGCGGCGGCGGCCGCGGTGCCCGGATGGAGCTATCTGTCCTCTTATGAAGACACCGACGATGCGCAGGTCGACGGACATATCATCGCGGTCAGCTCCCGAATCAACGGTACCATCGCACACGTCTATGTTATCGATACTCAGCCGGTCCACGCAGGACAGCTTCTGGCGGAAATCGACCCAGACGACTACGTAGTCGCGGTCGAAGGTGCTCGCGCCAGGCTGGCTCAGACCAAAGCGCAGGTGGAATCGGCTAAGGCGGACTACCAAACAGCGCTCAACAAAGTCAGTCAGGACGAAGCGACCAGAGCAAAGGCTGAATATGATGTGCCTCGACTGGCTATCCTTGCGGCCCAAGGCGCCGCCCGGCGAGAGGACTACCAGGAGAGCTTGCGTATCGCGAAGGTGGCGCGGGCGACGGTCGATGCCGATCGAGCCGGCGCCAACGCGGCGCTGAAGAACATTGGTTCCCGCGAAGCGGCAGTTGCGATGGCTCAGGCCGAGCTCGATCAGGCCTTGCTCAATTACGGTTACACCAAGATCACCGCACCGATGAGTGGGGTGATCGGCAAGAAAAGCGTCGAGCCGGGGCAGCGCGTGCAGCCCGGCGAATCACTCCTGGCAGTGGTGCTGCTCGACGATGTCTGGGTCACCGCCAATTTCAAGGAAAACCAGCTGCGCCGGATGCGGCCAGGCCAACCGGTAGACATCCACGTCGATGCTCTGGGCCGCACTTTCAAAGGGCATGTGGATGGCTTGGGCTCAGCTTCGGGCGAACGCTTCAGCCTGCTCCCGCCCGAAAACGCGACCGGCAATTACGTCAAAGTGGCGCAGCGGATTCCAGTTCGCATCGATCTCGCACCAGGCCAGAATATCAACCATCGTCTGGTACCGGGCATGTCGGTCGAGCCCACGGTGTGGCTCAAGTGAGCGCGGCTCCAGCCGGGGGCCAGCCCGTGCCGGCCCGCAAGTATGCGCTCAATCCCTGGCCGATCGCATTTACCGTGACGATCGCCACCTTCATGGAGGCGCTCGACAGCAGCATCGCCAATGTCGCGCTGCCGCATATTGCCGGCAACCTGTCGGCTACCGCCGATGAAGCTACCTGGATACTGACCTCATATCTGGTCTCCAACGGCATCATCATTCCTCTTGGCGCGTGGGCGTCCGAAGTTATGGGGCGCAAGCGTTTCTATATGACCTGCGTGGCGCTCTTCACGGTGAGCTCATTTCTGTGCGGGTTGGCGCCGAGCCTCGGAACGCTGATCTTATTCCGCGTCTTGCAGGGCGCGGGCGGCGGCGGCCTGCAGCCCAGCGAACAGGCGATCCTCGCCGACACCTTTCCACCCGCAAGGCTGGGGATGGCCTTCGCCATCTATGGGATGGCTGTAGTATTGGCGCCCTCGATCGGACCCACGCTCGGCGGCTGGATAACCGATAACTACAGTTGGCGCTGGATCTTCTACATCAACGTGCCGATCGGAATCATGTCCCTGTTCCTTACGAACCATTTCGTCAAGGATCCGGAGTATCTTACAGAGCAATTGGAGCAACAGCGCCGCTCACATCATCGGCCTTACATCGACTACATCGGAATCGGTCTGATCGCGCTCGGCATCGGCTGTCTGCAGGTGGTGCTCGACAAAGGTCAGGAGGACGACTGGTTTGCTTCTCACTTCATCGTCACGCTATCGGTGATCGCGCTCATCTCGTTTGTGGCGCTGGTCATTTGGGAACTCCGGGAGAAGTCGCCGGTAATCGACCTGCGCCTGTTCAAGGATTTCAACTTTGCCATCGCCAGCCTGATGATGTTCGTGCTCGGCGTTTCGATCTACGCGGCAACCGCGCTGATACCGCTATTCGTGCAAACGCTCGCCGGGTATTCCGCCCAGTTAGCAGGTTTAGTGATGTCGCCCGGGGGGTTGGTGATGATACCAACGATGCCGCTGGTCGGCCGGCTTTCGTCGCGGATTCAGGCGCGCTGGCTGGCTGCCATCGGCTTTTTGATCACTGGTCTCGCGCTGATGCACATGACCCGGATCGACCTGCAGGCCAACTTCACCACCTACATGCTCGATAACGTCTACGTACGTTTGGGCGTTGCCTTCTTGTTCATCCCGATCAACACGCTCGCGTATCTCGACGTTCCTCCTGGGAAAAACAATCAAATCTCAAGCATGATCAACATGTTCCGTAACATCGGCGCCAGCGTCGGTATCTCGATGGTGTCGACCTTGACGCAGCGACGAGCGCAGATACACCAGGACACCTTCAGCATGCATCTAAGCCCCTTCGATCCAGAGGTGCGCGACCGGCTCTCGGGGCTTACGAATAACCTGTTCCACGCGGGCATGAGCCGCCCCGACGCTCACCATCAGGCCCTTGGTCGCATGTACAATCTGGTGCAAACACAGGCGAGCACTGAGGCTTATCTGGATACGCTCAAGATCCTCGCGATCATCTGCTTCTGCATCCTGCCGCTCATGCTGCTGGTTAAGAAAAACGACCCGCACGCGAAGAAGGCCGCACTGCATTGATTTTCCACAGCTCAGATCACGACACGGATGCCGGCGACACCATACTCCGCTGAGGAGATCTCGCCGCGGTGAAGATCCACTAGCCCTGGCGCCATTCCCAATGCCGCCCGAGTTCGTTTCGAAGGACGCCGACTTCTTCGCCGATTACGGTCTTTCTTTGTTCGGCTCTTGCCAATGCGGCTGCGGACTGGTCCAGAATTCGGCGCTGTAGTTGGCGATGTTTTCTGCAAATCTGCAATTTCAAATATGCATCAACTTGGCGCTCACTCATCGCTTCGAGTCGCGCTTTTGCCACTTTCAACGCACCCTCGCTCGAGGACCACGCCCATCCTTCTCTCGCATCGGCGGCGAGCAAGCGATCGATGCGCTCCTGTAGCGTATTCAGGTCGATTGCCACGAGCCGATGCTCCTCCTCGGCCGATGCTTCTAAAATCCTGCCGGCATACATTGCTTCGTCGGCCAACTGCAGCGCCATCTCCCATTCGAGCCGTTCGTGGTCGGCTCTTTGTTGTGCTTTCTCCAGTTCCTCGAGCCTCGCTGCCAATTTCCGAGTTGAGACTTCTATTCCGGTCTCGTGAGTCAGATACATGACGTGCTCTTGAGTCGTTTCCATCGACCGTCCTCCAGACTTGATTCGATCGCGCCGATCGCAGGGGCGGTTACCTCGTAACTTAGTCCGATCTTCTCCGCAGGATTGCAATTACTCATTCGCCTGACCGAACTTTGTCTTCCTGCTGCTGGCGACGCTCCAGATAAGCATCCTGAATCGCTCCGTAGAGATCGACTGAGTACAGGTCCACGTCATCAAACGTGGTCAAATTTTCGGACCGAGCATTGACGGCCTCTACCGCCCTGGCGGCCATTTCATACAGAATGGCGTTGCTCGGGGCGGTGTAAGCTACGGGATTCATCGCACCATCGACGACTTTGCCCACCGCGTCACGCACCGTCGAAGGCCCGAGAAGTGGTAGCATCAGATATGGACCCTCCTGGACCCCGTACTTTGCGAGCGTCAGCCCGAAATCATTTGGCTCCTGCTTCAGGCCAAACCACTTGTCCGCGGGATCGAAAAGGCCCGCCACGCCAACCGTGCTGTTTATGCCAAACCGCGCCGTTTCTACGCCGGCCTGCTTGAATTGGCCTTGGAACAGATCATTTGCAAATCGCGGGATGACGGCGACATTCTCGAAGAACCGGCCCACGCTCGCACGAGCGGGTTGTGGCACGACGTGGGCGTATCCCGTGGCAGTTGGGCGCAATACCCAATCGTCTGCTTTGCGATTAAAAGTCAGCATCGCTTCATTGAAGTGTTCGAAGGGGTCGGACGGTTCCTGGAAGTTGGCGATTTGCTCTCCGGATGGATGCAGCGGAGACGACGCGGCATTCAATGAATCTGCGTGCCCCTCGTTCTTAGCCGCTTGCGCTCCAGCCGGTTGTTGTTGCGTTGCGGCACAGGCATCGAGGAGAGATACCATCAGAATCACTAACGCACCCACTGCTAATTTCCGAAGCATAACTACCTCCGGCCAGCTTTCTACCGAAGCAGGCCATTAGATTTTGGACACACAACCGCCTCGACGATCAGAACCGAATCGCCAACCCTATCAGTTAGTTCCGGGAGCTGAGGCTATTCGAGCGCCGATCTCGTTAGTCAGCCAAAGGAGAACGCGTGACGCATTTTGTCCTCTCTATATACTCATCACTGGCAAGGGGGGCCGAACGCGAATCGATCGTTTTTCCGTGTACTACTTTTTCTGCTGCCCGCCTTCTTTCGAGGGCGCCAATCCAACCACCAATGCGTCGATGATTTCGTCCGCGGAGCTGGGTCGCTGTGCGGTAAAGGCCGTCCTCAGCAAACCTGCGGTAAACCCCTCGTAGAAAGCCGTCGCGAGGAGGATCATGCCAATTGCCGCCGCGTCAGCGTCTTCATTGATCCTGCCCATCCGCTGTTCTGCCCGTATGTAGTCGGCCATAAAGGTTTCAGCCTTATTGCTTTTCTCAGGTGATATCGGCCGAGCACCCAGATCACTGAATAGTTCGGGTTCCACCAGTATCAGCGCGATTTTCGGACTGGCCTCTAGAAAGAAGTCGCGCGCCAGCTTCATCAGGAACTTAAGGTTGCCCTTGACGGTGCCCTGACCAACGCGTTTGAGAAATGCCTCGGCACTTCCTTTGTAATCGACCAGAGAAATCGGGATCAGAGCTTTAAGCAGCTCCCCGCGGCTCTTGAAGTGGGAATAGATTGCTGCGTCGGAGAGCCCTGCCGCGCGGGCTATTTCCCGGGTAGTCGTCCCGGAGAGGCCTTTGTCGCGGAGCAGCTGCGCAGCCGCTTCCAATATTTTCGTCTTAGTGTCTCGTTCCATCGTCCTTCGGCCAGCGTTCATTCGGATGCTTGGTTGTACTAAGCGAGCGCTTAGAAGTCAAGAGCGAGCGCTTATCAAACTCGAATTCGGCCGTGGCAATATGTTGCTGCCGCTTACCGTTGTCCGCTTCCGGCCGCGAGTCTGTCGCGGTCGGTCGCGGAGGCGGGAACGCTTCTGACCGGCCGCTCCGCCGGCACAGGACGATGGCCCGTCACGCGACGGATCACGGTGTAGAAGACAGGGGTGAGAAACACTCCGAAGAACGTCACGCCGATCATGCCGAAGAACACCACCGTACCAAGCGCCTGTCTCATTTCGGCGCCTGCGCCGGTTGCGATGATTAGCGGGATCACGCCGAAGATGAAGGCGAAGCTCGTCATGAGGATCGGCCGCAGGCGCAGACGCGCGGCTTCGATCGCGGCCTCCGCCGCCTTCATGCCACGGTGATGTTCCTGCTGCTGCTTGGCAAATTCGACGATCAGCACGGCGTTCTTGACACTCATACCGGCCAGCACCACGAAACCGATCTGAGTAAAGATGTTGTTGTCCATGTGCCGGGCCCAGACCGCAGCGATGCCGCACAATAGACACATCGGTACGATTAGTATGATCGCGGTCGAGAGTGCGAAGCTTTCGTATTCCGCCGAGTGCGTGAGCCATACAAAAAGGATGCAGAGCGGGAACACCAGGAACGCCAGGCCGCTGGCAGCCTTCTCCTGGAAGGCCAAATCCGTCCACTCGTAACTGTATTGTTTGGGAAGCGCGGCATTCGCGACTTCCTCGAGAGCGGCGATCGCCTGGCCGCTGCTGTAGCCGGGGTTCGAGGCGCCGATGATGTCGGCTGAACTGTATAGATCGTATCTCTGGATCCGGTCCGGACCGACGATATCCTTCAGTTCGGATATAGCGCCTAGCGGAACCATCTGGCCCGCGGCATTGCGCGTCTTGAGCCGAGCCACCTGAGCGGCGGTGGCGCGGAACGGGGCGTCCGCCTGCGCCATCACGTGCCACGTGCGGCCGAGATAATTGAAATCGTTGATGTAAAAGCCGCCGAGGTAGACCTGCAGCGTCTGGAAGACGTCCGTAACCTGCACTTTCTGCTGCTTGACTTTGACGCGGTCCACGTCGACGTAAATCTGCGGGACGCTCGCGCGGAAGGTGGAGAAGAGCCGGCTCAACTCGGGGCGACTACGGGCGGCATCGATCAGATGATGAGTCGCCATTTGAAGCTGCTGGGGCGTCGCGGTGCCGGAGCGGTCTTCAACCTGCATCGTGAACCCGCCGGCGTTCCCGATCCCGTTGACTGCGGGCGGGAGCAGCACCACGGCTTGGCCTCCTTCCACCTTGCTAAATTGTTGGCTGAGCCGGTTCGAAATGGCGGCCGCGGTCATATCGGTCTTGCCTGCGCGTTCGCTGAACGGCGTGAGATGCACGAATAGCAGGCCGGCCGCAGATGAGTTGGAGCGGGTCAGGATGGAGAACCCGGAAACCGCGAACGCATCCTGAATTCCCCTGGTCTTCAATGCCAGGTCCGAGAGCTGGGTCATCACCGTGTTGGTCCGCTCGATCGACGATGCGTCGGGCATTTGAACGTTGACGATAACGTATCCCTGGTCCTGCGTCGGAATAAAACCGGTAGGCACGATTCTGAACAAACTGTAGGCCAGATAAACCAACCCGAGATAAACCAGCAGCGTGGCGCCCGCGTAGCGGACCACATAGTGCAGCGATTTGGTGTACCATTGGTTGCTTAGATCGAAGCTCCGATTGAACAGTCGAAAAAACCAGCCGAGCGCGAAGTCGAGCGTCCTCGTCAGCCAGTCCTGTTTGGCGTTATGGGGCCTGAGCAGCAGCGCGCAAAGCGCCGGACTCAGGGTCAGTGAGTTGAAAGCCGAGAGCAGGGTCGAGAACGCGATCGTCAGCGCGAACTGCTGATAGAACCGGCCACTGATACCCGGAACGAAAGCGACGGGAATGAATACGGCAGAGAGGCCGAAAGCAATCGCGATGACCGCGGGCGTAACCTCGTCCATCGCCCGGAAGGCCGCGTCGCGCGGGTCGAGGCCCTCGTCAAGCCAACGCTGTACGTTCTCGACCACGACGATCGCGTCGTCCACCACGATTCCGATGGCCAGCACCAGCCCGAACAACGACAGCATGTTAAGCGAGAATCCAACCAGCCACATCACGGCGAAGGTGCCGATCAATGACACCGGGATCGCCAGGATGGGCACCAGCGAAGCCCGCCAGCTCTGCAAGAACACGAGCACCACCAGAGCGACCAGACTGACCGCGATGAGCAGCGTCTTGATCAGATCCTTGATGCTTTCGCGGACGAAGGGTGTGGTGTCGTGAGCGATGGCGTAATCCATGCCGGGGGGAAAGCGCTTCTTGAGCTCCTTCATCTTGGCGTAGACCACGTTGGCAGTGTCGATCGCATTGGTGCCGGGTAGCTGGAAAACTGCCAGCGCGACGGTGGGATGCCCGTCGTAATCGACGGTAGTGTTGTAGTCGGCGCCGCCCAGCTCAACGCGACCTACGTCTTTGAGCCGCGTGATGCGGGCGTCGCTGCCCGTCTTGAGCACGACGTCGCCGAATTCGGATGGATCGATGAGGCGGCCCTGCGCATTCAGCGTGTACTGGAAAGCCGCGCTCTGCTTGGGGAGCGGCGGCCCGCCGACGACTCCTGCCGCCACTTGGATATTTTGCTCTCTGACTGCGTTGACGACGTCGCCCGCGGTCATGTTTCGCGCCGCGAGTTTGTCGGGATCGAGCCACAGCCGCATCGAATAGTCACGCACACCGAAGATCGTGATGTCGCCCACGCCCCGTAGCCGAGCGATCTGATCCTTGACTTGCAGGGTCACGTAGTTGCTGATGAATAGCGCGTCGTGCGAGCGGTCGGGTGAGAAGAAAGCGACCGCCAGCGTTATGTCCGGCGAAGCCTTCTTCACGATGATCCCCTCCTGCTGCACCTCCGGCGGGAGCTGTGGCTGGGCGATAGCCACCCGGTTTTGCACCTGCACCTGGGCCACGTCGAGATTGGTGCCGACCTTGAACGTCACCGTGAGGTTCAGGTTTCCGGTGTTGGTCGACTGGCTGGACATGTAGAGCATATTCTCCACGCCGTTGATCTGTTCTTCGATCGGCGTGGCGACAGTCTTGGCGACGGTTTCGGCGTTGGCGCCGGGGTAGGTAGCGCTGACGGTAACCGTTGGCGGCGCGATCTGAGGGTATTGGGCGATTGGCAACGTGAACATCGCGATCGCGCCCGCGATTATCGCGACAATCGAAATGACGATCGCGAAGACCGGACGGTCAATAAAGAAATGTGCGATCTTCACTGGCGCGCCTTCGAGGAAAGTTGCGAATTCGACTGATAGGCAGTTCGCATCGCGGGCGGCGTCTGCGTGATCGGCGGCCGGGCTGCGATACTCTCCAATGCGCTCAGCGATTCGGTGGGAACTGGAATCTCGTGCGGGTTGACTTTCGCACCGGGCATCGCCGACTGCATTCCGTTGACCACTACCCGCTCACCCGGTTTCAGGCCGTCACTAATCGATCGCAGAGTGCCGAACAGCGCGCCCAACTTGACCGGACGCTGCTGCACGACGTCATTGGCTCCGACGATCAGAAGATAGCGCTCGTCTTGGTCGGTGTTCACCGCCGCATCCGGAATCAGCAGCGCCTGATAACGTCCGCTGGCCGGTATGCGGGTGACCGCAAAGAGCCCTGGCGTCATTATTGTCGTTGGGTTCGCGAACACGCAGCGGATTTGCTGCGTTCCGGTATTCACGTCCACCTGGTTATCAACAAAATCGATCTTGCCTTGATGCGGAAAGTTCGTCTCGTTTTCAAGTTGCAGAAAACAGCCAATCCTTGCTCCTGCGACGTTGGATTTCTGCTCCTGCAGCGCCAGCTCCTGGTAGCGCAGCGCCGCGCTTTCGGGAACGTTGATGT
>Ga0137392_10002173_pt1 | contig 11714 bp, 9 predicted proteins | sample 15con2h34AmetaG_FD_101394 | JGI IMG/M metagenome (GOLD analysis project Ga0137392, IMG submission 101394) | Vadose zone soil microbial communities from Angelo Coast Range Reserve, California, USA - 15con2h3.4A metaG | ecosystem: Environmental > Terrestrial > Soil > Vadose zone > Saprolite... | reverse complement strand
CGGCGAGGCGTGCATGAATCCCGACAGCCCGCCCATGATGAACATCGAGATGAAGCCGATCGCGAACAGCATCGCCGTCTTGAGCTCGACGCGCCCGCCCCACATCGTCGCGATCCAGTTGAAGATCTTCACGCCCGTGGGAATCGCGATCAGCATGGTGGTGGCGCTGAACACCGAGTCCGCGACGGGGCCCAGTCCCACCGCGAACATGTGGTGGCTCCACACGCCCCATCCCATGAAGCCGATCAGCACGCCGGAGTACACGACCACCGTGTAACCGAACAGCGGCTTGCGCGCGAAGGTCGGCAGTACTTCGGACACAATGCCCATGGCGGGCAGGATCAGGATGTAGACCTCGGGATGGCCGAACAACCAGAAGAGGTGCTGCCACAGCACCGGATCGCCGCCGGCGGACGCCACATAGAAGTGCGTGCCGAAGAACCGGTCGAACATCAGCAGCACGAGTCCGACGGTGATCACCGGGAACGCCGTGATGATGAGGAACGACGTCACTAGCGTCATCCAGCTGAACACCGGCAAGCGCATCATCTTGAGGCCGGGCGCCCGCAGGTTCAGGATCGTCACGACGAAATTGAACCCCGCCGCGAGCGAGCTGATGCCCAGGATCTGGAGGCCCAGCATCCAGAAGTCGATGTTCACGCCCGGTGAGAACTGCCGTTCGGTGAGATTCGCGTAGCCGAACCAGCCGCCGTCGGGCGCCACGTTGAGGCTGCCGGCGTGGAACAGCGGGCCCACGAACCAGCTCGAGTTCAAGAACAGCCCGCCCAGCAGGAACACCCAGTAGCTGAACGCGTTGAGCCGGGGGAACGCGACGTCGCGCGCGCCGATCTGCAGCGGCACGATGTAATTGAAGAACGCGGCCGAGAGCGGCATCAGCGCCAGGAAGATCATCGTGGTGCCGTGCATCGTGAACAGCTGGTTGTACGTCTCCGCCGACACGAAGCTGTTCTCGGGTTTCGCCAACTGGATGCGGATCAGTAGCGCCTCGAGCCCGCCGATCAAGAAGAAGGCGAACGCGGTATAGAAGTAGAGCTGGCCGATCCGCTTGTGATCGGTGGTGCTCACCCAGCTCCTCCAGCCCCGGGTCTCGCTCATTTCAAGCTCTGCAGGTAGGCGACGAGCGCAGTCAGGTCGTCGGGCTTCACCCCCATGCGTGGCATCAAGGCGCCGGGCTTCACGGCCTGGGGATTCTCGATCCATTTCTCGATCATCGCGGCGGCGCTCGGCAGCATGCCGCCGGCGATGGTGGTGCGGCTCCCGACGTGCGTGAGATTGGGCCCGATGATCCCGGTCGCGACGCCCACCACCGTGTGACAGCCGGTGCAGCCGTAGCGGCGGAACGCGTCCTGGCCGCGCTGCTCGACCGAGTTCTTGGCCGGCGCGCGCGGCGCCCTGGCCTGGGACACGGCCCACGCGGTGAAGGCGGTGTCGGAGTCGACCAGCACGCGCAACCGCATGTTGGCGTGCGACGCGCCGCAAAACTCGACGCACTGCCCCATGTACTCACCGATCGATTCGGCGGCGAAGACGATGTGGTTGGTATGCCCGGGAATCACGTCCCGCTTGCCGAACAAGCGTGGCGCCCAGAAGCTGTGAATCACGTCGGCCGAGGTCATCTCGAGGTCCACGGTGCGGCCGACGGGCACGTGCAGCTCGTTCGCCGTTACCACGCCGAGATCGGGATACTTGTATTCCCACCACCATTGGTGCGCGATCACCTGAATCGTGAGAGCGCCGGCTGGGGCCGGCGCCTGGGTCTTGAAAATCGTCTGGATGGTGGGCACGGCCACAAACACGAGAATCAGCGCGGGGGCGATGGTCCAAGCGATTTCGAGCACCGTGTGGCCGTGCGTGGGCCGCGGCTCGGCGGCGCCGGGACGGTGACGGTGGCGGATGATCGTGTAGAGGAGCAGCACTTCCACCACAACGAACACCAGCATCATGAGCTTGAAGACGGTGCCGAACAGCCCGTGGATCTCGCGGGCGTATCCTGAAGCGGGCGCGAGCGTCGATTGCGGGAACGGGCCGCCGCACCCGGACAGGGTGAGCGCGGCGAGCGTCAGCCAGCGGCGAGATCGATACAGTGACACGGCGTCGAGGGTCCTCGAACTCGTCGGGAAAAAGCACCGGACAGTAGCACCGTGGCACGGCGGCGTCAACGCGACGATGGCGACTGGCCGAGCGCGGCGTGGCGCTTCATGTTTCGCGCTCTCGCTCTCGCTCTCGCCCATCCTCCGGAGACCGCACGATGAAACGTTGGCAGTCGTTCGCCCTCGCCCTATTGTGGCTCGCATCTCCCAACATGGCGAAACCGTAATGCCTCCAGCGAAGAAGCGCAGAAAGAAAAAGGCCGAGCAGGAGTCGCGCGGGCTCACGGCCAAGCAGGTGGGTGGCGGCGAGCCGCCGGCTGAGATCCAGAACGTTATGGCCACCATCGGCGAGGACGGCGGCACGGTGATCGGCGCGTATCGCGATCCGCTGGGCGGTAACTGGCAGGTGATGGCGGCGCTGCCGCTCGCCAAGGTCGAGCCGACGCCATATCAGCGCGACCTGTCCGAGACGCACGTGGCGAAGCTCGCCAAGGCGATCGACGCGCTGGATCGCTTTCTCGATCCGGTGATCGCCGTGCGCTCCGACGATGGCAAGTACTGGACGCCCAACGGCTACCACCGCCTGGGGGCGCTGCGCGCACTCGGCGCCAAGTCGATCGTGGCGTTGGTGGTGCCCGAGCACGATGTGGCGCACCGCATTCTGGCGCTCAACACGGAGAAAGCGCACAACGTACGCGAACGCTCGCTCGAGGTCATGCGCCTCGAGCACGGGCTGGCCGAGCTCGACGACCGGCCGGAAAAGGAGTTCGAGCTCGAATTCGAAGAGCCCGCCTTGCTCACACTGGGACTGTGCTACCAGCAGAACGGCCGGTTCTCAGGCGGCGCCTATCAATCGATACTCAAACGGATCGACGAGTTCTTGAGCGTGAAGCTGTCCAAAGCGCTGCCGATCCGCCGCGAGCGCGCGAATCAAGTGCTGGCGTTGGACGAGGCGGTGAACGCCGCGGTGGCGGCGCTCAAGGCCCGCGGGTTCCAGAGCCCCTATCTCAAAGCCTTTGTGGTGGGGCGGATCAACTATCTACGGTTCAAGAAGGGCAAAGCAGAATTCGACGACACCATCGCCAAGCTGATCGCCGCGGCGAAGAAGTTCGACGCCGGGAAGATCAAGCCGGGACAGATTACGGCGTCAGGCGGACCCCCAGAAGATTAGACCGTCGGGGCACGCCATCGGGTGCCCCTACCGATCAAAACTCCAGATTCCTCAGATAAGCGTGACTCGCAGCGACGCTCGCCAACGCGTCGCCGGGCGAGTCGTGCTCCACGAAATAGTGCTTGATGCCCGCCTGCTGCGACTGGGCGAAGATACGCTTCCAATCGATGGTCCCCTTCCCCACATCACGCATCACCGAGTCGGGCGCGATGTCGGGGCGGGGCTTCGCGGCCATGTCCTTTACGTGCACGAGCGGCACGCGGCCGGGGTACTTGGCGAAGTAGGCCAGCGGGTCCTGCCCGCCGTAGGTAATCCAGAACAGGTCCATCTCGAGCTTCACGAGCGCGGGATCGGTGGACGCGAGCAGCACGTCATATGGCACTTGCCCTGCGAGCGGCACGAATTCGTAGCTGTGATTGTGATACGCCAGCGTGAGATTGCTGCGGCCGCACGCCTCGCCCGCGTGGTTGAGCGTATCGGCCACGCGTTTCCAGCCGTCGATATCCTTGCGGAACTTCTCGTCGATCCACGCGACGCAGACGTAGCGGTGTCCCAGCGTGTGCGCGGCATCGAGCACCTGATCCCAGCCCGTGGCGATCGCCTCGAACGGCACGTGCCCCGACGGCGCCAGCAGGCCGTTGCTCTCCAGCATGGCGCGGATTTCGGCCGGCGTCTTGTTGAAGAATCCCGCGAACTCCACTTCCTGGTAGCCGATCTTGGCGATGGCGGCGAGCGTGCCCGCCATGTCGCGCTGCATCAGGTCGCGGACGGTGTAGAGCTGCAGGCCGATCCGAGAAATGCGATTGCGGAGTGCGGCATGGGGAATGCGGAATTGCGCGGCCAGGGCCGCAGCCGTCGTCGCGATTACAAAGTCTCGGCGGTCCATGGTCAGATCTCGTTCTTTTTCATGGCGGCGACCGCGAACGCGCAGGCCCGCGCGGTGAGCGCCATATACGTGATGGACGGATTGACGCACGACGACGACGCCATGCACGCGCCATCGGTGAGGAACAGGTTGGGCACGTCCCACGCCTGATTGTTGCCGTTCAACACCGACGTCTTGGGGTCCTTCCCCATGCGCGCCGTGCCCATCTCGTGGATGGTGAGACCCGGCGGATTGTCCTGCACGAACGGCCGGATATTCGTGGCGCCGGCGGCCGAGAGCATCTCGGCTGCCGCCACGGACATGTCCTTGAGCAGCGCGCGCTCGTTGTCGCTCCAGGCGCAGTGGATCTTCAGCGCCGGGATGCCCCACGCGTCCGTCTTCTGGGAATCAAGCTCGATGTAGTTCTCGGGCCGCGGCAGACACTCGCCGAAGCCGTAGAACGAGAAGCTCCAGGGGCCGTATCCCTTGAGCCCGCGTTTGAAGTCCGCGCCGAACCCTGGCTCATCCACGCCGCGGCCCCAGCCGTCGCGCCCACCGCCGCCCTGATAGCCGTAGCCGCGCAGGAAGTCGGGCGCCTTGTCCTTCACATTCCGAAAGCGCGGCATGTAGATGCCGTTGGGACGGTTGCCCGTCGCGTAGCGGTCTTCGTAGCCCGGGATCGTCGCGTCGGCGCCACCGCCCATGCAGTGATCCATCAGGTTCTTGCCGAGCTGGCCGCTGGAGTTGGCGAGCCCGGAGGGGAATTCGGGACTCGTCGAATGCAGGAGAATGCGCGCCGACTCGAGCGCCGAGGCGCACAGGAACACCACGCGGGCGCGGAACTCGAGCAGGTGCTTGGTCTGCGCGTCCACCACGCGCACACCCGCCGCCCGCTTGGTCTTGGGATCGTAGATCACACTGTGCACTACGCTGTAGGGCCGCAGCGTCAGCTTGCCCGTCGCCGTCGCCGCCGGCAGCGTCGCATTGATGCTCGAGAAATACGAGCGCGTGACACAGCCGCGGTGGCAGGGCCCGCAGTAATGGCACGGCGCGCGGCCGTTGTGCGCCTCGGTGAGCACTGCACAGCGCCCGATCGTCAGCACGCGGTCGCGCCCCCAGTGCTTCGCCACGCCGTCCTTCACATGCGTCTCGGCACAGGTCAGGCCCATCGGCGGCAGGAACTGGCCGTCGGGCAGCTGCGCCAGTCCTTCCGCCTGGCCGCTGATCCCCACGAACCGCTCCACGTGGTCGTACCACGGCGCGATGTCGGCGTAGCGGATCGGCCAGTCGACGCCAAAGCCGTCCGTGGCGTTGGCCGCGAAGTCGAGATCGCTCCAGCGGTAGGTCTGACGGCCCCACATGATCGAGCGCCCGCCCACGTGGCGGCCGCGGATCCACGAAAACGGCTTGCCGTCTGCGACGGTGTAGGGGTTGTCGATGTCGTCCACAAAGAACTTGTTCGCCATCTCGTCGCAGGCGTAGCAGGTCCGCTGGATCGGCTGGCGCGCGAGCCGCGCCTTGCGGTCGTTGTTGCCGCGGAACTTCATCTGCCACACCGGGACGTGCTCCACGGAGTCGGTGTCGGGGTTCACCGGCCGCCCCGCTTCGAGCACCAGCGTCTCGAGGCCCGCTTCGCACAGCTCCTTCGCGGCCCAGCCGCCGGTGATCCCCGAGCCCACCACGATGGCGTCGTACGTCGTGGCCATGACTCAGTACCCCCCGGCGCGTGTGGACGCGTCAAGCAGGCGGCACGGATCCCAGCTGCCCGGGATGATCCGCTCGTGCAGCTCCTGCTCGAAGCCCACTTGCGACGTGTAGTAGCCGGTCAGCGTGAGCCACTTGAGGTTGCGCCAGAAGTTCTTGTCCAGCTTCTGATGCGTGGCGCGCGCCCGCGCGAGCTCGTCATCCAGCGCGGTGAGTAGCGCCGTCCGTTGCGCGGCGTCGGCGGCGGTGAACGCCTTGCCCGTCGCCGCCTTGCTGCGCGTGTCCACGTCGGCCAGGCCGTCGAGAAAGGTCTGGCGGTCGGCCGGGTCGTACCAGTCGGCCAGCATCACGTCGATGAACTGATCGACGGCCGCGCCCTTGGCGCCGGGCGTATCGGTCGCGGGGATGATCATTTCGGTGAGCGTCTGCACCAGGACCTGTTGCTGCGCGTCGAGCACGCGGAAGCCGGGCCGCGCGCGCCAGCGGGCGCGGGCGTCCTGGCCCAACGCGTAGAGATCCCGGGAGATGAGCGGCGCCGCCGTGGCGGCACCCAAGACGCGGAGCGCTTCCCGCCTGTCCATCACCGACCTCGCGAATGACGTGGGACGTGAAATGGAGCGCGCCGCGCAAAAAGCGCAAGGCGGGTGTATGTTGTCCCGCCATGACGCTCGACGGCCTTTCGACACCCGCCCTCGCCGTCCTGCCCTTCACCAACGCGAGCGGCGATCCGGCCAAAGCCTACCTCGCCACCGGCTTGAGCCGCTACCTCACGTACACTTTGCAACATGTGACGGCACTCGGCGCCGCGCCGCGACCCGCCAAGCCGGTGGATGCCGCCACGGTCCTCGACGGTTCCGTGCGCCACACCGCGACGCACCTGTCGCTGGCGCTCGATCTCACGCGCAGCGAGGACGGAACAGCGGTGTGGGCGGCGCGCTACGATCGCAAGGTCGACGAGATCGTCGCCGTCGTGCGCGAAGCCGGGGCGCACATCCTCGAGGCCCTGCACGTCACGCCGCGGGATGCCGAGCAACGGATCCTCGACCGCGCGCCTACCACGCACGCCCGCGCGTTCGACGCCTACCTGCGCGGGCGGGAGCTGTACCAGCAGATCCGCCGCCGCAGCCAGGACCTGGCGCATGATTTGTTCGCGGAGGCCGTGAAAGCCGATGCGGGCTTCGCCTTGGCGCATGCGGGCCGCGCGGATTGCCACGCCATGCTGTTCAGTTATTGGGACTCGAGCGCGGATCACTTGCGGGAGGCGGACGCCGCCAGCGCCCGCGCGGTGGAGCTGGACGGCGCCCGCGCCGAGATCCGCGTGTCGCGCGGGCTCGCCCTTTCCCTGAACAAACGGGTCGACGAAGCCGAGCGGGAGTTCGCCCGTGCGCTGGAGCTGAATCCGACGTCGTTCGATGCGTGTTACCTCCGGGCGCGCAGCTGCCGCGGCGCGGGCCACATGGAGGAGGCCGTGGCGTGGTTCGAGCGCGCCGGCGCGCTGCGGCCGGACGACTACGCCACCCCCGCCCTGCTCGCGACCGCGTACGTGAGCCTGGGCCGCACGGACGACGCGACGGGAGCGAAACGCCGCGCGCTGGACATCATTGAGCGGCACCTCAAGACCAATCCCGACGATGAGCGGGCGCTGTACCTTGGCGCCACGTGCCTCACCAGTCTGGGCGACAAGGGCCGGGCGCGAGAATGGGCCAAGCGGGCGGTGGCGATGGAGCCCGACGATTCCGCAGTCCTCTATAACGTCGCTTGCGCCTACTCCCTGCTCGGCCTCAAGGACTCTGGAATCGACTGCCTCGAGCGCGCCGTCCAAAACGGTTTTGGGCACTGGGAGTGGATTGAGCACGATTCCGACCTTGACCCGCTGCGCGACCAACCACGGTTCCAAGCCCTCGTAAAACGGCAGGCCTGATGCCCATCGTCGCATTCTTGTTGACGCTGCAGGCGCCCCTCATTCCGCAGCCGCGCGAGTATGTCGCGCTCGCCGACATGCCGCTGCGCGCGGGCGTGGCGATCACGCCGGGCACGAATGCCGATGACCGCTTCGCGGTTCAGGACTTGAGCGATGGCCTCCGGGCGCGGGGAGTGCGGGTCGTTGCGGCGGGAACTGTGGGCGCCGTGTCTGTCACGCTCGCCCGCACCGGAACGGTGACCGCGCGCCAACTCCTGGCGGCACGTCACCTCGCGTTCGACTCAACGATGCACGACGACGGCTACGTGCTCGTCGCGAGCGGCGGCCGCGTGACGATCGTCGCCGCGACCGGGGCAGGATTGTTCTACGGCGCGCAGACGCTACTCCAGATGGTGGTGGGCGCAGGCCGCACGGCCCGCGTGCGCGGCGCGGTGATCCGCGACTGGCCCGCGATGAAGTACCGCGGCTTCCAGGACGACCTGTCGCGCGGCCCGGTGCCGACGCTCGAGTATCAAAAGCGCCAGATCCGTCTCGCCGCGGCGCTCAAGCTCAACGTGTTCAGTCCGTACTTCGAGCACACGCTGGCCTATGACGCGAATCCCCTGATCGCACCACCGGGCGGCGCGATGAGCCACGCCGACGTGCGCGAGCTGGTCGCCTATGCCGCGCGCTATCACGTGACCGTGGTCCCGGAGCAGGAGGCGTTCGGCCACCTGCATCACGTGCTCAAGCTCGAGACGTATGTCGGGCTGGGCGAAACCCCGCATGGCCACGTGCTCGCCCCGGGCGATTCCGCCGCGCTGCCCTTGATCACGAGCTGGTTCGCGGAAATCGATTCCCTTTTTCCCGGACCATTCCTGCATATCGGCGCCGACGAAACCTTCGAGCTGGGCCGCGGGCGGACCCGCAAGCAAGTGGACTCAAGCGGCATTGGGCCGGTGTATCTCGCGTTCCTGTCGCGCATCGAGCAGGCGCTGGCGCCGTCGCACAAACGACTGCTCTTCTGGGGCGACGTGGCGGTGTCGAGCCCCGAGCTCGTGAAATCGCTACCGCACGACCTGATCCCGGTGGCCTGGAATTACTGGTCCAAGGACGGCTTCGACGCCCTGCTCACCCCGTTCCAGGCGGCGGGCCTCGAAACGTGGGTCGCGCCGGGCACCAACGGATGGAACCGCGTCTTCCCCGACTACTCTATCGCGCTGCCCAACATCCAGGGGTTCGTCGCCACGGGCCAGCGCCTGGGCTCGACCGGGGTGTTGAACACCACGTGGGACGACGATGGCGAGGACCTGTTCGAGCCCAACTGGTATGGCATCGCGTTTGGCGCGGCGGCGAGCTGGCAGGCGGGCACGGCCGACATCCCGGCGTTTCAATCGAGCTTCGGGTCAGTCTTCTGCGGTGACACAACCGGCGCCGTCGATGACGCCGAGCGCAAGCTGGCGCAGGCGCACGCGCTGCTGGACAGCGTAGGCGGGGGCGGTGGGACCGATCTCTTGTTCTGGATGGATCCGTGGAGCCCGCGCGGGCGCGCAGCCGCAGCGAAGATTCGCCCGGTGCTGCACGCCGTCCGCTTGCTCACCGAGCAGGCGACAGCGCTGATTCTGAAGGTCCGGCCCAGCGTGGATCGCAATCCTGAGACGCTCGACGCCATCGAGCTGGGCGCGCGGCGGATCGGCTTTCTGGCGCAGAAATTCCAGACGGCCGACGAGATCGTCCTGCTCTACGCCCAGGCGCAGCACCCCGACTCGCCGTTCACGGCAGGAGACTACCTCGGCGACATCACGCAGATGAATGGCCGCGCGCAGGACGTGCGCGACGGCTACATGCTGACGCGGGAGTTGTACGAGGCGGCGTGGCGGCGGGAGAACCGGCCCTACTGGATCGAAAACGTTCTGGCGCGTTACGACCAGGCCATCCAGCTCTGGATCACGCGCGGCGACCGCGTGCGCGACGCGCTACACCAGTGGTGGGACACCAAAACCCTGCCGAAACCGGAAGACCTGGGGATTCCGGCGGACACCACGCACTGAGGGCGTCCGCCGGAGTGCTGTACCCTAATACGCGTGGTGCAGCGCCGCCGCGTAGAGCAGCAGCGCGCCGGCGATGGTGATGTTTTTCCAGAAATTGACGCGCTCGCCCATCTTGGCCATCGGGTCCGGCACCGTCCAGTAGTTGTGCATGATGAGCGCGGTCGGCACCAGAAACAGCACGAGCAAAGCGACGCCGTACGTCGCGTGCCAGCCGGTGAGGACCGAGAGCCCGCCCGCCAGCATCATGAGCCCCGTCACAATCACGCTGACCCGGGCCATGGGCACGCCCTTGGATTGGGCGTAGCCCGCCATCATCGCGGAATTGCTCAGGTGGTTGTACGCCGACATCAAGAAGAACGCGGCAACCAGCACCCGCCCTGCCCACATCACCACGGTCCATAGCATCATGGTTGCTCCTCCGGTGGAAGGCTGCTCGAACATAATATCCGGGCTTGACAGCCGCCTTTCCATGTAACCGATTACATCCGCGAACGCCATGGTGACCATCAAGGACGTCGCCCGGGCCGCCGGGGTCTCCGTCGCCACCGTCTCCCGCGTGCACAACGACAGCACGCAGGTCACCGAGGACACGCGCGGGCGCGTGCGCGCCGTGGCGGCGCGGCTAGGCTACTCCCCGCACTCGGGGGCGCGCAGCCTCAGCACGCGGAAAACGAACGGCATCGGCGTGCTGCTGCCCGACCTGCACGGGGAGTTTTACTCGGAGCTGATCCGGGGCATCGACCAGCGGGCGCAGCGCCACGGCTTTCACCTGTTGCTGGCGAGCTCGCACAACGAGAAGGCGGCCATTGCAGCGGCACTGCAGTCGATGCGCGGCCGCGTCGATGGATTGATCGTGATGTCCCCCGCCCCGGGAGCCCATCTACCGGTGCGCGACCTGCCGGCGAGCTTCCCGGTGGTGCTGCTCAACTCGGCGGCGGTGGGAGCGGAGTTCGACGCGCTGGCCGTCGCCAACGCGCAGGGATCGGCGCAGATGGTCGAGCACCTGATCGCGGCGGGCCATACGCGCATTGCAGTGATCAAGGGGCCGGTGCGCAACCACGATGCGGCCGAGCGGCTGCGGGGGTACCGGACAGCGCTGCGGGAGGCGGGGATCGCCGCCGGCGAGGCGCTGGAGGCGCAGGGCGACTTCACCGACACCTCGGGCTACGCGGCGGGCCTGGAGTTGCTGCGCCGTGTGCCTCGTCCGACGGCGATCTTCGCGGCGAACGATGCGATGGCGATCGGCGCGTTGAGCGCGCTGCGCGAGGCGGGGGTCGGGGTGCCGCAAGAGATGGCGGTGGCGGGCTTCGACGACATCCCGATGGCCCGTTACATGCACCCGCCGCTCTCGACCGTGCGCGTGGACATCGCGGCGTTGGGGGAGCGGGCGACGGACCGCCTGCTCGAAGCTGTGGCGAGCCGGCGGAAGCACAAGAAGCGGCGTGAGGTCGTGCCGGTGACGTTGGTAATTCGCGAGTCGTGCAATTCACCCGTGAGGAGGGATGCACCATGAGATGCCATGCCTTCATGTCAGGCTTGGGCCGCACGCTGCTGCTGGTGAGCGGCATTGTGGCTCTGTCCTGGGCGCGGCCGCTGCACGCTCAGACCACCACCGGTAGCGTGCGTGGTTACGTGCGCGATTCGGGCGGCGGACCGCTGAGCGGCGCGAACCTCGAAGCGCGCAACACCGCGACCGGCGCTGTTCGTACGGCGACCAGCCAAGCCGACGGCGCCTACACGTTCCAGGGCCTCGTGCCGACGGTGTACGAGATAGTGGTGCGCCACATCGGGCATTCGCCGCAGGGGCGGCGGGTCGTCGTGCAGATCGGCGCCACCCTGACGCTCGAATTCGCGCTGGCGGCTGGGGCCGTGCAGCTTGCGGCGGTTACGGTTGAAGCGGCGCCGGCGGTCG
>Ga0137392_10002170_pt1 | contig 11728 bp, 8 predicted proteins | sample 15con2h34AmetaG_FD_101394 | JGI IMG/M metagenome (GOLD analysis project Ga0137392, IMG submission 101394) | Vadose zone soil microbial communities from Angelo Coast Range Reserve, California, USA - 15con2h3.4A metaG | ecosystem: Environmental > Terrestrial > Soil > Vadose zone > Saprolite... | reverse complement strand
CTTTCGCGGCATTGCGACGAATCTCAGCGTGGGAGACGGCCTTCTCTTTGTGCTGGGCAATCGAGAGGGGAAACAACAACTGCGCAGAGTGGCATCGGTCGAGCCCCAGGCGGAGGCGAAGCGCACCGCCGTGACCCTCGAGGAAAAACCGTTATCGAACCTGGACAGCAAAACGTCCAAGGCGTCGGCACAAGCCCTGCTTCCATTTATCGAGGAAGCCTTCACCATCTTTACCGACAACGATCTCGCCAAGGACGTGGGCAATGGCCTGAAACAACTGCTCGCGAATATCGGACAGGCGGCGACGGGTACGGAAGCCGTCGATATGGTGGCCGGGTTCAGCGGCGAGGTAAGCAACTGGCAGGGAATTGCCAGGCGTCGCCGGTTCACGCGAGTCAGAGCGTGGCTGAACGATCTGAATGACACGCTTGAGCAACTCGTAGCTCTCCTTCGTGATACGAAACCGGACGATGCGGAAGGGGGCGCGATTCTTCCTCCCCAAGAAGTGCGACTGCCGCAGTCGGGCCTGTCAGCGTCGCCTCTCGCGAACCTGGCGACGATCTTGGATTCGCTGGCGAAGGCGCCCTCGGTGCAACCACGCAATGAGTGGCGATTGTCGAGAAGCGTCCAGCAGGCGTTCGGACCCCAGGCGGATGTTTCTCCGCGCATTCTCGCGGCCTTCCGTCCCAACGTAGGCAAGGACGTCTATTCCGCCTGGACCGGCATAGAAACCCCGGCCGTCGAGGTGACCGCCCAGGCGGTGAGAGTCAAGGCAGCCTTGTTCGCGAGCAGCTTTGCGGGCGCAACCACCGTCACCCAAGCGCCCGACCCGAATAACGAAAAAAACAAAATCACAACGGTTGCCTTTTCCAAGCCGACGATTGAAAACGCCTGGTCCAGTTTGGTCAAGGAGGACAAAGATCTTGTCTTCGTAGCACTTGATTCCGTTTACGACCGCATCAAGGCTGGGACGTGGGTTGTGATCGACCGCCCCGCCGTCGACGCCGCGAATTCTGCGTATGCGCGGATCGTGAGAGTGACGACGAAAACTCTCGATGCCGGCGGCGGCTTCACTTCTAAGGTCACTGTGCTGACTCTCGATCGGCCGTGGATGAAGGGATCGGAGGTCACCAAGCACCTGAAAGACGACACTCTCCTCCGCAGCACCATCGTTTACGCACAGACAGAGGAGCTTGAATTGGCCGAAGAGCCTCTCGATAACGACATCGAAGGATCGAAGATCGAACTCGCCCAACTCTACGACGGCCTCGACGCCGGGCGCTGGATTATCGTTTCCGGCGAACGGACGGATATCCCGAACACCAGCGGCGTTCGTGCCAGCGAGTTAGTTATGGTTGCGGGCGTCTCGCAGGGCGCTCACTCACTGCTCTGCACGAAATTTCCATTTGATTTCATACCCTTCGCGGCGGGAGCGTATGTGACTGATGCGAACCAGTACGGCGACCGTCTGGTGGTTGGCATGATCGCACTTGCAGACCTGAAAACAATCCAGGAGAAGATGAAATCGCAGGCCATTGCTACCTTCAACGCGCAATTCTGCGACCAGGTACGCCTGGCGCCAGATATTTACGCCAATGCGTATGTGCCCACGACTGCCGAACTCGGCGGCGATTTTGCGGATTTCACCGGACTGCTGGTCGATCCGGGAACCAAGAAACCTTATCCCAACGGCAAAATCCCGCCGAGCGATATCGATCCGCAGGTTTTCGCCTGGCGGATTTCCGCGCAGCCGGTGCACACCATCCTCAGCCTCGCCAACCACCTTTCCTACAAATACGATCCGGCGACCGTAACCATCTACGGCAACGTGGTCAAAGCGACGCATGGCCAGACCACCGGAGAAGTTTTCGGCAGCGGCGACGCCTCGCAACCGCTACAAAAATTTCAGCTCCATCAGACGCCCCTTACCTATCTTTCCGCGCCGACGCCCTCAGGAGTGCAGAGCACGCTGGTGGCGCGCGTCAATGAAGTGGAGTGGCACGAGAGTCCCAACCTGGCGGTGTTGGGTCCCGTCGATCGCGGATACGCCACCGAGACCGACGATTCCGACCTGGTCACCACTATTTTCGGCAACGGCGAACACGGCGCCCGCATTCCAACCGGAGTTGCCAACGTGAAGGCCGTCTATCGCTATGGCTGCGGCAAGTCCGGCAACGTGGCGGCGGAACAGATCAGCCAGCTTTCTTCCCAGCCGCTCGGCGCAAAAAGTGTAATCAACCCTCTACGCGCCTCCGGAGGCGCCGATCACGATACGCGCGATCAGGCCCGGTCGAACGCCCCATTGGCGGTGATGGCTTTGGATCGTCTGGTCTCGGTACGCGATTACGCGGATTTCTCACGCACTTACGCCGGCATCGGAAAAGCCACGGCCGCCCGCCTGAGCGATGGACACACGCTGTTGGTCCACGTGACCATCGCCGGTAAGGACGATATTCCCATCGACGAGTCTTCCGATCTCTTTATGAACCTCGTCCAATCCCTGGAGACATTCGGCGATCCCTATCAGCCCCTGCGAGTCGCGGTGCGGCGCCTCAAGTTGCTCGTGATCAGCGCCGGCGTGAAGGTCTTGCCGGATTATGAGTGGGCTTCCGTGGGACCACTGGTCAAGGCCGCACTCCTCGATTACTTCGGCTTTGAGCGTCGCGACTTGGGTCAGAGCGCGTTTCTCAGCGAAGCCGTGGCGGTGATACAAGCCGTGCCGGGAGTGCAGTACGCGGATATGCGCGCCTTCGACTCGGTGGCGGAAAACATCACGGCAGCGCAGTTGTCGGGACTTGCCGCCACGCTGCAGACGCGCGAATTTGTCGTCGCCGAACTCGCCACCCCTGACCACGGGGCTGCCGATCCAGCGAAGTCGATCTTGCCCGCCGAACTCGTCTTGCTCGCGCCCGGCATCCCCGACACGCTGACTTTGACGGAGATCACAACATGATCCCAAGCAAGGCTGACCGTTTGTATAATCTGTTGCCGGTCGTGCACCGCATGCGGGACGCCGATGCGGGCTATCCCCTGCGCGGCTTGTTGCAGGTGATTGCGGAGCAAGTCGAAGTTGTGGATCAGGATATCGCCCAGCTCTACGAGAACTGGTTTATCGAGACCTGTCAGGACTGGGTTGTGCCCTACATTGGCGACCTCGTGGGGTATGCGCCCGCCTCATCGACCGGCGAGCCAGTCGACTTGAAGAACGAAAGAGCCCTGGCGCGTGAAAGCGCAATAACTTCGCGCAATGAAGTCGCGAATACAGTTCGCTTCCGACGCCGCAAGGGCACGCTGGCGGTATTGGAAGAACTCGCGTCCGCGGTGGCGGACTGGCCCGCGCGGGCCGTCGAATTCTTCCGTTTGCTCAGCTACACGCAGACCATAAATTACGTCCATCTCGATCGCGGACGCACGGCCGATATTCGCGACGGTTGCGCCTTGCTGAAACTCGGAGGGCCGTTCGAGGAGACCGCGCACACCGTGGATGTGCGCGCGGAAAGCGATCGCCACTTGCCGGAGCGATACAACATTCCTTCGGTCGGGCTTTTTGTCTGGCGCTTGATAACCTGTTCGATCACGCGCGCGCCCGCGTTCTGCCTTGACAAGACTCCTCAGTGTTTTCTATTCAACAGCCTCGGGCATGACACGCCTCTTTACAATCCATCGCGAAGTAGTCCTCCGCATCCGCCGGGAAACCTCGATTTGCCCACGCCCATCAAGCGTCACGACCTCGAATCGAGTCAGCCATCGGTGGCGGGAAACGAGCAGATTCTCCGCTACTATGGCCCGGGAAAAAGCTTTGCCATCTGGCTTGGACCGGAACGAAAGCTGGTGCCGGCGCAGTCCATTGTCGCTGCCGATCTGAGTGGCTGGGCCTATCGTCCGCTACCGGGGCAGGTAGCGCTGGATCCCGAGCGGGGCCGCATCGCCTTCCCCGCGCCTCAGCCGCGGCGGCAGGCCGTATGGGTGTCGTACTACTACGCTTTCAGCGCCGACATCGGTGGCGGAGAATACGAGCGGACCCTCTCCCAGCCGGCCAGCCACAAGCTCTATTTGGTCGGGGAAGGCGAAGGCTTCACAAAGATCGGCGATGCCTTGCAGCAATGGCAGAAGGACGCACCCGCGAACGCGGTGATTGAAATCACCGACAGCGGCGTCTACGTCGAGCCTATCAGTATCGTGCTGAAAGCGGGTCAGACTCTGCAACTGCGCGCCGCCAACCGCAAGCGCCCGGTGATTCGCCTCCTCGATTGGCAGACAGCTCTGCCTGACAACCTGGGTGTCACGGGCGAGGACCAGTCCGCGGCGGGGAAGTCCGGCTCGTGGTTCACACTGGATGGAATCCTCGTCACCGGACGCGGCATTCAGGTCCAGGGCGCGGTTGCCGGCGTGACCATTCGCCATTCCACCGTCGTTCCGGGTTGGGGACTGGATTGCGACTGCGAGCCCCTCAACCCGGAAGAGCCCAGCCTGCAACTCGAAGATTCTCCCGACTGCGTGCGCATCGAGCACAGCATCGTCGGCTCGATTCGTGTGCATCGCGATGAAGTCAGGGAAGACCCCTGCCGCATCGACGTCAGCGATAGCATCCTCGACGCCACCAGTTCGGAGGGCATCGCGATCGGCGCTCCCCAAGGTCTGTGCGCGTATGCAATTCTCAACCTGCGCCGCTGCACGGTCTTTGGGCAGGTGCAGACGCACGCCATTCAGCTGGCGGAGAACAGCATCCTTACAGGCCGGGTGCTTGCTTGCCGCCGCCAGCAGGGATGCGTGCGATTCTGCTACCTGACGTCCGATTCACGTACACCGCGACGATTCGAATGTCAGCCCGATCTGGTGGTGGCGGCCGCTGCCGCGCAGGCTCAAAAGGATGGCCTGTCGGGCTCGGAGAAAAACGCGTTCATTGAGCGCGAGCGCCTGAGGGTAAAACCAGAATTCAACAGCGTGCGTTATGGCGCGCCCGCCTACTGTCAGTTGTCAAATGCGTGCGACAGCGAGATTACCCGAGGCGCCGAGGACGAATCGGAGATGGGGGTGTTCCACGATCTCTATCAGCCGCAGCGTGCGAACAGTCTCCGTGTTCGCCTGGAAGAGTACACGCCCGCCGGCATGAACGCCGGCGTCATTTTCGCCAGTTAAACGAGGGAATGCCATGAAGGCCGATCTGACCCGCAACACCTTTGACCCCTTGAAACACTTCACTCGCGTCCTGATGCAGCAGGGAAGAGTGCAACTGGACAGCGACTGGAACGAACAGGCCGCGATCCTTCTGCGTTATTTGCGGACCATGGGCGCAGACGTGATCGGACCGGCCGGAGGTCCAGACAGCCTGGCTTTCTCCGTCGCTCCCTTACCTGTTGCCAGCGACTTCGGCATCGGTCTCGGTCACTACTATGTCGCTGGCATTCTTTGCGAGGCCGACGCTGGTGCCATTCCCGTCGTCGCTTCCGCGGGCATCCCGAATGAAGTTACCGTGGCGCAGTGGACCCTGGATGGCCGGGAATTCGAAGAGAATCAACTGGTGGAACTGTTCGATGAAGTGGCGCAGCCCTTCGCGACTCCGGGCTTCCCTCCGGTCGTTACCCAGATCGCGACTGCGAGTCAAGCCAACTGCAAGCTGACGTTCGCGCCCGCGGTGGATATCAGCAAAGGCATTAATCCGAGTATCCGCCGCGTCTTAACCTACCTGACGCAACCCGATCTTCCACAAGCCGACCCCCTTACGCCAACCGCGGGCGCTAATGGAGCGTACCTCGCCTACCTGGATGTTTGGGAGCGACATATCACTTGCATTGAAGACGGTGCCATCCGCGAAGTTGCGCTGGGCGGCCCGGACACGGCTACTCGCTCCAAGATCGTGTGGCAGGTCAAAGTGGTGAAGGGAAAAGTCAAGGATCCTAATAACGGCAAGCCTTGCGATGGCTTCACCCCCGACGACGATAAGTTTTTCCCAAATTTGTTTGGCCCTAACCATGGCCTGCTGAAAGCGCGTGCCCTGCGGAAGGCGGCCTCGACCGATCCCTGCATCATTGCGCCTGATGCCAACTATCATGGCGCGGAAAATCAACTCTACCGCGTGGAGGTCCACACGCCGGGCGCGGCGGCGGAAGTGCCGCCGGTTGTAGAAGTGAATAGGGGCCGGGTAGCGAAGGCGAAAGCGATCACGGGCGCGACCTTCAAATGGTCGCGCGAAAACGGGTCGGTCACTTTTCCGATTGTCGGGCCGATTTCCACCGGCAACGGCCAGACCATTCTCACGCTGGCCAGTCTAGGACGGGATTACCGCTTTGGCCTAAGCGCGGAAAACTGGGTCGAGATTCAGGACGACGATTATGTCCTGCGAAATCGGGCGGGCAACTTGCTTCAGGTGCAGTCGATCGATCGCAGCAGACTGCAAGTGACTTTGAGCGGTACGGCGGACGCCGACGTGGGTGTCGACGCCAGCAAACATCCGTTGTTGCGGCGCTGGGATTATGAGGCCGGCGATCCGGCCGAGGGCGGACTGACCCTGGGGCCGGACAAAGCCGCATTTATTCAAGAGAGCGATGGCGATTTGTGGTTATCGTTGGAAAACGGGGTCGAGATCCAGTTCGAACCAGCTCCTCCAGGCAAGGCGCAGCAATATCGCACCGGAGACTACTGGCTGATCCCGGCGCGTACGGCCACTGCCGATGTGGAATGGCCGACGGAAACCGTCACCGACATGCAAGGCAATACCGCGACCACGCCGTTGGCAAGACCGCCGCTTGGCATCCAGCATCACTACGCCCCGCTGGGCGCGATCACGGTCGATAGCAGCGGCAAAGTCACAGTTGCCGCCGACAAACAAAACAGTTGCCGCAAGCAGTTCAAATCGGTGACCTCGTTAAGCTGAGAGTAAGCCGATGACCAGGTGGAGCCGCGAATGAGCCCCGCGGGCGCGCGCGGCCTTCCGGTTGGACGCCAGGTTCTTCCAGTTTCAAAATTGAATTGTTCTCGAAGGCCCCGACAAAATCGGGGCCTTCGTGTTTGTGCGTCCGGCAGTGCGCACTCACTTAGAGATGGAAGTCCTCAACACGTCCGGCAAGGGCTGCTGGCGTCGCCGCTCGCGGGATAGGCGCAGCCCGTGTTTGGAGGGGTGCTGACGCCGCCCTGCTGTTGAACGCATACGGGGTTACCCAACAAATCGGGAGGTGTTAGCCGAACGGCAACGGTGCGCCTTTCGCAGGTTTCCTCGCCGGGCTGGTCAGGAAGCGGCTGGCGGGCGAGCCGTTGCCGGCGGTGCCGAAGTGCTCGTCATAGGCGAATGCTAGAGCAACTCTCGATCTGCAGGGAGTGCGCATGTACGAGTTGCCGAGAACGATTCCAGACGTGAAGATGCTGCTGGCGCTGGCGCCCGAAGAGCTGGGATGGAGAACGGGCATTGCGGATGGCTCGTGCTGAGCCGCCGCGCGCGATGGAAAGCGCAACGGATTTCAAAAGCTTCAAGGCTCACGGTGCGATTATTCGCTGTCCTTTGACTGTCCAATAACGATTCCCTAACGCTTCTTACAAGGCTTTTCGAGGGCCACCCGCGTCTTGTAAGTTGTTGTAATTCCAATTCCCTGTGGGCTCATAACCCAAAGGTCGGTGGTTCAAATCCACCCCCCGCAACCAAAGAACTCATAGAAATCAAGCAAGTTAAAAGGGAGCCTAGAAATCGGCTCCCTTCGTTTTTGCCCAAACTGTCCGTGAATTGTCCGTGTTCTCACTGGACGGCGGGGGATGTCATGGTCACGACGCGTCCCGGCGACGGGACGGATTTCTGCTGCATGCGGAGCAGGGCTGAAACCTTCTCGCCTTCGGCCACGACGCGATACCGGGCGTAGATGGCTTCGGTCTTCCTCCCCATGATGTCCTTCGCCACGGAGCGGCTCACCCCGTGGTTGTCGGCATCACGGGCGAAGGTGCGGCAGAGGTCGTGAAAGAGCCGGCCGCACACCCCTGCCAGCTTGCAGGCAGTCTTCCAACCCTTCCGCATGTCCCCGATGGGCAGGCCGATCCGTGTGACCGAGGTCAGTATTAGCCTGACTGGGGTTCGGCAAGAAGGCTCCCTTCTCCTACCAGATGAAAATCAGAAATACGCGACGCGGATCATGCGGTCTGGGGATCCCGCTCTCAAAGGGGTGTTCCAGATCGAACCAGGAGAGCGGACGATATTTACCATTCGCACTAAGCTGCCGACCCTAGAAGATGCGGTGTTCGTTCTATGTGATTTCTCAGTCTCCTACAAGCAGCCTCGTACCGCGGCTTTTACGTGAAATCTCCTCCGGCGGGAGTCCCTGGTCGGCCTCAGCGGCTGCCTGACTACAGCGTGCGCCCGCACGCCGGCGAAGAGAGCGCCAGCAGATCAAGTTGACGCCGTCTAGAGACCACGTGCGCACCTATTAGGTGGGATTCCCGCTCGCCGTCCCCACCCGCACTTCCCTTTCACCCCTTCCGTTAAGTAATCAGGATGCTCCGGTGTTTAGCAAGTGGTTACGTGTGGCAATTTTTCCCCCTACGTGTACTACCCCGGGTCGGCGTTGACTTCCCTCCATACGCCCCTAACATGTCTACCCAGTGTCCACGCCCTCCCAACCCCCGTGGGGCAGACGGTTTCCCATTACCGTATCCTGCGAAGGATTGGCGGTGGGGGCATGGGCGTGGTGTACGAGGCAGAAGACCTGAAGCTCGGTCGCCACGTCGCCCTGAAATTCCTTCCCGACGAACTCGCAAACGACGTGCAAGCTCTCAGCCGTTTCCAGCGAGAAGCCAAGGCAGCATCCTCACTTAATCACCCGAACATCTGCACGATCCACGAGATTGATGAGGCCGATGGGCGAACCTTCATCGCCATGGAACTGCTGGAAGGGCAGACGCTCCGGCACCAGATCAGTGGCAAGCCGTTGGAGATCGAAACGGCGCTCGATCTGGGCATCCAGATCGCCGACGCTCTCGATGCGGCACATTCGAAGGGAATCGTCCATCGGGACATCAAGCCCGCAAACATCTTCGTCACGAATAGAGGTCAAGCGAAGATTCTCGATTTCGGGCTGGCGAAGGTCACCCTGAAGCCGGAAAACGTTGCTATGAGCGCCCCGACCATTGAGTCAGAGGAACATCTGACCAGTCCCGGCAGTGCGCTTGGCACCGTCGCCTACATGTCGCCGGAGCAGGTGCGAGGTAAAGAACTGGATGCGCGGACTGACCTGTTTTCGTTCGGTGTTGTGCTTAACGAGATGGCGCCCGGAGCGTTGCCCTTCCGGGGTGACACATCGGGAGTGATTTTTGACGGAATCATGAACCGGGTGCCATTGTCCTCACTACGGCTGAATCCAGACCTTCCGCCGAAGCTGGAAGACATTATCAACCGAGCGCTGGAGAAGAACCGTGAGTTGCGTTATCAGCACGCCTCCGACATGAAATCGGAACCGCTGCGGCTGAAGCGGGACACAGAGACGGGAGGACGGATGGGAACTGCCAGTTCTGGGACGCTGCCGGTGGCGCAAGAAAGTGGCTCTCAATTAGTAGCCCAACAAGCGATTCCAACCTCGGGATCGACTCCGGTGGTTGCCGCATCGCCGTCAATGAATGCGGTGAAGGTGGCTGAAGTTCCTGTGGCCACTGGCAGGAAGCTCTGGAAGATTCTTGTTCCCATTGCCCTGCTTGTTGTCGCTGCCCTGGTCGCAGTTGTTTTCTACATCCGCTCGCGTACAGTAACGCCGTTGACCGAGAAGGACACCATCGTACTAGCCGATTTTGCAAACACCACCGGCGATTCGGTTTTCGATGACACCATGAAGCAGGCGCTCAGTGTTTCGCTGCGCCAGTCGCCTTACCTCAACGTGCTTTCCGATGACAAGGTCGTGGCCACGCTGCGCATGATGACCCAGCCACCGAGTACGCGCCTCACCCCGGATGTCGCCCGCGAACTCTGCCAACGCGCCAACAGCAAGGCTTACATCGGCGGTTCCATCGCCAATATTGGCAGTCAGTACGTCATCGGCCTCAAAGCCGTAAATTGCCTGAGCGGAGATGTCCTGGCTCAGGAGCAGGCCACAGGTGCGGGGCAAGGAGAAAGTGCTGGATGCCTTGGGCGAAGCTGCCGCCAAACTTCGGACGCAACTTGGCGAATCATTGGCTTCGGTGCAGAAATTCGACGCGCCGCTACCCCAAGAAACAACCTCGTCACTGGAGGCGCTCAAAGCTGACAGCCTGGGCCAAAAGGCAGTGCACGAAAAGGTTCCACCGCAGCCCTGCCTTTTTTCCGGCGCGCCATTGAACTCGACCCGAACTTCGCTCGGGCGATCGAGGGCGTCGGAATCGTGTATGCCAATCTCGGCCAGAGGAACCGTGCCCATGAATATCTCACCAAGGCATTCAATCGGCGTGATCGTGCCAGCGAACGGGAGAAGCTACATATTACTTCGCTGTACTACGAGATCGTCACGGGAGAACTGGATAAGGCGGCTGAAACTTTGCGAGAATGGGAGGAAAGCTACCCAAGGGATGACGTCGCACCCGGCAACTTCGGCGTTCTTTATGCCACAGAAGGACGATACGAGCCCGCGGTGGAGCAGACGCAGAAGTCGCTGCGACTCAACCCGGACGCTGTGATTGGATACGAGAACCTGACACAGTATTTGCTGGCGCTGAACCGATTGGACGACACACGCAAAACCTACGATGAGGCCATGGCGCGGAAACTGGATGACGACCCTCTTCATTTAGTGCGTTATGGGCTCGCCTTCCTTGAGTCAGATTCAAAGGTGATGTCCGAGCAGGCCGCTTGGTTCTCCGACAGGCCAGAAGTCGAAAGCGAGATGGCTGGCCTTGGAAGCGGAGACGGAAGGCTCCGCTGGACATCTCAACAAAGGGCGTGAGCTGACGCGCCGGGCCGTGGATTCAGCTTTGCGAGCGGACAACAAGGGAGGGGCGTCGATCTGGGAACTGGAGGGTGCATTCCGCGAAGAGATTTTCGGGCAGTCGGATGCACGGGAACGAGCCATCGCCGGGATGAATATAGCGCCTGACACTCCCGAAGCTCAGGAGTTCGGGGCACTTGTGTTGGCGGGAAGCGGAGATGTCAAGCGAGCAGAATCGCTCATGCAGGATTTGCAAAAGCGCTTCCCGTTTCACACCATGGTGCAGTCCTACTGGTTGCCCACAATCCGAGCACAGATTGCGCTGGTCAACAAGCAACCACAGCAAGCTATCGACATCCTGCGGGCGGCGCTTTCAGTTGAGCTGGGGATTCCATTGTCAATACTCGGTCCGCCCTGCTTGTATCCGGTTTATGTACAAGGCGAAGCCTATCTGGCGTTGGGCCAAGGCAGCGAGGCGGCAGCCGAGTTTCAAAAGCTGCTTGACCATCGCGGAATCACCTGGAGTTGCACAACGGGAGCATTGGCTCGCTTACTGGGCCGGGCGTATGCGCTCGCTGGCGACAAGACCAAAGCGCACGCTGCATACCAGGATTTCCTCGCCCTCTGGAAAGACGCCGACCCCGACATCCCCATCCTGAAGGAAGCCAAGGCGGAGTACGCCAAGCTGAAGTCAAGCCTTGTGGGGTGATTCTTCTTACCTGTCGAGGGTGGGGCTTTGTTATACATCCGCGCATAAATAAAGGGACATAATAGTTAACAAAAAGAACGCAGACAAGGGCGAATCAGTTCTGGGTGGGATTGCATTTCAGTAAAAACCCGGGTGATGGTGCACTCTAACTCCG
>Ga0137392_10002167_pt1 | contig 11739 bp, 8 predicted proteins | sample 15con2h34AmetaG_FD_101394 | JGI IMG/M metagenome (GOLD analysis project Ga0137392, IMG submission 101394) | Vadose zone soil microbial communities from Angelo Coast Range Reserve, California, USA - 15con2h3.4A metaG | ecosystem: Environmental > Terrestrial > Soil > Vadose zone > Saprolite... | reverse complement strand
GCCGTTTTGGCCCGCTCCGCCCGGAGGGGCGATGTGGGAGGAGTTGGTGACGATGTCGAGCCAGTAGTCGCTCGTCATCCCCCAGCTCATCTGCTGGCTGCCCACCTTGTTGGAGGCGTCGTCCATGCCCTTGATCCAGTAGCCGATGTAGGTGATCCACTCGTAGGTGCGGAGCTTCATCCGGATCCCGATCTTGGCGAGGTCGCGCTGGATCCACTCCGCCATCGGCACCGGGATGAGCTGGCCGCTGCCGTCGACCGAGGTCTGCCACACCGTCTCGAAGCCGTTGGGGAACCCGGCCTCCGCGAGGAGCTTCTTGGCCTGCGCGGGGTCGTAGGGGTAGTCCTTGAAGTTCGGGTCGTAGGACGGGCAGCACGGCGCCTGCAGCCCGCGCGCGGCCACCGCGGTCCCCTTCAGGAGCTGCTTGGCCATGCCCTCGCGGTCGATGGCCATGTTGATGGCCCGCCGCACCCGCACGTCCTGGTAGTTCCTGTCCTTGAGGTTGAAGGCGAAATACCAGACGTGGGGGGCCGGCCCCTGCTCGAGCTTGAAGCCCTTGGTCTTCAGCTCCGCGATGCCGTCGGGATGGGGCACGTAGATCATGTCGACCTCGCCCGCCTGCAGCGCGGTCATGCGCGCGGCCGGCTCCGGCATGGGCCGGTCGATGATCCGGTCGAGGTACGGCGCGGTCCCCCAGTAGTTGGGATTGCGCTCGGTCACCACCTTCTCCCCGCGCACCCGCTCCACGAAGCGGAACGGTCCGGTCCCGGTCGGATGCTCGGCGATGCCCTCGTTACCGTACTTCTTGAGCGCGGTGGGACTGATGAACACCGCGGCGCCGCCGCCGCCCTGGACGAGCTGGCGCAGGAAGTCCCCGTACGGCTCGCGCAGGACGATCTGCACGGTGCCCTCGTCGGGGGTCTTCACCTCCTTGAGGAACTGCCAGATCCACGTGGTGTAGGCGTTGGCCCGCGCGTAGAACTGGGGCGAGTCCTTGGCCGAGCAGCGGTCGATGTTGTACTTCACGGCCGCCGCGTCGAACGGGGTGCCGTCGTGGAACTTGACCCCCTTCCGGAGCTTGAAGGTGTAGGTCAGCGAGTCCTTGGAGACGTCCCACGAGGTCGCGAGCTTGGGGACGAGCTTCGGATAGGGCACGTTGGCCTGGGTCAGGTCCTCGTCGATCAGGCCCTCGTGCATCTGCTTGCTGACCCGCCAGGTCACCCAGCCGCCCGCGCTGTGCGGGTCGAGGATGTCGAGCTCGCTCTCCTTGGCGATGACGAGGGTGCCGCCCTTCTTGGGGGTCCCCTGCGCGTGCGCCGGCCGGGCGAGCCCGAGCGAGCCGAGGAGGTGTGCGGCAGCGGCGCTGGCCCCGATCAGGGCGCTGCGGCGCAGCAGGTCGCGCCGGCTGAGCCGTCCCTCGACGAAGGCCGCTTCGAGGGTCTCGAACGTGGTGCGGTCTTCCTCCATGACACCCTCCTCCGCCCGGTCACCCGCGTGAGCGAGCCCGGGTTGCAAGTGAATTGGGCACCGCATCGTTGCGAGCACACCGCGCTGAAGAGAGAACACAGCCCTTAGCGTCGTTGGATGGGCCGATGAGTACACCCGGCCTGGAGGCCTTGTCAAGAGGCCGCCGACGGACCCGGGATCAGCCGGGTGCGAATGCTGACCTCGGACGTCAGGGTGCGGTGCACCGGGCAGCGGTCGGCGATCTCGAGCAGCCGCGCGCGCTGCTCGTCGTCGAGCGGCCCCCCGAGCGCGATCTCGCGGTCGATCCGGTCGATGCGGCCCTCCTTCGTCTCGCATTCGGCGCAATCCGTCGCGTAGACGCGCGAATGCTGGAGGCGGACGGTGATGGTCTCGAGCGGCCACTGCTTGCGCCGCGCGTACAGCGTGAGCGTCATCGACGTGCAGGTGCCGAGCGCGGCGAGCAGGTAGTCGTACGGCGACGGCCCCGCGTCGTGACCGTCCGGCCCCTCGGGCTCGTCGCCCACCAGACGGTGCCGCCCCGCGAGCACCTCCTGCTCCAGGCTCCCGATGCCGCCCCGTACGATCACCCCGGCCATGTCGCGATCCTCCCGCCCCCGTATAGCGCGATCCGGGACCCGGTCACAAGCTAGGATGTGGTGATGGACAGCTACCTCATGCTCTTCGCCTTCGTGCTCGCCGAGCAGATCGGCCTGCCGATTCCCGCGGTCCCGCTGCTGCTGGGCGTCGGGGCCTTCGCGGGCACCGGCCGCATGAGCGCGCTCGCGGGCCTCGCCACTGCGCTGGCCGCCTCCCTGCCCCCCGACGTGGTGTGGTACGAGCTGGGGCGCGCGCGGGGCAAGCGGGTCCTCGACGTGATCTGTCGCCTCTCGCTCGAGCCCGATTCGTGCGTCCGCCGGACCGAGAACCTGTTCATGAGCCGGGGCCGCTGGGCCCTGCTGGTCGCGAAGTTCCTGCCCGGCCTCAGCACCATCGCCCCGCCGCTGGCCGGCGTCGTGGGCCTCCGCCGCGCCCCGTTCCTCCTGCTCGACACCATGGGCGCGCTCGTCTGGTCGGGCACGTGGATCGGCCTCGGCTACCTCTCGAGCAGCGCGCTGGCGCCCCTGCTCGCCCTGGGGGCCCGCGTGGGCCACTGGGGGCTCGCGGTCGGCGCCGCGGCCCTCGCCGGCTACGTCCTCGTCAAGTTCGTGCGACGCCGGCGCTTCCTGCGAAGCCTCCGCGTGGCCCGGATCGAGCCCGAGGAGCTCGAGCGCCGCCTCGGCGCGGCCGATCCGGACCTGATCGTGATCGACACCCGCTCCGCCCTCGACGTGGGCACGGCCCCGTACAAGATCCCCGGCGCCCTCTGGATCCCCGCCGAGGCCATCGAGCGCCGCCGCGGGGAGATCCCGCTCGATCGGAAGGTGGTCCTCTACTGCTCCTGACCCAACGAGGCCACGAGCGCCCGGGTGGCGCTCCTGCTGAAGCGCAGCGGGGTTCGCTGGGTCCACCCGCTACGCGGCGGCCTCGCGGGCTGGATCGACGCCGGTCTCCCGGTCGAGGAGCTGACGGTGGTGAGCGCGCCTGACGGCGGTGGCGCCTAGACCGGCGCCGCCTCGTGGAGCGAGCCGTCCGCGACCCGCACGCAGCGGACAGCAATCGACGAGCGCAATGCCGGTGCCCAACGACAGGACACGAGCGGGCCGAGAACGGTTGCCGCGACCGGGTGCCGCGGCTATCATCTCGGCCGATGGTGACGACACGGACGGTGCGACAGCTCCTGGGCGGCGGCCTGGCGCTGCTGGCGGTCGGTCTCGCCGCGACCGCGACCGCCGCCGACATCCTCCTCCCGCCCGGCTTCACGGCCCGCGTCTACGTGACCGGCGAGGGCTTCGGCGGTGACGATGGGCCGCGCGGCCGGGGAATCCCGTCGACGTCCACCCTCGCGGTGGATCCGACCGGCGCCCTCTACCTGGCGCGCACCGGCCGGCGCTACAGCGGCGGCGAGTTCGACTACCTCACCTCGCTCTACCGCATCCCGGCGGGCGGGGCGCGGCTGACCCCGAAAATCGAGGCGCGCTTCCTCCACGGTCCGCCGCTGGTCAACGCCCAGGTCAGCGCCGGCCGCGCGGGCCGCGACCTGTTCGTCACCACCTTCGACCGCGATCGCCGGGTCGGGGTCCTCTACCGCCTCGCGGAGGGGCGCACCAGCTTCCTCGCCGGCGGCACGCCGCCCGAGCCCGCGCGGGCGCCCCTGCTGATCCAGCCGGAGGGCGCCGCGGCCACTGCGGCCGGCGAGATCTACGTCGCGGACCGCGACCGCGGGGTCGTGCTCCGCCTCGACGGCGACGGGCGCATGCTCGACAACGTGCGGGTCGCGCGCCCCCGCGCGCTCGCGGTGGACGAATCGGACCACCTGTGGGTCGGCAGCGACGGCGGCGCGGAGGCACCGTGGCAGACGGGGCCCGGCGCGATCTGGCGGGTGAGCCCCCGCGGCGAGTCGCGCCTCGTCCTCGAGGGCCCGATGGCGCAGGCCCTCGCCGCCGGCCCGGCCGGGCTGCTCTTCGTGGCCGATCGGCAGGGCGGCGAGATCTTCGCCCTCACCGCGGACGGGGGGCGCACCAGCCTCGCGCGCTTCACCGACGGCGACGCGCCGCGGGGCCTGGCCTTCGTGCCCGCCACCGCCGAGACGCGCGCGGCCGGCCTGGCCGGCGACCTGCTGGTCGCGGTCATCCGCTCGGGCGCCTTCCAGCTCAACGAGATCGTGCGCATCGCGGGCCCCTTCGCCGACCTCGTCGGCCGCCCGGCCGCCCGCTAACCGCCGGCTACCGGAAGCGCGGCATCACCTGCTCGGCGAACAGCTCGATGCTCCGCCGCGCGCGCGCCTCCTCCATCACCCCGAAGTTGATCTGGAAGCTCGCGTGCACGTCGCCGAAGGTGTCGCGCACGTACGCGATCTGGCGGGCCGCGTCCTCGGGATCGCCGATGATCGCGCGCGTCTCGTCGAGCACCCGCTCGTAGGTGATCTCCTCCAGCATCTGCTCGAGCCCGGAGTAGGCCTTGTACTGGCCCGACTGGCGGCCGGTCCACGCGCGCGCGGAGGCGCGGAAGTTGCGGAGGTACTGCTCCATGTAGGGCCGACCTTCCTCCCGCGCCTCGCGCGAGGTCGGCGCCACGTAGAGATGGAGCACCATCATCACCTCGCCGGGGCCGCGGGCCGCCTCGTGCCCGTGCTCCCGGTACGCGCGGCGGTAGAGCTGGAGCTTCTCGGCCAGCTCGTGATGCTCGCCCAGGTAGGGCACCACCATCATGTGGTAGCCCTGCTCGCCCGCCCACACGAACGACTCCGCGCTCACCACCGCCGCCACCCAGATCGGCGGGTGCGGGCGCTGGGTCGGGCGGGGCAGCACCGTCACGTCCCGGAAGCGGTGGAAGCGGCCCTCGAACGTCACCCGCTCCTCGGTCCACAGCCGGCGCAGGGCCAGGATGCCTTCCTCGAAGCGCGGCCGGCTCTCCTCCATGGAGACGCCGAAGCCGTCGAACTCGTAGGGCATGAAGGCCCGCGCCACCCCCACGTCGAGCCGCCCCCCGCAGAGCGCGTCGAGCATCGCGAGCTGCCCGGCCAGCTTCAGGGGATGGTTGAAGGCGGGCAGGACCGCGCCGGTGACCATGCGCATGCGCGGCGCCCGCTGCGCGCACGCGGCCAGGAACACGGACGGATCGGGGCTGTAGCCGCCGTAGGACGTGAAATGGTGCTCGACCATCTTCACGCTGTCGTAGCCGAGGGCGTCCGCGCGCTCGGCCAGGGCCAGCGCCTCCTCGAAGTACTGGCGGGCCGAGATCCGGTCCGGGCCGCCGTCGGGGAAGAAGCCGATGCCGAACTTCATCGCGTCTCCGCCATCACCTGCCGGGCGACCGCGGTGTCGACCAGGTCCTCGTACCGCTGGCCGCGACGGATGAAGGCGCCGTCCAGCAGGATGCGCTCGAGGTAGTCGTAGCCGTCGCGGCGCAGCAGCGGATCCCGCGCCCACGTCCCCTGCCCCAGATACCGGGCGACGACCCGCTCGAGCAACGGCAGCTCCGTCTCCGGGAAGGCGGGCGCGATCGTCTCCGCGATGTCGCCGGCCCCGTGCGAGGCGAGCCAGCGCTGGGTCCGGTAGGTCGCGCGCGTGAAGCGCGCGATCACGTCGGGCTCTCGGGCCAGGAAGGCGGGCGTGGTCATGTAGGAGGAGAACGGCACCGGGCCGGTCGCCTCGCCCATCGACGCGACCAGGTGCCCGCGCCCCTCGCTGAGCAGGCGCTCGATCACCGGCTGGGGCTGCTCCAGGAAATCGCCGGTCCCGGCCAGGAAGGCGGCCACCGCCTCGGGCCCCGGCCGATGCCGCTCGATCCGGACCCGGGCCGGATCGACGTCGTGGCGCCGGAGCACGGTCAGCATGCACTGCCACGGGGTCGGCGCCTCCGCGAACGAGAGCACGGTCTTCCCGACCAGGTCGCTCCACGTGAAGGCCGGGCTAGGCTCGCGCGCGAGCAGGAAGAAGCCGTTGCGGCTGCACACCTCCGCGAAGTGGACCACGATCTGCCCGGTGCGGTCGGCCAGCTCGAAGCTCCGCATGAGCCCGCCCAGGCTGATCTCGATGTCGCCGCCCAGCAGCGCGTCGATCGTCGGCTTGCCGAAGGTGGCCGCGGGCACCGCGGTGACGTCGAGCCCGGCGTCCCGGAAGTGGCCGAGCGCCACGCCGGCCGCGAGGGGGGTGTAGAACGGCGTGTGGAACGGCATCAGGACGGTGAGGCGCCTCACAGCTCCTCCTTCACGAAGCGGTCGACCAGGCGCCGGGCCCGCTCCGGGGCGGCCAGGGTGTGGGCGCGCTGGAACGACCGCCCGCTCGATCCGATGTAGAACCGCTCGTACTGCTCGCCCCGGCTGCCGAGCGCGCTGCCCGCCAGATCCCACGCGAGCCGGAAGATGCGGACCCGATCCCGCGCCCCCACGTCGCCCGCCCCGCGCAGGTAGCGCTCGATCAGCGGGCGGAGCTCCGGATCGCGCATCTGGGCCACCGGCGGCGCGGCGAGCAGGTTGTGGGAGCCGAGCAGCCGGATGATCTCGTTCACCCGCGGGAACCAGAGCGGCAGCAGCCCGCGCAGGGCCCGGAAGGGCTCGGCGGCCGGGAACCAGATCCCGTTGCCCCACTCGTGGGCCCCGTCCTCCGCGGCCTGGACCGCCGCGCGCGTCAGCTCGGCGTAGCTCCAGATCTCGCCGAGCATCTCCTTCGCGGCCGGGGTGAGGCCGTTGGTCGCCTCCACCATCCGGGTGGCGACGCCCCAGGCGAACTCGAGCTTGGTCTGGGCCCGGATGGACGTCTGCTGCATGAAGTTGGGCGGCCAGCTCGAGGCGACCACCGTGTTGTAGACCGGCAGGTTGCCGTCGATGAAGAGGCGCTCCCGCGGCACCTCCACGTCGTCGAAGATCACGAAGGCGTCCTGCTCGTCGAAGCGGCTCGAGAGCGGATGGTCCGGCCCGGCGGGCGCGCTCATGCTGTCCCGGCACAGGAACTTGAGCCCGGGGGTGGCCATCGGGATCGCGAACGACAGCGCGAAGGCGTCGGCTCCGGCCGGCAGCGGCGCGGCGGGGTAGACCGCCAGCTCGTCCGCGAACGGGGCCAGGGTGGCGAGGATCCGCGCGCCCCGCACCACGATCCCCCGCGCGGTGTCGGCCACCTTGTGGACCGCCACGTCGTTGCCGGCCGCGGGGGCGTCGCCCCACGCGCGATCCACCGTGGGATGGATCAGGGTGTGGGTCAGGGACCAGTCCCGCCGGGCCAGGAGCTTCTGGTAGGCGACCAGGTTGGCCGCGCCCGCCTCGTTGCCTTCGACCGACCACTCGTCGTGGCGCCCGGCGAACCCGGCGAAGGTGACGTTCATGTAGTCGGGGGTGCGCCCCATGATCCCGACGCTCCACTCCGCGATTCGCTCGAGGCACGCGTGGCGGCGCGCGAGGTCTGCGCGCGAGCGCGGGATCAGGTGGCTCACGCTGATCGGCTCGCCGGTCTCGGGATCGGGCATCAGGCACGCCGGCGCCGCCTCGTGCTGCAGGTCGAAGAGCGAGGCCACGAAGCGGGCCGCGCCCGCGAGGGCGGGATGCGCGGCCACGTCGGACACCCGCTCGTCGCCCACCCAGAGCTGCCGCTCGTCCTTGAGCGCCTTGAGAAATTCCTTGCCCGTGCGTGCCGGCATGGCGGCGCCCATCCTAGCATGTGAGATCATCGGGCGGTGGACGCGGCGGTGATCGGCGCGGGGATCGGCGGCCTGACCGCGGCCCTCACCCTGGCGCGGGCGGGGCTGCGGGTGCGGGTCTTCGAGCAGTCCCCCGCCCTGCGCGAGGTGGGCGCGGGCATCCAGCTCGCGCCGAACGCGACGCGCATCCTCCATCGCCTCGGTCTCGCGGAGGTGCTCGCCCGGGTGGCGGTGCGGCCGGCGTGCTCCGAGGTCAGGCGCTGGGACGACGGGCGCGTGCTCTGGAGCCAGCCGCTGGGCGCGGTGATCGAGGAGCGCTTCGGAGCGCCCTACTACCACCTCTACCGCCCCGATCTCCTCGCGGTCCTCGCCGCCGCGCTGCCGCCGGGCGTGCTCCACCTCGATCGCCGCGTGAGCGGCCTCACCGAGGACGCCGACGGCGTCGCGATCGCTTTCGCAGACGGCTCGGCCGCTCGCGCCGACGTGGTCCTCGGCGCGGACGGCATCCACTCCACCGTGCGCGCGGCCCTCTTCGGGCCCGAGTCGCCGCGCTTCTCGGGGAGCACCGCGTACCGCGGCCTGGTGCCGGTCGAGCGCCTCGCCCATCTCGACCTGCCGCGACAGGGCTACGCCTGGCTCGGCCCGGATCGCCACTTCGTCCACTACTACGTCGCCGGCGCGCGCCTCATGAACTTCGTCGCGATCTGCCCGGCCGGCGAGTGGCGCCTCGAGTCGTGGTCCGCGCGCGGCCGCGTCGCCGACGCCCTCGCGGAGTTCGCCGGCTTCCACCCCACGGTGCGCGAGATCATCGGGGCGGTCGACGAGACCTACCGGTGGGCGCTCTACGACCGCGAGCCCTTGCCGCGCTGGTCGGTGGGGCGCGTCACGCTCATGGGCGACGGGGCGCATCCGATGCTGCCGTTCCTGGCCCAGGGCGCCTGCCAGGCCATCGAGGACGCCGCGACCCTGGCCCGCCTGCTGCGGGATGCCGACGCCTCCGCGATCCCGGAGCGGCTCGCCCGCTACGAAGCGCTGCGCAAGCCACGCGCCACCCAGGTGCAGCAGGGCTCGTTCGAGAACGCGACGACCTACCACCTGCCCGACGGGCCCGCCCAGGAGGCGAGGGACGCGCGATACGTGGCCCTGGCGCGCGAGGCGCCCTATGCCGCGCGCGGCTGGCTCTTCGACCACGACGCCGAGGCCGAGATCGCGTGAGCGGCGGGGCCCGGACACTCGTCGCGGTCATCGTCGCGGCGCTCTCGCTGGCCGCGTGCGACGGCCGCCATCTCTCCGTCCCGGCCCCGGGGTCGGTCGCGCGCAACCCGACCGTGCTGGAGAACGAGAAGGAAGGCTCCGCGGACTGGGAGATCACCGCGCCGGCCGAGGCCGGGGAGATCGAGGGCTACGCGTCGGCCACGAGCGTCGAGCGGGGCCTCGCCATCGACCTGTTCGTCAGCACGCTCGATCCGGGCTACCGGATCGACGTCTTCCGCATGGGCTGGTACGGCGGCGCGGGCGCGCGCCGCGTGGCCGGGCCCATCGCCCGTCCCGGCATCCGCCAGCCGCTGCCGCCCCCCGACCGGGCCACCGGGCTCACGGAGTGTCGCTGGCGGGCGCCGTACCGCCTGCCGACCGCGGACGCGTCCGGCCCCTGGCCGAGCGGGGTCTACCTGGCGCGGCTCACCGCGAGGCCGTCGGGGAGGCAGGCCTACATCGTGTTCGTGGTGCGCGACGACGAGCGCCGGTCCGCCCTCATCTTCCAGTCGAGCGTCACCACCTTCGCCGCCTACAACAACTGGGGCGGCCGGTCGCTCTACGGGTTCAATAGCGGGGGCCGGCCCGCGCGCAAGGTCTCCTTCGATCGTCCGTACGCGATGAGCCCGTACGGCGTGCGGCTCGACGGGGCGGGCGACTTCCTGCGACGCTGGGAGTACAACACGCTCCGCTGGCTCGAGCGCGAAGGTTACGACGTGGCCTATCTCGCGGACGTCGACACCCACGCCCGGGCCGACCTGCTGCCCCGGCACCGCGTCTTCCTCTCGGTCGGCCACGACGAGTACTGGTCGTGGGCCATGCGCGAGCACGTCGAGGCCGCCCGCAACCGGGGCGTCCACCTCGCGTTCCTCGGCGCCAACGCGTGCTTCTGGCAGATCCGCTTCGAGCCCGGCGCCACCGGCGCCCCGAGCCGCACGGTGGTGGCCTACAAGGACGCGGTCGCCACGGATCCGGTGGCCGCCGATCCGAACGAGGCGCGGGCCCGCCTGGCCACCGGTCGCTGGCGCGACGCGCCCACCGCGCGACCGGAGGCGGCCCTGATCGGCTTCATGTACCTCGCGGATCCGGTGGACGGCGACGTCGTCGTCGACGAGGCGGATCACTGGGCCTTCACGGGAACCGGGCTCGGCCCGGGCAGTGTGCTACCCGGGCTCCTGGGTTACGAGGTGGACGCGGTGGCGGAGGGGAGCCCACCCGGGCTCCACCGGCTGGCGCACTCTCCCTTCACCCGACCGTCCGGCGAGACCCGGTACGCCGACATGACCATCCACGAGTCGGCCGGTGGCGCGCTGGTGTTCGCCACCGGCTCGATGTACTGGAACTGGGGGCTCGACGGCTACAACGCACCCCGGTGGCACGGCGACCGCGTGAGCGCGGCGGCCCAGCGGATCACCCGCAACGTGCTGGACCGGATGCTCGCGGAAGAAACGCGAAAGTAAGGGGCCGAGGGAGCGACTGCCCCCTCGGCCCCCGGTGAGACGGGAGACGACCTCAGGCCTTCAGCTGATCGCGGATCGGCAGCCGCCGGATCCGCTTCCCGGTCGCCGCGAAGATGGCGTTGCAGAGGGCCGGCGGCACCGGCGGGACGCCGGGCTCGCCCACCCCGCCCATCGGCTGGGCGTAGTCGCCGGGCAGGACGTGCACCCGGATCTCGCGCGGGGCCCCCGACATGCGGGTGACCTCGTAGGTGTCGAAGTTCTGCTGCTCGGCCCGGCCACCCTTGAAGCTGATCTCGCCCAGGGTGGCGATGCCGAGCCCCATGATCGCGGCGCCCTGCATCTGCGCCCGCACCCGATCCGGGTTGACGGTCGCGCCGCAATCCACCGCGATGTCGATGCGCGGCACGCTCACCGCGCCCTGATCGTCCACCGCCACCTCCACCACCGCCGCGACGTAGCTCACGAAGCTGTAGTGCGCGGCGATGCCGAGCCCGCGGCCCTTGGGCAGCTTCCGCCCCCAGCCCGCCTCGCGCGCGACGGTCTCCACCACGCGCCGCAGCCGGCCGGTGTCCACCGGGTAGCGCTCGGGGGACTCGCCGTGGTTCCACGTATCGCCGAGCGCCTCCGGGCTGACCCGGCGGGCCGGCCCGATGACCTCCAGGAGATAGTCCTTCTGATCGCGCCCCGCCGCCGCGGCCAGCTCGGCGACGAAGGACTGCACCGCGAACGCGTGCGGGATGTTCGACACCGAGCGGAACCAGCCGATGCGGGTGTGCGCCTCCGCCTCCGGGTTCTCGATGCGCACGTTGGGAATCGCGAACGGCACGTTGATGACGCCCATGCCCAGCTCGAGCGCGGCCTCGTTCTTGGCGCCCGCCACGAACGTGGAGAAGATGGTCGGCGCCACGCTCCGGTGCATCCAGGCCACCGGCTTGCCCTGCGCGTCGAGGCCCGCCTCCAGGTGCTCCACCGACACGGTGTGGAAGTAGGTGTGCATCAGGTCGTCCTCGCGCGTCCACGTCACCTTGACCGGCTTGCCGTCCATCGCCTTCGAGATGACCGCGGCCTCGATGACGTAATCCGGCTTGGACTTCCGGCCGAACCCGCCGCCCAGCAGGGTCACGTTGACCGTCACGTCGTCGGCCGGGATGCCGAGCCGCTTGGCCACCAGGTCGCGCGCGGCCTGGGGCGACTGCACGCAGGCCCACGCCTCCGCCTTGCCGTTGACGATGCGCACCGTCGCAGCCGGCGGCTCCATCGGCGCGTGCGCCAGGTGGGGGATGTAGTACTCGGCGGCGACCCGCTTCGCGGCCCCGGCCAGCGCGGT